>Ga0126377_10002854_pt1 | contig 12073 bp, 6 predicted proteins | sample PanSoiMetPlot_22_FD_92647 | JGI IMG/M metagenome (GOLD analysis project Ga0126377, IMG submission 92647) | Tropical forest soil microbial communities from Panama - MetaG Plot_22 | ecosystem: Environmental > Terrestrial > Soil > Tropical forest > Bulk soil | place: Panama | collected 2016-02-17
CTCGCCGCGCTCGGTCGCGGTCGCCGGGAGCACGGCGCCGTCGCCGAAGCGGCGGCGGATCCGATCGACGGCGTCGCCCAGGCGCTCGCCGCGCTGGCGGGCGGGCTCGTCGAGGGCGAGCTGGCGCGGGGCGTCGCGCGGCTCGAGGCCGCTGACCGCGACGCCGCACAGGCGCACCCGGGTGCGCTTGCCGCCGTGGTCGCCGATGTCGACGTCGCGCGCCAGCTCGAGCGCGATGCGGGCGATGCGAGCGCCGTCGCTGGTCGCGTCGTCGAGGGTCCGCCGCCTGGTCACCAGGCGGAAGTCGGCGTGCTTGATCTTCACCACGACCACGCCGGCGCGCAGGCCGGCGCGGCGCAGGCGGCCGGCGACCCGATCGGCCTGGCTGACGAGGAACGGCACCAGCTCCTCCAGGCGGCCCAGGTCGCGCTCGAACGTCTCCTCGTGGCCGATCGACACCGCCTCGTGCTCGCTCACCACGTCGCGGGTGTCCTCGCCGCGGGCCAGCGCCGCGATGTGGCGCCCGAGCGACTCGCCCAGCCGCCGGCACAGGTCCGACTCCGGCCAGCGCGCCACGTCGCCGATCGTGCTCAGGCCGAGCTCGTGCAGCCGCTTCTGGGTCACCGCACCCACGCCCCACAGGCGCGACACCGGCAGCGCGTGCAGGAAGGGGATGAGGTCTTCGGCGCGGATCACGCGCAGGCCGTCGGGCTTGTCGATGTCGGAGCCGATCTTGGCCGCGAACTTGGTGGGCGCCACCCCGACCGAAGCCACCAGGGCCAGCTCCTCGCGCACGCGTCGCTTGATGTCGCGCGCGATCGACACCTCGTCGCCCAGCAGGCGGCGGCTCGCGGTCACGTCGACGAAGGCCTCGTCGAGCGACAGCGACTCGACCAGCGGCGAGTAGTCGCCCAGGATGGCGAAGAACCGCTGCGACGCCTCGGTGTAGCGCTCGAAGCGGTGGGGCACCACGATCGCCTGCGGGCACAGGCGCAGCGCCTGGGCCATCGGCATGGCCGAGCCCACCCCGTAGCGGCGCGCCTCGTACGACGCCGCCGCCACCACGCCGCGCTCGCGCGAGCCGCCGACCAGGACCGGCTTGCCGCGCAGACCCGGATCATCCCGCTGCTCGACCGCCGCGAAGAAGGCGTCGAGATCGACGTGCAGGATGGCCCGGGGCGTCACACGCGCAGGATCGGCTTGACCACGGCCAGCCAGATCATCGCCAGCGCGATGAGGAGGACGAGGCCGCCCACCCATCCCGGCAGCCCCTTGCCCTCACCGCGGCCCAGGCGGGCCATGCGGGCCCGCACCAGCCCGTGCATGACGATGAGCAGGACGGCGAGGGTCAGCTTGAGGTGGATCCAGCTCTGCTTCATCAGGCTGACCCCCGGCGGTGAGCGCACGATCATGAGGACGCCGCACGCGATGACCAGGAGAGCGCCCAGCTCCATGGCGCGGCCGATGCTGCGCTCGGCGGCGGCGAAGGCGTCGCGCGCCTGCCCGGCGGCGCGCGCGTGGGCAGACAGCACGAGGGTGAGGGCGAACATCGATCCGACCCACAGAACGAACCCGAACTGGTGGACCGCCTTGACCCAGAGATACGCCTCGGTGCTCATCGGCCGAGGCTACCACGCGCGCCGGGCGGCCGTGCTACGGTGAGCCGGACGTGCGCCTCAAGATCTTCTTCCACGACAACTGCTTCGACGGCGCCACATCGGCGGCTCTGTTCGCGGACTTCTACCGCGCGCGCCACGCAGGCGCCGAGATCGCCCTCCAGGGCGTGCAGCACCGGCGCGGCGATCCCTTCGCCGGGCTGGCCCTCGACGGCGACGACAACGCCTGCGTCGACTTTCGCTACTCGGCCGACGCGCGCATGAGCTGGTGGTTCGACCACCACGTCAGCGCGTTTCAGCCGCCCGAGCTGCGCGCCCACTTCGAGGCCGACGACAGCGGACAGAAGTTCTACGACCCGACCGCCAGCTCCTGCGCGCTGTTCCTCAACCAGGTGCTGGCCAGCCGGTTCGAGTTCCTGCCGTCGGACCCGAGCGGGACCTGGGCCGAGCTGGTGCGCTGGGCCGACGTCATCGACTCGGCGCGCTTCGACAGCGCGCGCACCGCGGTCGAGCTGGCCGAGCCCGCGCTGCGCATCATGACCTGGCTCGAGCACAACCGGGAGCCGAGCCTCACCCACCGGCTGATCGGCGAGCTGGGCCGCCGGCCGCTGGCCGGCATCGTCGACGAGACCTGGATCGCCGGCCCGCTCCTGCCGCTCCTCGAGGAGCACCGCCGCCACATCGACATCGTGCAGAAGCGGGCGGTGCGCGACGGCGACGTCGTGTTCTTCGACCTGACCGAGGACGCGGTCCTGGCGCACAACAAGTTCATCGCCTACATGCTGTTCCCCGACACCGTGTACACGGTGGGCCTCACGCGCGGGCCCGACCGCGCCAAGGTGTCGGTCGGATCCAACCCGTGGGGGCCCCGTCCGCGCACGCACAACATCGCGGCCATCTGCGAGCGCTTCGGCGGCGGCGGCCACCCGGTGGTGGGTGCCATCTCCCTGCCGGCGCAGCAGCTCGAGCGCGCCCGCGAGGTGGCGCACCTGGTGGTGGCGGAGCTGCGGGTGCCCGCGGAGCCTGCCTCCAGCTCCGGCGGCGTTGTATGATCCCGGATCGTGGACGTCGAGACGGGGGAGGGAGGACAACCGGGTAGGGCGCCGAAGCTGGCCGGCACCCCGTTCGGCAAGTACACCCTGCTCTGTCGCCTGGCCACCGGCGGCATGGGCGAGCTGTTCGTCGCGCGCAGCGGCGGCGCCGGCGGATTCGAGAAGCTGGTGGTCATCAAGCGGCTCCTGCCGCACCTGGCCGAGGACGCTCACTTCGTCGCGATGCTGCTCGACGAGGCGCGGGTCGCGGCGCGCCTCTCGCATCCCAACGTGTGCCAGGTCTACGACCTCGGCGAGGTGGAGGGCCACTACTACATCGCGATGGAGCACCTGGAGGGAGTGCCCGCCTCGCTGGTCCTGCGCCAGGCGAGCCGGGCGGGGCAGAGGCTCGAGCTCGGGCTGGCCACCGCCATCCTGCGCCAGGCCGCCGACGGGCTCGACCACGCGCACGAGCTGCGCGACCGCGACGGCAAGTCGGTCGGCCTGGTCCACCGCGACGTGTCGCCCTCCAACCTGTTCGCGACCGCGTCGGGCGTGGTCAAGGTGCTCGACTTCGGCGTGGCCAAGTCGCAGGACGCGCTGGCTCGCACGCACACGGGCGCGCTCAAGGGGAAGTACGCGTACATGTCGCCGGAGCACGTGCTCGGCGACGCGGTCGACCGTCGCTCCGACGTCTGGTCGCTCGGCGTGGTGCTCTACGAGCTCCTGACCGCGCAGCGCCTGTTCTGGCGCGACTCCGAGTACAAGATGTTCAAGGCCATCGTCGATGAGCCGGTCCCGCCCTTGCGCGAGAGCTGGCCGGGGTTGCCGCCGGCGGTGGCGGAGGTGGCCGAGCGCGCCCTGTCGCGGGACCCGGGCAAGCGCTTCACCACCGCGCGCGAGCTGGGCGAGGCGCTGGAGGAGGCGATGACCGGCGCCGGCGGCATCTGGCGTCCGGCCCGGGTGGGCGACTACGTCGCCGAGCACTTCGGCCCGCTGCTCGAGCAGCGCAGGCAAGAGGTGCAGGACGCGCTGGCGGGCAGGGCGCGGCTGCCGTCGGCGGACGGCGAGGCCGGCGACGGCGGAGGGGAGCTGGCCGCCGACGAGCTGCACATCGATCTGGGCAGCGTGGGCGGGACGCTGCCCCGCCGCCGCCGCGGTGGGCGCGCGTGGCTGACCGGGCTGGTGGCGGTCGCGGCGCTGGGCGGAGGCGGCGCGCTCGCCTACCGGCAGTGGATGAGCGGGCCGGCGCCGAGGCCCACTCCGGTGATCGTGCTCGGCGGCGAGGTCGAGACCACGGACGGCCGGGTGACCCGGGCGAGCGAGCGCGGCGATGCGCCGGGGCGGCCGCCTCGGGGCGCCGCCGTCGGGGCCAGCGGGTCGGGCGGGCCCGACGAGGCGGGCGGGACCGGCGACGAGAGCGGAGCGCACGGAGCGAGCGGGGCCGGCCGGGATGGCGACGATGGCCAGGCCAGCGGGGCGAGCGGGACCGGCGGGGAGGGCGAGGCGCGCGGCGCGAGCGGGACCGGCGAGACGACCGGCGCCCTCGGGGCCGGGGCGGGATCGGGCATCGAGCGCGGCGCGGGCGATCCGTACGGCGCGGCGCTCGCGCGGCAGCAGGAGCAGTTCAGGCGCTGCCTGGGCTCGAGCGGCGCGACCATCGCGGGCGCGCCGGAGCTGTCGGTCGTGCTCGCGATCGATCGCCACGGCGAGGTGACGCGAGCCAGCCTCGAACCAGCCGAGCTCGAGGCCACGCAGCTCGGCGACTGCATCCTGAAGGTCGCCCGTCGCGCGCGCTTCGGCCACCAGCGAGAGCCGGTCCACGTGACCATCCCGCTGCGCGTTCGCCGCACTCGCTGACGCCCGCGGAGGGCCGCCGAGTCGGCGCCGACGCTGCGTTGCTCGATTGCCGACGAGCGCGCCGCGCCAGTACGGCGTCGGGCGGCCCCGCCGTCTCCGGGCGGCGCGATGCCCACATCGCGCGCCGGCCGGGCGTCACCTGCGCCGCGCGCGCCTGACGTAGAGGTGAACGCCGTGGCTGGGATGGCGGAACTCGACCGCGATGCCGTTCTCGTCGGCGGCGCGCGCGACCGGGCTCGAGAACCGGTGCTGGCGGTCGAGCGCGAGCGGCTTGCCGCGCACCGAGACGCGCCAGCCCTCGCTGACGCCGCCGCGCACGAGCACCGACTCGCCGTTCCACCGCTCGTCGGGCCTGGGCGCGATGAGATAGCCCGACCCGGCCGCGTTGTCGAAGTCGATGGTCAGGGTCGAGTGGCGCGACTCGCGCTGCACCGCTCGCCCCACGGTCTGGAACCAGTACTGGTACTGCCCCTCGGCCAGCGCGCCCGACCCGACGGTGTGGCTGGACGAGGTGAGGGCGAGATCGATCCGGCGGCCGGCGGCCGGGGCGATCATCAGGCGGTAGCCGCTGGCCTCCGGCGCGCCCTGCCAGCGGAACGTGATCGACGGCAGCTGGTTCTGGTAGAGGACCGTGTAGCGCCGCCCGTCGGCGTCGACGAAGTTGTGCGGCGCCTGGAGCGCGATCGGGCGCGTGCCGCTGTCCTGGTTGACGACGAGGCGGCCGCTGGCCACGGCGGCGTCGCCGAGGGCGTCGCCCTCGAAGCAGCGCACCCGGTAGCGGTAGGAGCCGCGCGGAAACCGGCCGATGGCGGCGCCGCGGCCCTGCACCATGCGCGACGCGCGCGGATCGTCGCCGCCCAGGAGCTCGAGCACTCCCGCCCCCGGACACAGTCCGCCAAACTCGACTCGCACGTCGCTGGGCGGCGTCGGATCGTGGATGGTGGCGGACAGTCCGGCGCGGATGCTGAAGTCTGCGCGGCCCGGGGGCCGCCCGGTGATGCGGAGCAGGCCGCCGCGCTCCACCACGCCCGACTGGCCGGTCAAGAGCCGCTCGGTGCCGCCCTGATCGCCGACCACGTCGATCACGCCGCCGGTGACGACCACGCGCGCTTCTCCGCGCTCGACGCGCAGACCGGCGCGCGAGCCTGCGCCGCCGCGCCGGTGGCCGCGGCGCGCGACGATCATGCCGCCGGGGACGCGAACCGACACCTCGGCCCCGGCCGCGCGGACGTCGGCGCGGCCGCTCCGCGTCTCGACCAGCGCGCCGCGATGGCCGCCCGGCGCCACCACCGCCTCGGCCGCGCCGTGCACGATCGCGTGCTCGCCGCCGCGGGCCAGCTCGACCGTGCTGCCGCGGGGGATGCTGAGCTCGGTGCCGGCCGCGAGCTCGTGATTGCCGGCGCGCAGCCGGCTCCATTCCCCGCCAGGCCGCCGCGCGCGCACGGCGGCGCCGCGCACGCGCGCGCCGACCGGGCGCCCGGTTCCCGCCGCGGCGCCTGCGTCGCCCGTGCTCGCGGCGCCGGCAGCGCCGGCCGTGTCTGCGATCGCCGCGCCGCTGCCTGCGGCGCCGGGATTGGCGGTTCGGGTCGTGTCGATGCGTGCGGTGGCTGCGCTCGCTCCGCCGGTCCCCGCGCGTTCGGCGCCGGCCGCGCCTGCCGAGCCCGCGCGCGCGGCGCCCGGGCCGGCCACGCCGGCACCGGTGCCAGCCCCGGCACCGGGCGCATCCCTGACCGCCGCGCCGGCCGCACCCGGACCGGCCGCGCCCGCCGCATCGCCGCCGGCCGCGCCCGCGCCCGGCGCTCCCGCCGCGCCGCCCGCGACCGCGCCCGCGGTTCCGCCACCGGCCGCACTCGCCGCTCCACCACCGGCCGCGCCGGCAGCTGCACCGGCCGCGCCGGCAGCCGCACCGGCCGCGCCGGCAGCCGCGCCTCCCGCGCCGCTCGCCGGCGCGCCGCCTCCCGCCGCGCCGCTCGCCGCCGCACCGGCGGCACCGCCACCCGCCGCACCGACGGCACCGCCACCCGCCGCGCCGCTCGCACCGCTGCCCGCCGCACCGCTCGCACCAGCGCCCGCGGCACCGCTCGCACCAGCACCCGCCGCACCGCCCGCACTCGCGGCACCGCCCGCACCCGCCGCACCGCCCGCACGCGCCGCGGTTCGCTCGACCCGCGAGCCGCCCACCTCGATCGCCACCGCCTCGCCGGCTCTCATCTCCACCCGGTGCTGCTCGCGCGACACGACCGCGCTGCCCACCAGCACGTCGAACTGGACCTGGTCGCCGCGCTGTCCGATGCGGATCCGGCTGCCGGGCGCGATGTGCGCGCGGCCCACCTCCAGCTCGACGATCGCCTGCTCGCCCTCGGCCTCCAGCTCACCGTCGACCGCGAGGCGGCCGGCGCCGAAACGGATCGTGGTGCTCGGCCCCATGCGCAGCCCGCCGCCGGCGAGGAAGCGCAGGCGCGCCCCGCCGTCGGCCGACGTGCGGACCGCGTCCCCCTCGCGGAAGCGATCGCCGGCGCGCGACGCCTGCCACGCCTCGCCCTGGCCGCTCCGCTCGGCCTGCCCGCTCAGCACCGAGGTCAGCTCGGCGATGTCGGAACCATCGCGCGACGGACACGCCGGCCCGGCCAGCCCGAGCGCGGCCGCGCCCAGCCAGACCAGGATCGACCGCGCTGGCGCGGGGCGCTTCACTTCCGCAGATCCACGTTGAGGATCGTGACCCCGTCCTGCTCGATGTGAATGCGCCGCCGCTGGGCCCGGTACCCCTCCGCCTCCACCGAGACCTCGTACTCGCCCGGCGGCAGATCGATCTCGAACTCGCCGTGCGCATCGGACCGCGTCCTGGTGCCGAGCGGCGAGATGGCCAGCTCTGCCGCCAGCGGGCGCCCGCTCAGCGAACGCACCAGGCCGCGCAGCTGGCCGGGCGGCAGCGCCCGCGACAGCGCGAAGCGGAGGTTCGAGGTGCGCCCCGGCTCCACCTCGAGCAGGCGCGAGCTCGCCCGGTGCCGCACATGGCTGACCTCGATGCGCGCCAGCCCGCCGTCGATGCCGTCGAAGGTGACGCGCCCGCGCGCGTCGGTCCGCCCCATTCGCACCTCGGTGCCCGAGCCGCCGCTGGGCAGCACCACCACGTCGGCGCCGGCGATCGGCGCGCCGGCCGCGTCGACCACCGAGACCACGATCCAGGCGCCCGCGATGGAGCCGCCGGTCGGCTCGCGCGCCGGCCGCACCGGCGCGCGGCCCGGCTCCTCGCGCCCGGGGGCCAGCGTGATGCCGGCCATCGCCTGGAAGCGCGGCTCGATGGGAAACAGCGGATCCAGCACCACCGGGTCCCGCGTTCGCGACAGGCTCACCTCCACCAGCAGCTGGAGCCCGACCGTGCGGGTGAGCTGCCGGCGCATCCCGGCGCCCAGGCGCATCGGCCACTCGCGGGCGTCCGGCGCGCGGTCGCCGACCAGCGCGTCCCAGCTCCACTCGCCCACCCACTCGGTGGCGCCGGTGCGCATCGAGGCGCCGGCGCCCATCAGGATCGCATCCGACTCGCTCACCTCGAGCGACATCCGGTCCGAGGCGCTGAGCTCCTCCGGCCGGTCGATCGCCTCGGCGCTCCGGTCGAGGCGGAAGCCGCCCTCCACGCCGAGCGAGAACCGGCTCGCCGGCGGCGCCCAGGTCGCGAGCCCGATCAGGTCGACGCTGGCCGCGTCCGGCTCGAGCGACGAGCCCTCGCGGCCCGGCACCCACAGCCCCGCCTGCGCGGCCAGCCACAGCTCGCTGCCGAGCGGCGCGCTCGCGCGCACCGCCAGCCTCGGGTCGCCGACCCACTCGCCCTCGTCGCCGGTGCCGGTGCCGGTGTGCCGGTCGTAGCGCCCGGAGTAGCGGGCCGCGATGGCCAGCCAGTTGCGCGGCCGGAAGCTGGTCGCGACGTCGAAGGCCGCGCGGTGGTGGCGATCACTCTCCGCCACCACAGCGCCGCGATAGCCGTAGCCGGCCAGGCCCGACAGCACGAAGCCGGTGTCGAACGGCCCCGCCGCGCCGACCCTCACGAACCCGGGCAGCGCTCCCGTCGAGTCGCCGGCCGGCTGCTGTGCCACGGCCGGCCGCGACACCGCCAGGGGCGTCACGCCGGCGGCGGCGACGAGCGCGACGGCGACGGATCGAGAACCTGCCCCCATGGCCACGGCCATCCGACCCTCAAGGCCGGGTCCATGATATCGCGATCAGAGGCGATAGGACACGGTCAGGAGCGCGCCATAGACGACCGTGCGGGCGTCCGACTCGCGCGGCGGGTCCGAGCCCTGCACGATGAGGTCGGCGTCCGACCGCAGGTAGAATCCCCCGATGGCGGTGTGGGTGCGGTCCTTCTGCCAGGCCAGACCGCCGGTCACCCCGTAGTACTGCTCGCGGACCTCGTCGTCCGAGGTCTTCGGCTTGCCGTAGGCGGATCCATTGTAAAGGGTGCCCAGGCGCAGCCAGATCTGCGACAGAAATTGCCACTCCGCGCCGGCGCCGAAGCGCGGGGCGACCTTCGTCTTGGTCTGCGCGAACCCCACCTCGGGTGGCAGGTCGGGGTCGTCGCGCACGGTCAGGGTGGCGGGAAGCTCGAGGTTCAGGTCGGCCAGGAGCTCCAGCTTCGGATGCGGGCGAAACGACACCCCCATCCCCACATCCCACGGCAGGGGCGCCCTCTGGTCCGCGTCCTCCCACGCCGACTCGACGGTGTTGGTCGCGTCGCCCGGGACGTTGATCGACTGATAGATGTCGGCGTCGCCGGTCAGGCGGATGGGCGGCACCTGCGTGCGCACGCCGATGCCCAGGGTGGGGGTGGGCTGCCAGGAGAGCCCGGCCACCGCGGTCAGGTTGAACACCGTGCCGTCCGTGTTGCTGGTGAACTCGCTGACCATGGACGGCTCGGTCGAGGCCACCTCCGAGCGCAGGAAGTAGAGATCGGCGGTCGACTCCTTGGCCACGAACACGCTCGCGCCCGCCGTCAGACCCGGGACGATGACGTGGGCCACGCCGGCGCCCAGGTACAGCGACTCCTGCTGCTGCTCCTGGAGCAAGGTGACGTGCAGGCTGGGGCTGTCGAAGGTGACGCGGTTCTTGAGCGTCACCGAGTCGGGCACCAGCACCGCGGTGGCGACCGACCAGCCTCCGAACTGATAGGTCGAGACCAGGGTCGACGGGATGCTCAGGAAGCCGCTGGCGTGGAAGGGCTGGTCCACGCCCTCGATCTCGAGGAACGGATCGGCCTCGAGATCGACCACGGCGTAGACGTTGGCCGACACCGACAGATTGGGGTGGCCGATGAGAGCCAGGTTGGCCGGGTTGTAGAACACGGCGTCGCCGGTCTGGCTGGTGATGCCGGCGTTCCCGAGGAAGGCGGCCCGCTCGCCGAATGGCAAGAGGTTGCGGTTGGCGGCGTCGGCGGCGGCGTTCCGAGCGTGGAGGCACGAGGCCAGGAGCAGGAGGAGCGCGAGGCGGGAGGGGCGTACGGCGGCCATGGCGCCGGCGACTATCGTCCGCCCGGGGGGGCGAATCGAGGGGTCACGGGCGCCAAAGCTGGTGCGCCTCATCACGCCGCCGAAACGACGGGTCGAGTGGACTCCCGGTCCACAGCGTCGTCGCCGAGTGGTCTCGCGGTCCACTCCATCCCACCGTGTCCCAGTGGTGGCGCGACCATCGGGCGCGTCGCGGCGCGGCACGCGGGGTGCAAACGTCCCATGCGAACCCATGGTAGTGGCGCGTGGTGACGGGGGCAGCGGGGTGGCCGTGAGGGCCGGCCGACAAGCGCGCGTGAATGGTGGGGACCCGAAAATTGGGTAGGGGAGTCGGACGGCGCGGGAAATGGTGGAAGGTGACGGCGGCGCCGGCACGGACGGCGCGGGGCGGTGACGGCGAGAGGAGCCCGAGACGGGCTCTCTCGAGCCGGTGCGACTCGGTGGACTGCGGGGGAGGGGGTCGACAGGCCGCCGCTCAGCGCCGACACCGCCCCGCGTCGAACTTGCATCTCGTGACCGCCTGATCCTCCCCGGACCAGATCGACGGGGGCGGCGCTCGCTCGGGGCGCGCAGGTTGGCGGCGCTGGCCACGGCCAGGGAGAAATTCGAGATGCAGGTGCAGAGATCGCCGATGGGCGAGATTCCGGCGGCCACCCGCATGCGGTGCCCGGCCTGTCTGGCCGTGTTCCGCACGGGGTTCGACTGCTGTCCGGTGGACGGAGCGGCGATCGCGCCGTGCGAGCCCGGCTTCGATCCGCTGCTCGGCAGCGAGCTGGCCGGCCGCTACATCATCGAGCAGCTGGTCGGCGAGGGCTCGATGGGGCTCATCTACCGGGCCCGCCACACATGCCTGCCGCGCGCGTTCGCGGTCAAGATCCTGTTCGGCGACCTGGTCGCCGATCCGCGCATGCGCATCCGCTTCGCCCAGGAGGCGGCGCTGGCCAGCCGCCTGAGTCACCCCAACGTGGTCCCGGTGGTCGACTTCGGGCGCAGCGAGCAGGGGCTGCTCTTCCTGGTCATGGACTTCATCGACGGCGAGGGGCTGGGCGAGCTGATCGCGCGGTACGCCCCGCTCGACTCGCTCCACGTCATCGGGCTGGCCCGCCAGCTGGCCATGGGGCTGGGCCACGCCCACCGGCGCGGCCTGGTTCACCGCGACTTCAAGCCCAACAACGTGCTGCTCGAGCGGCTCGAGGACGGGCCGCCGATGCCGCGCATCCTCGATTTCGGGCTCGCCATCTCCACGCGCGACCGCGACGAGCTGCCCGGTCGGCTGACCGAGTGCGGCTTCATCCTCGGGACGCCGGTCTACATCGCGCCGGAGCAGGTGCTCGACGGCAGCGTGGATCACCGGGCCGATCTGTTCGCCCTCGGCGTGGTGATGTACGAGATGCTGGCCGCGCAGCCGCCGTTCGACGGCCGCCCGGTCGAGATCGCGCACAAGAACGTCATCGCGCCGGTGCCGTGGATCGCGGAGCGCAGCCCCGGGATCGAGGTGCCGCCGGCGCTGGAGGCGATCGTGCGCCGCCTGCTGGAGAAGTCGCCCGCCGATCGCTTCGCCTCGGCCGACGAGCTGTGCGCCGCGCTCGACGAGGTCGAGCACGCGCTGACGGTGCCCGCCATGGCGGCGGTCGCGCCGCGGCCGCTACCGGTGCTCGCGCTGCGGCCGGCGCACGCCGCCGACGTCGCCGTCGGCGCGGCGCCGCGCGCGGTCGACCGGCTGCGCTCGCACATCGCGCGCGCCAGCAGGACGCAGGGCGGCAGGCTCGCCGCGGCCGGCGCGATGCTGGTCGCCGCCGTCGCCGTGGCCTTCGCGGTCGCCGGTCGTCCCGCCGCGGGGCCGGCCTCGCTCCAGGGCGCCAAGGTCGCCGCCGCCATCCCCGCCGCCATCCCGGCCGCGTCGCCGCTGTCGGCGGCGCAGCCGGCGGTCGCCTCTGCGGCGATGCCGGCCGCCGGCGGTTCGCTCGCCCCCCAGGCCAGCTCTCGGGCCGCGAAGGGCGACATCGCGATGAGCCAGGCGGGCTCCGCCGCGCCGGCGGGCCAGGAAGCGGGCCAGGCATCGGGCCAG
>Ga0126377_10002855_pt1 | contig 12071 bp, 18 predicted proteins | sample PanSoiMetPlot_22_FD_92647 | JGI IMG/M metagenome (GOLD analysis project Ga0126377, IMG submission 92647) | Tropical forest soil microbial communities from Panama - MetaG Plot_22 | ecosystem: Environmental > Terrestrial > Soil > Tropical forest > Bulk soil | place: Panama | collected 2016-02-17
GGGATCGTCCCGCCCTCGTCCTGGATGATACCAGAAAGGCTCGGGTCCGCGAGGGCCTCCGCCCAGCCGACGGGGCTCCCGTCGATCACGAGCGAGTCCGGCTTCACGTACCGAAGGAGCTGCGAGTAGTCCGTATGGGCCATGTTGTGAGCGAGGCCGATCGACTGGGCGACCTGCAGGCCCCCGGGACTGTGCCCGCTCCCGGTCCCGTAGCCTCCGAAATTCGACGCGCTGTGCGCGTGCTCGGGCTCCGTGAATGATCGGCGCGTGATCACCCAGTCCTTGCCCTCGCTCGAGACCTTGCCACCGCGCCCGGCGACCTTCTGGTCCAAGATCGCCGACTGGTCGTACATCCGACCGAGCTTCGTGCCCGTGAGGTCCTTGTAGTTCCAGTCGTGGTCGGGGAACGTGAACTTGACGTCGGCCTGCTTCTGGATCTCGTCCGCGACGCGCGTCGTGAGCATGGTGCCGCCGATGGCATCCGCGATCTTTTGCGCGGTGGGCATGGTCGCGTTCACCGTGAGCCGGTCGCCAGCGTCGTTCTTGATCGCGAACGCGCGACGCGACGCGAGCACGCTCGCCGTGTGGCCGTCCTTCGTCCAGGCGACTGGCGCCCATTCGTGATCGTACGAGCCGGCCTGCACGAGCGACAGGATCTGCTGCTCGCGCGTCGCGATGTCTTCCGCCAGGCCGAACGGATTCGAGGATGACGGCACGGCAGGGGTTTGGACGCTTGGCGCTGGTGAGCTCGCGGCCGGTGGTCCCGATTGAGAGACTCCCAGCTTGCCCCAAGTCGCGGGACCGACCTTGCCGTCATCCTCCAATCCGTTCGCCTGTTGAAACGCGCGCACCGCGTCGTCCGTCGCCTTGTCGAACGTGCCGCTCGGCTCGATCGACAGCTTCGACTGGAGGAACGAAACCCACGGGCCGGTGCTCCCGAGCTTCAGGAGCGGTGGCGACCCGCTCGGCCGCGTTACCGGGCCGGACGAGCTCGCGCCCCCGGCCGATCGGGCGCCGAACAGGATCGCGAGGAGCGCGCCCGCCCCGCCCGCCCAGGCGTACCACGGCAGCGCCGGGACGAGGGACAGCACCCTCGCCCCGGCCTCTGCAGTGCGCGCGACCCAGGAAGGCACCGCGCCTCCGTCAGGGCGACTTGGTTCGGATCAGCATCATGCTGAAGCCGCCGTCGGCCGCGGCCGCCGCCGCGTCGAAGACGAGGACGCCCTGACTCGAGTCGGTCCCCGCGTTCTGCTGGACGATGTTCGCGGCCGAGGTCGCGGTCAGGCCGCACCATCGCGAGAGCGCGTCGCACTGGGATAGCGGGAAGTTGACGGTGTAGTCGCCCTTCGCGTTTCGCACGACGCCCGCGGGGGTCGCGGTCTGTGCGTTCACGCCGAGCGAGGCGAGGATGACGGGCGGGGTCGCCCCGTCCGTGAGGACGAAGGCAACGATGTCGCCGATTCCCTGATTCTGTCGACTGGACATGACGAATGCTCCTTGATGATCTGCCGTTAGGGTGCCGCGCGCGCGAGGGGCGGGAGTCCCGCCTGCTCGCGAGTCTTGTTGATCCCCTCCCACACGTGCTCCGTGACGCGCGAGCGCCACACACTCCGGGTCGGGTCGGGCAGGGCCGCGTCCAGCACCTCGTGAAGGTACCGGACGCGCGGGCCGCTCTCCGCGAACGCCTCGAAGACGGAGAGCGCCTCCTCCCGCGTGGTGATCAGGCCCGAGTAGCCCTTCGGACACTGCTGCATGTCCGGGAGGTGTCCGAACAGGTGACACATGAGCGGGCGCGCCTCCCAGACCGCGCAGCGACCGCCCTGGTACCAGGGGCACATCTCCGGGCGCTCGACCTGGGGACGGATCCCGTGCTCGTTCGCGTAGAGAAGGACGCCGACGAGCTCGCTCTCCGAGCACGGGACGCACTCCGCGCAGCAGAGGTCGCATCCCTCGTCGCACTGCATCGGGGGGAGCACGGGGAGTCGGGGCTTCTTCTTTTCGTCCGTCATGGCTGGCACCTCACGGGAACAGGGCGAACACGGGCGTCACGCGCTGGTTCTGGGTCGCGTGAAAGAGCTGGAAGAACCGGACGCCACTCTCTACGTGCGTTCCGTTCGCGTTCGGGTTCAGCGTCACGTACGCGGCCGGGATGCCGGCCGTGTTCGCGCGGAAAAGGCGAAGCTCCAGGCCGGGCAGGGACGCGGGCACATTCGTGTAGACGAGGACGCTTGAGACCTGCTCGGGGACGGCGAACAGCGGACTCGGCGTGTTCGCAACGATGTCGAAGGAAGGGAACGCGATCGTCGCCTCCTTCGGGTTGATGCTCGTCGGCCACGTCGCGGTGACCTGGACGATCTGCTCTCGATAGAGCGCCAGCGGGTCAAAGACGGGATGCGTCGGGTCCGTCAGGTCGAGGTGTGCCGGCATGTAGTACGCCTCGACGCTGATGACATCGACACCGCCGACCGCTATCACGGTCCCCTTTGTGATCCCGACGCTGAACCGGCCGCCGACTCCGCCGCCACCGGCCCCGCCGACGCCTCCCGGCGCCGTCCCGTAGGTCACGTCCGCGACCAGGTACTGGTTCGGGATCGGGAACTCGGTAAGGACCAGCTGGGGCCCGACGTCCTTCACGTCGAAGTGGAGCGAGCACATCCCGTGTCGCGGGTTCTGCTGTCCCGCGGTCGAGTCGAGGCACCCCATCGGGAGCGACGTGAAATTCAGGACCTTGACCGCGCGTCCCGTGTCCTGTCCGAGCCCGAACCCGATGTCGATGTGTCCGAAGTTCGCGGCCGTCACTCGAGAGGCCGGGCCGGCGATGGCAAAGCGATTGCTCACGTGCCCTTCTCCTTCGAGCGCCGCTCGCGCTCGGCGTCCACGATCGCGTTGAACTCCGCGCGGTCCTCCGGGCTCATCGCGTCGGCGAGCGCGTACAGGACCGGCTGCAGCGCGCCGATCTGCTCCTTCGAGAGTGTCGGGAGGAGCGCGCCCAGCTGTTTCGGTCCGATCTTGGCGCTCGCGAGCATGGCCATGATCGCGCCGTCGGCGGGCGCGGCCGGGAGCTCGGGCGACGGCGCGCGCTGCGACTCGAGCTCGCGCACGCCGATCCCGTAGCGCTGGCGGACGACGGCCAGGGCAGCCGGGACGACCTGTGTCTTCACGACCTCGAACGCCTCCTCCTTGATCGCCAGGCTGAACGCGGCCTCCTTCGCCCGGATGTCGCGCTCCTGCTTCCGGTCGGCGAGGTCCTGGATGAGCGCGTCCGCCTTCATCTGGAGCTCGCGCGCCTGCAGGTTCCAGCTCATCAGCTGGCGGTTGTGTTCCAGGAGCACGTCGATCACCTGCCCCTGGCTCATCTGTGACATGCGCAGCGACGTGTCCGAGTGTCGCTGCATCGTCGCGGTGACGCCCAGGTTCGACGGAAGCTCGCCGCCCTCGTAGTTGTCACGCACCCCGTCCGGCGGGGTCAGCGTGAACGGGAAGGTGATCCGCGGCGGGACGCGGAGCGGGTCGGGCTCCTCGCCGGGCTTGGGCGTCTCGAGCGGCGGTGGCTGTTCGTGGCCCCGGACGAAGAACGTGCTCCGGCGCCCGGCGGTGCGACAGAGCGCCTCCGCGGCGCGGCCGAGCTCGTCCGCGTTCGCGGCGTGGATCCGCTCGCGCTCGCTCTCCGCGACGTGGACGGCCGGGGCCTCGACGTGCGTCAGGTCCAGGTGATCGTCCGTCGGGAGCACGCCCTCGCGCGAGAGCGAGAACACGACGCAGCGGCGGGATCCCTTTGACGGGAGCGACCACTCGCGCATCCAGCCGATCAGGCGCTCGCGCGGGAAGGAGTCCTCCGCCATTGACGGCGTGGAGTATCCGAGTCGGCGCGACGCGAGCTTGCTGGTGGTCATTGTCAGGTGCCTCCGATGAACGCGCCGAGCCGGCCCCCGAGATAGATGCCGGTCGCGATCGCGGCCGCCTTCAGGACGAGCGACCCGGCACGCGTTTCCGTCAAGAGGTGCCAGCCAGCCGGAAGGATGCCGCGTGCCGGGTCGATCTCGTCCCGATGTACCACGAAACCGCCGTCCGGGTACTCGTGAACGTGGATGCGGGACCCATCGGACATCGAAAGCGTCCAGTCCACGAGCTGCCCTCGGTCTTCCGTGATCCACGGTCGCGAGAATCCCGCGTCCACGGGGTTCGGGTACCAGTACGGGGCGCAGATCCGGCCACCGACCACGAGCCGGTCCCAGTTCGCTTGGATGAGCGCCATCCACTCGGTCACGTGTTCTCCGCGAACGGGTGCGTCTCGCGCTCTCCCGTAGTCGAGTTCGTTTCAGTCCACGTCTGATCGTCCCACGCAAAGTACCCGCCACCATGAACGCCAGCGTGCTTGCCAGGTAGGCAGCACACGGCTAGCAGCGTATTCGAAACGATGAGGTTTCGAAGACAGGGGCCGATCGGTTCGGGCTCGAATTCGTTCGCGAGCGCGTCGATCGCGTTCGCTTGTCCCCGGAGCCACGCGGCCGAAAGGCGCGCCCCTTCCCAGTTGATTGGGGCGCCGGTTCGCTCGAATTCCCGACGAAGCTCGGCCGCGACGAGCTTGACGTTCTCACCGTTCGCGACGCGCGCCACGTGCTTGGAGTAGTCGATCATCGGCGCACCTTGCGCGCGCCCTTCGCGAGACGCGATAGCAGGACCGGGCCCCCGTACCAGACGATGGCGAGCGCGCCGGCGCCGAGCAGGAGATAGATCCCGCCCTGGGTGAGCACGTCCGTCACCTTCTGAAGAGCGTTCGAGAAGCCCTCGCTCGCCGCCGTGCCCGCCTTGTCGAGCGGGCTCCTGAGATCCACGGGCGCGGCAGTCGTTGGGATCTGGGCCGCCTTCACGTCCGCCACGATCCCGTTCAGCTCCTTCACGAGAGCGTCGAACGGCACCTTTTTCTCGCCGACGATCGGACCGAGATGCGCGATCCAGTCCTCGCGATACTTCCCCCACCACGCCTGCCAGGCCGGAAGGAACGCGCCCCATCGATTGGAGATCGCGATCCAGGCGTCCGAGGGCGTTCCGCCGTGCGCGGCGAGGTAGCTCGCGAGCTCGCGCTTGAGATCCCCGTCCAGGGTCGCGATCGTGCGATCCATGTCCTCTGCCACGCTCCAGGGATAGGCGTCCTCAGAAAACGCGGGCAGGTCGTTTGCCCCGACGCGTGCGACGAGTTCGTGCGCTTCCTCCTCGCCCCTGCACCCCTTTCCCTCTGCGCAGCCCGAGCAGCACGCGCCGACGAGCGGGACGAGGGGACAGGGCGGGCGGGCGCCGACCCGCGCCACCCAGGCGCTCCGCCTCGCGACCGTCCTCTGGCCGATCCAGTGCTGCATGACTCAGAATACCACGCGGTAGAGGACGAAGGCGGCGGCAAGTGCAAGCGCGTAGAGGAGCGGGCTCGCGGACGTGCTCTCGCCCGGCGCCGGGGCGGGCGGAAGGTCGGGTCGGTTCATGGCCTGATCGGCAGAAACGACCGAGTGCGCCTGGTGAAGGTCCGCGCGCGCGGCACCCATCTTGGTGATCGTGCCCGGGAGAGCGAGCTTCGCCTCGTGCATCCAGGCCGTGTTCTGGTCGTTGCCCTGCCACTGGTCCGCCTTCGCGAGCTTGTCCACGACAGCGGCCACGTCCTCCCAGGCGAACAGCGCGCCGTCGATCGCGCCGTAGGCCGCGTCGTAGCCCGAGTGAGAGGAGACGGCGGCGGCCGATAGCGCGGCCGCGTTCATCGTCTTGTCGTGCGCGACCTGCTCGGCGGCCGTGAGCTTGACGAGGTACGGGTTCTCTCCAGGGCCGTAGGGCGAGGTCGCGTGGGCCTGCGCCGGCGACTCTACCGCGACATGTCCCGGATTCACGTTGTAGCCCTGGGGGATGTTGATTGGCGGTGGCGCCCCGACCACCGGCGCCTGCGGCTGGACCCGACTGCGAAAACGTCCGCTCATGACATCATCACCTTTCGCGCGATCGCGGCCGCCTGGGCCGGGAAGAGATAGGACGCCGCGATCGCCGCGGCGCCGACGAGGACGAGACCGAAGCCGAGGCCGATCGCGCGCGTCGTCGGGACCGGGCCGCCGCTCACGCCCGGGCCGACGCGCGCGAGGGGCTTGCCGAGCTTCGCGGCGAGCTTCGTCGCGTTGAGCTTTTCGGCGGATATGAGCGTTTCGAGCCAGCCCCCGAGGTCGATCGGCACGTACTCCCGGATCTTGTCTCGGTCCGATTGCTTGATCCGGTTCCAGCCGTCCAGGTAGGCCTGCCACCGCTGGAGGTTCGAGAGCGACACGAAGAGGGCGAGCTCGTTCGCGGACAGGCGCGCCTTCAGTTCCGCGTAGTAGGAGGCGAGCTTCAGTGCGTTCGATCGCACCTTCGCGGACGGGATGCCCGAGATGGGAACCTTCTTCGCGGCGGCGTTGAGCTGGTCGATAAAGGCGGCATATGCCTTCTGCTCGGCGATCATGTCGTCGATCGACAGGCGAGAGGTCCAGCGCTTCGCCAGCCCGATCACCCGGTCGCGTGTCTCGTCTTCGTCGTCGGAGAAGAGGCCGACGAAGCCGACGACGAGCCCGACGAGCGACGCGATCGACGAGAGCGTTCCCGCGATCGACAGGATCGCGCTCCCGCTCAGGGCGGGCAGGGACGCGCCGACGGTCGTCAGCGCGCCGCCGAGGCGCTGCCCGGTCGAGAGCGAGTAGTAGAGGACGCGCACTTCCGAGCCGACACCCATGTCGTCCGCGATGCCGAACACCTTGTCGCGGAGTTCCAGCCACGGGGCGAGCTCGGGGTTCGCGTAGGCCGCAGCTTCCTCGGCAGCCTCGCCGTACTGGACGACCGCGGCCGGGGACGATGCGCCGACGAGCGCGAGCGGGACGCGCGCGACCCATCGCGATCGCGACCGGGACACGCGAGCATCGCAAGCGACGGTCACCACGGCCACCCACCAGTCAGGTAGCGGTACGCGAGAGCGCCGATCGCCGCGATCGCGGCCCCGATGCCGAGCACCTTCGGCGCGGCCGAGAGCGCCGCCGCGGGCGATTCGAGCGAGCTCGCCGCGGACGCGCCACCGTTCGGATCCTGGGACGGACCCCCGCGCACGGCCGCCACCGGCTCGTCGAGCGTGTACGCGATGTTGTTGACGCGCAGCGCGATTCCCTTGGCACGATCTGCGCTCGACTGCTCGAAGTAGAGGCCCACGCCGGTGATCGGGTCCTTCTCGCGCATGCTCACGGACCATGCGTCGATGTCACCCGCTATCATGTTCGTCCAGGACGTCGGCCGCCTGATCGTCATCTCTCGGAGCATGTCGAACGCGCCGTCTTCTGGCGTGTCGTAGATCCGGTAGAGCGCGTTGTATTCGGAACCGTCGGCGTGCGTGTCGGTCGTCTCGAAACCCTTCTGACCGCCGTGCGCCTGGACGGCTCCCCAGTTGTTGATGACGCCGCTTTTCTCGCCCGTCTTCTTGTTCGTGTACGAGGCGAGCCCGTAGGTCGACTCCAGGTTTGCCTGGGCGCCCGCGATCTGGAGCGTGGCGAGGTTCGGTCCACCGCGCGAGGCGAGCTCGCGCACCTCCGGCCGATCGGAAGCAGCGGCGGCCTCCAAGACGCGCGGCCATACGGCCAGGAGCACGTCGCGTCCGAACTTGGCGTTCTTGTCGGTGGAGCCCGTCGTGGTGACGATGCCCGTCATCGTGGACCACGACTGGTCACCGACAACGCCGTCAGCGCCGATCCCCCGGGAGGCCTGCCACGCCTTCGTCTGGTCCCGCGCGAGCTCGTCGAACACCTCGCCTGAACCGGCGGGATAGCCCGCGGCAGCGAGCAGGCCCTTCCACTTCGCGACGTCAGGCCCGACGGATCCGAGCTTCAAGAGGGCGGGCATCGTTCACGCTCCCTTTGCAGCTTCTCGCGCCGCTCGCTTTTGCGCGTTCCGCCTCTCCTGATGCTGACCCGCGCACGAGGGGCAGGCGACGTCCGGGGGATGCGGAACCGGACACGCTCCCGCGACGGAGGCAACGGACGTCGCGGGAGCGGCCGGAGTCTCTTGCTGCTGCGCCTGGCCGGGCACCGTGATCGCCTGCTGAGACAGGCGCCAGTTCTCCTCGCCCATCGCGTCGTTCAGGAGCCAGACGGTAAGCGCGGCCGTTACGTCGCCCGCTTCGCCGCGCGATACGATCGACTCGGCGAACTCCGCCGCGCCGGGCTTTCGCTCGGCCACGTCTCGCGCGAGCCCGCGCGCGTCGCGCATCATGCGCAGCACCTCGGCGAGGCCGAACCGGTGCGAGTAGGCGCCTACGCGCACGAAGAGTACGGGCTCGTCCAAGTCAACCCTCCTTCGCGTCGGGAAGGATCGCTAGTGCTAGGTCGCCGACGAGCTCGTCCGCGTGTGAGCTCGCTCCGTTCATCGTTTCCTTTTCTTTCGATGCCGCTTCGGGCCCTTCGGGCTTGGGCGGCGGCGCGGGCTCGGTCGCGGGGGCGGGCTCCGGAGCAAACAGGATCGCCAGGCCTCCGGCATCGTTCGCGCTGTCTGCAAGAGCGCGACCGCCAATCGCCAGGACGAACGCGTGCCCTTCGTCACCTCCAGGAAGAAGGACGAGCGAAAGTGAACCGACCACGACCGCGCCCGTGCGTCGACATTCGCGCACGACCTGCCCGGCGGACGGCAGTCCTTCCTTGGGCGGGACGACCGCGTAAAAGGAGCCGAGCATTCCAAGCTCGCGCACTTCGTCCGGATCGTCCGAGAGCACGGCCGGCGGGACTGGTTCGAGGGATCGCGCCTCCAAGAGCGTCGCGATCCCGTCCGCGATGTCGCTGGCGAACGCGCGCGACTTGCCGTTGGCGGTCGGGATCACGAACTCCGCGAGGTCTTCCGACGAGAACTCCGGCGCGCGGACGGGAGCGCTTTCGCGCTCGGCATCTTCCCGAGCGATCCTGCGCTTCCGAAGCTCGGACACGCCCCAAACTAGCGTCCCGACAAGCGAGAGCGCGTTCAACGGAAGGGCCATGGTCGTTTCCTCCAGGGCCATCCTGCCACGAGAGGCAGGCCCGCCGCCATGAGCATCGGGGCCGGCAGGGGGTTCGCCGCCACGTGCTCGACCATGCCCAGGATCTCGGACGGGTCCTCGATCGAGCCGTCCGCCCGGCGCACGAACACGTGAAAGAGGAGGCGGCCGTACGGGTCCTCCCGCTCGTCGTGGTCGCATCGAGCGCGCTCGCGATGTCGCACGCGAAGCTCCGCGCATCGCCAGGCGGCCAGGCGCTTGCAGTCGGCGCCGAGCCCGAGTCGCTCCCATCGGTCGATCGTGTGCGGGATCGAGTGCCACTGCTCGGGCCGTCCCGAGAGCGCGTCCTCGTCGTGCGAGTAGCGGACGCCGGACGCGTAGAGGAGGGGCGCGTCGGGGTTGTCTTCGAGGAACCAGCAGTTCAGCTGGGTAAGCGACTCCGTGAGGAGGTCAAGGGTGCGCCCGTCGAGCGTGGGCGGCACGATGCACGCGGACCAGCAGCGCACTCTTGACCTCGCTCCCGAGAGCGCGCGTCAGTACGCGCCGCCGTAGAGGCCCTGGTTGTATCCGAGGCAGGGGCCCTGGCCCGGTCCACGGATGCCGTGGAACGTGCTGAAGAACGGGTGCGGCTCCGCGCTGATGTTGTGCACGGTGAGGACGGCTGGCGTTCCCGGGATGATCTGCGGGAAGTTCGTAGTCGGGTGGATCGCGTCGGACGCGAACACGTCCAGCTGCATCTCGCCAGCGGTGACGAGATACGGGACGAGGGCGCAGATGAGCGACACGGCCGTGAAGAACTCGGCCGACACTCGCGACACGTCCCAGTCGATGATGCAGAGCGGAACGGGGCACGTGACGGTGATCACCTCGGTGGCGCCCGCGGCCACGGTGGTAACCGAGTTCGCGGGAGCGGCGACAGTCGGCAGCTCCTTCATGACAGCGACGCGCGCGGCGGCGGCCGTCATCATGGCCTGTTGATAGCAGAACTGATCGTACGCGTCGCGCGACGCCTGCTGCTGCGCGGGCGTCGGGGCGAGCGGGCCGCACGGTCCGCACCCGGCGCCCGGATAGCCCGAGGGGCCGGGGAGCGCGGGATTGCCGCCGTAGAGCGCGATCGCGCCCGGGTTGATCAGCTGGTTCGGGTAGGGGCCGGGCGCGAGGACGTCACCCGTCCCCACAAGCGCGCCGTACTGGCTCATGAATCGATGCATGTGGTTGGACTCCGGTTGATGGGTTGGATGGTGACGCGATCGCTCACGCGGCCGCGCGGAAATGACGGAGGTTCTGGCGGACCTGCCAGCCGGGAACGCGACCGGCGCTCATCGCCGCGACGGGCGCGCCCGAGTTCATGGCGTTGGTGGACGGGACGGTCTTGGGCGAGCCGAGCAGCGGGAGGATCTGATCCTCAGCGAGCTTCGCGCCCTCGTAGACGAGGCCGCCACCAGCGAAGCCGGCAGCGAACGCGCCGAACCCGCCCATCGGCAGGAACATCGCGCCTAGCGCGAGCGCGGCCGATCCCATGAGGCCGGGCGTGATCGTGAGGGTGTTGGTGTCGCTGAGCTTGACCTTCGCGCCGTACTGGGCCGTGTACTCGCGGTCGACCCAGATCGCGGCGGTCGCGCCTGCGATCATTCCGAGGAGTGCTCCGAGTGCGTTCATCGTTCTTTTTTCCTTTCACCTGCCCCAAGAACATGTCATAATCTGAAGGAATCCAACACGTTGCGAAGCGAACTGGGAACGCCCCGAAACTTTCAGCTAAACTATCCGAGTGCCCCCTCGCAGCGGCCCTCAGCAGCGCGACGAACTCTCAGCGGCGCAGGCGGCCGCGCGTATCGGATGCTCGCGCGGGTTCGTCTACATTCTGTTAAAGGAGGGACGCCTCTCGCGTCGATACGAGCGGCCCTATGACGCGAAGTCGCGCTACTTCCTGAGCGCCGACGAGGTGCGCACGTTCGCGAGCGAGTGGAAGCGCAGCACGCGCGGGCCTCGCGAGCGCAACAAGGAACCGCGAATCAGCCGCGAGCGCGGGCGGCTGGCGGCGATCCTGTTTCCGCTCTTCGAGGCGCGCGTCGCGCTCGCCGACATCTGCACCCGTCACTCGATCGCGCCCGAGGTCGTGCGCGAGTTCTACTGCGAGTGGATGACCCCGATCGAGGAGAGCCCGGCCATGAAGCAGCGTCGCGCGGAGGAGCTGCTCGCAAAGGAAGAGCGCGCCCGCGACGAGCGACAGCAATCGCGCGCTGACTGGCGCGAGCACAGGCAGCGGATGGCGATGATCGAGGCGAGCGGGCGACGAGCGGGCCTGCCGGCGCTCGCGATCGCTCCGCGCTTCTCGAGGCGGGAAGAGGACGACGATGGATCGACTTGAGCAGGCCGCCCAGGTGATCGGCGAGGCTTTGTGCATGCACGAGGCGCTCGTGCGCCTGGGCTTCTCGCCGAGGGACGTCCGCATCCAGCTCGCTTACACGGCAACGCCCGAGCTCGCGATGTTTCCCGAGCGGACGAAAATGCACGACGTCTGCCTCTGGGTTGGGATCTCGTACGGCGGCGGCTGGAAGACGTGGCGCTACTGCATCGGCCCGGCCGGGATCGGAGGCGTCGAGTTCGAGCGGCTGTTCTTCACGAAGACGCAGGAGTTCAATTCGCTCCAGGGAGCGGAGGGCGAGCGCGTCTGGGAGGCGTCGCGGGCGAAGGCGCTCCTGCCGGACGTGCGCGAGTCGATCAAGAGGAAGGGGATCCCGATCCCCGCAGACGGGAGAAGCTCATGAAGGCGGGAGACGTGCTCCTGTTCGCGGAAGGCTTCTCCTTCGAGTGTCCGTTTTGCGGTCTCATGGCGCACGTCGGTGAGATTCCGGACGGCCTCCCTGGCGAAGGCGAACCGGCGATCATGCACGTCGATCCCATGTGCGCGGACTTCGAGCGGCTGGACCCGGACGACTACGTGTCAAAGGTGCGCGAACCCCTGCAACAGCTGCCATCGTGATCGCGCTCCCCAAGACGCGCTTCGCCCTCGCCCGCCCCACCCAGGACTCGCCCGACTACACGAGCCTCCGCGACTACC
>Ga0126377_10002856_pt1 | contig 12068 bp, 9 predicted proteins | sample PanSoiMetPlot_22_FD_92647 | JGI IMG/M metagenome (GOLD analysis project Ga0126377, IMG submission 92647) | Tropical forest soil microbial communities from Panama - MetaG Plot_22 | ecosystem: Environmental > Terrestrial > Soil > Tropical forest > Bulk soil | place: Panama | collected 2016-02-17
AACTGATCAAAATATTCATTCCGAATCAGTTTACTTCATCGCAGATTCTCCATCAGCTGATCTACCGGGGCTTGAAATATTTCGTCAGTCCCGAGGCTAATTTTCTCATTCTGCGCCATTTTCATATCGGCTCCGAAGTGCTCGCCTTTGTCGCCAGCAATATTCCCGGCGTCAGGACAGAGCTTTATCCGCTCAGACCCGTCTGTTTGGAAGACCTCCAGGACCATTTTTTTCTCAAACACGATCTCAATCTATTTAACTTCATCATTCAATTGAACAGTCAACTGCGCACACGAGGGAGTGAGATCGAGCCGCCGCCAAAAATCAATTACGACTGTATTACGGATGGGGCATTCCCGATTGGCGAGCTTCCCTGTGGTTTGACGAATGTGATTGACGTGCAGACGGCGATCGAAATTTACACACCGCTTTATCAACTCTTCCTGACCGACAACGATTTCTGGCGCGCCTCGAATTCGCTGCAGCTCGACGAGACAATCGGACTTTATGTGGCGCGTATTCTGAATGACACGCGTTCTCTGGGGCTGTTGAATAATAAACATCCGATGGTGCCGCTTTCGACCCTTGCGGCCGGGTTCCGTTTGATGCTGCATGGCCTGGCCGCCGAGACCCTGCACGCAACCCTTCGTGAACAAAAGCGGCTCGCTCTAAAAATGCAATGAAGGCTGAAGAGGATAACGAAACAATGTAATCAATCGCAGTTTGGAACTCCGAGAAAACAGGGAAGCTGGTCAATTATGATGACGCCCCACATCCATGCGAGGAGAGCTAAGAAAGCGACTCTCAACAAAAGAGTAATAGGATTAGCGAGCAGGCTGTTTCCCATTCGGATGGTTCGCACAATCGGGATCACAGAGACGATGAATGCCATTGAGAGGAGCCACAATAAACCAAATAATACGAAATTATCGGATTTTCGCAGGCTTAATTGACTATAGACGACTTGTAGAATCGGGAAAGGCAGAACCAGCAAAAAGCTGATGAGCATCGCCAATCCGAGGGTCTTGATCACACTTTTCTGAGTTTGTTCCATAATGGTCTGAGATAAACCTCCTTTACGGGGTGGAAATATTGCCACCCGAGCACAGCCCAGCGCGAACCGCCAGCGTGTGGATGGATGTTGAAGTTGGCCAAGTTCGGCGAGCATCGCGAGTCCCCAGCCGCGCCTCTCATTCGGTAACAACCGGATGGCGGCAGCCAGTAATCGCTGCGGTCCGTCCGTCCCTGCATTTTTCATGACACTCCATCGGTCCGCGGTCGTAACCTGATCCGCCTGTGCTTAACGGAACGCTGTGCCGGCGCGGCGAGTTCGGCGGCCAGTTTGATGCCCTGCCCGGTTAAGCGGTACAAGTGCCGTGGCGGCCGGCCGGCGGGCAGCCCACTTTCCCATGCCGTCTCCAGCAACCCGCGGTCGGCCAGCCGGATGAGGATCGGGTACATCGAGCCAGCCTTGAGACCGGTCTGCTGAGAGAGTTCGTAGCCGTAGCGCCAGGCAGTGGGGTCATCCGCCAGGGCGAACAGAACCGCCGCAGTTTGTGTCGAAGGTGGTCTGATCCGCTTCACAGCTTAAGTCTATATAGGTAGAGTTACTCTGTCAAGCGGCAAGCTCCGACAAGAAGTAGATAGTGCTCACCCTCCCAGCTGTTCACTCTTCTCTTATTGACATTCTGTACGAAAAGGGTTATTTCTGATGTACAGAACATCTATAGGAGGAAGAAAGATGAAGGGGAAGAAGGCTGATCTTTTGCAGGGAACGCTCGACCTGCTGGTCCTCAAGGCGCTCGCCCTCGGCCCGCTGCACGGGCTGGGCGTCTCGCGCCGGATCGAGCAAATGACGAAAGGGACGTTTCAGGTCAAACCGGGATCGCTCTTTCCGTCATTACACCGGATGGAAGAGGCGGGCTGGCTTAAGTCCAACTGGGGCGAGTCGGAAAACAATCGCCGGGCCAGGTATTATCGACTAACCAGGGCAGGTCAACGACAACTCCAGACTGAAACCGAAGACTGGCAGCGTATCTCACTGGCGATCGCCAATGCCCTTCAATCGACATAACCATGTCTCTTCTGTCCCCTCTATCCTGGTTGAAAGATCTCAGCGGAGATCTCCGCCCTTCGATGAAGATAGTAATTCTGCTATGATGCCGAAACGCCAGATATTCCCATCCGGCACAATTTTATGAAATTGAATCGAAGGAAACTCCCATGAACAAGAAAAAAATACCCTTCCTATTAGCTGCGATTCTGTCACTTCTGATCGTCTCAACCAGCATCGCCGCAGTCTATCCCCTCCATAATTCACAGGGGGGAAAAGAAGCAAGTCTGATCGCAGGCGAATGGGAAATAACTATGACCGAGGAGGGGAAAGATCCAAAAGGGAGTTTTTTCGAGTTTCCATTTCCTATGAGTCTGAGGCTTGAGGGGAAAAACCCGGTTGGGAGCATCCGCTTCCCTAATATAGTTATGACCGATAATGGACCAAAGCAAGAAGGCGTCTCCGAGAAAGTCCTGCTCGATGCCAGATTCGACGGCCAGATGCTCACCTTCCGGATTGAAGGGGATGAAAAAGACGAATTCCTTGAAATGAACCTGGAGCTGAGCGGTGAAAATTTTATTGGCCGCTGGAAAATTTTGAACGGCGATGAGGGCGGCAGTGCCAGGATGTCTCGGAAACCTGCCAGCAATACTTCACTCCGCGAACAAATCATAGGTGAATGGGTAGTGATTTTGTATGCGGATGACGGGACTGAGGGCGATCGTGGGGTATTAATTGTTAAAGCCGATGGGAATCGTCTCTCGGCAAAAACGATCTTCACTATCGACGGCGATAAAAAAGAATGGAAGCTTATCGACCCGAGATTTGAAGGCGATACATTCATCTTCAAGGTGGATAACGGAGAAGAAGTCTTGACAGGCACTCCGAAATTGAATATCGATCATTTCGAAGGCCCATGGAAGGCCTCGCGGAGCGGGGTCAGCGGTAAAATGAAACTGATCAGAAAAAAATGAAAGGAAAAGATGTTAGATGCTGGATGTTAGATGCTGGATGCTAGTATGATCCTACTAGCATCCAGCAGCTAACATCCAGCATCTTGTCTTCTCACGCGTGCGTAGCGGCCTGATAATCGCCGGGAACGACGCGAAAACTAACACAGAGGCGATTCCAGCCATTGATCGCGACCACTGCCATAGTCAAATTAACCAGCTCCTGTTCGGAGAATTGCCGGCGCACATTTTCATAAACTTCGTCCGGCACGTGCCCTTCGGTGATGACCGTGACCGCTTCGGTCCATTCAAGAGCCGCTCGTTCACGCTCGGTATAGAAGGGAGACTCGCGCCAGGCATTGAGCAGATACAATCTTTGCTCGCTTTCGCCTCTAGCCCTCGCATCCTTCGTGTGCATGTCGATACAGTAAGCGCAGCCGTTGATCTGCGAGGCTCGCGTTTTGATCAGATCAAGGAGTGATCGCTCAAGCCCGCTGCTCCGCACATATCCCTCCAGCCCGAGCATCGCTTTGACCGCTCCCGGTTCCACCTTGGTGAAATCTATTCGTGGTTGCATTTTTTTCCTCCTTAATTTTATGCAACCGAAATAAGGGCAATTATCGCTCCACACACGAACAAATGAGAAATGATGGCTAGGATATGTTTCTCAGCTGAGTTATAGAAGCGAATGTCGACATCTCGACAGGTGACGATAACTCGCCATTATTCACAACGCAGTGCTGCGAGCGGATCCAACTTCGTCGCCCTGCGTGCCGGCATCCAACATGCGGCTAATGCTGCTCCGGCAAGAATCAGCGAGACGACCACAAATATCATCGGGTCTAATGTATCCACCTGGTAAAGAAATTCCTTAATCAAACGTGTCAGTGCAAAAGATAAGAATAGGCCGATCAGAATACCGATCAGCGTCAGTCTCATTCCCTGGCCCAGTATCAATTTCAAGACATCGAGACGCTGCGCTCCCAATGCGGTCCTGATTCCAATTTCATGCGACCGCTGGGCGACAAGGAAGCTCATTACTGAGAAGATTCCGGCTACCGCGAGAACAAGAGCGAGTCCGGCCAGGACCGAGAGCAGAGTCATGCTGAAGCGTTCCCGGGTTAATGAGTCGGAAACACGGCTCTCCATCGACCGGAGCTGAAAAACAGGTAAATCCTTATCGATTTCACGCACCGTATTGCGGATCGGTGCAACAAGTTTCATCGGCTCACCTGTTTTCGCGCGTGCGATGATCGACATGGAATCGATCGTCACGTGAGCATACGGCACATAGTATTCAGGGAGGGCTTCTCTGTTCAAGGCACGGTCACGGACATCTCCCACGAGACCCACAATCTCTCCAGAAATGTCGTTAAGTCCTAATTTTAATCGTTTGCCAATCGGATCCTGGCCGGGGAAATAACGTCGCGCCAATGACTCATTGATCAGCAGTACTTTTGGGGAAGCGGCGGCATCATCATGATCGGTGAGCAGCCGTCCCTTGATCAGCGGAATACCCATCGCCCGGATGTAACCCGGGGTGATTATGCGTCCGCCGGCTCGAGGCTTCGCGCCAATCTCCGGCTCGGGTAAGCCTTCGATGGTAAAACTGGTTGTGATCCCATTATTGCTGTACGGCAACGGCATAATCGCTCCGGCGGCTTCGATGTCTGGATTATTCGAAATTTTCTCGATCGTCTGCCGGTAGAATTCCTGTTGTTGTCCATCCTTCGGATACCTCTCTGAAGGGAGCGTGATCGAGGCAGTCAAAACGTTCCGCGGATTGAATCCCGGGTTGACATGGCGCAGGTGTTGGAAGCTCTTGATCAGCAGGCCGGCGCCGATCAGGAGGACGAGTGAGAGCGCAACCTCCAAGACTATCAACAGACTTCGGAAGCGGTTGCGCTTCTGCCCTCCGGTCGCGCTTCGCCCCCCCTCTTTAAGCGACTCATTCAGATCCACCATCGAACTTTGCCAGGCGGGGACAAGACCGAAAAGCGCTCCGGTCAACACGGATAGGCCGAATGAGAAACCCGCGACAGTCAGGTCCAGCCCGACTTCCTTGATTCGTGGGATGTCGGTCGGAACAAATTTCAGAATTAGATCGGTACACCAGACGCTGATCAGCAGCCCGATCAATCCGCCGGTAATCGAAAAGACAAGACTTTCGGTCAACAACTGCCTGATGATCCGCCTCCGGCTTGCACCCAGCGCCGCACGAATCGCCGTCTCTCGTTCGCGTACGGTCGCACGGGCCAGATGCAAATTCGCGACATTGGCAGAGGCAACCAATAATACCAATCCGACGGCGCCGAACAAGATCAGGAGCGTATAGTTGAGATCGCCCACCAGATATTCCCGCGCAGAAATAAGACTGACGTTCTTCCCCGCATTTAATTCAATGTATTGCTGCTCCAGACTCGAGGCAATGGTCTGCAATTCGGCTTCTGCCTGCGCGATTTCCGCACCGGGCCTGAGTTTTCCGAGAACATCAATGTAACTCGCTCCGCGCTGCACTTCCATATCGCCTTTGGGATCGAAGGTTCTAAAAAAATCCAACTCTTGATTCTCAAAGGGAAAACTTAAGTTTCGCCGGGTCACACCGATGACCATTCTCTGTTTTCCATCCAGCATAAGTCGCTGCCCGATGACCTGCGGATTTCCTCCCAGACGCCGTTGCCATAAGCCGTGACTGATAATGACGGAGTCAATCCCCGGGAGCTCGTCCCCGGCCGTGAATCCCCGACCGAGTTGCATATTCACACCGAGCAATTTGAAAAAATCCGCTGAGACCGTTAAACCTTCGATGCGCTCCGGAACCTGATTGACGAGCAATGTGGCATCATCATCCGCATATGCAGCCATGACCTCAAAGAATGAATTCCGATTCCGATAGTCCGCGAAATTCAGGTAGGAGTGATCTGGTTCCGTCAATCCTGTTTTTGTCCTGACCTGCATTAACTTGACCATCCGCTCGGGGTGTGGATAAGGAAGGGGGCGAAGCAGGACAGCGTTGACGACCGAAAAGACAGCAGTGTTTGCGCCTATCCCGAGCGCGAGCGTTGAGAGAGCGACGAAGCTGAAGGCGGGATTCTTGAACAACATCCGCATCCCATAACGGAGGTCTTGCCGGAGAGCCTGGATTGTCCACAATCCCCACCATGCACGACTCTCCTCCCGGGAAAATGCTACGCTGCCGAATGCCCGCCGCGCTGCATAGCGGGCTTCTTCAGGCGAGAACCCCGCTTCCATCTTCTCCCGGGTTTCCAGCTCCAGGTGAGCGCGGATTTCTTCTTCCAATTCCCGCTCCGCACGCCTCTGGTTCGTTTTCCGGATAAGATATTTGAGCTCACTCCACCAACTCATCGTTAGACCTCCTGATAATGCTTCGGGATAAAGCTTTACATAAAGCTCAAGTGGAAATTCTACTGGAGTATCAGCCTGTATTGGTAGAATGTCAACTGATGCGTCAACCTGGAGAACGCAAAAGAAATCGTTTTTACTCACTTCGATCATTTTCGTTTTCTCTCGTCCCGTCCTCCTGGATTCTCGGAACCATATTTGACATTCGATCGTCTGGCATTTATCCTTTCATAGATTTCCTATGGAAGACAATCTTTAGAAGATAGTCTTTGGAAGATAGTCTTTGGAAGACAATCTTTGGGAGATAATCTATGAGAAAAACGAATATTCCACTGAAGACCGAATTATTACCCGGGACCTTGGAGATGCTGGTTCTCAAGTCCCTGGAGCGCAATGCCCAGCCGATGCACGGTTATGGGATTTCACTTTACCTTAAACAGGTTTCTGGTGATGTGCTCCAGGTTGAGGAGGGCTCGCTTTACCCGGCCCTCCAGCGTCTGGCCATTAAAGGCTGGGTGAAGGCGGAGTGGGGGCAGTCGGAGAACAATCGTCGCGCCCGTTTCTACAAATTAACGCCGGATGGACGGAAACAGCTCAAAGAGGAAGTGGCCAACTTCGAACGGACCCTGGATGCAATTCTCAGCGTTCTGCAACCGGCTTGAGGAGGCTCAATCATGTTCAAGCGGATTCTTCAATACTGGCGCAGGTTACTCTTCTATGTTCGGCGAGATCGATTCGATCGAGAGCTGGAAGAGGAGATGAATTTTCACCTGGAAATGAAGGCGAGGGAAAACCTCGCGCACGGGTTATCCGCTGAAGAGGCCCGATATGCGTCACGGCGGCAATTCGGAAATCAAACTTTAATTCATGAAGTGAGTCGCGATCTCTGGGCCTTCAGGTCATGGGAGAGGCTCGCCCAGGACTTACGCTATGGACTGCGAATCCTGAGGAAGCATAAGGGTTTCACCACGGTGGCGGTGCTCACACTGGCACTCGGGATCGGCGCGAATGCAACTATTTTCAGCGCCGTCTATGCTGTCTTGTTGAAGCCGCTTCCCTATTCCCAACCGGATCAAATCTACAGCATCGGGGTCGTGATCCCGGAGCGCCGCGAGCAACTCGGAATCCTGGCGCCGCGCATCCATGATTTCCTGGAGTGGCGCAAGGCGGGATTCTCCGAAATGGCCGACATGACGCCTGCCGAGTGGAATCTGACAGGAGACGGCGAAGCCGAACGCGTCGGTGGGGCGCGGGTTTCCGCCAATCTCTTCTCATTTCTGGGTGTTCCGGTGGTACACGGTCGCTCATTCTTCGCGGAAGAAGAGGTCCCGGGAAAGGACCGGGTGATCGTTATCAGTGATTCTTTATGGCGCCGCCGGTATGGCGCAAACCCGAAATTGATCGGCAGTTATATCGTCTTGAATGGAAATCCCCATACAGTAGTTGGCATAGCTTCTCCGTCGTTACTCGTTCCCACGGGAATGCAACTTCATCGGATGTTGCCATTTTCTCAGCGAATCGATGTCTGGAAGCCGCTGGCTCCCTCTCCCCGTGAGCTCGATGGTGAGTATTGGAACCAGGGAGTGCTGGTGCGGCTGAAGCCGGGTGAGCACGTAGAACGTGGCCGGCAGCTGCTTCAGTCCGTGCATAACAAGTTCAACCGCGAGATGGTGCCCGACTTAAAAACCGATTTTCTCATCGAGCTCGCTCCGATTCGAGAAATCTATTCGGGAAAACTCCGCCTTGGACTCTTACTCGTCCTCGGAGCCTCCAGTTTGCTCCTCCTGATTGCCTGCGCCAACATAGCGAACTTGTTCCTGGCGAGAGTCACAAGTCGGGCTGGTGAGTTCGCCATCCGGATCGCACTGGGAGCCGGTCGTTCGCGCGTGGTGGGCCAGTTGATTAATGAAAGCATCATCATCGCTGTTCTGAGCGGGGCCATTGGCGCTATTATTGCAAGTTTTGGAGCCCGAATATTGGCCGTCTATGGCCCCGAAGAGGTGCGCCTCCTGGCCGGTTCAAATCTCAGTCTGGTGGTTATCTTGTTCAGCGCCGTAATCAGCCTGGGTGCTGGGGTATTCAGCAGTCTTATTCCGGCATGGCAGGCGTACCGACAAGGCGCCGCCACAGGTTTACAGGAAGGCGCGAGAATGACGCTCGGAGCGCGTCGGTCAAGGCGCTTCCAACGAATCCTGGTGGGAGTCGAAATGGCGCTCGGAACCGCGCTCCTGGCTTCTTCGGGCCTGTTACTACATAGCTTTATTAAGGTCATGAATGCTGATCGAGGCTATCACATCGAACGTGTGTTAGCCGCTGATTTGACTCCTTCCGGCCAGCGTTATTCCAACGACCAACAACGGGTCGGCTACTATCGAGAATTGACGCAAAACATTCGATCACTTCCTGGAGTCCAGGCTGCTGGAGCGATCAGCGATCTCCCTGCCTCTGCCGGCACATCCGGTGCCAGCCAGACAATCTTCTATGACAATGACACAAATTTCATGAGCGTCGTCATGCAGAGGCCGCTCGCTTTGATTCGAAGCGTCACCCCCGGTTATTTTGCCGCAAGCGGCAGCGCACTTAGAGCAGGGCGCTTCCTCAAAGAAGAAGATCAAACGCCGGTCGCGGTGATCAGCGAGTCCCTCGCCAGGCGGCTCTGGCCGGCTGAGTCGCCGGCGAATGTAATCGGGCGGACGTTCCGCCAGGGCGATGTCACCGGACCGCTGATCAGTATATTGGGAATCGTCGAGGATGCCCGTCCTGGATCGGTCGATCAGGAACTATGGCCGCAGATTTATCGTCCCCATCAGCAATGGCCAAGCGGGAGAATGACATTGGTGGTGAACACATTCCAGGAGCCCACCACACTGGCCGCCGCTGTGCGCGCCGAGATCAAGCAGATGGATCCCAACGTTCCGATCATTGCGATGCGAACGATGCGCGAAATAGTCTCTGCCTCGGTGGCAGAGCGTCGCTTCCAACTGATACTGACCTCTTTGTTTGCCTTCGTGGCGCTTCTCCTCGGCGCCGCGGGCGTATACGGTGTAATTAGCTATTCGGTGAATTGCCGGACTCGAGAAATCGGCCTGAGGATTGCCCTGGGGGCTGCACGAAGCGATGTCATGCGCTGGGTCTTCTCTGATGGCATGCGCCCGGTTCTGATTGGTTCGGTAATCGGATTGGGCGGCGCTGTGTTGATTGCCCAAACATTGCGCAGTGTACTATTCGGAATTGCGCCAACGGACCCTCTGTCACTCGGCAGTGTTGGAATCATATTGCTCCTCACCTCAGCTCTGGCTTGTTATTTTCCAGCGCATCGCGCGGCGCGAGTGGACCCAATGGTCGCGCTCCGACATGAGTAGCGATACTTAAAGGAAGCAGTTTCACCACAAAGGGTCAAGGAAGAAAAACGAACTTTGACTCTTTGTGGTGAAACTGCTTCCTTCCCTACTACACAAGAGCTCGCGCTAAGCTAACCAACAGCTTTTCTGACATGCTCCATGGCGCGCAGCCCACTAATGCGATAACCTATATTTCGATCACCCTGTTGCTGCTGGCAGCAGCGCTGATCTCCTGTCTCATCCACGCTCGGGGCGCCACGAAAGTGGATCTGTTAATTGCATTGAAAAGTGAATAAGCTCTTTACCTTATGAGTTGCATAGGAGAAAAGCATGAAGATCCAGTTCAGATTAACTATTGCTGCAATTTTCTGCTGTGGTTGTTTTGCCTCAGCTATTACCGGTCAGGCCCCGGGATATAATAGTAAACAAAAGAACGACGATATTATAGAAATAGTCGGACTCCGGAATGAATCCACCTGGCACGGTAAGATCGCCGCGAATGGATTGGTTGAGATCGTAGGTATTCAGGGCGACATACAGACCGAAGCGACTTCGGGTAACGAGGTCGAAGTCGTTGCGGTTAAAGAGGGAAATAATAGGGAATTTGATCAGGTTCAGATGCGGGTTGAGAAATCGGCTGGCGGAGTGAAGATTTGTGCAGCGTTCCCGCTTCTCCGAGAGAAAGGCAAGTCTCAGTGTCTGTCTGACCTTACATTCAATAGTATGAGTTTTGATGATAATCGAGAGCTACATCTTGGTTATAAAAACGGAGAGACCCTGAGCTTCCGGTTGGCAGATGTTCGCCTGCAAATCAGAATTCGTGTTCCCGCTGGAGTGCAGGTTTTTGCCCGGACTCTCAGGGGTAATATCGTGGCGAAAGGAATAACGGCGAAACTGCAGGCGGTAAATACCAACGGCAACATTACTGCCAGCCTCGCAACCACAGAGTTTTCCGGTCCTATTGATCTGGTATCGGTCAACGGAAGCGTCATCCTGACCGTCCCGGATAAAATTAACGCACAGGTGCAGTTAGGTTCGATGAATGGTGAAATTGTTACCGATTTTCCGGTAACCGTCTCAGGTGGGTATCGCGGAGACAATCTTGAAGGAACGATTGGCCGTGGCGGCCAGAAGATAAATCTTGGTACTCTAAATGGCAATGTGGAACTCCGGCGTGATCGTGATCCATCAAATTTTGTTTCAAAAGTAATTCCGGGAACGAAACCAAACGAATCCATCTGGCGGGGGAAAATACCCGCGGATGGTCTGTTGGAGATCGTTGGCATTTCTGGTGATATTTATGCCGAAGTTACCTCTGGAGACGAGGTTGAGGTCGTTGCGATCCGAGAGGGCAGCAAGGAGGAAATCGATAAGGTGCGAACCCTCGTCATAGAAACGTCGGATGGAGTAAAGTTCTGCTCCGCATTTCCGCTGCTGGAACAGGAACGATCCGAATGTCTAGCAGATGAAAAATGGAGCGGCCTTGCAAGTGAAAGTAGGGACGGCGATCAAAAAGTATATGTTCGTTATGAAAGTGGTAAGAAACAGAACTTTAGGGTGACAGGGATACGGGTGCAATACAAGGTGCGGATTCCTGCGGAAATGCAATTCAACGCACAAGTGCGATTGGAAGCCCCGTCCGGCACAATTGCAACCGATTTCCCGCTGATCGTCCTCGGTCGGCTCCCAGCCAGAACTCTGGTGGGAACCATCGGTCAAGGCGGGCTGAAGGTAACGCTCCGTACTCTATTTGGCAATATCGAACTCCGGCGTTCCAAATGATAAGCCAGATATTTATTGCAATTCACTACCTCTGATCATGCGGTACTAAGATTACCACTTTGGCTGTGGCAGTGTTTCCTCCTGTATCACGAATAATTGCTTTTACCTGATAGACCCGTCCATCGTGGTCATCGTCATCGCGACGCGCTTCTACTTCGAGCCGCTCGCTCCAACTCTGGGAAGTACCGCTCAATGAACGCGGGGCGATTTCACGCAATGATCCATACTCGTCGGTTACCACATAGCTCACTGTTTCGAGTCCTGATACTGAGTCAGTCGCTTCGCCGTTGATGGCTACCACAACTGTTTTTCCATTCGGCGGCCAGATGGCCGAGGGATTAGCGGAAAGGTTTATGGTCGGTGCGGTCTTGTCTATTTTTATAGTCACACTCTGGGCCGCTTCGATGTTACCTGCTCGGTCAATCGAACGGTAGCTGATGTTCGTGATCCCCTCATCGCTGATTACAAGATTGCCGGAATAAAGCTGCCAGGTTACTCCATCATCGGATGAAAACTCGGTTCTGGCGACGCCAGAGCAATTGTCAGTCGCGCTCAAAGCGACGCTGACATTACTCGTGT
>Ga0126377_10002857_pt1 | contig 12067 bp, 12 predicted proteins | sample PanSoiMetPlot_22_FD_92647 | JGI IMG/M metagenome (GOLD analysis project Ga0126377, IMG submission 92647) | Tropical forest soil microbial communities from Panama - MetaG Plot_22 | ecosystem: Environmental > Terrestrial > Soil > Tropical forest > Bulk soil | place: Panama | collected 2016-02-17
ATCATGGCTCTCGCGGTCCCCGTGCTTCTGCTCGGCGCGTCGATCGACGAGGCGCGACACGCGGCCCAGACCACACGCCAGAGCGAAGAGAGAATGCGGTTCACGGCCGCCAACGCCAACATCGGCTTCTGGCATCTCGACCGCTCGACCAACGAGCTGTGGCTGACCGACCATTGCCGCACCCTGCTTGGCTTGCCGCCCGACGGCGAGCTGGAGCGAGAGGCGATCGTCGCCGCAATCCATCCCGACGATCGCGACGCCATGGTCGAATCCATCCGCGCCGCAGCCTACGCCGGCGAGCTCGCCTTGAACGAATTTCGCGTGGTGCTGCCGGACGGCCGCGTGAAATGGTTCCTCGCCCGGTCGCATGCCGAGCGCGACCGCCACGGAACGCCGCTGCGGATCAGTGGGTTCTTTATCGACATTACCGCCCGCAAGGCGGCCGAAACCTGGGCCGAGCAGCAGCGCAAAGAGGTCGCTCACCTCACCCGCGTGTCGGTGCTGGGTGAATTGTCGGGCGCCATCGCCCATGAGCTCAACCAGCCGCTCACTGCGATCCTGTCCAATGCCCAGGCGGCGCAGCACATGCTGGCGCGGCCCAACCCCGATCTCGGTGACTTGCGTGAGACGCTCCGCGACATCGTGCAGGAGAACACAAGAGCCGGCGAGGTCATCAAACGGTTGCGCGGACTGCTGAAAAAGGGAGAAAGCAAGACCGAGCCCGTCGCGCTCGGCGATATCGTGCACTCGACCCTGCGGCTTTTGCACAGCGAGCTGATCAGCCGCAAGATCAAGGTTCATGTCGATCTGGCGGACGACCTTCCGGTGACGAGCGGCGATCCCGTGCAACTGCAACAGGTGTTGCTCAATCTGGCGATGAATGCCATGGAGGCGATGAGTTCCGTGCCGCCCAAGCGGCGCCTGATGACGATCGGCGGCCATGCGACCCCGTCGGGCATCGAGCTGGTCATTGCCGACCGCGGGCCCGGCATTTCGACTGATGACAAGGAAAAGGTGTTCCACCCGTTCTTCACAACGAAGGAGCAGGGGCTCGGCCTCGGCCTTTCCATCTGCTCGACGATTGTCGCAACGCACGGCGGCGAGTTGACCCTGGCAAATAATTCCGACGGCGGCGCGACCGCGATGGTACGGCTGCCGGCCGAACCTCCTCGAATCATGGCGGCGGCGCAATGACGGCGGCCGACTTTTCGATTTACATTGTCGATGACGACGCCGGCGTGCTCAAGGCCCTATCGCGGCTGCTGCGCACGGTCGGGTACCACGTGCGCACCTTCAACTCGCCGGAAGTGTTCCTTGAGCAGCACGACCCAACCGTTCCCGGCTGCGCCATCTTCGACGTCGCTATGCCCGGCCTCGATGGTCTGCAGTTGCAGTCGGCGCTCATGGCCGGAGGAATCGAGCGTCCGGTGATCTTCATCACCGGCAAGGGCGATATTCCGACCAGTGTGCGCGCCATGAAGGCCGGCGCGGTCGACTTTCTCACCAAGCCGGTGCAGGAGGACGAGCTGCTGTCGGCCATCGCCCGAGCCGCGGCCAAGGAGGCGGAAGTCCGCAACGTGCGCGCGGAGATCGATACGATCGAGGCCAAGCTCGCGAAGCTGACCCCGCGCGAGCGCGAGGTCCTCAGCCACGTGATCGCCGGACGGCTCAACAAGCAGATTGCCGGCGATCTCGGCACGGTCGAGAAGACCGTCAAGGTTCACCGCGGCCGGATGATGGAAAAGCTGGGGGTGCGCACGGTGGCCGACCTCGTCCGGCTGGCGGAACGAGCGGGCATCCAGCCGCACCAGACGCCCTGAAAGTGAAGGGGATTGTCCCCAAATGGAAAGGGATTACCCCTAAGGCCAACTCGACGGCTGCCCTGTCCGAGCGGAAACATCGCTCATGTCCAAATCGACCGCCCGTGTCGCTATTGTGGACGACGATGCATCGGTGCGCCGGGCGTTGGCGCGACTCATCGGTGCGTGCTCGTTCAACCCGCAGACCTTTGGATCGGCCCGCGAATTCATCGATTCCCTGCCCGCTGGCCTGCCCGACTGCCTCGTCCTCGACCTGCAGATGCCCGACATGACCGGCCTCGACTTGCAACGCCACCTGACCCGCTCCGGCGTTAAGATTCCGACCATCGTCATCACGGCGCATAATGATCCGGGCTTCCGGCAGCGCTGCGAGTCGGCCGGCGCCATCGCCTATCTGCTGAAGCCTTTGAACGAAACGACACTGATCGCGGCAATCAATTCAGCAACAAGACGGGTGTAAACCGCTTTGGGCCAGGGCGGCCAGCGACGATGAACGAACGAAAATTGCGTTTTCCCTTTCGCATCAGCGTGAGTGTTGCGTTCATCCTGATCAGCGTGCCGCTGCTGGTGGCTGTGATCGGCATTCTCTACCTGCGCAACGTCCAGCTGGCGCGACAACTGGCTATGGAGAGCATGGACCGCGCCAGCGCGGAGATCGCCAGTCACATCGACGGCCTGCTCAATCCGCTGGCGCGGGTGGTCGAGGCGACCGCCACACTCGGCAAGATCGACCGCGGCGCGCTGCGCCGACCGGACGCGTTCCAGTACTACCTCAAGGTGCTCGACTCCGCGCCGCAGGCGGAAAGCCTGTACGTGGGCTTCGAGCGCGACGGCGCCTTCTACCAGGCCGCCAAGCTCGCTCCCGATCTCCAGCGATTCGGCCCACGCGGGCTGACGCCGCCAAAGCAGGCGCGCTACGCGATGCGCATTCTCGACGCCAGCTCTGGCGAGATGGCCGACAGCTACGTCTATCTGGCAGGATGGGGCGACGTCGTCTCGGTCGAGCGCGTACCTGCATCGTTCGATCCGCGGCAGCGGCCGTGGTATGTCGCGGCCTGGTCGCGGCCCGGTCTGTCCATTTCGGACGCCTATGTGTTCTTCAGTTCCGGCCGGCCCGGATTGACCCTGTCGCAGCGGATCGCGACCGATGACGGCCTCGCCATCGGAGCGGCCGGCGCCGACATCTCGCTGACCGCGTTGAGTGACTTCATGGCGCGTCAGCGCATCGGCAGGCGTGGCGTCGCGGTCATCATCGACAACAACGGCCGCCTGATCGGTCATCCCGACCTGCACAAGATCCTGCATCAAGACGGCAACGACATCACGCTCACCAAGGTGAGCGATGTCGACGATCCGCTGGTGGCTCAGGTGATCGGGATGCGGGAGGCCGGCGCCCGCGACCGCTTCAGCGCGAGTCTCGCGGGCGAAACCTACCTGGTATCCTTCACCCGCTTTCCCGACCGTTTCGGCAAGGATTGGTCGATCGGCGTGATCGCGGCCGAAGGCGATTTCGTCGGCCCGATCCGCCAGGCGAGCCTGTTCATGCTGGCCCTGGGCGCGGCGGTGACGCTGCTCAGCATCCTCGCCATCCTGCGCGTGTCGCGGTCCCTCACCTCGCCGCTCGGGCGGATCGTCGAAGAGACCAAGCGCATCCGCGATTTCAACCTGGGCGCCGGCTTGCGCATCGATTCACGTATCGCAGAAATCCACGAACTCGGCCATGCGCTGGAGGCGATGAAGGAAGGGCTGCGAAGCTTTGGCGCCTACATCCCCAAGGCGCTCGTCCGCACCATCGTCGCATCCGGCAAGGGTACCGGCATCGGCGGCGAAAGGCGGACCCTGACGATCCTGTTTACCGATATCGCCGACTTCACCCGTCGGTCGGAAGCGCTTCCTCCCGAGGAGGTGCTCGATCAACTCTCGGCCTATTTCGACATCCTGTCGCGTTGCATTCACGAAGCCGGCGGCACGGTCGACAAGTTCATCGGCGATGCGGTGATGGCGTTCTGGAACGCGCCGGTCGCCGACCCGGACCATGTCGCGAATGCGTGCCGCGCAGTCCTGCGGTGTCGCGCCACCAATGCCGCATTGAACGAACACCTCGCGGTGAGGGGCCACTCTCCCCTGCCGACGCGGTTTGGGATCCACACCGGGGACGTCGTCGTCGGTAACGTCGGCTCGACCGACCGCATGCAGTACACGGCACTCGGTGCCGAGGTAAACCTCGCCTCGCGCGTCGAAGGATTGAACAAGGTCTACGGGACACAAATCATCGTCACCGGGACGGTCGAGCACGCAGCGCGCGAGCTGTTTCTGTTTCGGCCGCTCGATCTCGTGGTCCCGGCGGGAACATCGCAGACCGTGGCATTGTTCGAACTGGTCGGTGCACGCGCAGGACCCGACCGCGCCCCGGACGCCGCGTTCGAGCAATGCCGCGAATGGCGGGAAGCGCTCGATCTCTATCGCAGCCGCGACTGGGGTGGCGCGATCACGGCCTTGCGGGCATTTGCGGAACAATATTCGCAGGATCGCACCGCACTTCTTTATATTAACCGCTGCGCGCGCTTTCTCGGTGCGCCCCCGCCTGCGGATTGGGACGGCGCGGAACACTACGATGTCAAGTGACGGCGCACACATCGGCGCATGGCGCATTGTATCGCGGTCGACGCTCCATGCCGCCGTCTGCGGCTTAGCGCCGGTCGTGGTCCTGGTCGCTGCGATCGTCGTCGCGTCGGCGGGACTGGCAGCCGATCACGTCATCAAGCTCGCCCACCCCAATCGCAATGATCCGTTCGACAACGCCACCGCCGCCATGGCGGTGGTCTTTAAGTCGCTGGTTGAAGCAGGATCGGGCGGAACGTTGCAGGTTGACATCTATCCGGAAGGCCAGCTCGGTCAGGACGACGCAACGGTGGCTCTGGTCGGCAAGGGAATCATTCAGTCGGCGATTTCTTCAGTCGGCGGCATCGCTCGCATCTATCCCTTGATCGGCGCGCTCGACTTGCCTTTCGCCTATCCGACCATTTCCAGCACCTATCCCGTATTCGACGGACCGTTCGGGCAGCGGCTGGCACACGACATCGGCCGCCGGACCGGTCTGCACGTGCTCGGCTTCGGTGATTCCGGCGGTTTCTTTGCCATCACCAACTCGGTCCGCCGCATCGCATCGCCAGCCGACGTCACCGGCCTCAAGATCAGGACCATGGGCCTCGAGACCCACAAGCTGTTCGTTCGCAGTCTTGGCGGCCAACCGATCGGACTGCCATGGAGCGAGGTCTATACCGGGCTCGCGACGGGCGTCGCCGATGGGCAGATGAATCCGGTGCCGATCATCCGCTTCGCGCGCCTTGACGAGGTGCAGAAGCATCTCACGCTGACCAATCACTTCTTCACGCCCTATATCTGGGTCATGACGCGCGATTTCTGGACCGCGCTGACGGCGGAACAGCAGGCCGTGGTCGACAATGCCGTGCGCTCCGCGATCGTTGCGGGTCGGGGCCTCAGCCGCATCATCGAGAGTTCGGAGCGCGGGCTGCCGGCGCTCAAGCAGCGGATGAGTGTCCATGTGCCGAACGACGCGGAAGCCGCTGCGTTCCGCCAGGCGACTCAGCCTGCGATCAAGTCCTATATCGAGACGACGTTCGGCCAGGACGGCATCGATCTGATGAACGATTTTCTCGCCGCGATCCGGGCGGCAAACCAGTTCTAGACTTGGACTAGCTCCAGCAACGCAGGTGGCGTTGGACCATGGGCCAATAGGTCGGGCGGTTGAATGACCTATCCTGTGGGCGTCGATCGCCGAAGGCGATCGCGTTGCATGGGAGGCAACGATGTCAGGCACGATCCTCAATCTGATCATCCAGCTCGTCGCCGGAGCGATCGGCGGCAATGCGGCCGGCGCCGCGCTCAAGGACTACAATCTCGGAACGCTCGGCAACACGATTGCCGGCGCCATCGGCGGTGGCCTCGGCGGGCAGCTCCTGCAGGGATTGTTTCCAGCCCTCGCCAGCGCCGCCAATATCGACGCCGGGGCCATCATTGGCCAGCTCGCGGCCGGCGGCGTCAGCGGCGGGGTCCTAACGCTCCTCGTCGGCCTGATGAAGACAATGATGTCGAATCAGCAGGCGCATTAGTGAGAGCATTTTCCGGAAAGGGGCCTGCCCCGGTTGATCCGGGGTGGGCACCGGTTTTCCGCAGAAAATGCGATTAACTTAAGACGCTAAAGCGTGGGAACGCGCCCCCACGCATGTTCTGGCGAAGGGGATGTGGATGGCGATTCGCCGAGAAGAACATGCGCCGTGTCCGAGCGAATCTTGCAACGAGATCTGGTTCAATTCGATCGGAAATAGGTGTAGCGCGCAATCAGGCCACTTTCGCCGACTGCATTCCGAGGCGGGCTACGACACCAGCTTGGCGTCGAGCGTGATCGCGGCCTTGAGCACCTTGGACACCGGGCAGTTTGCTTTGGCATCCTCGGCGATCTTGCGGAACGCAGCCTCGTCGATGCCGGCGATCTTGGCGCGCAGGTCGAGATGGACGGCGGTAATGGCAAAGCCGCCCTCCTGCTGATCGAGCGAGACCTCGGCCTCGGTACGGATTTCCTGCGCTTCATGACCGGCCTTGGCGAGCCCGAAGGCTAGCGCCATCGAGAAGCAGCCGGCATGGGCGGCGGCGATCAATTCCTCCGGATTGGTGCCTTTGCCGTCGGCGAACCGCGTACGCCAGGAATAGGCGGCGTCCTGCAAAACGCCGCTGTCGGTGTCGAGCTTGCCCTGCCCATCCTTGCCGCTGCCGTTCCAGATCGCCTGGGCCTTGCGTTTCATGATGTGCTCCTCGGTTCGATGCCTTCGTGTGCCGTCTATATGGGCATTCTCCGCCACCACGACATCCGATCGGCAAGAGGCGGACTTGCGATCGGCAAGAGGCGGACTTGGCGTGTGCCGAAAGGGAAAAGCCCGGCAGCGAGCGGCCTGGGCTCAACGCGCAATTAGCTGAGCGGATACCGGTCAGCCGTCCGATCGAACGCCAGAACGCGTTCCGGCTGAGTTGAATCGGAAACGCGCTTCTTTAGTTGATTTTAGTTGATCGCATGTCTGCCGAAAACGGTACCCACCCCGGATCAAGTCCGGGGCGGGCTTTTTCCGGCTCTAAAATCTTAAAGTCAGAGGGCGGTCAGCGCAATCGGGCCTGCGCAGATTGCGTAAAAGACCTATCTGCGATCCGCGCTCTGACGCGCTTGAAACGGCGCGGACCGCTTAGTAGCCCGAGTAACCGCCGCTCGGTCCGTAGTAGGGCTGCGGCGGATAGTTGGACGGCGCCGAGTAGTACTGCTGCGGCGCGTAGTTCGACTGCGGATGATAGTGCGACCCGTAACTGTAGTCGGATCGGTTGAAGCAGACGCGGCGACAGTAGCCGTAATTGTCGCAGCGTTGCTCGCAGTAATAATAAACCTGGGTGGTGGGCGCGAGCGTCGCGGCCGCCGATCCCAGGTTCGCTGCTGCGGGCGTCGCACTTGCAGAGCCGGACGCCAGAAGCCCGAGCAGGGCCGCCGACGTCGCGAGAGCAACCATGATGCGCATGCCTATCTCCATCTGTGGCAAAGCGTTGAACCAAGACCCAACACGGCCGGCGGTTGCGCGGCCGTCAACGACCGAAACGGCGCAGGTGGCCCTGCGCTGACCTCGGTTTGGAAGTGTCGTGCGGGCCCTCCTCCGGGTTCAATGGGGTGTGGTGCAAGTACACCGAAAAATTGCAATGTCGGCATCGCTGCACGGCCCGATGTGACGTAGAGGCATGGCGATGCCCTGCTTGCCGCGCTGGAGCATTCGGGGGCTATCGCTTGGGGCGCGTGATATGCGAGACGACGAGCCTGCTGTTGTTGCTGTCTAACTCGGAGCGCCCGCGCCTGACCGGCGCCCGGCTCGCGAGAGACGATGCCCAAGCGTCATGTGGTGCAACACCAGATCACGCAACGGCAGACAATCTGCAGCGGCAAAAAAGCAGCAACCGATCGCGGGCCCAATCAGATGCCGTCGCGCAGCGCACCAGCCAGCAGCCGCTTGCACTCACCGAGTTCGTGGAGCGTTTGCTCTAGCCTCTGTACATCCTCACCGCTCAGGCCGCGCGCGGTCGAATGCGACACGCTCTCGTCGCTGCCGTTCATCGGCTGAGCGTCGCCGATCCGACCGGCGGCGCCTTCATCCTCGGCATCGGAGGCGTGCTGCGCAGGCTGCGGCGCGCCGTCGCGCCACACCGCCTGTACAAAACGAGGTCCCTGATCGCGCAGGATGCGCTGCACGCCGCGGATCGTGTAGCCCTCGCCGTAAAGCAGATGGTGGATGCCGCGCAGGAGATCCACATCATCCGGTCTGTAGTAGCGGCGCCCGCCGCCACGTTTCATTGGCCTGATCTGGGCGAATCGGCTTTCCCAGAACCGCAACACGTGCTGCGGGACATCGAGATCGCTTGCCACCTCGCTGATGGTGCGGAAAGCGTCAGGCGCCTTTTCCAAGAACTGCCCCCTTTGCTGCGGGTATTAAGGTCCGCTGCCGCCAGAGTTGGAATTAATGCGTTGCTTGAGGATCGCCGACGGCTTGAACACCATCACGCGCCGTGGCGATATCGGTACTTCGGTGCCCGTCTTGGGATTCCGCCCGATGCGCTGGCCCTTCTTGCGCACAACGAACGAGCCGAACGACGACAGCTTCACTGTCTCGCCGCGCTCGAGGCAATCAGTGATTTCCTTGAGCACCAGTTCGACGAGCGCCGAGGATTCCGTGCGCGACAGCCCTACCTTCTGGTAGACCGCCTCGCACAAGTCAGCCCGCGTTACCGTTTTTCCAGTCATCGCCCAGCCCCACTTTCGGCGACCCTTATTCCCGTGGAATTACAACGATATGTGCTTAGTTCCCCGGGGTCAACGGGGCGATCCGGCGGTTCCGCCCTTTTTCACCAACGGAGCAAAACTGCTCCCCAGGTAAAGCCGCCCCCCATGGCTTCGAGCAGCACGAGATCACCGCGCTTTATACGATCATCGTCGAGCGCCACGCGCAGCGCCAACGGAATCGAGGCGGCTGAAGTATTACCGTGGCGGTCGACGGTGGTCACGATTTTCTGTGGATCAATTCCAAGCTTGTGGGCTGAGGCATCGATAATACGCTTGTTGGCCTGGTGCGGGACGAACCAGGCAATGTCGTCGGCCGTATAGCCGCTCAACCGGAAGGCGTCCTCGACCACGTCGGAAATCATCGCAACGGCGTGACGGAAGACCTCGCGGCCCTCCATACGCAGATGTCCGACTGTGCCGGTCGAAGACGGACCGCCATCGACATAGAGCTTTTTCTGATGGCGGCCGTCGGAGCGCAGCCGAGTGATCAGGATGCCGCGATCGTCGCGTGTGCCCGGCTGCTGCTGCGCGTCAAGTACGACGGCACCTGCGCCGTCGCCGAACAGCACGCAGGTGGTGCGGTCGTTCCAGTCGAGGATGCGCGAAAACGTCTCGGCGCCGATCACCAGCGCGCGGTTGAAGCCGCCTGCCTTGAGCAATCCGTCAGCTGTCGCCAGCGCAAAGACGAATCCCGAGCACACCGCCTGCAGATCGAATGCCGCGCCGTGGTGGATGCCGAGACCAGCCTGCACCGCAACCGCGGTCGCAGGAAACGTATAGTCCGGTGTCGAGGTGGCGAGCACGATGAGGTCGATCGACTGCGCATCGATCCCGGCGTCGGCGATTGCGGCGCGCGCCGCGGCGAGCGCAAGATCAGAGGTCATCTCGCCGTCGGCGGCAATATGACGTTCGCGGATGCCGGTGCGCTGCATGATCCATTCGTCGGAAGTGTCGACCTTGTCGGCGAGATCGCCGTTGGCAAGCACGCGGTTCGGCAGATAGCTTCCGCACCCGAGCACAACCGAACGCGTCAAAGTCACGAGGCGGCTCTCCCGATCTGCGTCACCGGCGCTTGGCCGCACGTCGTTTTGTTCAGCGTCTTGTCCAATGCCTCGCCGATCTTGGCCAAGAGTTCGTAGCGCACCATGTCGTAGCCGAGATCGACGGCGGAAGCGAAGCCTTCCGCGTCGGTGCCGCCGTGGCTCTTGATGACGATGCCGTTGAGACCGAGAAAAACGCCGCCATTGACCTTGCGCGGATCCATCTTGTCACGCAGCGTGGCGAAGGCGTGCCGCGCCAGCAGGTAACCAAGCTTGGCGCTCAGCGTGCGGCTCATCGCGCTCTTGAGATATTCACCCAGCTGGCGCGCGGTGCCCTCGGCGGTCTTGATCGCGATGTTGCCGGCAAAGCCTTCCGTCACCACCACGTCCACCGTGCCTTTTCCGATCCCGTCGCCTTCGACGAAGCCGACATAGTCGAGATGAGGAATCTCGCTCTCGCGCAGGATGCGGCCGGCCTCGCGCACCTGTTCGAGACCCTTGACCTCCTCGACCCCGATATTGAGCAGGCCGACGGTCGGCCGGTCGAGATCGAACACGACGCGTGCCATGGCGCTGCCCATCACCGCAAGATCGACGAGATGAGCGGCGTCGGCGCCGATCGTCGCACCAACGTCGAGCACGATCGATTCGCCGCGCAGCGTCGGCCACAGCGCCGCGATCGCCGGCCGCGCGATTCCCGCCATGGTCTTCAGATGGAACTTGGCCATCACCATCAACGCGCCTGTGTTGCCGGCCGACACGGCGACGTCGGCATCGCCCTTCTTAACCGCATCGATTGCGAGCCACATCGACGACTTCCACCGACCGCGGCGCAACGCCTGGCTCGGCTTGTCGTCCATCCTGACGGCGACGTCGGTATGGACGACGCGCGCGACTGTGGCGAGATGCGGCAGCTTGGCCAGTTGCGGCTCGATCGCGGCGCGGTCGCCGAACAGCACGAATTCCATGTCGGGGTGCCGGAGCAGCGCCTCGGCAGCACCCGGAATGACGACCGAGACGCCATGGTCTCCTCCCATGGCGTCGAGCGCGATACGGACTCTGTGAGGCATCAATCGGCCTTGGCGGCGTCCCGAGAGCGCCGGAAGCTCGGTTCTGTGGATCTGACCCGTTTGCAGGACGGGGGACAATACCTTGTCGGCGGCGGTACACAATGGGGACAGCCTGGGCAGGCCATCTGCTGCGAATTGCCACCGTCACCTCCCCGGCTTCCTCCCAGTTTTCAGCGCCGCCAGCGCGGCAAACGGGCCTTCCTTGGCCTCCGAGGCAGGCGGAACGGCGAATTCCGCGCCCGGCTTGCGTGGATAGGGATCGAGCCCGAGCAGGAGGAATTCGGTCACAACGGCGCCCAGGTCGACCGCGCCGTCGACCAGCTCCTCCGACTCGTCGCTGGCGTGGATCGCGAGGTCTTGCGGGAGGTCTTGGGGGTCGTGCGCGGAATCGGCCGGCGGCCGGGGCGGCCCGAACACGAGGTCGACTGCTTCCGTTACGGCACTCTCGATCGGTTCGAGGGTCACGACACAGGTCTGGCCGGCCAGCGCGGTGACCCGCCCGGTCAGGCGCAGGCCGTTCCTGCCGTGCCGGCTGAGATCGAACACCGCCTCGAGGCGCGGCAAGGCACGCAGCCCGGCCAGATCGGCGATGGCCCGGCGCGTCAGGTCGTCGGCCGCGAGTTCGACACGGCATCCAATCTCCGGAATATCGTCGACCCGCACCGGCACACTCCAAGGACGTTCGCGATTGCTCATGGCGCACCTCCTTGCGTTCTCAAGGTCGTCGTGGCGACCGCGATCGACCCGGGGTCGGGGAACACCGGCGGGGCGTCCTGCGGCACCGCGCCGGTAGCCACGGACAGTTTCTGTGCCGCCTCCTGTATATAACGCACGAGGCGCCACACTTGTGGCGGCAAAACCGGGGGCGACAGGCCCGGCTCGGCCGACAGCCCCGGCAGGTCGAAGACGTTGCGGCCGAGGGCCTGCGCAAGCGCCGTCGCGTCGCCCAGGTCCAGGGCACGGTCGTAGGCCGCGGCGCGGCCGTAGAATGCCTCGGCCATGCGCCATATTTCCTTCGGCACCGCAAGGTCGCCGACCCCCATTTCGCGCAGATTGCCGTCCATGTCGTGGCAGAAGGGGTCGAACACGCCTTGGCCGAGGGGCCCCGTCCCGCCCGGGGGGCGGGCCAGGCACCGCAGCACCAGGGCAAGGTGTACGACGATCATCTCGAATCGGCCGGTCGGGGTATCCGGTACGCCATAGTCCCGGTAGAAAGCGGGGTGTCTTGCCTGCGCCACGATGGCGCCATAG
>Ga0126377_10002858_pt1 | contig 12061 bp, 9 predicted proteins | sample PanSoiMetPlot_22_FD_92647 | JGI IMG/M metagenome (GOLD analysis project Ga0126377, IMG submission 92647) | Tropical forest soil microbial communities from Panama - MetaG Plot_22 | ecosystem: Environmental > Terrestrial > Soil > Tropical forest > Bulk soil | place: Panama | collected 2016-02-17
ATCCGGAGCATTTTCCGGAAAATGCTATAGAACTTGATCGTCGTGCGCAGTCCGAATACGGCCGCATCCTTGAGCGTCGTTGGCCGGTTGGATCGGCGGCACCGCCGGCCGGATGAAACACATATTGGCGAAGGGACCTATCCCTCGCTTGCTGTTCTGGTTCGCGGTATCGCCAAGCAGGTCAACGACTACGGCTCGCTCGCCCGCATTCCCGCCGAAGCCGTCGCCAACACGCGAAACGACATGTATCTCGCCTCCGAGGCGCTGCGCTTTCTCATGAAGGACAAGGAGAGCGACCTCGACAAGCAGGAGGTCGCAACGCTCAACGCCTACAAGAAATCGCTCGACGGCTCGACCAAGTTCATTCCACTGTGGGTCAAGATTGCGGTTGCGGTCGCGCTCGGGTTGGGCACGATGGTCGGCTGGAAGCGCATCGTCATTACCGTCGGCGAGAAGATCGGCAAGACCCATCTCACCTACGCGCAAGGCGCTTCGGCGGAGCTGGTGGCTGCCGGCACGATCGGCGCGGCCGACATGTTCGGCCTGCCGGTATCGACGACGCATGTCCTGTCGTCGGGCGTCGCCGGAACCATGGCGGCGAACGGTTCAGGCCTGCAGCTGGCGACGGTGCGAAATCTGCTGATGGCCTGGGTGCTCACGCTTCCCGCCGCCATCACGCTGTCGGCAAGCCTCTACGTCCTGTTCAGCTACCTGCTCTGACAGGCGAAAATTCCGTCTTCCGCGCCGCTGCTTCAACAACGTTGCATCGGCGCCTGAACTCATCCAGTAGAAATGCTCTGGCGCGCGTTGCGGCCGAGTTGAATCGCAAGCGCGCTCTGGCTTCTTTGCTTGGTCGCGGTTTCTGCGAAAAAACGGTGCCCACCCGGACCAAGTCCGAATCAAGTGCGGGGGCTATTTGCGGACAATGCGCTACTGCCCCGGCGACGGGAAAAACTCATCCCACGTGCGATGCAGCCGGGCGAGTGCCTCGTCGGGCGGCGCGACCGTGAACCGGCCGTCCGCTCGCCGCAACAGCCCGAGCCCGTCGAGCTTGATGATTGCGTCGTCGACGTCGAATTCGACATCGACCGCGAAGGTCTTGCGCAGCCAGTCCTCGATGATCGCCTCGAGGCCGGCCTTGTCGAGCGGCGGCGCGGCGGTGTGGAGAAAGTAATAGGCGAGGAAGGCCTCCTTGACGTCTCGCTCCTCGGCCGTGCCGATCAGGTAATCGAAGATTCCGGCATTGTTGTTGAGGTTGCGGAAATACACATTGTCGGAAATCGCCTTGTGATACTTGAGCGACTGGCGCTGGTACCTGATCCACTGCTGCAGCATGAATCCGCCGAGCGCAGCGAGGCCGCTCAGGGCGGCCAGCGCCTTCTTCTCGTCGTCCTCCTCGATCGTCCCGCTGAAGCCGAGGTAGAAGCCGGTGACGACGAACAGCACGGTCATCGTCGGTAGCAGGTTGAGCAGGATCGGGATCCCACCGGCGATGGCCGGGACGCCGAGCTTGAGCTTGTCGAACAGGCTCATGACGACGCGGACTTGCGGGAACAGCATATCGAGGTCTGGCCGCGCGATGTTGCGGAAATATTTGATCAGGATCGAGCCCGGACGCAGGTTGCTGCGGGCAAGCCGGCGCCGCTGCTTCTCCGACAGCTCGCTGTCCGGCTTGATCATGGCCAGCACCGCCACGCGGTCGTACACCATGACCGTGGCCTTGCGCCGTCGCAGCCCGAACCAATCCGAGATTTCGACAGTTTCCTCGTGATGGCCGCGCCGGAAGAACAGAACCTCGCGATAATCCTCGGTTGGGATGTCAACGGTGACGCGCAGCAAATGGTGCTCGGTATGCGCGTGCTGGACGTCGGCATGGGCAATGGGAACGAAATTGGCCTCCTCGAGCACCGCCTTGAGTGTATCGACGAGCTCGGCATGGAAGCTTTCGAGCGTCGCCGGGTCAACGTGCGCTGCTTCGATTTCGGGATTGAAGTAGTAATAGTCGTCGCGCAATCGCTCGAGCTGGGCGAAGAACTGGTGGTGGTAGATTGCACCCAGCACGTGGCACAGCTGCCGGAATTTCTGCCGTTCCCGTTCGCCGGCGATCGATCCGTGGTCGATCAGGGCGCGCAGCACATCCGCCTTGCGCACCGGGATGTATCGTTCCGACGCGGCGTCGGCGCCGCCGTTCCCACCACTCGTTTCACTGGTCATCGCGCCCTCAGCCGCCATGTCCCGCCATCATAGTCGCCGGATCGGCGGGGAGAAGCACTGGCAAGCTACGCACCTGAAAATCGGGGATCGGCCGTGCCGGCCGCAATTCCGCCTCCCGTCCTTGACACGACGCCGCACGCGCGTGAGACCGCGTACCGAGGAGGAGGGCATGGCCGCCCGATTCGCAACAACCCACCGCCCGCGTGCCTGCGCCGTCGTGGCATTGATGGCGCTCTCGCTGGCGGCCGCCGTGGCCGAACCGGCCCGGCCCGGCTCGCCCTCCCAGCTCCCGGCCGAGATCCGGGCGCCGGCGTCGCCGCAGATCGCGGCCTTCGAGCCGTACCAGCAGGCGCTCGACCATCTCTCCGCCATGGCTCGCCAGGAGGGATTGACCGACCAGGCCTTCGCTGACCTCCAGCGCGAGTTGCAACGGGTCCGCGACGAGCTCAACGGCGAGATCGCCAAGCTCGAACCGCGACTGGCCGAAGTCGAGGCGCGGCTCAACCAGCTTGGACCGCCGCCGGCCGCCGGTGCGCCGCCGGAAGATGCGACCATCACCAGCGAGCGCGAGCGGCTCACGCGGTTCCGCGCCGGCGTCGATTCCGCCCTCAAACAAGGCCGCCTCCTGGCGCTGCAGGCCGACCATCTCGCCGAGCGGATCAGCGAGCGCCGCCGCTTCGTGTTCGCGCGCGAATTGTTCAAGCGCACCGGCAGCGTGCTCGATGCCGCATTCTGGCACGATGCGGCGGTGGCGGCGCACGACGAGATCGGCAGCGTCCGCGATCTCCTGCAGTCGTGGTGGAACCATGCCCGCGACGTCGGCGGCGTCCGCGGCGCGGCCGGAGCATTGCTGACGCTCGCTGCCTTCGCGGTCGGAGCAACGTCGGTTCGGCGCTGGGGCCGCGCGCGCTGGCCGCGGACGCCGGCGATCGAGACGCGCTTTGCCCGCGCCCGCGTTGCGCTCGCCACGCTGGTGCGCCACGCCGTGCTGATGCCAGCCGCCGTCGCCGCCTTCGTGCTGGTGCTCGATGCCTGCGGCCTCCTGCCGCCCAGCATGCTCGGGCTCGGCCTCGGCTTCGCCGTGGCGGTGACCGTCGCCTGTTTCGGCCGTGCCGTTGCCATCGCCCTGCTGGCGCCCGGTGAGGATGCGCGCCGGCTCGTCGCGTTGTCCGACGCGACGGCGCGGCCGCTCGCCGCCGCCTTCGCCTGGGGCGCGTGCGTCCTCGGCGCCACGATCTTCCTCAACCTCGTGCACAAGACGGTCGATGCTCCGCTGGTGCTGACGGTCGCGACCAACGCGCTCGCCGCCATCGTCGTCGCCGCGCTGCTGGTCAACCTGCTCGTGCGCCTGCGCCGCAACGCGCGTCTCGCCGAGACGCGCAATCCGCGCGCGCAATGGCTGCGTGCCGCCGGTTGGTTGATCGTCGCTGTGATCGCCGTCGCGCTCGTCACCGGAACGATCGGCTTGGCCGCCTTCATCGCCGGCCGCCTGCTCACGGTGCTCGCGGTGCTCGGCGCACTGTACATCGCTGTCGTCTTCGTCGATGCGTTGTTCGACGAGGTGCTCACCGCCGACAGCGAGCACGGCCGCGGCGTCGCGGCCTGGCTCGGCCTGTCGCCGCGCGGCGTCGAACTCGTCGCTACGCTGCTGTCGGCGGCGATCCGCGTGCTCCTGGTCATCGTCGCCGCCTATCCGCTGCTCGGCCCGTGGGGCCTGTTCGCCGCTGATTTCTTCGACGTGGTCGGCGGCGCGCTGTTCGGCTTCCGCTTTGCCGGCCTCGCCGTCTCGTTTACTGCGATTTTCGGCGCTTTCGCCGTCCTGCTGGTCGGTGTCCTGGCGACGCGCGCGCTGCAGCGCTGGCTGGAACGCAGCGTGCTGCCGCGTGCCGGGCTCGACCCCGGCCTGCAGCATTCGGTGTCGGCGCTGGTCGGCTATGCCGGCCTGATCGCCGTGATCGCGCTCGCCTTGGCCGAGCTCGGCATCGACCTGCAGAAGATCGCGCTCGTCGCCGGCGCGCTCTCGGTCGGCATCGGCTTCGGGCTGCAGTCGGTGGTTTCCAATTTCGTCTCCGGCCTCATCCTGCTCGCCGAACGGCCGATCCGCGTCGGCGACATGATCGTGGTCAAGGGCGAAGAGGGCTACGTGCGCAAGATCAGCGTACGCGCCACCGAGATCGAAACCTTCGAGCGTGCGAGCGTCATCATCCCGAATTCCGAGCTGATCACCGGCGTGGTCAAGAACTGGACGCACCTCAACCCGACCGGCCGCATCACCGTCAAAGTGCGCGTGACCTATGCCAGCGATCCCGACCAGGTGCGCGACATCCTCAAGGAGGCGGCTAGCGAGCATCCCCAGGTACTACAGACTCCGGCGCCGCGCATCCTGCTGATCGCGCTGGGCGACAGCGCGCTCGAGTTCGAGCTGCGCTGCGTGGTTGCCAATGTCGACTACGCGTTGCTGGTGAAGAGCGACCTTCATTTTGCCATCCTGAGGCGGTTCCGCTCTGCTAGAATCGCTATTCCCTTTCCCCCACATGAAGAACGCGTCCTGGGAGGCCAAAGCTGATGCATCGTTTGCTGGCGAAATCCGTGCACGTCGTGATGGCCGGCCTCGCGCTTGCCGCCTGCTCGCTCGACCGCGATTCGACGCCTCAACAGCCGAGTTTCTACAAGAGCCTCGCCAATGCCGACGCGGAGCTCGACGCCGCAACGGCGGCCTCGATGATCTCCGGCTATCGGCAGAACAACGGACTCGGCGCGGTCGCGCTCGATCCGACGCTCGTGAAGCTTGCCACCGAGCAGACCCGCGCCATGGTCGCGCGCGACAAGCTCGATCACAATGCCGGGCGGGCGTTCCAGCAGCGCATGAAGGAGTCGGGCTTCGACGCCAAGCTCGCGGTCGAGAACGTGTCCGCCGGTTATCACACCCTGGCGGAAGCCTTCTCCGGCTGGCGCGATTCGCCGCCGCACCGGGCAAACATGCTTAAGAGCGGCGCGACGCACATGGGCATCGCGGCGGTCTATGCGCCGAACTCCAAGTACAAGGTGTTCTGGACGCTGATCCTCGCCGCACCCGACGATCGGAAGAGCTAGCTCAACCCGCCCCCACCATCTCGAACATCTCGCGCCCGTAGGCCTTGTACGCGTCGGCGAGCAGGGGCTTCACCGCCGCGGCGAAGGCGTTATGTTCCCCCGCGCTCAGCTCGGTAATGGCACAGCCTTCCGACGCGATGGCGTGACGCGCATCCTTGTCTTCCTCAACGGCGAGGTCGCGCTGGAACACGACGGCATCCTGCACCGCCTTGCGCATCGCCTCCTGCAAATCCTGAGGCCACACGTCAAACGCCGTGCGGTAGACGAAGATCGGCCGCGAGATGTAGAAATGGTTGGTGGCCGTGTGGAAACGATGGAACTTGTGCACGCCGTAGGTGACGGTATTGGCGAAAGGGTTTTCCTGCGCGTCGATGGTTCCCGCCTTGATGGCGGCGATCGCCTCGGTCAGGTCCCAGCGCAACGGCACGGCGCCGAGCAGTTCGAAGGTGCGCGCCTGCACTTGGCTCGGCAGCACGCGGATGCGCATGCCCTTGAGGTCGGCTGGCGTGCGCACGTCGCGCAGCCGGTTCGAGATGTGGCGGAAGCCGTTCTCGAAATATCCCAGGATGCGGTAGTTCAGCCGCTGTTCGATCTTGGCCGCCAAAAAGGCTCCCAGCGGTCCGTCGATGGCGGCGCGTGCCGCATCGTTCTGCGCGAACAGGAAGGGCAGGTCGACGAAGCCGAGCTCGGGCACCCGGTCGGTCAGGTAGCTCGACGACTGATAGCCGAGCGTGAGCAAGCCATGCTCGACCAACCATAGAATGTCTTCGGCGCGATAGCCGAACTCCATGATGTTCCAGACGTACTTGATGTCCACGCGATCGCCGAACTCGGCTTCCAGCCGGTCGCCGATGAACGTCAAGGCGCGCGAAAAGCACGTCGTCGCCGGGCCGTAGCCGCCCATGCGGATCTGTATGCGGTCGCTCATTCCTGCTCTCCGCCGCGACCAAGTTTGGCCGCCGCGACCGACATAGCACGCTCGGCCGGTGAAACTCCAAGGGGTCGCGGCCACCGCGAGGCAAACGGATCAGGGCGCGACAATGCGTGCCCTGATCGTCGATCAATCGTTTTGCACCGGTCATCGCCACCACGCTCGGCGGCGGCGCTGACGCATCGAGGCTTACAGCGTCGGCATGTGCGAGCCGTGACGGCGGGCGTGCTGGGCGCGCCGCATGGCGTGTTGCGGCTCGACGCCCGGCCAGTCGCCGGCGGCGTTGCTGAAGCTGGAGCCACTCTCGGTGACCTGGGAGGCAAAGGCCTGGTGGCCATGCCGATGGGCCCGCGCCAGCCGGCGTTGGCCGCCGAGAGACACGAAATGGTAGCGACCGACATCAGCGTGGATGTGGTCCGAGTGGCTGTAGGTCATGGTTCCGCCGGAGTTGTGCTGGGCGAGCCAGCGTACGACGGCCGCCTTGCTTGACGTCCGGAAATCGAACGCCATGCCGTTGCGATGCAACGACGGATGCCCGCTGCCCGCGATCACCGCGCCGGGACGGCAAGTCGAGATCACCTGCACCGGACCGAACTGGGATTCGATCCGGGCGAGCAGCGCGCGCGCCGCCGGAACCAGACAGCCGCGATTCGCGCTCGCGCCGCGAACGCCGTGCCGCAGGTGCCGGCGCAACGATGCGTAGCGGGCGTAGTGATGGCGGCCCTGCTGATAGTGATGCGAGTGGCTCGCCTTCACATGATGTTTGCGGGAGCGCGATTTGGCATCGGCAGACGTGGCTGACATCGCAAACGCAATGCCGATGGCCACGGCGAACAGCCGTCGTGACATGATGTTTCCTTTCGCTTGTCTGAAGAGCGCCGATCAGGTGGCAGCCGCGCGACGCGCGGTTGCCCAATCGTCAATGATGAAGGGTGATCGGCGGCGTTATGCAGCACCGGGCGCGGTGCAACGGAAGTTCAATGTCTGGTCCTCGGGTCGCGTGCGATTCGAGATACGCATGAAACAGAGCCATAGTGTCCTCTCGATATGTACCCCCCGACTGCGCGGTCCGGACAAACAAGTGAAATTTGTCCTAAGTGTGGTGTTTGGCCGTTTACCTATGTGAATTAGTTAAGCTTATCAAATTCTCGGCGATGATAACTTCGAGGTTTATCATAGAAACTCGTCGTAATTTCACTCAGTAGTACAGTGCTATACGTGGAGAAGTCGATGATCTACAGAAAAGGAAGCCCGATCAGATTCCCGTTAAACTTGTCGTGCGCTATCTTCTCGCCGTGATATACGCTCCTGCCATCCTTCCCGCGTTGCGCGACTACAACGCGCTCTATCGCCGATTCCGCTGGCTGATTCCCGCGCACTACAACATCGGCGTCGACATCTGTGATCGCTGGGCGGCGCGTGAGCCGGATCGCGTCGCCATCCTGCACGTGCGGGCCGACGGTGGATGCGAGTCGGTGAGCTATGGCTCGTTGCGTGAGACCTCGAACCGGCTCGCCAACGCGCTGCGCGCCTATGGCGTTGCGCATGGCGACCGCGTCGCGATCCTGTTGCCGCAAGCACCGGAGGTCGCAGCGATCCACATCGCGGTCTACAAGCTCGGCGCGATCGCGCTGCCGCTCGCCATGCTGTTCGGCCGCGACGCGATTTCCTATCGCTTACAGGACGCCGGCGCCAAAGCGCTCGTCACCAACCGGCAGGGCCTTGAGAAGATTGCCGAGCTGCGCGCCGACTTGTCGGACTTGAAGCTTGTCCTGTCGGTCGACGGGACAGGCGACGGCGCCGTGGATTTCCATCAGGCGCTGGCGCGCGGATCGCCCGATTTCTCTGCTGTTGATACCGCCGCCGACGATCCCGCGCTGATGGTCTATACGTCCGGCACCACCGGCCCACCCAAGGGTGCGCTCCATGCCCACCGCGTCCTGCTCGGGCACATGCCCGGCATTGAGTTGCCGCACGACTTTTTTCCGCAGGCGGGCGACCGCTTCTGGACGCCAGCCGACTGGGCCTGGGCCGGTGGTCTGCTCGACTGCCTCCTGCCGAGCCTGCACTACGGCGTGCCGGTGGTGGCGCGCCGCTTCGAGAAGTTCGATCCGCAGGAAGCCTTCGCGCTGATGGCGGCGATGGAGGTGCGCAACGCCTTCATCCCGCCGACGGCGCTGCGCATGTTGCGTTCGGCGCCCGACCCCCGCGGCCGTCACGCCATCCGCTTGCGCAGCGTCGGCTCGGGCGGCGAAACGCTCGGCGCCGAGACGCTCGAATGGGGCCGTTCGGCGCTCGGCGTGGTGATCAACGAGTTCTACGGCCAGACCGAATGCAATCTCGTGCTGTCGGCCTGCGCCATGATCGGCGTGTCGAAACCCGGCGCGATCGGCAAGCCGGTGCCAGGTCATCATGTGGCGGTGATCCGCGGTGACGGCACGGTCTGCGCGCCAGGCGAAACTGGCCAAATCGCGGTGCAACGTCCCGATCCCGTGATGTTCCTCAGCTATTGGGGACGGCCCGACGCGACGCAGGGCAAGTTCATCGGCGATTGGATGACGACCGGCGACCAGGGCGTGGTCGATGAAGAAGGCTATTTCACCTTCATCGGCCGCGACGACGACGTTATCACATCGTCGGGCTACCGCATCGGGCCGGGTGAGATCGAGGATTGCCTGATCCGCCATCCGGCGGTGGCGCTCGCCGCCGTGATCGGCAAGGCCGACACGCTGCGCACCGAGATCGTCAAGGCCTTTGTCGTGCTCAAGCCCGACCACGCCGCGTCCGACGCGCTTGCCGCCGACATCCAGGCCTTCGTGCGCACGCGCCTCTCCGCCCACGAATATCCGCGCGAGATCGCATTCATCGATGAATTGCCGATGACGACGACGGGCAAGATCATCCGCCGGCTGTTGCGCGAGCGCGCGTGAGCGGCGCTACCGGCCGCGAACCAGATCGCGCGTGCGTCTCGCCGCGGCGATGAGTGCACGCCGTATGCCTTCGAGGCGGCGGGCGAGCGCAAAGCCGAATGACGCTCGAGGGTCAACCGAGATCAGATAGTCGGCCAGCGTCAGGCGCTCGCGCCAAATGCGATCGATCATCGGATGGTCGGGCGTGGCACAGGAGTCGACGCGGGCAACGGCAGGATCGGCGAGGAAAGCGGCGGTCAAATCGAGCGCGAGCTGCACGCCGGGCGAGGCGCGCGCAACGCCTTCGTCATAGGCGATCTTCCAGAACCACGCGGCGCCGCCGCTCGACAGCGTCAAGGCGGCGGCGATCGGGTGTTCGTCGAGAACAAGGCGCGCGCCGCGAGCTTTTCCTTCGGCGGCAAGGCCGGTCACCGCCTGTCGCAGGAATGCCTCGATGGCGCGATGCTGCGCCGCCGCCGTGCCGGCGCGGCCTTTCCATCCGCTTGCCTCGAGATCGAGAAACGCCTGCAGCGCCGAGGCGATTGTGGGAGCTCCGCCCAGGTCGAGGCGCAGCGCGCCGGTTTCGGCGAGGCGGCGGCGTTGGCGGGCGAGGTCCTTGCGTTTCTTGCTGCCCAGCACATGGTCGAGATTGTCCGCGGGGTCCTTGCCGGGAACCAGCATGGCGCGCGAATGCGCGCCGAATGCTGCGAAATGCCCGCCGCGCTGGGCGAGGCTGCGACGCAGCTCGCACGCGAACGTTCCCGTGTCGGATATGAACGGCAGCAGGACGACGCTCGGCAGGGCGGGGTCCGAGGCGACGTGGTCGAACACGGCGCCGACGACGGCGGCGACCTGGTCGCGATCGATCAGCGGCACGCCCAGCGGTGCGAACGGATGCGTCCAGCCAGCGAGCAGCGGGAAGGGGATGCCGTAGCGCCGGGGTTCGATGCGTAGCGGAACGAGGCCGATCAGATGGCGCGGCGTTGCACGCGACCACACCAGGATGGCGCCGGCGTCGGCGCCGAATACCGGCGCGGCGGCGAGCGCGAAGGCCGGCTCATAGAACACATTGGGCTCGGCGGCGCGCGCCGCGAGCGCACGCCATGGCTCGGCGACCTCGGCGAGCGATACGAGTGGATGCCACTCGGTGGCGAGCTTGAGCCCGGGCGGAGCGAGCACGGCAAAGCCTCAGGTGGCGGCCGGCCGGCCGAAGGCGAAGGCGTGAAGGCCGAGCCGACGCCGGGTGACGATGAACAGCAGCAGTGATTCGACAAGGACGGCGGTCGCGGTGGCGCTCGCCGCGCCCATCAGGCCGAGCCGGGGGATCAGCACGAGGCAGAGCACGAGATTGGTGGCGAAAGCGGCGGCATAGACCATGGCGCAGGCGCGCTGCTCGCCGACCATGTTGAGCAGGCGCTCAGCGGGGCCGACGGCGGCGCGGGCGAGGAGGCCGACAGCGAGCACGAACATCAGCGGATAGCCCTCGGTGAAGCCGGGTCCGAACAGCGCGAGGATCGGCTTGCCGGCGGCGAGGAGCACGATCGCCACCGCCAGTGACGGCCAGAACGTCCAACGCACCGTGTCGCGGATGAAGGCGGCGAGCTTGCCGTGCTCGCCGCCGACGTAATATTCGCTGAAGCGGTGGGCCGAGGCCGCCGACACCGCGAAATAGATGAAGTTGACGATGATCAGCGTCTTGACCACGGCGTAATAGGTCGCGACCTCGGCCGGCCCGACGAACAGCTGCAGCACCAGAATGTCGATATAGGTGAGCAGGAAGAAGAAGCTGTCGACCAAGAAGATCGGCAGGGCAGTCTTCAGCCATGCAGCGATCTCGTAGCGGTGCGGGCCGCGCGCGACGTGCTCGCTAAGACGGCGATTGAGCAGCGCGAGCTGGATGAGCGTGACCACCCACATGCCGGTCGAGGCGGTGAGCAGGGCGGTCACTGCGGTGGTCGGGTGTCCCGAGCCGTGGAGGCTCGCCATCACAGCGAGAATGATGACCGGCTGGACGATGAAGCCGGGGATGAGCGCGAGATCGATCCAGTTGAACGACCGCGCCATCGAATCCTGGGCGGAACTGACGGGGAAGATCGGCAGCGCGACGCAGCCGAGCAGGAAGGGAATGTAGTAGTGCGGCGCGATACGCTCGCCGAGCAGCATGACGAGTAGCGAGACGATCGCCGTCGCCGCAGCGCCTAGGCCGAAGCACAGCCAGCGGCCGCCGCGCAGGAAGCCGCGCAGGCGCTCGCCGTCGCCGCCGGTGCGGTATTCGGGAATGAAACGCTGGGCAGAATAGGCGATGCCGAGCGGCGCCAGCGCGCCGATCAGCCCGACCCAGGTCCAGACATAGACATAGATGCCGAACTCGAAGCGCCCCATCCAGCGTGCGAGCAGCACCTGGGTGATGTAGATGATGGCGGCGCTGACGACCCGGATCAGGAAGGCGGCGCCAGCCACGCGCTGGGCGATCGAACGGTCGCTGGAGTCACCGAGCCACGCTTTGGTCCGAGCCGTAATGCGCGCGGTCAGGCTCGCCAAGGTGAGACGGCCGGCGATGCCGTCCGCGCCTTCGGTCCCGATCAAGGCCACGCACTCCTCCGCTGCACAGTCCAGGGAGCGCGACCAGCACATCTCGGTTCGGCCTGAAAGCGCGCCAAGGACAGAGACTTAGCCGCGGCCTCTTAACGTTCGGTTCGGTCGCCGGCAATTTCTTCTCCAGAACTTGCCGAGGAGTTAAAATTTATGGTTAACAGCAGGTTAAGAAGGCCCCTTGACGCATTGGCGGAGGGAGATCGCAGCGCAAGTTGAAGACGTGAGTGATCTCCATGAGTGGCCTTATGATTTTCGCCCGACGCGGGCACGTGCGACGCACAATCACGGGTCGGTGCACAGGTCGATGCCGTCCGACGGG
>Ga0126377_10002859_pt1 | contig 12060 bp, 13 predicted proteins | sample PanSoiMetPlot_22_FD_92647 | JGI IMG/M metagenome (GOLD analysis project Ga0126377, IMG submission 92647) | Tropical forest soil microbial communities from Panama - MetaG Plot_22 | ecosystem: Environmental > Terrestrial > Soil > Tropical forest > Bulk soil | place: Panama | collected 2016-02-17
GCGCCCTGCGACCGGACGGGGAGAGGATCTGGTGTTGCTCGTCATGCTGGCCGTGGCGGTCCTGTTCGCCCCGGCGCTGCTGGGGTTCGTGCTGCTGGCGTCCAGCCTGGAGGTCTGGGTCCTGCGCGAGCCGCTGGCGGCCCGCCGCAGGGCGGCCGCGGCGGAGGCGACGGGCGCCGACGGGGGCGACCAGCTCGCCTGACCGCTCCCCTGACCGCAGGCCGGGGCGCAAGGAGGCACCGCAGATGGCAGGCGCGCAGGGCGTCCGGACCGCTCCCACCCCCGTCCACGGGGCCGAGCGGGTGCTGTCACGCGACGCGCTCGACGTCGTCGCCGGGCTGCACCGCCGCTTCGACGCGCGCCGCCGCGAGCTGCTCGCCGCCCGCGCCCGCCGCCAGGCGGAGCTGGACGCGGGCGCGCTGCCCGGCTTCCTGCCGGACACCCGCGCGGTGCGCGAGGGCGACTGGAGGGTCCCGCCCGCCCCGCCCGACCTCGCCGACCGGCGCGTGGAGATCACCGGGCCCACCGAGCGCAAGATGCTCATCAACGCGCTCAACTCGGGCGCCCGCGTCCACATGGCCGACTTCGAGGACGCCAACTCCCCCACCTGGGACAACATGGTGGGCGGACAGGCGAACCTGATCGAGGCGATCGAGGGGACCATCGCCTGGACCGGCCCCGACGGCCGCGGGTACGCGCTCGACGAGCGCGTGGCCGTGCTCACCGTCCGCCCGCGCGGCTGGCACCTGCACGAGAAGCACGTGCTGGTCGACGGGGAACCGGTGTCGGCGAGCCTGTTCGACTTCGGGCTGTGCCTGTTCCACAACGCCCGCGGGCTGCTCGACCGGGGCAGCGGGCCGTACTTCTACCTGCCCAAGCTCGAGAGCCACCTCGAGGCGCGCCTGTGGAACGACGTGTTCGTCGCCGCCCAGGAGGCGCTCGGTCTCCCTGCCGGAATGATCCGGGTGACCGTGCTGATCGAGACGATCATGGCCGCCTTCGAGATGGACGAGATCCTGTACGAGCTGCGCGACCACGCCACCGGGCTGAACGCGGGCCGCTGGGACTACCTGTTCTCGGTGATCAAGCGGTTCCGCACACGGCCGGACTTCGTCCTGCCCGACCGCAACTCGGTGACGATGACCGCGCCGTCCATGCGCGCGTACACCGAGCTGCTGGTGCGCACCTGCCACCGCCGCGGCGCGCACGCGATCGGGGGGATGGCCGCGTTCGTCCCGAGCCGCCGCCGGCCGGAGATCAACGAGCAGGCGATCCTCAAGGTCCGCGCGGACAAGGAGCGCGAGTCGGGCGACGGCTTCGACGGCACCTGGGTCGCCCACCCGGACCTCGTGCCGGTCGCGACGGAGGTGTTCGACGAGGTCCTCGGCGAGCGGCCCAACCAGCTCGACCGGACCCGCGACGACGTCCAGGTCCGCGCGGCCGACCTGCTCGACGTCGCCGCGACCCCCGGCGAGGCGACCGAGGGGGGGCTGCGCAACGACGTCAACGTCTGCATCCAGTACCTCAGCTCCTGGCTGCGGGGCAACGGGGCGGCGTCGATCCACAACCTCATGGAGGACGCCGCGACCGCGGAGATCGCCCGCTCGCAGGTGTGGCAGTGGGTGCGCCACCGGGTGCGGCTCGCCGACGGGCGCACGGTCACGCCCGAGCTGGTCCGCCAGGCCGTGGACCGCGAGCTGGACGGGATCCGCCGGGAGGTCGGCGACGAGTTCTTCCACGGCCGGGGACGGCCCGACACCTGCCGGGAGCTGTTCGAGCAGGTCGCGCTCGGCGAGCAGTTCCCGGAGTTCCTCACCCTCCCGGCCTACGAGCATCTGGACTGACCGGCACCCGACCCTGGAGCTCCCGCCACATGGTCACGTCCGCGCGTCGCACGCCCGCCGGCCGGCGCGAGCAGTCCGGGACCCCGCCCGCGCGGCGCCTGCGCGGCGTCCCGGCGGCGGACCGGTGAGCCGCCCACCCCGGGACGGCGGCCAGGCGCCCACCCTGGCCGACGGCGCGCGCCGGATCGCGCCGATCGGGATCGCGGCGGCGGGCTTCGGGATCTCGTTCGGGATCCTCGCCGGCAGCGCCGGCATGCCGCTGCCCGCCACGGTCGTCATGTCCGCCACGACCTTCGCCGGGTCGGCGCAGTTCGCCGCCGCGTCGGTGCTCGCCGACGCGGGGCCGGTGGCCGTGGCGATCGTCACCGCCGTGCTGCTGAACCTGCGCTACCTGCCGATCGGCCTGTCGGCCGCGCCCGCGTTCGAGGGCGGGGCACTGCGCCGCCTGGTCGAGGCCCAGCTCGTCGTCGACGAGTCCTGGGCGCTCGCGCACGTCGGCGGCGGGCGCTACGACCGGCGCCTGATCATCGGCGGCGGGCTGGTGCTGTACGCCGCCTGGGTCGGGGGAACCGCGGTCGGAGCGCTCGGCGCGGGCTGGCTCGGCGATCCGGGGCGGCTCGGGCTCGACGCGGCCTTCCCGGCCCTGTTCCTCGCCCTGCTGTGGGGGCAGGGGATCGGCCGCGACCGCCGCGCGCTGGCCGCGGCCCTGCTCGGGCTGGGCCTCGCCCTGGCGCTGGTGCCCTTCACGCCGCCGGGGGTCCCGCTCGCCGCGGCCGCCCTCGCGAGCCTGATCGGCTGGCGGCGGTGAGCGCCGCGTGGCTGGTCGTGGTCTGCGTCGGCGCGGCCACGGTCGCGATCAAGGCCGCGGGCCCCGCGCTGCTCGGCGGACGGCCGCTGCCGCCGCGGCTGGAGCGGATCACCGCCCTGCTCGCGCCCGCCCTGCTGGCCGCGTTCGTGGGGGTGGCGGTGCTGTCCAGCGGGCGGCGGCTGGTCGCCGACGCCCGCCTGGCGGGCGTGGCCGCGGCGCTGGTGGCCCTGCGCCTGCGCGCGCCGGTGCTGGTCGTCATCGCGGTGGCGGCGGCGACCACCGCGGTCGTGCGCGCGCTGGCGTGAGCGGCGGCCGGAGCGCCGCGGCCGCCCGCAGCGCGGCGGGGGCGTCGACCAGGCCCGCGCCGAGCCGCGGGTCGCCGGACCGGTTGACGGCCGTGGCCAGGATCGCCCGGCGCACGGTGGCCTGGTCGTTGCCCTCGGCGACCAGCAGGGCCGCCACCGCCGCCACCATCGGCGCCGCCATCGACGTGCCGTCCAGCCGTGCGTAGCCGCCGGTGCCCCTGGGGAACAGCGTGGTCGGCTCGCGCGGGGCCGTGGACAGCACGCCCACGCCCGGGGCCACCACGGCTCGCTGGTCACCGAAGTTGGAGAACAGCGCCGGCGCGCCCGAGGGACCGGTCGCGCCCACCACGATCACCGGCACGGCCGCGCGGTAGACGCCGCCGGCCCGTCCCTCGTTGCCCGCGGCGGCGACGACGACGGCGCCGTCCTGCGCGACGGCTCGCCGGATCGCGCCGTTGAGCGGGCCGTTGCGGCGAAGGCGGGACGCGAACCCCTCCTCGCCGAGGGACAGGTTGATCACGTCCGCGCCGTGGGCGGCGGCCCAGCCGATCCCGGCGGCGATGGTGCGCTCGTCGCCCGAGCCGTCGGCGCGCAGCACGCGCACCGGCATGATCCGGGCGGCCGGCGCCGCGCCGGCGATGCCGACCGCGTTCGCCGTCGCGGCGGCGGCGATCCCGGCGACGTGGGTGCCGTGGCCGTTGGGGTCCCGGGCGACGGCGTCGCCGTCCACGAGGTCGCGGCCGGGCACCAGCTTGGCGGTCAGGTCGGGATGGTCGGGGTCCACGCCGGTGTCGACGATCGCGATCGTGACGCCGCCGCCCTTCGACACCCGCCAGGCCTCGGGCAGCCGCAGCGCGTCCAGCCCCCACTGCCGGGGGCGCAGCGGATCGCCGTCGCCGCCGAGCTGCAGGAGGGAGACCAGGGGGACGACGCCGATCGTGACAGCCACGAGCAGGGCGAGCGCCAGCTGCACGGCGCGCGCTCCACCGCGGGTGAGGGCGCTGCGCATCGTGGGCTCCTTGGCAGGACCGCGGGGCGGGACCGCCGCCGGTCGCCCCGCGGCACGGGCGGGCTCCAGAGCCTCCCGCGGGCGCCTGTGGGTTGTGTGTGAAATCCTTGAGCGCCGCGTCTCGATCCGCCGCGTGGGCGCCCCCGGCCGGGCCACCCCGGCGCGGACCCCGGGCGCCGGCGCGCCCCGGGATCCGCAGGGTCCGGCCCGCGTGTACCCTCGCGAGGGCGCCGGCCCGCCGACGGGGGCGGGGGATCGCCGACCGGACCGACCACACCGCGGTGGCCGAGCGAAGGGGACGCGCATGGAACCTGCCGATCTGGCCGGACTGGCACTCGACGCGGCGACCGGTGACGGAGCCGGCTACGCCGACGTGCGCTACGTCGAGGGACGCTCCGAGGCGATCACGGTCCAGGACGAGCGCGTCGAGGACCTGGAGTCCGGCAGCACCCGCGGCGTCGGGGTCCGGGTCCTGGTCGACGGCTGCTGGGGGTTCGCGGCCACGGCCGTGCTGGACGAGGCGAGCCTGGCGGCGACCGGCAAGCTCGCGGTCGAGATCGCGCGCGCGGCCGCGCGGCTGCAGAACGAGCGGGTGCGGCTGGCGCCCGTCGAGCCGGTCGTGGGCACGTGGGCGACGCCGGTCGGGCAGGACCCGTTCGACATGCCGCTGGACGACAAGATCGCGCTGCTGCTGGCCGCGACCGAGGCGCAGCGCTCGGTTCCCGGCCTGGCGTACGCGCAGGCCTCGCTGGACCTGTTCCGCCGCCGCAGCGTGTTCGTCTCCTCCGAGGGCGCCCGCATCGACCAGACCGTCACCCAGACCGGCGCGGGCATCGAGGCGGTCGCGACCGGCGACGGCGACCTGCAGCGGCGCACCTGGCCCAACTCCTTCCGCGGCCAGTACGAGGGTGGCGGCTGGGAGGCGGTGCTGGCCATGGACCTGGTCAGCAACGGCCCGCGGATCGCCCGGGAGGCGGTCGAGCTGCTGGCCGCGCCCGAGCTGCCCGAGCGGACCACCACGGTGATCCTCGACGGCCAGCAGCTCGCGCTGCAGGTGCACGAGTCGGTCGGCCACGCGCTCGAGCTGGACCGGATCTTCGGCATGGAGGCGGGCTACGCCGGCACCTCCTTCGTCGCGCCCGACCAGCGCGGAAAGCTGCGCTACGGGTCGGAGCTGATGTCGGTGACGGTCGACAGCACGACCCCGCGGGGCATGGGCACGTTCGGCTACGACGACGAGGGCGTCCCCGCGCAACGCACCCCTGCGATCGTCGACGGCGTGCTGGCGGGTTTCCTCACCAGCCGCGAGACCGCCGCGGTGCTCGGCGAGGCCTCCAACGGCACGACGCGCGCCGACGGCTGGGGCAACCTGCCGCTGATCCGCATGACCAACGTCAACCTCGAGCCGCGCCAGGGGCGGCTGGAGGAGCTGATCGCCGACACCGACGACGGCGTGCTGCTCACGACCAACAAGTCCTGGTCGATCGATGACAAGCGGATCAACTTCCAGTTCGCCACCGAGGTCGCCTGGGAGATCCGGCACGGCCGGCTGGGGCGCATGTTCAAGAACCCGACCTACGACGGCCGGACCACCCGGTTCTGGGGCTCCATGGACGCGGTCTGCGGGCCGCAGGACTGGAAGGTGTGGGGCACGCCGAACTGCGGCAAGGGCCAGCCCGGGCAGATCGCGCGCGTCTCCCACGGGGTCGCGCCGGCCCGCTTCCGCAACGTCCACGTGGGGGTGCGCGCATGACCAGGCTCGGCGCCGACCGCATGCTCGAGCTGGCGGAGGCGGCGCTCGCCGTCGACGGGGTGGACGAGGTCGAGGCGCTGCTGCTGCGCGGCTCCGGCGGGCTCACCCGCTTCGCCGGCAACCGGATCCACCAGTCGACCGCGACCGAGGACCTCGAGGTCCGCGTGCGCGCGGTGGTCGACGGCAACCGGGTGGGGGTCGCCTCCACCCACGACGCCTCGCCCACCGGGGCGCGCCAGACGGCCGCGCGCGCCAGGGAGGTCGCCCACGCGATCCCGCCCGACCCGGGCTACCCGGGGATGCCCGGCCCCGCGGCGTACCCGGACGCGGGCCGCTACGACGAGGCGACCGCGGCCACCGCGCCGGCCGAGCGCGCGGAGCTGATCGCGGGCGTGATCGAGCGCCTGCCCGACGGCGTGACCGCGGCCGGGACGCTGGAGACCGGGGAGCTGGAGGTCGCGGTCGCCAACTCCCGGGGCGTCCGCGGGGCGTACGCCACGACCCGGGCCACGTTCTCGATCCTGGCGGACGCGGGCTCGGGCACCGGGTACGCCGAGGCGGTCGAGCCGGCGCTCGCCGAGCTGCCGGTCGACGCGCTCGGCGGCCGCGCCGCCGAGAAGGCGGTCGCCTCGCGCGACCCGCGGGACCTGCAACCCGGCGCCTACCCGGTGATCCTGGAGCCGGCGGCGGTCGCCACCATGATCGAGTTCCTCGGGTACCTGGGCTTCGGCGCCAAGGCCTACCACGAGGGCCGCAGCTTCCTCACGGGCCGGCTGGGCAGCCAGGTGGCCGACCCGTCGGTGACGATCCTCGACGACGGGCTCGCGCCCGACACCATCGGGGCGCCGTTCGACTTCGAGGGGGTGCCCAAGCAGGTCGTCACCCTGATCGACCGCGGCGTCGCCGCCAACCTGCTGTACGACTGGCGGTCGGCCGAGGAGCACGGGCGGCAGCCGACCGGCCACGGCCTGCCCGCGCCCTCCTCCGAGGGCGCCTACCCGCTCAACCTGACCATGCGGCCCGGCGGCCGGAGCGCCGCCGACCTGGCGGCCGGTCTGGAGCGCGGGCTGCTGGTCACGCGCTTCCACTACACCAACGTCGTGCACCCGATGGAGACCTCGATCACGGGGATGACCCGGGACGGGACCTTCCTGGTCGAGGACGGCAAGATCGTCGGCGGGGTCAAGAACCTGCGCTTCACCCAGTCGATCCTGGGGGCGCTGTCGGCGGTGCGCGGGATCTCGCGCGAGACGGAGCTGATCGGGGAGGGCTCGTTCACCACCGTGCGCTGCCCGACCCTCTCGATCGCGTCGTTCAACTTCTCCAGCGCGACCACCTTCTGACCGGCGGGGCGCGACCCGCGGGCATCGTGACCTGCCGCGGCGGGCAGGGTAGGCTCGTGCCATGGAGGTGGGCGACCAGGCTCAGCTCCCGGGGCCCGGGATCCCGGGCGGTCCGGGACGGCCCGGCCGTCCGGCGCCCCGCCGCCCCGACGACGCCCGGCTGACCCGGGCGGCCGCCGCGGGCGACCGGGCCGCGTTCGCGGCGATCTACGACCGCCACGCCGACCGGCTCCACGACTACTGCCTGTCGCTGCTGCGCAACCGCGCCGAGGCCGCCGACGCCACCCAGGACACCTTCACGCTGGCCGCCGAGCGCCTCGGGCAGCTGCGCGACCCCGCCCGGCTGCGTCCCTGGCTGTACGCGGTCGCGCGCGGCCAGGCGCTTCGACGGCTCCGCGACCGGGCCCGCCTGGACCCGGAGGCGGACACGACCGGCCCGGCCGACCCGGGCCGCGGGCCGCGGGAGGCCGAGCGGGCGGACCTGCGCGTGCTGGTCTGGAACGCGGCCGCCGGGCTGTCCGAGCGCGACCGCTCCGTCCTGGACCTGCACCTGCGGCACGGCCTGGAAGGCTCCGAGCTGGGCGAGGCCATGGGCGTCGGCGCCAACCACGCGTACGTGCTGCTGTCCCGCGTCCGCGACCAGGTGGAGCGGGCGCTGGGGGCGCTCCTGGTCGCCAGGCTCGGGCGCGACGACTGCCCCGACCTGAACCAGCTGCTCGCCGGCTGGGACGGGCGCTTCTCGCCGCTCATCCGCAAGCGGGTCGCCCGGCACGTCGACAGCTGCGACAGCTGCGGCGAGCGCCGCCGCACGGTCGTCAGCCCGACCGCGCTGCTGGCCGGCGTGCCGCTGTTCGCGGCGCCGCCGGAGCTGCGCGAGCGCGTGCTCGCCGGCGTGCGGCTGCCGGGCGAGTCCCCCGCGCGCGGCGGGCGGACCGGGCGCGTCGCGACGCGGGCGCCTGCCGCGCCCGCGCCGCCCGTCCCGGTGCCCCAGGGGCGGCGGGCGGACCGGTCGCGGCAGCGCAGGCGGATGGCGGTGTCGTCGGGGCTGGTCGCGGTCGTCGCCGCGCTCATCGGCGCCGGGATCTCCTACAGCTCGCAGGACGCCGAGCCCCGCCCGGCCGCCGCGCCCCCCGCGGCCGCGCCCTTCACCAGCCCGACCAGCGCCCCGGGCGCCACCTCGACGGACCCGACCACCAGCACCGCCGGCGCGGCCATCATCCCCTCGACCGCGACGGTCGCCGCCGTCGCCCCGGCGACGGTGTCGACGACGCCGGGCACGCAGACGCCCGCGCCGGCCCTCCTGGCGGTCGCGCCCGCGCAGCTCACGCTCACGCCCCAGGCCCCCTCTGGCGCGATCACGCTGCGCAACACCGGCGGGCGGGGCCTCTCCTGGAGCGCGACGACCTCGCTCGACTCCGTCACGGTCGCGGCGACGGGCGGGACCCTCGGTCCCGGCGAGGCCACGACCGCGACCGTGACCGCCCAGCAGCGCCTGTTCGCCCGGAAGGTCCCGACCAGGGCGACGGTGACGGTCAGCTCCGACGCGGGCAGCTCGTCGGTGGCGGTCACGGTCGCCGTGGACCAGGGCACGACGACCACCACGACCAGCACGACCACCACCACGCTCGCCACCCCGGGGTCGACCACGAGCACCTCGACCGTGGGCAGCCGCAGCGGCTCTTGAGCTGACCGCGGGACCGCCCGAGCGGGCCCGGGGACGATCCGGGCCGTGACCTGATCGCCGGCGGCGGGCGGGGCGCGGCCGGCACGATGGAGCCGTCCCGCTGCAGCCCGGACCGACCAGGAGCCAGCCCGTGCCCGAGCCAGGAGCGCCGGCCGTCGCGGTGGGGGTCGTCGCCCGCGACGCCGACGGCCGCCTGCTGCTGGTCCGCCGCGGCCACGAGCCCGCCCGGGGGACGTGGTCGCTGCCGGGCGGGCGGGTCGAGGCCGGCGAGACGCTGGCAGGGGCGGCCGCCCGCGAGCTTGCCGAGGAGGCCGGCGTGCGGGCGCGGATCGGCGGGGTCGCCGGTGTCGCCGAGCGGATCGGCGAGGGCTACCACTACGTGATCGTCGACCTCTGGGCCGAGCTGGACGACCCGGCCGCGGCGCGTGCCGGCGACGACGCCGACGAGGTGCGGCTGGTCCCGCTCCGGCTGCTGCCCGGCCTGCGGCTCAGCCCCGGGCTGGCGGGCTTCCTGGCGGGCATCGGCTGCTGGCCGGCGGGCGTCGCCGTCCCCGGTGAGCCCGCCGGGCCGCCGCCCGGCACGCCGGGCGCGGGTCCCCCGCCGCCCGGCCGGCTACCCTGACAGGCATGCCGGAGCTGCCAGAGGTCGAGTCGGTCCGCCGCCAGCTCGCGCCCGGCCTGAGCGGGCGGCGGATCGCGGCGGTGTGGCACCACACCCAGCCGCGCTACCTGGACCTGCACCTCGCCGCCGGGCGGACGGTGCTGTCCGTGGGGCGGCGCGGCAAGTTCCTGCTCTGCCCGCTCGACACGCAGCTGGAGCTGGTGCTGCACCTGGGCATGACCGGGACGCTGCGGTTCGCCCCGCTCGACGCCGCCGCGGCGCCCGGCCCGGACCCGCTCGACCCGCACGTGCACGCACGCCTGGCCCTGGACGACGCGCGGGAGCTGGTGTTCCGGGACGTGCGGCAGTTCGGGCGGCTCGCGGTGGTGCGCGCGGGCGACTACGCCCGCATCCCGACCCTCGCCCAGCTCGGGCCCGAGCCGCTGTCGGACGCGTTCGACCCCGGGCGCTTCGCCCGCCAGCTCGCCGCCACGCGCGCGCCGGTCAAGCCGTGGCTGCTGACCCAGCGGCCGGTCGCCGGGGTGGGCAACATCTACGCCGACGAGGCGCTGTGGCTCGCGCGCGTCCACCCGGCGTCGCGGCGGGTCGGCCCCCGGCGCGCCCGCGCGCTGCACGCCGCGATCCGCCGGGTGCTCGCCGACGCGATCGAGCGCGAGGGCACGACCTTCCGCGACTACCGGATGGTCAACGGGGCCAGCGGCCGCAACGCCTCCCACCTGGTCGCCTACGGCCAGGCCGGGCGCCCCTGCCCGCGCTGCCGGACCCCGCTGCGGAAGGTCTGGCTGGGCGGGCGGGGCACCACGTTCTGCCCGGCCTGCCAGCGCCGCTGACGACCGCGGGTGCCCGCGGGGCCGCCCGCCGCCGGGCGGGCGGCCGCCTCCTGCGGGATCCTCGCGGGCAGGCGCACGGCCGCGCGGTCGCGGCGGCACGCCATGACGGCGCCGCTACTGGACCGTCAGGGTCCCGCGCATGCGCTGCGGGTGGTACTCGCAGAAGAACTCGTAGCTCCCGGCGGCCGGGGCGGTGAACGTGGCGCTGGCGTCCTCGCCGGCCTCCACGTCCTGGTTGACCTTGGCGTCCTTGATGGTGATGTTGTGCTCGACCTGGTCCTGGTTGGTCAGCTCGATCTTCACCTGCTGACCGGCGGTGGCGGTGAGCGTGTTCGGCTGGAAGGCGAAGTTGGCGATGTTCACCTTCAGCTCCCCCGACCCGGACCCGCCCGAGGGGCTCGGGCTGGGCGCGGGGCTCGCGGTGGCCGGCGCCGCCGTACCCGCGGAACCGGAGCCGGAATCGTCCGAGCTGCAGCCCGCGAGCAGCACCAGCGCGCCGACGGCGGCGAGGCTCAGCATGGTCGTCATGGGTCGTCGCATCCGGGAATCTCCTTCGGGGGTGGGCGGCTGGTCGCCGCCCCGATGCACCCAGAACCCGGCCGCCGGCCCTACGATTCCCGCTGGATGCGGTCGAGCGCCGACTGGAACGTGCGCCCGTCCAGGTTGCCGACGACGCAGTACACCCAGCCGTCCGCGTCCCACCACGCGCTCTGGGTCGGCCCCCAGCGGGTGGAGTGCAGCTCCCTGCGGACGGTGCCCGGGTAGCCGCCCTCGATCGTCCTGCGCAGCTGGCCGTGCCAGCGGAAGACGGTCAGCCGCTGCGCCCTGGCGTTGCGGTAGTCCACCGCGCTGGCCGCCTTGCCCCCGAGCGTCAGCCCGCCGCGCGCGGTGGTGCGCAGCCCGAGCGGGCGCAGGTCCGGACCGCCGGCGCCCGTCCGCCGCTCGATCGGGAGGAACCTGGCCTCGTACGCCTGCCAGGCGGCCGAGATCGGGCTGATGGTGGTGGTCGCGGTGGCCGGCCGCGTCGCGGCCGTCGGCGCCGGGGCGCGGTCGGCCCTGAGCCCGGCCAGCGCGACCACCCCGGCCAGCGCCGCGGCGGCCGCGACCACGCCGGCGCGGGTGAGCCGCCGCCGCCGGCGGCGGCCCTGCTCGGCGGCGAGCACGGCGCGGACCGACCGGTGCGCGTCCACGGGGGCGGGGACGGCGGATCCGCGCAGCGCGTTCACCAGCTGCAGGTCCCGCAGGACCAGGTTGTTGCAGCGGCTGCAGCCGTGCAGGTGCTCCCGGGCGGCGGCCGCCTGGTCGCCGGGCAGCTCGCCGAGGGCGAAGGCGGTCAGGTGCTCGCCGAACTCCTCACACGTCATCGGCGTCCACCTGCCCGAGGTCGGGGATCAGCAGCCGCCGCAGGCGACCGCGGGCGCGGTGCAGGCGGCTGAGCACCGTGCCCCGGGGCGTGCCCATCACCTCGGCCGCCTCGGCGCAGCTCAGCCCGTGGATGTCGACGAGCGTGACCGCCATGCGGAACCCGTCGGGCAGGCGCGCGATCGCGCGGTGGAGCGCCTCGTGGTCCAGCAGCCGCAGCGCCCGGTCCTCAGGACCCGGCTCGCCCGCGACCAGCTCGTCGAGCGGGTCCGGGCCGCCGTCGACCGGCCTGGCCTCCGGCAGGCGCCGCCGCTGCCGGTAGTCGTTGCAGAAGAGGTTGTAGGCGATCCGCAGCAGCCACGCCCGGCAGTTGGAGCCCGGGGTGAACGAGCCGAAGGAACGGAACGCCCGCAAGAAGGTCTCCTGGGTGAGATCCTGCGCCGCCACCGGGTCGCCGGTGAGCCGCAGGAGGCTGTCGTAGACGACGTCGAGGAACGGCA
>Ga0126377_10002860_pt1 | contig 12057 bp, 9 predicted proteins | sample PanSoiMetPlot_22_FD_92647 | JGI IMG/M metagenome (GOLD analysis project Ga0126377, IMG submission 92647) | Tropical forest soil microbial communities from Panama - MetaG Plot_22 | ecosystem: Environmental > Terrestrial > Soil > Tropical forest > Bulk soil | place: Panama | collected 2016-02-17
AGCAGGTTCCAGAACACCTGCTGGAGCCGGTGCGCATCCCCCAACACGAACGGCACGGTCTCGGGAATCCGCGCGTCGAAGCGGATGCGTTTGTTCTGCATCGCCGGGCGAACGGTTTCGATCGTCGAGCGGAGGATGGAAGCCAGGTCCACATGTTCGAGCGCCAGCGTCATCTTGCCGGTGATGATCCGCGAGATGTCGAGCACCTCCTCAATCAGCCGGACCTGGGCCTGGGCGTTCCGCTCGATGACCTCCACGGCATGCGCAGTGCTCGGATCGAGATCGCGCGAACGGAGGATCCGCGCCCACCCGAAGATGGCATTGAGCGGCGTGCGCAGCTCGTGCGACAGCGTGCTGAGGAATTCATCTTTCAGCCGGTTGGCCTGGTCGGCTTCGTCGAGCGCCCGGCGCCGGAGGCGTTCCGCTTCCTCGCGGTCGGCCATCTCGACGCGAAGCCGCGCGTTCGCCTCCTCCAGTGCGAGCGTGCGCTCGCGAACTCTCGCCTCGAGGTCCGCCTGGGCCGCGCGCAGCGTCCGCTCAGCCGCCACGCGCTCGGTAATGTCGATCGCGTGCCCCAGCACGTACGGCTCCCGTCCCTGTTGGCGCGAGAGGACGTTGCGATACATCCACACTCTCACGGCGCCGCTTCTAGCCACGACCTTCATCAGGCCGGCGTCGTGCCCGTGCTCCTGGATGCGCCGCAGATAGTCGGCAAAGAGATGGCGCTTGTCGGGTTGGAGAAAGTCGGCGAGGTTGCGGCCGATGCCGTCCTCGCAGCGATAGCCGAGCGACTCGGCGGCCGCCGGGTTGATGGAGAGAATCGTGCCGGCCAGATCGTGGGTGCAGATCAGACCAAGGCTGTACTCGACCAGCTCGCGATAGCGCTGCTCGCTGTCGAGCAGCGCGACACTGGTCTCCTGCCACGCGGCAGTCATCCGGGTCAGCGCCGCCAGGCGCTCGGATGCATCTGCCGTCGTGTCCGCCCCCGGATCGCCCCAGTCTTGCTCAGGCATTGGCTCAGCTGGAAAGAACAATTATAGGCTGAAGCGAACCCCTGATGAGCTGTCCTTACCGGGCCACGTTGACGGCGATCATCCGGTCGAGAACGTTCTTCGTGATTCGCTGAATCCGAGCGTCATTTCGAAGAAAATCCTTGCGCGGCGGGCTCTGGAATCCAGGTGGAGATGCGAGCACGACATTCCACCAGCACGTGCCGGCGTTGAACACCATGTTGCCCTTGGCGGCCGTGTAGATCGTCGTCGCGTACGTGCCCGGTCGTCGCTCCCCATTCGCGGCGTACACCGGTCCTTCCGAGAGCACGACGAGATCGGGATGCTTTCCGATCGGAGCGCCGTGATACTCCCAGCCCACGAGCTGCGCCACACGATCCCCCTTCTTCATGTTCGTCCCTTCGAACACCCAGTGTTCAGGCTTGTCGGCGGTCCAGTCGGCGAAGCCGACGCCGTACGAGGTGGCGCCCATGAGATCTTCCTCGCCCTGAAAGCCTCGTCCGGCACGACGCATCACACGATTCGCGCGTCCGTCGGCGCCCGGTAAGAGCTCGACGACGCCGGAGAGCGTGTTGCCCGAAAGAAAGGCAAGGTTGACGCCGGCGTCACGCGCCGTCTTTACGTTGTCGAACATTTGCTCGGTCCAGTACTCATCGTGGCCGACAGACAGGAACACTTTGGCGCGAAGAAGTCCTTTGCCGTCCGTATGGGTGTCGACGTTCGAGATATAGGTGACGTCGTAGCCTTCCTTCTCCAGCCAGAAGGCCAGCGGGAACTCCGTCATGAGGAATTCGCCGGAGCCGTTGGTGAGAGGGTGGAATCCCGCAGGATAGCCGTTCCAGTAGAGCGCGTAGGGCCGATTGAATCCGACGTCGTAGCCGACCTTGGCGTTGGACGCACCCCACGGAGCCGTCCCGAGGTCGTACATCGATCGCCATTGCGGCCAGCGGTTATACGCGAGCCACGTCATATCCGAGGTCTGAAACAGCAGGTCGGCTCTGCGATCGTCGCGGACGATGAAGACGAAATACGCTTCGCTCGTCATCTCCAGATCGAGATACTGCCCGCCGGGTGCGGGCAGCGTCGACAGCTTTCCGAGGTAGACACCGCTCAACCAATCCTTCGGTATGTCGACGCTGAAGCCGACTTTCCACTTGCACTCGACCAGGGTGCGATCGCCATCAGCCGGATCAGGCTCCGTCGTTCCCTGCAGCGGGCCGAGCGATCGCATCAAGCGGGCGCCGGCGCCACCGTAATAGCCCATCCGGTAAATGTTGACGGAGTACTTGTTCAACGGGTAGGTGCTGACGTGGACGTCGAGCCGTTCGCCCGCCTTGATGCTCGTGTGCGAAGCGTACGCCTCGATGCCCTTTCGCCTGTGCCAGCCGAGCTCGTAGATCTCGTCGTCGTGCCGTGCGACTCGGGTCAGCAGCCAGTCGGTGGAACCTGGTTTGGCATTTTCGATTTGAATGGAATTGGTCTGAGCGGCGGCGCCAGCGCCGCCAGCAATCCAAATGGCGGCAACTAGAGCGACGAACAAGCATGGAGTTCGTGTGGCGTGAACCGTGTCCATGGCATCCCTCTCAGCAATGGCACGCGTCATTTCACGGACGCGCTCGTGATTCTACTCTCGGTTCGACGCCACAGCGCCTCCGCTACCCGGTCTGCTTTGTCTCTTTGCTGACATAATCGCCGCCATGCCCACATCGAAACGCGCCAACAAAGTCATCATCTCGTGTGCGCTCACCGGCGGCATCCATACGCCGACGATGTCGGCGGCGCTGCCGGTCACGCCTGACGCGCTGGCGGAGCAGGGGATAGAGGCGTCAGAGGCAGGCGCGGCGATCCTGCACGTGCATGCGCGCGACGCGCGCGACGGACGGCCGACCGCGGAACCCGCCGCATACATGGCGTTCCTGCCGCGTCTCAAGGCAGGCGCGGCGGCGGTGATCAATGTCACCACCGGCGGCGGGATGAACATGACGGTGGACGACCGCCTGAAAGGTCCGCTCGCACTGCGGCCGGAGATGTGCTCGTTGAACATGGGGAGCATGAACTTCGGCCTGTTTCCGCTCGTCGGCCGCTACACGACGTGGAAGCACGAGTGGGAGGAACCGTATCTCCGCGCGACCGAAGATCATGTGTTCAAGAACACCTTCCGCGACATCGCGAGGATCATCTCCGTCCTGGGTGACGAACACGGCTGCCGCTTCGAGCACGAGTGCTACGACGTCGGGCACCTCTACAATCTCGCCCACTTCGTCGATCGTCGACTGGTGAAACCGCCGTTCTTCGTCCAGTTGATCTTCGGTGTCCTGGGTGGCATCGGACCGGACATCGCCAATCTGATGTTCATGAAGCAGACGGCTGACCGTTTGTTTGGTGACGACTATCTCTGGTCCGTACTCGCGGCCGGTCGTCATCAGATGCCGTTTGCCGCCCAGTCGGTATTGCTCGGCGGCTCTGTCCGCGTTGGTCTCGAAGACTCGCTTTATATCGATCGAGGAAAGCTTGCCACCTCGAACGCCGAACAGGTTCGCAAAGTGCGGCAGATCATTGAATCCCTGGGCCACGAGATCGCGACGCCGCAGGAAGTGCGGGAGTGGCTCGGACTAAAAGGGGAGAAGGACGTCGGGTTCTGAGCTCGGGCCCACTCATTCAACGACAGCCACTCTTAAGAGAAGCACAGGAGAAAGGAGAAGGGAGCATTTTGTTGGTGGATTGGTGATGGCCGCCTGAGCTTCCTGATGATCTTCCCAAAACAGCTATATCCGTTTGTGATATAGTTGGCCCGTGACACCCGCACGGAGCTCCCGCGTCGATACTCCTGACCCCGAGTCGTTCCTGCCGTTGCATCGCGACACGTTTCACATCCTCGTGTCGCTTGCCGATCGCGACCGGCACGGCTACGCCGTGATGCAGGACGTCCTCGAGCGCACCGACAACCAGCTCCGCCTCAGCCCGAGCAGCCTCTACGCCTCCATCCGTCGGCTGCTCGAGCAGGGTCTGATCGAAGAGCTCGCCGAGCGGCCCGACCCGTCCAACGACGACGAGCGACGGCGTTATTACCGGCTCACCGTGCTCGGTCGGGCTGTCGCGAAAGCGGAGGCTCGCCGCCTGGAACGTCTGCTGGGTGATGCCCGGGCGACCGGTCTGCTGCCGCGCAGGACCTGAGCGATGTCTCGAGCAGCCCCGCCTCTCGAACGTCTGAGCACGCGAGCGTTTCGCGCACTGCTCGCGCTCTACCCGGCCGCATTCCGTGATGAGCACGGCCGTGAGCTGGCGCTGGTCTTCGTGGATCGCTATCGCGACGCAACCAGCACATGGGAGCGCATCCTCCTCTGGTTCGAGGCCGTCAGTGGAATCCTTACCGAGGCTCCGAAAGAGCACGCACGGATGATTCTCCACGACATCGGTGATGCCTGGCGCGTGCTCCGCCAGCATGCGCTCGTCACGGCAACGATCGTCGTCATGCTGGGACTCGGCATTGGCGCCAACACGGCTGTGTTCTCCCTTCTTAACGCCATCGCACTCAGGTCGCCGCTTCCCATCCAACAGGCAGGTCAGCTCTACGTGGTGAACCGGGGGCGCTATGCGGCATCGGGGCCTGAGGCTGCCCGGCTCTCAGGCCCGAACTTCGATCTGCTGCGGCAGACCGCTCCAGAAGGCGTCGAGCTCGCGGCGGTAAGTCGCGGCATCGCGCGTGTCTACACGCGTATGCCGTCGGAACAGGAGACAGTGCCAGCGAGTCTGCAGCTCGTGTCACCGAGCTTCTTTCCGGTGCTCGGCCTGTCGCCTGCCCTGGGCCGGTTGTTGCCCGAAGCCGGCGGCGGTCGTGATTCGGACGAGACGGTCGTCGTCCTTAGCTATGCGTACTGGCAGCGGCGTTTCGGTGGTTCCGCTGACGCGGTTGGAAGCCAGCTGACGATCAACGGTGCCAGTTTCACGATCGGCGGCGTCGGGCCGCGTGATTTCGCTGGCGTCTGGCTCGAGACGCCCGTCGACATCTGGGCGCCGCTCACGGCACAGCCGATCGTGAGGTACTCCCAGAGCTTCAGTGCGGACAGCGCCAACTTGAACCAGCCGTGGCTGCCGCAACCAAACATCTGGTGGCTTCACGTCGTCGCACGCGTCCCCCCGGGGCAGGTGAGCACTGTCACCAGCCTGTTCAACGCGAGTCTCACGCGCCTCATCGGAACCGACGCCGGCGTCGCTCTTCAGCCGTTGGCCCGCGGCTTCTCGAAAGTCCGTCAGCAATTCTCGACGCCGCTCACCGTACTTATGGTGATGGCGGCGCTGGTGCTGCTCACCGCGTGCGCCAACGTGGCCAACTTGCTCCTCGCACGCGCGGTAAGCCGGCAGCATGAGATGGCGGTGCGCCGCGCGCTCGGCGCCGGCCGCGCGAGGCTGTTCCATCAGCTTCTGATCGAAAGCGCATTGATTGTGGTCATGGCTGGCGCCGCCGCCGTCGTGTTCGCACGCTGGGCCGGTGACGCGCTTCTCCGGGTGGCAACGGATGGGGCGCCATCGCTCGCAGCACCGCTCGACCTGCGCGTCCTGGCTTTCGCTGCCAGCGTCGCACTCCTTTCGGTCGTCGTTTTTGGCGTATGGCCGGCGTGGCGTGCGACCCGAGTCGATCCCGTCCACGCGTTCAAGGGCAACGCGCGGACCATGTCTGGGCATTCAGCGCGTCCCGCGCGCGCGCTCGTGGTGCTTCAGATCGCGCTGTCGCTCATGCTCGTCACCGGCACCGGTCTGTTCGCGCGGAGCTTCCAGCAGCTGCTCAATGTCGACTTCGGGTTCGAGCCGAGACACGTGCTCCTTGTGGGTATCGAGCCCAAGCTTGCCGGCGTGCCGGCGCCGGATCTGCCCGAGACCTATCGGCGCGTGCTCGATGAGGTCGGGCGAATCCCAGGCGTCGAATCCGCGGCGCTCTCGATGTGCGGTCTGCAGGGATCGTGCGCGATCGAAGATGGGTACCGCGTCGAGGGCTTTCAGCCACGCACCGATGAAGTCGTCGCCTTCAGCGTCAACGCCGTCACTCCGGCGTACTTTGCGACGTTAGGCACCCCGTTGCTCGCCGGCCGCGGCCTGAGCGAGGCGGACCGGGCGCAGACGCTCAGCATCGCCGTCGTCAACCGGGCGTTCGCTACCAGATACTTCGGCGACTGGCGTCAGGCGATTGGCCGCCGTTTCGGCTTGACCTCACTCAACATCGAAATCATTGGCGTCGTCGAGGACACGCGGGCGCTCGGCAATCTCAAGTCGGTCGCGATGCCGAGTGTATTCGTGCCGCTCGCGCAGCGGCCGGTTTTCCCGCGTGAGCTCGATGTGCGTACATCAGGTGAGCCGACGTTGACGATGGCTGCCGTGCGGCGGGCGATCACCACGGCTGCGCCGGGGCTACCGATCGAGAGCATGGAGCCAGCCGCTGTACGCGTGCAGCGCAATCTCGGTCAGGATCGCCTGATGGTGCTGCTGACGTCAGGCTTCAGCGCGCTGGCGCTCGGCCTCGCGGCGTTCGGCTTGTTCGGCATCCAGTCGTACGCGATCGCGCGGCGGACGCCGGAGATCGGGTTGCGGATCGCGCTCGGCGCGTCGCAGTCGGGCGTGCTGTCGAGCATCGTTCAGGATTCGCTGCGGCTCGTGGTGTACGGCACGTTGATCGGATTACCCCTGATCGCGATTGGCGGGACGCTTGCCTCGGGTTTGGTGTTCGGCGTCAGCCCGTACGATCCACTGACGCTGCTCGCTGCCGTGCTGGTACTCGTTGTCGTTGGCGTCATGGCCAGCGCCGGTCCGGCGCGCCGCGCGTCGCGTGTCGACCCGATGGTCGCGCTGCGGCAGGAGTAGGAACTGGGTGCCTACTTAATGTCAGGCGCAAGGTCGGCGGGCTTGGCCTCGAGCTCCTGCAACCGAAGACCGGCGTTGACGTGAATATCTGACGTCGCTACCTCGCCCCGTTTCACGCCGCTCTGAAAATTCACTCTGTGGGTCGGGAAACGGACGCCCGAAACTTCCTTCCATTGCTCGTAGCGCATTTCGGACCGCACCGGATGGGCAGGGTCCGCGAGGGAGACACCTGCAGACTTCGACGGCAGCGTCGTGACGGGGTCGAGCGTGAAGTCGGTGGCCTTGCCATCGTGCTCGATCCGCAGCACCGCTGGAGAAGGAGATGTCACCCGGTATCCGGGCATCCGATCCGCCAGCCACTGATTGAGTTCAAAGCCCGAGAGGTAGCCCTTCGCGAATTCCAATTCACCGCCGGTAAGCTCGATGGCGGTGCCAGTCGTCCTGTATGGATCGGGGTTCTTCAGATCCGGAAGAATCTCCCAGCCAGACCAGGTCCTGCCGTCGAGAAACAGCACATACGTGCCGCGGGGACCGCGCTGATCGAGACGGATGACGTTCGGATTTCTCATCCAGCGGGATCGCTTACGGACATCCCCGAGAGAGGTCCCTCTTGAATCCCACGCCTGGGCGACTATCGTCTCTTCGTAATCGGCGACGGCTGCGATTCGTTTCGCTCCACCGAGAGCATCCTGCAGCTTGTGCAGGAGTTGCAGCCCTTCTGGCGTGGACCGTTGTGGCAACGCCTGAAACGGCCGGCTTCCGGACGCGAGTGCCGGAAGAACGCACGCGAGGACGAAAGCGACGCACGATCTGAGTGATCCCATGGAGATCTACTTTCGATAATCCAGCGCTGGCTTGCGATCCGCCAGCCGCGTCTTGTACACAAATCCCGGTCCGCGCTTTTGATCGAACTCGGCCCGAGCCTTCTGGATATGCGATGGATCGCTGAACAGATCCATCGTCGTCAGCGTCATCGCTTTGGCTGCCACCATCATTCCCTTGATGCCGATCGTGCTGCCCGCACAGGCAGTCGCCTGCCAGCTGTGCGCCGGCACGCCGGGCACGAACGTCGCCGCGTTCATCGACACCGTCGGCACATTCCAGCTGACGTCCGCGAGATCGGTCGACGCGGAGCCGACCGTGCCAACTCGTGACGGCCGGATCTTCTCCTGCGAGCCGATCGCGACCGACGGCGTGTCGTTGAGCGTCTTTCGGATCTCTTCCGCGAACTTCAGCTCGTCCGGCGTGTAGGTGACGCCGCCGATCCGCTCGAGGTTCTTCGTCATCACGCTCGACAGGTGTTCGTTCGGGAGCACGTTCCAGACCGCACCGGTGATCTCGAAGTCCATCGTCGTGCTTGTGCCAAGCGCCGCGCCCTTGGCCGCGTCAACGATGCGATCCCAGATTCCGTCGAGGATCCGCATGTCGGGCTGACGCGCGTAGTAGTACGCCTCGGCGAAGTCGGGAACGACGTTGGGTGCCGCGCCACCGCGGGTGATGATGTAGTGAATCCGTGTTTCCTGCGGCACGTGCTCGCGCATCATGTTGACCATGTAGTCCATGGCTTCGACGGCGTCGAGTGCCGAGCGTCCACGGTCCGGCGCAGCGGCGGCGTGTGCGGCGACGCCGTGGAACCGAAACTTGCCGGTGATGTTCGCGAGAGTCGAAGCCGGGCTTGCCTCGTTGCGATCGCCGGGATGCCAGGTGACGACGGCGTCGACGTCGCTGAACAGCCCGGCGCGGACCATATAAACCTTGCCCGAGCCGCCTTCTTCGGCCGGCGTGCCGTAGTAGCGCAGCGTGCCGGCATGTCCTGCGGCCAGCCATTCTTTCACCGCGATTGCTGACGCCAATGCGCCGGTCCCGAGGAGGTTGTGACCGCAGCCGTGTCCAGGGCTTTCCGGCGTCACCGGGCGTCGCTGTGGCACCGGCTCCTGTGAAAGACCGGGCAGCGCGTCGAATTCACCGATGATGGCAACGATTGGTTTGCCGGATCCAAACGACGCGACGAACGCGGTCGGGATGTCGGCGACGCCGGCGCGGACGCTGAACCCCGCGGCGCGAAGCTGCCGCTGCAGGAGCGCGCTGCTCTTCTGTTCCTGATACCCGACTTCGGCGAACCCCCAGATCTGCTTCGCCACGTCTGCATATGTCGCCCGTCGTGATTCGATGCTCTGGAGAACGGTATCGCGATCGTCAATCGCGGAGAGCGAAATCAGCGGACACAGCAGCAGAACGGCAGCAAGACGTCGTCGCATGTCGGACGCTCCTTGCGCATTATCGCGCATGATGATGGCACCCGCATGAGGCGCTATTTGGCGTTAATTGCGGGCTCTGGCAATGTAAGCTGCTGAACGAGGATGTGATGAACACGAACGATACTTCTGGCCCGCTCGTCGGCTGGACGCAGGCAATCTATGCCTTGCACGCGTTGAGCCTGCTCACCGGCATCCTCGGCGCTGCCACGATTGTCGGCGCGTTTCTCATCGGCTGGCCGTCACTCATTGCCGTCACCTTCAACTACGTGAAGCGGAGCGAGGTGCGTGGCACGTGGCTCGAGTCGCACTTCCGCTGGCAGATTCGCACGTTCTGGTATGGACTGGTGTGGGTTTCACTCTGCATCCTCTTCGTCGTATTCACGCTTGGCCTCGGCCTGCTCGTCGTCTGGCTGCCCCTGGGGATCGTCAGCCTGTGGTTCGTGTACCGAATCGTGCGAGGGTGGCTTGCGCTGCAGGACGGCCGGGCGATGTACGTGTAAGGATTTATGCTCGAACGCCATCTACAGAAGGGGCTGCGCGCGCTCGTGACGGCCGGCGCGGCTGGCATCGGGCGCGAGATCGTGCGCGCGCTCGTCGAAGACGGCGCACGCGTCCACATCTGTGACGTCGATACAGCGGCGCTGGACGATGCCCGCCGCGAACACGCGGTGACGACGAGCGCCACCGACGTTGCCGACGTTGAACAGGTGGAGCAGCTGTTCAACGACCTCCGTCAGCACCTCGGCGGCCTCGACGTGCTGATCAACAACGCCGGGATCGCAGGCCCCACCGCGCGCGTCGAGTCTATCTCGCCCGCAGACTGGCGCCGGACGATCGACGTCAACATCACCGGCCAGTTCTACTGCGCGCACTTCGCCGTGCCATTGCTGCGCGAAAGCTCGCGCGGCACGATCGTGAACATGTCCTCGGTGGCAGGGCGCCTCGGATATCCATACCGAACGCCGTACGCGGCGTCGAAGTGGGCCGTCGTTGGCTTCACGCAGAGCCTGTCGCGAGAGCTTGGACCTGACGGGATCACGGTCAACGCCATCCTGCCCGGCCCGGTCGAAGGACCGCGGATCGAGCGCGTGATCGGTGCGAAGGCCGAACAGTATGGTGTCAGCTACGAGGAAATGCAGCAGCGGTATCTCGAGAGAGCCTCACTTCGGCGCATGGTATCCGCGCAAGACGTCGCCGCGATGGTCATGTTCCTCTGCTCCGAAGCGGGCCGAAACATTTCCGGCCAGGCGTTGAGCGTGTGCGCTGGCGTCGAGACTCTCTTTTGATGGATTCGACGTGGTCAATGTCGTTCGAGCGCAGTCAGCAGCTGCTCGCGAGTCGGTTGTCCGATCGACGGATGGCTGACGTGCTCGCGAAGAACCTCTCGAGTGCGCTCGACGATGTGTGGGTCTGCGTAGATCTCGCCGGGTCGATCGGTCATTCCCATCAGCCTCCACAACCCGCGGAACGCGGTCGGATCGAACTGTGCCGCCATTCGAAGCTGGGAAAACGTCACTCGATCGGACGCCCCGGACACCGTCGCCGATGGTGCCGGCGCGTCGAAGATGTGATGTCGAAGCATGGCCAGGCGACCGGAGTCGATGACCGCCTGATCCTCGTAAAACGGGAGAACATGGTCGGCCACGAGTTTGTCAGCGTCCCATGCCAGCGCCACACCGTCGTCGGCATGTTCATCGATGACGTGAAGCAGGTCCACTGCTCCCGATAAGGCGACCGCCAGCCCGCGGCCGAGCGTCGGATTCGTCGTGCACACCGAGTCGCCAATTGCCGTGAGCCCGGTCGCGACCGGAGACCCGTCAACCACGAGGCGGCGCAGCGTGTTGTGCAGGCCGCCCATCGCATAGACGACGGTGATGGGGTCGAGCGCGTCGAGCCACGTCGCGAATACCGGCACGGTGCGCAGCACCGCGGTAAAGACTTCCGGATACCGCAGTGTCCTGAACCGGTGGTCGAGGGCGAGCGGCGCGACCACCAGCTGCATCGTGCGGTTGTCGGCGCCCCAGATGCCGATGGTGAACTCGTCGAGCGCCTCGACGGTGCGTGACGTCAGAGGTCCTGGAAGCGCGGCCCCTTCACGCAGCCTGTAGTGACGGCTGAAATACGCCACTCCGCACTCCGCCCACGACGACGAGCTGACGCGCGCACCGATGTGCTTCAACCAATGGTCAATCGGCGAGAGCCGTCCGGCGGCGTCGACGACGAGATCCGCCGGAAGGTCGCCTTCGCTCGTGCCCACGCCGGTGACGTGCGGCGGTTTACCCGGGCGCACTACCAGGCCCGAAACCGTCACGCCGCGGCGCAGTGTCACACCAGCTTGATCGGCCAAGGTGCGCCGCAGCACCCAGTCGAAGGTGGAGCGTCGCGTCATCAACATCGTCAGCTGCTCGTCACCAAATCGAGGCGTGGTGTCGGCGAGCGTCGGCGGCATCTGTGTCGCGATCGGCGCTTCCACGACGCCTGCGGCAAGCAGACGTTCGTACACGTCCGGCAGGTGTTTGATCAGAAGCTGGCGGCAGCGGGCCAGGATGATGTGCGGATGCACGATTTGTGGAGCGGTCGTGCGAAACGCTGACCGCGCTGCGGATTCGATGTCGGGGGCGAGTTCCAGCGGGTCTTTGTCGACGACCAGAACATCGTGTCCTGCCCGGGCCAGCAACAGCGCGGCGAAACAACCGGCAGCGCTCGCGCCAACGATCACGACCTTCACGGCATCACACTTTCCACCTGGTTAGATTGTCCAACGTCCGGTCTTCGCTTCAAAAGAAGATTTTCTGATCCCGCCGACAAAAGACATACGACAGAGAGACAACAGACATCTGACCGCCGTGGTTGAAACGTGTGGTCCCCTAATTAACTGCATCGTCACCATGAACGTTCGCACGTCACTTGTTCCTGAACACGTACTTCACCGAGCG
>Ga0126377_10002861_pt1 | contig 12055 bp, 9 predicted proteins | sample PanSoiMetPlot_22_FD_92647 | JGI IMG/M metagenome (GOLD analysis project Ga0126377, IMG submission 92647) | Tropical forest soil microbial communities from Panama - MetaG Plot_22 | ecosystem: Environmental > Terrestrial > Soil > Tropical forest > Bulk soil | place: Panama | collected 2016-02-17
CGATCACGACGGCGCGCATGTGCGGGCGCCCGCTGGATCGCGACTCCACACGCACGCTCACCTGAGCCGACACGTCGTCCACCTCGAACACGACCTCACCGGTCTCGGCTCGAGAGATTTCGCGATGATCCGACGAGCTCGTCACCGAGATGGCCAGTCCGGAAGCGGCGGCCGACTCGAGGCGCGCGCGCCAGTGTCCCGCCGGAAGCGGCAACGTGACCTGCGCCGAACCGCGGGGCGGGAGGCGCAGGCCGATGCGATGCTCCTCGTCGAGCTCGGCGCGCACGTCGCGACCGGTGAGGAGGTAGCCGGGCACGCGGACCAGATCGGGGCTGGCCTCGATGCCGATGCGGCCGGAGCGGCGCACCCAGATCTGCGCATCGACCGCGCGCGGAACCGTGCCGCGGAACCGCACGAGCTGGTACGCGCGGCCGAACTGCGGGTCCGCGACCATCTCCTTCTCGCCGCGGGAGCACGGCCTGGACCGCCCGGTCGGGCCGCAGAAGACCAGCAGATCGGGCCGACGGCTCATCGCGTAGGCGCCGTCGCCCAGCTCGTGGCCGATGAGGCCGGTGCCGAAGTCGCCCGGCCTGTGGCTGGCGATGTGGCGGTCGTTGAGCCCCAGCATGTCCAGGGCGGGCAGCTTCGCCCAGTAGCACAGGCTGCCGACTGCGGCCGCGGCCATGAGGGGCTCGCGATCGCGAAACGCGCTGTCGAGGAGCCGCCCGACCACCTCGCCGTTGCCCTCCCAGCGCTCGGACACGGCCCGCCGGTTCTCCTTGTCCGCCGGCTGCAGAGCCGCGAACACCGCAACGGCCGCGAGCCCGGCGCCGACTGCGATCCATCTGGCGCGCGGCCACCTCTCGGCGAGGGCGCACAGGCCGAGGGCCGCGGCCATGCAGAGCGCTACCAGGACGGGCACGAAGTGGCGGTGCGCGGGGAAGATGTCGCCGCCGATGAAGACGACGTAGGCCGCCCAGATCGCGGCCACGATCCAGGCGAGGCAAGCGTGCCGCCAGCGCGGCCCGCGCCGGTGCGCGCCCGCGACCAGCGGCAGCGCGGCGACGAGCAGGACGAGCGCGGAGGAGCGCGCCGCTGCAAGCACATACGCGCCGCCGCCGCGCAGTCGATCGAGCGTGAACGCGACCTTGACCAGCGCCGTGTTCGGGATCCACGCGTCGTAGTAGATGACTCGAAAGGCGAGCTGGCCCAGGAAAGCGGCCGCCGGCAGCGCGGCGAGGAGAAGCCCGCGCCGCCAGCCAGGCCAGCGCAGTCGGTGCATCACGACCACGCCGGCGCACACCGCCGCCACCAGCACGGCACCGTCGGCGCGGGCGAGGGTGACCAGCGCGAGGAGGAGGCCGGGCACTCCGACCTGCCGCCGGGTCGGGGGCTCCTCGGCGAGGAGCGGCGGGCACGCCGCGAGCGCCCAGGCCAGGAGCGCCGCCACCATCGGCTGCTCCAGGCCACCCACCGCCCACGCCCCCGCCGCGCCGGACGCGGCCAGCGCGAGCATGCCAACCAGCGCGGCCGCGACCTCGCTCATGCGCGCCAGGCGCACGGCCCACAGGATGGCCACGAGCGCCGCGGCGAACCCGAGCAGGCCGAGGGCGCGCGACGCGACGACCAGGTCCAGGCCGGCACCGCCGAGCGCGGCGCAGGCCAGCGTCCAGAGGAGGTTGCTGTAGCCCTCGACCGGCGGACCATCGGTCCAGGTCAGGCCGTCGCCCGCGAGCAGGCGCTGGGCGTAGCGCAGCGAGATGAACGAGTCGTCGGAGATGAACGGGTAGTAGTGCCTCGCGTTGAGCGCAAGCGCGACCACCGCGGCGGCGAGCGCGGCAGCGCAGGCGACGGCGAGCGCGATGCGGCCCGTGAAGCGTCCCCCCATGCGACTCGTCAGCGCGGCCCTTCGGCCGGGCTCGCCCTCCCGCCGTCGATCCACCGGTCGCCGAGGCGGTGGGCGCAGGGGAGGAAGGTGGGGATGAGGTCCTTGCGGATGTAGAGGGGGGAGCTCGAGTCGCGGACGACGCGCTGGTAGTCGTGGATGCAGGTGCCGTGGGCGATCTGGTCGCGGAGGGAGTGGTAGTTGCGGTGGGGGAGGAAGATGACCTCGGGGCGATCGCGGGCGCAGCGGGCGTCGAAGTCCATGCCGTGGAGGGCGATCTGCTGGTCCATGAGGCCGGCCATGTCGGTGACGGTCGAGTCGGGGAAGAGCACGCCGGGGACGCCGATCTCGGTGTGATAGAGGTGGAAGGGCTGCGGGATGCACGCCTCGACCGCGCGGATGCCGCGCAGCGTGGTCGGGCGCTCGATGTGGCGGGCCAGGAGCTCGCGGTCGGAGTAGAGGCGCGGGGCCGGGGCTCGCAGCCCGGTCACCGCCGTCACCAGGATCGGGACGCCGGCCAGCGCGGCGACGGCGCCGGCGTGGAGGCGGGCGCCGGCGAGCAGGATCGTCGCTGCCAGCGCATAGCCGATGTAGAGATCGCCGGCCACGCGCGAGATGAGCTGGTCCTTGCCGTCATAGATGATGCGGTGGTGGTGGAGGTAGGCGACGCCGGCCGCGTACAGGGCGCAGAAGAGGATGGTGACCAGCGGCCGCGATCGCTCGCGCAGCCGCGGGGCGGCCTCGATCGCGGCCAGGGCGAGCGGCACCAGGCCGGGCAGGTAGAAGCGCGCGTACGAGCCCATCACCTCGATCGTGGAGAAGTAGTGATAGCCGGTGAACAGGGCGAACGACGCGACCAGCGCCGCGGTCCAGGCGCTGCGCCCGTGCGCCGCCACGTAGAGGAGCGGCGCGGCCATGACCAGGAGGCCGAACAGGTTGCGCACCTTGACCGCGTGGTCGATGCGAACGAAGTCGGCCGTGTAGATGGTCAGCGCGCGCGACTTGAGATGAAAGGCCAGCGGCAGCGGCGTGCCGAAGTAGAGCTGGCACAGGCCGAGCACCGCGACGAGCGCGAGCCCGCAGGCGAGCAGGATGCGCCACGGCACCCTGCGTTCGCGCCCCCAGTAGCAGAGCGCCATGCTCACCAGCGAGATGGCGACCGCATCGGGGCGCGTCAGGTAGACCAGCACCGTGGTCGCCACCACCGCGGCCGCGTCTCTGCGAGACTCCGCGCCGCGATGGATCGCGAGCAGGTTGATCGCGATGACCACGAACGCCAGGCAGGTCTCCATCCCGCTGTGGACGAGGAGCAGGACGTACGGCGCCGACGCGGCCAGCAGGGCGACGCCGAGCGCCAGCGCCCACCCCTCGCGCGAACCCTCGGCCACCAGGGTCCGCGCCGCGCGCGCGTAGAGCGCGAACAGGCCCACCAGCGACAGCGCCGACAGGACCTTGACGATCGCGATGTAGTGGTCGGCGTCGATGAGGAGCGGGATCAGCGCGACCAGCTGGAAGCTCTGCGACGTGTTGCCGTACACCGGCCCGTCGGCGACGTTCCAGGCCGCGCTGCCGTGCTCGAGGATGTGGAGGCCGATGCGCTTGAAGAAGTAGGAGTCGTCCCACGCCTCCAGATCGAGGCCGCTCAGCAGATGGAGCGCGACGACGGCCGCGTAGGCGACCAGGAGGCAGAGCCCGAGCCGCCGGTATCCGCGCGGTCCGACCAGCCTACTTCTTCCTTGGGACCGGCTTCTCGTACGAGACCTCGGCCACCGCGCTCTCGCGCAGCACCACCCGCAGCGTGCCCTTGAACACGTCCGCGACCCGGCTGCCGATGCCCTCGTGCAGGTACTGGCACAGGAACTCGGTGGTGGTGTTCTTGCCGCGCAGCTGGGGCAGCTCGTCGAGGTTCTTGAAGTTCATCTCGCCCAGGAGATCCTGCAGGGCGCTCTGGGTGGACGCGAAGTCGACGATGAGGCCGTACTCGTCCAGCTCCTCGGTCATGAACACCGCCTCCACCTCGTAGGTGATGACGTGCATGAGCTGAGCCGGGCCAAAGATCTCACCCTTGAGCGAGTGCGCGCACTTCAGGTAGTCACGGATCGTCAGCGTAAACATGCTCAGAACCTCTCGAATGGAACAGTAGGGAGGACGGGCGAGGGGGTGTTTATAGTTGGAGTCCGCCGGATATGCAACGCGGTGCGGGCGGCCGCGTCCCGGTCACGCCCAGCGCCAGATATGGATGGCGTACGAGTAGAGGATGAGCGCCGAGCCCGCGCCCGCGATCGCGGTCTTCGCGCCGACGGGCAGCGCCGGGCTGAGGTCGGCGATGAGCGCGACGACGGTGGCGAAGTGGACGACGCGGCCCAGCCGCGTGCCCTTGCGGTTGGGGCTCCGCGGCTCGACGAACAGCCGCAGCACCGCCCACCCGACCACGTAGAGCGGCCGCAGCGCCCCCATCACGAACACCACCGGGTGGACACCAAGGTAGAGATAGGCGATGCCGCACATGGTGACGAGATAGAAGGCGTCGCTCTCCATGTCGAACACCGCGCCCACCTCGCTCGGGCCGGCGCGCCGCGCCACCCAGCCGTCGACCGCGTCGAGCGCGATGATCGCGATCGCCACCGCCACCTTCCACCAGGCAGGGCTCGGCTCCAGCGAGTGGCTGGCAAACAGCACCACGCACAGGAGCACGCGCGCGCCGGTGACGAGATCTGCCGCGCGCCGGTGCCCGCGGATGCGCGCGAACAGGTAGCCGAACGCGACCAGCGTCCACCCGCCGTAGGCCAGCGTCATGGCCGTCGGCGCGAGCGCGCGGGGCGCCGCGATCCACGCGGCCATCGCCACCAGGCTCGCGCCCGCCATGGCCAGCGACCATGTGTGCAGCGACTCGCGGCTCTGCTCGTCGCTCGCGTCGCTCATGATCGGGCCAGCACCAGCTCGTCGTACTCCAGGAGGCCGGCCTGGTGGCAGCGCTGGAGCGCGTCGCCGCCGACCAGCGACTGGCACCAGTGGCTGTAGCGCTGGCCCTGGCGCAGGATGGGCTGCAGCGCGCGGATGAAGCGGTCGCGCGGGCGGCCGAGGCGCATGAACGGCGACAGGCAGGTGCGGCCGACCATCGCCAGCCCCGATCGCGCGGCCAGCGCAGCCACATCGTCGGCGCCGAGCAGGCTGTGGATCTGCCAGCCGGCGCGGAAGGCGGCCAGCATCGGCTCCTCGCGCGACGCCGCGCCGGCCGCGGTGAGCAGATCGTCGACCAGGACCAGGCGGCCGCCCGGGCGCAGGACGCGCGCGACCTGGTCGAAGAAGGCGGCCGCCGACTCGGCGTGGACGAACGACTCGATGGCGTAGGCCAGATCGGCGCCGGCGACCGCGCCGGCGACCGCCGGCGACAGGGCGCAGAAGTCCGCCTCGTGGAAGCTGCACGTGCCGCGCAGCGCCCCACCATGCCGGCGCGCGCGGCGCTCGGCGTGCGCGACCTGGCGCGGGCTGAGCGAGAGGCCGTGCACCTCGGCCGGGACGTGGCGGGCCAGGTACACCGCGCCGGCGCCGACGCCGCAGCCGAGATCGACCACGCGCGCCTGCCCCGACGGGCACAGCGCGGTCACCTGATCGAGCACGCGGCGGTGAACGTAGTGGAGCGCGTCGCGCCGGTCTGCCGCGCCCGGTCCCCACAGCTCGCGGTGGAGCGCGCCGTCGGTCCCGGACAGCAGCCACTTCCACGTGTTCGCGTCGTAGTAGTCCCGGACCTTGCTCATCGCGGTCACAGCTCGACGCCGTAGCGCCGGCAGCGAAGCGCGACGATCCGCTGGTTGTCGGGCGTGGTCTCCTGGAAGTGCCTGCGCGCGGCGGCCTCGTCGCCGGTGGCGCAGGCGGAGACCGCCGCGATGCGCTTGATGTAGGCGTCGTCGGGCTTGGCCTTGAGGAACTCCTCCGCGCTGCTCAGCGCGGACTCGTAGTCGCCGTGGTCGTAGGCCTCGCGCGCCGCCTCGCGCTTCGCGACCAGCTCCGGGCTCGCGTCGGGCGGAAGGCCCGTGGAGCTGCCCGCGCCGTCGCGAGCGGGCCCGGGTGACTGCGGGCTCCACGGCCGGTCCCCGGTCGAGCGGCGCGGCCGGCTCACCTCCCCGAGCGAGGGCACCGGCCGCCGCTCCGACGCCTCGGGCGGCGGCCGTGAGATCGAGGGCGCGCGCCCGCCGGACCCGGCGCCGGGCTCCGCCGAGCGGCCGAGCTGTGAGCGCTGGTAGCCGACCATGGCCTGCTTGACCGCCTCGTCGGACAGAGCGGGCTCCGCGGCGGCCCGCACCTTGATGGACAGGACGACGATGGCAGCCAGGACGAACGCCGCAGCGGCCCCGAGGGCGACAACACGTCCCTGCATGAGCCTTCGACTTATAACACAGGGCCTAGCGCGTGGCCCCCGGCCCCGCCGCGGCGGCCTCGAGGTCGCCCTGCTGGCGCAGGAATTCGCGGGCCGCCGCGTCCCAGGTGTAGTCGCCGCCGGCGCGCGCGGCCTGCGCCGACATGAACAGCGCGCGCAGCCGGTCGGGCGAGCGAACCAGCTCCAGGAGGCCGTTCACGAGGTCGGCGGCCGAGTCGTAGAGATGGCCGGTCACGCCCTCTTCGATGTGGGCGGCCGTGTTGCCGACCCGGCAGGCAAGGATGGGCAACCCGAACGCGCGCGCCTCCTGCAGGGCCATGCCGAATGTCTCCATCAGCGACGGAGACAGGAGCAGCGACGCGTCGCGGTAGTGGCGGTCCATGTCGTCGTACGCGGTGGGTCCGCGGAAGCGGATGATCGCGGGGCCGCCCTCTGCTTCGCCATGGCCTTCCGCGCGGCCACCGCCTCCCCCATCGCCGTCTGCCTCTCCGGTCAGGCCCGCGGCGCGCGCCGCTCGCAGGCAGGCGGCCGCGTGATCGGGATCGAGGTCGGCGCGCCCGACCACGTCGATCGTGAGCGGGACGGTCGGCGCCGCGCCCCGCCCACCGGCGCGGGGGAGCGCGGCGGCGAGCGCGTGGATGAACGGCAGCACCCCCTTGTTGGCGACCAGGTTGCCGACGAGCAGCGCGCGCGCGCCGGGCCGGTAGGCCAGCGGAGGCCGGGGGCGATCGGGCAGCCCGGGCGGCACCACCAGGCACGGCTGGGTCAGCCCGCGCGCGCGCAGGACCCCCGCCGTGTAGGCGCTGGTGACCAGGAAACCGTCGAAGCGCGGGACTGCCGCCTCTTCGACGGCGAGCGCTGGATCGCCGGCGGCGCGCGCCGGGTCCATGCTGGGCAGGAGGTGGACCACCAGCACGAAGCGCTGCCGGCCCGCGCGGCGTGCCTCGGGCGGCGCGGGCACTGCGCGCAGGAGCTCGCGCATGTTGAGCGTATCGACGAAGTAGGTGCCGGGCTCGCCCGCCGCGACATGGCGTTCCCAGTCGGCCACCGACACGGCCTCGATGGCGCGGTGGCGGCGCGCGGCGTCCACGAGCTCGCGGTTGTAGATGTTGCCGCCGGTGACCAGGTCGCTGGCGTCGGGCAACACGAACACGAGGCGCCGGCTGCTCACGCCTCATTGTGTGCCACGACCCTCGCCCGGACCACCGGTCGCGCACCGCGCGATTGCCCCGGCGAGGCCGGTACGATACGTTCCACCGGCCTTGGCCGTCGGCCAATCGAACGGAGCCGCGCCGGCGAGCGGCGGGCGTCTCGACCTCGAGCGCGCGTGGTCGCTCCTGTGCGGCCTGGCCGAGCGGGCGCATCAGGGCCGACCGGTGGAGCGGGCCGGCGGGCTGACCGTGCGCGGCGATGGCGGCGCGGTCGAGGTCGCGGCCGGGTCGCCGGATGCCTGGATCGTCGCCCGCCCGGAGGCGCCCAGCGGCTGGTCGTGGCCGGAGCCAGACCAGGCCGCGACCGATCCGCAGGGCGGGATTGGCGAACGCGGACGCGGGCGCGGCGATGCCGGGGACGTCGAGACCCTGCTCGATCTCTACATGCCGCTCTGCGTCGGCGCGTCGGCTGCGCGCATGGTCGTCGGCCACCTGGCCCAGAGCCTCGACGGGCGCATCGCCACCGAGTCGGGCGCGTCGCAGTTCATCAGCGGGCAGGCCGACCTCGAGCACGCCCACCGCATGCGCGCGCTGTTCGACGCCGTCGTGGTCGGCGCCGGCACGGTCGAGAAGGATGATCCGCGCCTGACCACCCGCCTGGTCCCGGGCACGCACGCGACCCGCGTGGTGATCGATCCGCAGCGCCGGCTGAGCGACGGGTACAGCATGTTTCAGGACGGCGAGGCCCCGACGCTGGTCATCTGCGCGGCCAGCGCCGGCGGCGCGGCGGTGGATGCACGGCACGGGCGCGCCGAGGTGATCGCGATCGCGGGCGGCGACGAGCGCGGCGCCCTGCCGGTCGCGTCCATCCTCGAGGCGCTTCACGCCCGCGGCCTGCACCGCATCTTCATCGAGGGCGGCGGCGTGACCCTGTCGCGCTTCCTCGCCGCCGGCGCGCTCGATCGCCTGCACGTGGCGGTGGCGCCCTGCATCCTCGGCTCCGGGCGCGCCGCGTTCTCGCTGCCGATCATCGAGCAGCTGTCCGAGGCGATCGCGTTCGAGTGCCGCCACTTCGCGCTCGGCCCCGACATCCTGTTCGACTGCGCCCTGCGCAGATAGCCAGCTTTCGGCCGGCTCTCGGTCCGCTGCTGCCCGGCTACGCGCCGTAGCGCACGCGGTGGCAGAGGTGCGGCCCGGGCCGGGCCAGGCGCTCCATGTCCGACGGCAGGTCGGCGAACAGGCCCTCGCTGGTGATGAGCGCGTCGAGCGCCGGATCGCGGAGCAGCTCGAGCGCGAGCGCGAGCCGCCGGCGGTGGGTCCAGCGCGCCCGCCGGGCCGGCGCGATCGAGCCGACCTGCGACGAGCGCAGGGTCAGCCGCCGGTGATGAAACGACTCGCCCAGCGGCAGCTGGACCTCCCGGTCGCCGAACCACGACAGCTCCACGATCGTCACCTCGTCTCCCGCCAGGGACAGCGCGGTGCGCAGCCCGGCCGGATCGCCGCTCGCGTGAACGACCAGGTCGGCGCCGGGGCGCGCCTCGGCGGGGCTGGCGAAGCGGGCACCCAGCGCGGCGGCCACGGTCGCGCGCCCGGCATCGACGTCGACGAGCTCCACCTCGCAGCCCGGCACGCGCGCGGCGAGGTAGGCGACGAGGCAGCCGACCACGCCGCCGCCCACCACCGCGACCCGGTCGCCGACGGCGATGCCGGCGTCCCACAGGCCGTTGACCGCCGTCTCGACGTTGGCCGCCAGCACGGCGCGCTCCGCCGGCACGCCCTCGGGGAGGGCGATGACATCGCCGGCGTCGACCACGAAGCGGGTCTGGTGCGGGTAGAGGCAGAACACCGCGCCGCCGGCGAGCTCCGCCGGGCCGCGCAGCACGCGCCCCACGTTCGCGTAGCCGTACTTGACCGGAAAGTCGAACTCGCCCTCCTGGTGGGGCGCCCGCATGCGCGCGCGCACTCCGGCCGGCACGCGGCCGCCGAACACCAGCATCTCGGTGCCGCGGCTGACCCCGCTGTACAGCGTCTCGACCAGGACCTGGCCGGGACCGGGGCGCGGCAGCGCCGCGTCGCGCAGCTCGCCGCACCCGGGCGCGGTGATCCAGAACGCCTCGGCGCGATCCTGGTCGGCCATGCCGGGCCTTGTATCACAAGCGCGGAGCAGGCGGCGCGCGGCGCGCGCGGCGTCACCAGTCGAGGATCGGCCAGCCCCGCCGGCGCGCGGTCATTCGCAGGCGCGGATCCGGCCGCACCACGCGCGGCGACCCCACCCGCTGCAGCATCGGCAAGTCGGAGTAGGAGTCGCTGTAGAAGTAGCTTCCGGCGAGGTCGGCGCCGCGCGAGCTCGCCCAGGCCTCGGCGCGCGCCACCTTGCCCGCCCCGTAGCACAGCGGCGGGCGAAACGCGCCCAGCAGGCGGCCGTCCGGGCCGGTGGGAAACTCGTTGGCCAGGTAGTCGTCGAAGCCCCAGCGCTCGGCCGCGGCGCGCGCCTCGTACGACGAGCTGTTGGTCAGGATGACGAGGACGTCGCCGCGCGCGCGGTGCTCCGCCACTGCCGCGGCCGCGCGCGGGCGCAGACGACCCGCCACCTCGCGCTCGAACCAGGCGCGCGTGCGCTGGTCGAGGTGCTCCGCGTCGACCCCGCGGTAGTGATCGAGCGCGCGATTGACCGCCGTCTCCATGTCGATCGCGGCCACGTGGTAGAGCGCCGTCCACACCACCGCGCGGGCCATCTGATAGGCGCTGATGTGCCCGTTCCTGCGCTCGTGGCGCGCCCACAGGAGACCGCTGTTGACGTCGATGAGCGTGCGGTCGAGGTCGAAGAAGGCCACGGTTCCAGACATCGGGCGGGGAAGGTACCGCGCCGCCGGCCGACCGGCCACGCGGTCCTACCCGCGCTGTGTCCCCTCGCTGCAGCGCACCGCACACTGGCTCGACACCAGCGAACCGCGGGTCCATGCCCTCCCTCCCGGTGAGCTCGCGCGGGCGCCGCGCGCCGGGCCGCGGCCCGGACCTGTAGAACTGCAGCCCGGTTGAAGCGGGAGTCCGCCCGGGCGAGCGGGCGAGAGCAGTCCCGACGGAAGTCGCGACGGCCCCTCATGGCTCCTGTGCGAGACGGGCTATGATCCGGGCCCACGGCCATGCGGCCGCTCGAGCCGCTGCCGTCCGGATGCGGCCGCGCCTTCCTCGGCCGCGACAGCGGCACAGCGGGTGAGAAGTGGGATGAAGGGAGCGAGATCATCGATCGATCCGGGCCTGGCCCGCCGCCTTCATTCCGCCTCCAGGTGGGCGGGGGCCGCGGTGGCCGGGATGGGAGCGGCGGTGCTCGCCGGATGGGCGTTCGACATCGGCGCGCTCAAGAGCCTGCATCCGTCGCTGGTGTCGATGAAGGTCAACACCGCCGCCGGCTTCCTGCTGGCCGGCGCCGCGCTCTGGCTCGACCAGGACAGGGCCGCACCCTGGAGGCGCCGGGCCGCGCGATCGCTGGCCGGGGCGGTCGCGCTGCTCGGCTTCGCGACCTTGCTCGAGTACGTGGTGCAGATCGATCTCGGCATCGACCAGCTCCTCGCGCACGACGCGGCCCTTGGCGTCGCGACCTCCTCGCCGGGGCGCATGTCGGCCGCGGCCGCGGTCCACTTCGCCCTCATCGGCGCGTCGCTGCTCCTCATCGACGTGCCGTCGCCGACCTCCCGGCCGCGGCCGACCGAGTGCCTTGCCGCGATCGTGGGCGTGTCCTCGCTGCTCACCGTCCTCGGCTACCTCTACGGCGTGCCGCCGCTCTACGCCCTGCCCTCGAACACGGCGGTGGCGCCGCACACGGCGATCGGCTTCGCGGCGCTCGCAGCGGCGGTCCTGTCGTCGCGGCCGGAGCTCGGCTTCATGCAGTTCGCGGTCGCGACCTCGCCCGGCGGTGTGCTGGCCCGGCGCATGCTGCCGGCCGCCATCCTGGTGCCGGTCGCGCTCGGCTGGCTCGCCCTCGCCGGCGAGCGGGGGCGCATCTTCGGCGTCGAGCTCGCGCTGGCCCTGTTCGCGGCCGCCAGCATGATCTTCTTCACCGGCCTGGTCCTGTGGATCGCGCGCGCGCTGCACCGCGCCGACGGCGCGCGGCGGCGGGCGGAGCATGCGGTGCGCGCGCGCGAGGCCGACCTGGCCATCACGCTCGACAGCATCGGCGAGGCGGTGATCGCGACCGACCGCCGCGGCCGCATCGTGCGCATGAACCCGGTGGCGGCGCAGCTGACCGGATGGGCGCCGGCCGACGCGACCGGGCGCGACGTGGAGGAGGTGTTTCGCGTGGTCGGCGCGGCCGCGCGCGAGCCGGTGGCCAGCCCGGTCGAGCGCGTGCTGCGCGACGGCTGCGCGCTGGGCCGGGCCGAGGAGGTGCTGCTGCTCGCGCGCGACGGCGGCGAGCGCGTCATCGCCGAGAGCGGCGCTCCCATCCGCGACGCCGACGGCGTGGTGCGCGGAGCGGTGCTGGTGTTTCGCGACCGGACCGCCGCGCGCGCCGCCGAAGAGACCCTGCGCGAGAGCGAGGCGCGCAAGGCCGCCGTGCTCGAGGCGGCGCTCGACTGCATCGTGACGATGGACCACACCGGGGCCATCGTCGAGTTCAACCAGGCCGCCGAGCGCATCTTCGGC
>Ga0126377_10002862_pt1 | contig 12054 bp, 7 predicted proteins | sample PanSoiMetPlot_22_FD_92647 | JGI IMG/M metagenome (GOLD analysis project Ga0126377, IMG submission 92647) | Tropical forest soil microbial communities from Panama - MetaG Plot_22 | ecosystem: Environmental > Terrestrial > Soil > Tropical forest > Bulk soil | place: Panama | collected 2016-02-17
ACACCACGCGATCCTGCACCGGGTCTTTCACCACTGCGCCGACCAATCCAGACGCGACATCGTGCGAGCGCAGCTGCCCGTCGCCGAAATGGGCTGCGAGCGCGAGACCGCTGTTCACCACCGAGATTGCTTCAGCAGTGCTCAGTGTGGCGCTCGGGGATTTCAATTTGGTCTTGCCGTCTTCCGTTTTGCCGTCGCGCAGTTCGCGGAAGATGGTCACGATCCGGCGAATCTCGCCGAGCGCGGGCGGTTCGGCTGGTAACTCCAGCGCACGACCGAGTGCTTCGACGCGGCGCCTGACGATCTCGATCTCTTCATCGGCAGTCTCAGGCACGGGCAGGATCACCGTGTTGAATCGGCGTTTGAGCGCGGACGATAATTCATTCACACCGCGGTCTCGATTGTTGGCCGTGGCAATCACGTTGAATCCTTTGACCGCCTGCGTCTCTTCATTGAGCTCGGGGATGGGCAGAGTTTTTTCGGAAAGGATTGTGATCAATGTGTCCTGTACATCTGAAGGGATGCGTGTCAGTTCTTCGACACGGGCGATCCTGCCTTCCTGCATCGCGCGCATCACCGGACTGGGCACCAGCGCTTCGCGTGAAGGGCCTTTCGCAAGCAGGCTGGCATAATTCCAGCCATAGCGGATCGCCTCTTCGGCTGTGCCCGCTGTCCCCTGCACGAGCAGCGTCGAATCGCCTGAGATGGCCGCGGCCAGATGCTCACTCAACCAGGTCTTGGCTGTGCCCGGCACGCCGAGCAGCAATAATGCGCGATCGGTCGCGAGTGTCGCGATCGCGATTTCGATCAGTCGCCGCTGGCCGATGTATTTCGGCGAAACTTCGAAACCGTTGTCGAGCTTTCCGCCGAGAATGTAGGTCGCAACAGCCCACGGCGAGTACTTCCAGTTTGGCGGATGCTGCCGTTCGTCAGCTTTGGCCAGTTCATCCAACTCTTCGGCAAACTGTTGCTCGGCATGTTCGCGCAGCAACCCTGGTGCGCCTTCGCTGGCAGTTTTCTTCATTGATTGATCTCCTTGAGCATTTCGTAACGAAACTGAATAAAACTCAAAAATCGCTCGATCAACTGCACTCGCTCGGCCGGCGGCCTCGTCCATTTGCTCAGCCGTGTTACAGTTTCGGGAATAAGTTGCGGATCGAGATGGCAACCGATGTCCTCGATAAAACCATGCGGGATAATGTTATATTTGAACTCGTCTGTCGCCGCCTGTTGATTGATGCAATCAACCACTGCGCGGCTCAATCTCGCACCCCATTGATGTCCATAGATGCGGAGGAAAATGCGCGCCGGATCGTATTCTTGCAAAGAAGGATTGGTTTTCAGTAACTCGATCAGAAACAATTCCTGTCGCGTATCTGGCAGAATACTAAACAAAGCTGCCGCCTGATCCGTTTCAATCGGCTCGGCAAGCAGGGCTTCGGCCCATTCCACGTCCCGGTATAGTCCTGCCGCACACGACCATCCGAAGAACAATACACTCTTCCATTCGCTCCGTTTCGCGACCGCGATCAATTCGCTGATTGTCCACCCTGATTCCTGCGACCAGACCCGCGGCGGAATTAGGTTAAGCATCTGCAGCAACCACCAGGCTTTTTCGCCGATATCTTGAGATTTGGGCTTCTGGTCAATTCCATCGCGCTTCATACCCTTATCACAAATTTCGGGCAGCGTGATCTCGATAGTTTTATGTTTAAGCCTGTTGAGTTTGAAGCTGAGCAACGGCCGCACTCGATCGAGCATTCGCCTGCACAAAGCGGATTCGGGCAAACGAGCGAGCAGACCAACCGCCGAGCTGCGAACCACTTTGAGCCGGTCCTCGAGCACGGATTCAAGAAAAGCCTCGTCATCGAGGCTCAAGCCGTATTCAAACACATTCAATAAGGTACTGCGGGCTTCCGGCGATTCTTGCGCCCATGTCGATATTAACAATTCGCGGGCGCGGGCAGCGTCTCGCTTTCTCATTCCTTCAAGAAATATCCACCGCTCGTTGCGGCTGCCGGTCTCCCATAAGCTTTCGTCGATCCAAGCAGTGGCGTAGTTCCAATCCGGATTTTGCGCCATCAGCCAGTGTCCGCGCACACCTAATACCGGTAGAATCGATTCGCGTAATTCTTCTCGTGATCGACCAAGTTCGAGCAGCAAAGGCAAACACTCTTCCGACACACGTTTTCCTGCGGACGAAAGCGCCGTCAACCACTCCGGCAACAAGCTCTGGTATTCACCGCGCAACATCATCGCCAGATGAATCTTTGCCCTTTCGCTGCAGCGTTCCGCGGAGTCAGCCGCGCATTTTTCAGGCAACGGTTGTGTGTCCCTCAACGGTAAGCTGCCGGCGTGTTCGTAAAGTAAAACAACAGCTGCCGCGGCCAGGAACGTGCTCTCCCGGTCGTTCTGGTCGAGCTGCGCGAGCAATTTGCCGAGCTTATCCGCCGGCCGGCCGAGCGAGAGTGACTTTCGCTCACAGCCGATTAACGCCGTATTGATTATTTCAGTAGAAAAACTCATCTAAATTTGGAAAAGCGGTTTTCCGCGAGCGCGGAAAGCGGCCAGAGATGGATGCCATCCCATTCGCCAAAGACATCTATTTCATGCCCGCCGCTCAGGGCGAGCATCGTCCATGCGAATTCAAAACGCGGCGCGAGTTTCAGCGCTCGCCCTTCTGCATCTCGCACGAACCACGATTCGCCGCGTTCATCACCCCGTCGGAGCGGCGTCACATTGAGCAGAGGCATGGGAAATTTTTCCAGCCAGGGATTCGCGGCCGTTGCGCCGGTGAATTCTTCATAAGCGTCGGCGATCCTCTCATAACCGATCAGCCGAGCGGGTGGCGACGGCGCACTATGTCGCTCTTTCACAATTGCACGCAATGGATATGCGCCGGGATAGAAGACCAGTTCGGCCTCGATCACCGTGCCGCTAATGAAGCTTGTATCGAGCGGTTGCTGCCCATGCGCAAAATGCAGGACCAGCGCAGCGCGACGGTGCTTCTCTCCCCAAAGCCAGGTTCGCTGCACACGCAATCTTTCTTCTTCTTCGACTCGCTGGCCCAGGACCAGCCAGCGGTCGCGCACTCCCTCGAGAGATAGCAATTCTTCCTGATTCTGGGTCCAGCCGATGAGCGTGCGAATGTCCGACTGTACTGATTCAGGCAACTCAGCGATCCGCTTGTACCCCTGGATGAGCAGGTACAGTTTGCTCAATCGCTCCAACAAGCGCCTCTGCCAGCCGTCCCCTGAAGCGGGAACACCTGCCATATCGCGGACCAACCGTGCGACTCCGGGAGCTTGCGCGTCAATCAGGCGGGCAGCCGTTCGTTCCCAAAACTCCGGCGGCTGAACTTGAACTGCCGCCAATCCACCGCGCGCGATATCGCGCAGCCATAGCTCCAGTTCACGCAAACCGGCAACTACTTTGGCCTCGCGATTGGCCACTCGTTTAGCCTGCGCAGCCTGATCAACGACCTTTTCGCCGGATTCCTCTTTAGTCTGCTTTTCGGCGCGTTGCTGTATCCGTTTGCTGCGAGAGAGGATCCATTCGGCAACCCACTGAGGCTGCTCCTTCTCCTTGAATGCCGCCGGCTGAGCTGCAAGTATGAGAAACAATCCGAGCGCGTGTTTACATGGGAATTTTCTGCTCGGGCAGGAGCAGCGAAATGCCGGCTCGGCCAGATCGATCTGCGTTTGATATGGATCCTTCCCGCTCCCCTGACATAATCCCCAGGCCGCATAGTCATCGGCTCCGAGCATGTGCCATTTGCCCGCCGTGGCCAGTCCCTGCCCGGCTTTAGCCGATGCAGCGTCGGGTGCGAGAGCGAGAATCTGTTCGGTAGTCCAGTTCATCTATCAGCTCGTTCTTGTAGTCGTCAGCCTGAGCCTGATCAACAGATCGTTGAGCGCCTTCCGGCCCATCGGAACTTCGGGCAAGGAAGAAGTTTTATGTGCATCTTCGAGCACGCCGCGCAAACGTTCGAATTCCCGCTCATGAAATTCCAGATCAATATCGCGAACGGCCGATTTCTCATGTCCGGCGAGTTTGCGTTCGATCAGTTCCGAAATGTACGGTAGTTTGAATTCTTGATTGAGATTCACCAGGTTCGCTTCGATTTGACCACTGCGCATCAGATAAATGCCCGTGAGCAATACTCGATAAACATAGAGCAACGGTTTGACCCGCGGTGGTCGCTCTTTGACGAAGAGTTTCCATTGCGTTTCAGCGAATCCGAAATAGTGATGGCTGTGATGGCGGGTGATGCATGTCTTGGCAATCGCCTTCAATTCTTCATACTCCGGGGTGGCTTTCAGAACGAGCGGCGAGAAGAGCTGTTCGAGCACATAGCCGTTTTTTTTGAGGAGGAGGTCGAAAAATTTCTTTAGTTCCTGCGTCACCAGGTCAATCTCCAGACCGTCACGCACGGCTGAAAATTCAATCGTCTCGCGACCGGGGTCGAGTCCTACAACTTCGGCCAGCGGCAGGATATGAACACCGCGCAGATCGTAATCTGAATCCCGCGATGGGAAACCGTAGAGATGTGCTCCGCTGATCGTCGCGAAAAGCAACTGATATGGTTGGGAAGAAATTTCAGTTTCAATTCTGGAATCGAAACTCATAATAGAATCAGATCAACAAAAGAAGAGTAAGAAGAGGGGAGAGAAGGAGACGTTTTCTACTCCATCACACACACTCTTTCTCTCCACTCTCCCTCACTCTCTCCACTCACTCCACTCTTCTTCAATTTACAGTCTTGGATCCACGGGCTCAGTCTCCAAAGCCAGAATGCCGAAGACGCATTCGTGGAAACTCCGCAGAGGTTCTCGTGCAACAAACCGTTCAAGTGCCTCCAACCCTAACGCAAATTCCCGCAGGGCGAGCGAGCGCTTTCTTTCGAGCCCGCGCAACCGCAGCCGATCCAGGTTTTCCGGCGTCGTGTACTCCGGGCCATAAATAATGCGGAGATATTCGCGTCCTCGGCATTTAACCGCCGGTTGCGCCAAACCTCGTGAACCTCGGTAAATAAAGTCATACGGCTTGATCACTACACCCTCCCCACCATGAGCAGTCAGGTCCTCCCACCATTTAATGCCGGCCTCTGCCGCGGCCGGGTCGTCCAGTTCTACTACCCGATAAGGCGTGGCAAGCAGCAATTCTTCATCCGTGCGACATAACTTCGCCAGTGTTTCCATATGCCAGACATGATCTTTATCCGAGTGGACCTTGCCTTCAGTCGCCAGCAGATGAAAAGGCGCCAATTTCAAATCAGCCAATCCGTGGACAGGCCAGCAATAACGCCGATAAGCATTTACGTAATCAGCCGCCATCGCGACGCGTTCACCGTAACGATCAAGCAACGAAGCGACATCCACACCCCGGGTCGGTTGCAGGAGGTTGAGTGTTGGTGATCGTCAAAAGCATTGTCTTAGTTCTAAAGAAAAGAGATTACGAAATATACGAAAATAACGGTTTAAACGAAATGATAGAGAATCTTTCGTTATTTCCTTATTTTCCTATATTCCTTAATCTCTTCAGGATCTCTATTATTTTCAATCTTTAATTCTTAATAGTATCACTATGGCCCACATTAAATGGACAATCGGGTGTCAGTGTAGCATTATGTCGCTCGCAATTTAACAACACATTCACGGTGTGTCGAACTAACCTAAAAGCATTAGATCGCAGTGAACAGATTACCGCGAGAGATGCTAAATAGTTTCCCAGGAATAGCGAAAAATTGTTAGAGCGGGCAATAATTTAGACATTGCGCAAAGATTTAAATGAGAAAGTAGCGATGGGATTACCTCAATGGCACCCAGGTTGCTATCTCATTAACAATTCTAGTGTTCGATAACCGTAATAACTTCGATTGTGTTCCAATAAGACACGCGTAAAACCTGTTAGTAGAAAAGTTTAACCGGGAGCTTGAGATTGGTGGGTCAATCTGCCCCAGAATAAACAATGAGGTGAAAAGATGTCTACGAACTTAAATCAGTCGCAGCTGGGAGATGGGTCGAGAGGTCTTGTCAATATAACTTCTCGAGAAGAATTTATCAGGCAAAAACTGGAGGAAGAGCGATCGCGGCTGGCAACTGAGATGGGAATCGAATCGCATCAGAGAGAACAGTTCAAACGTCCGGTCGAAAATCCATTCACGAAAAGTCAGCGGGAACACACGACATTGCTTTTTGGGGGACTGACCTGGAAGCACGAACAACTGGTGCACGGAGCACTCGAGGGGCTTGGTTATAAATGCCATGGTATTCCAAGTCCGAATGTTGCAGCATTTCAGCTTGGGAAAGAGTATGGGAATAACGGGCAGTGCAATCCCACATATTTCACGGTCGGCAACCTTGTACAATTCCTCCAGGGACTTGAAAAAGAAGGGCAAAGTCGCCGGGATATTATCGATAACTACGTCTTCTTCACTGCCGGGGCATGTGGTCCGTGTCGTTTCGGGATGTACGAGGCTGAGTACCGGCTCGCATTGCGTAATTCGGGTTTCGATGGATTCCGCGTCATGCTCTTTCAGCAGTCGGGCGGTCTCAACCAGTCTGAGGCGGAAGCGGGACTGGAGATGAACGTCGATTTCTTTTTGGCGATCCTCAATGCCCTCAACATGGGCGACCTGATCAATGATGCCTGCTATCAAATCCGTCCTTTCGAAATAAATCCGGGGGAAACAGATGCGGTCATGAAAGAGTCCATGGATTACCTCCACGAGATCTTCAAAAAACACCGCAAATTCACGCTCGAAGGTAAAAGCGGCAGTTTCCTGAAGAAGATGCCGATCGGCGATACCGCTGAATATATCGGCAAGTTTCTCGATCAACTTTTCGGACATGAGTACACCGGCGCCTTCAAGGAAGTCGGCGAGAAGCTCGCAAAAGTTAAGGTAGATCGGACAAGGGTTAAACCGATAGTCAAGGTCACGGGAGAATTCTTCGCTCAGACGACCGAAGGAGACGGCAATTTCAATATGTTCCGCTTCCTGGAAGGCGAAGGAGCGCAGGTCCTGGTCGAACCGATCGGCACCTGGATTATGTATCTCATGCACCAGGCCAAGCAGCAGAAGAAAGACCGCAAGGGTGTGTCTCTAAACGAAGCGATGCCCGAATCCTGGCGCATCGACAAACGATTGAAAAACGAATGGAAGCTGAAAAAGTCCCTCGCCCAGCTGACACTCGCCGAAGGCATCTTCAAGCGCGAATGGAATCGCCTGCGTGAAGCGCTCAATTATCTTCCACACGATCTGACCGATCAGTACGAGCTCCAGCGGATGGCTCATCCCTTTTATAACTCGCGCGCGGCCGGCGGCGAGGGCCACCTCGAAGTGGCCAAGAATATCTATTATTCGAACAAAGACCTGGCCCATATGGTGCTTTCGCTTAAACCATTCGGCTGTATGCCTTCTACGCAATCCGACGGTGCGCAGTCGGCCGTGGTCAACCTCTACAAAGAAATGATCTACCTGCCGATCGAGACATCCGGTGAGGGCGAAATCAACGCGCACAGCCGTGTTCAAATGGCGCTCGGTGAGGCGAAAGTGAAATGCAAACAGGAATTTGCTCGTGTCCTGGATGAGTGCGGTTTGAGCGTCGAAGAGGTCAAGGATTTCGTAGCTGATCATCCGGAAATGGAAAGCGGTTTATATCACGTACCTCACTATAAAGGGATCATCGGAACTGCTGCATCATTCGTCAAACATGTATCTGAGCGGATGAAGACGGAAAGCCGCAGCCGCGTCGCGACTTTTGCGACAGCTGACTAGCATTAAAGGAAAAGGTTTAAGGCTGGCACTTTCTGGAGATCTCTGATGAATAACAATTACGAAAAGCTTTATATCGGTCTTGATGTCGGTTCGACAACTGTCAAAGCAGTCGTGGTTGACCCGGTAACAGATGAGATGTTGTGGCAGGACTATCAGCGTCACGAGACCAAACAGCCGGAGAAGGTATTGGAATTTCTCAAGCGCATCGAGGCGGATTTCCCGATAGCGAAAGAGAACGTCCGCATTTTCGTCACCGGCTCCGGTGGCGGTGGGCTGGCGCGTCTAATCGGCGGGAAATTCGTGCAGGAAGTCAATGCGGTATCTCTGGCGGTTGAGAAACTCTATCCCGAAGCTGGATCGGTCATCGAACTCGGTGGACAGGACGCAAAGATCATCATCTTTAAAGCAGACCCGGAGACCGGCAAGAAGAAGAAAGTTCCATCGATGAACGACAAATGCGCCGGCGGGACCGGCGCGGTCATTGATAAGATCAACAACAAATTACGGATTCCCGCCGATAAACTATGCGACATGGGCTATTACGGGTTGAAGCTCCATCCCGTAGCCGGCAAATGCGGCGTCTTCGCCGAGACCGATATCAACAGTCTACAGAAGATGGGAGTCCCGCCCGATGAACTGATGGCTTCACTCTTCGAGGCCATCGTCGGCCAGAATCTTTCCGTCCTGACACGCGGTAATACTTTGAGACCGCATGTGCTTCTGCTCGGAGGACCCAATACTTATATCCGGGGAATGGTCGAAGCATGGAAATTCAATATTCCGAAAGTCTGGGAAGAGCGCAACACCGAATTACCCGAAAATGTCGATCCGAAAGAACTGATTAAAGTCCCACAGAATGCCCAGTATTTCGCCGCCCTCGGCGCTGTCGAATACGGCAAAACTGAAGATGAGAACATCGGAATCTATCGCGGTTATGCGGACCTCGAGTACTACATCAATTACGGCCGGCTTGAAGAGAAGAAGAAGGCGGGCGGCAAGGGGCTTGCCGAAACTCCGGAAGAACTCGCATCCTTCAAGGATAAGTACAGGCATAAAAAATTCATACCCACGACTTTTCAGCCCGGACAGGTAGTTGAAGGCTTCATCGGTTTAGATGGAGGCTCGACTTCGACCAAAGCGGTCCTGCTCGATAGGAACCGCAATGTGCTCGTTAAGACCTACCAGCTCTCCAAAGGCAATCCGATCGAGGACACTAAGGAGGTTTTCGCCAAACTGGAGAAACAGGTGAGCGACCAGGGAGCCACGCTCAAGGTCATGGGAGTCGGAACGACCGGCTATGCAAAGGATATCCTTAAGGATGTCCTGGCAGCCGATGTCGCCCTGGTCGAGACGGTGGCTCATACCGAATCGGCTCTCCAGTTCTACAACGATGTCGATGTGATCGTCGATGTCGGCGGGCAGGACATCAAACTGATTATCCTCAAGAATCGCCAGGTCAAAGACTTTAAACTCAATACCCAATGCTCAGCCGGCAACGGTTATTTCCTGCAATCGACCGCTGAAGGCTTCGGGATGAAGGTTGAAGAGTATGCCGACATCGCCTTCGGCGCATCTGCCATGCCGACTTTCGGTTACGGCTGCGCCGTCTTCATGCAATCGGACATCGTCGATTTCCAGAGGCAGGGCTGGAAACCGGAAGAGATCATGGCCGGGCTGGCGGCTGTCTTGCCGAAAAATATCTGGCTCTATGTTTCGCAGATTCCGAACATTGCCGGTCTCGGCACAAATTTCGTCCTTCAGGGCGGCACACAGCACAACCTGGCGGCCGTCAAATCACAGGTAGATTTCATCGAGTCGCGCTTTAAAGGGAAAGATGTTCAACCGCGAATAATCGTCCACGAACATTGTGGCGAATCGGGCGCCATCGGTGCAGCAATCGAGGCGATCAGGCTCTGGGACAACGGACTACAGACGAGCTTCATCGGACTGGATAAGGTAGAACATATCACCTACGACACTCACCGTAATGAGGGTACCCGATGTTTCTTCTGCAAAAACAAATGCCTGCGGACCTTCATCGATGTCAAAGTAAGCAACGGCACGCGTGAAGAAACGGAGCCGCCGCGCAAATCGAAAATTCCCATTCTTCCGGGGGTCAAGCGACTGATTGTCGGAAACTCCTGTGAAAAAGGGCTGGTCGAAGATGTCAACGACATGCGAGTGATCAAGAAGGGACTCGATGAAGTCAAGTCCGCCAATGTGAACTTCGTCGAAGTCGCCGCCAAGGCTGTCTGGCGCAGCTACAACCCGGCGAAGGTCGCCGACCCACCCCACAGATTCGCTCTGACGAACGCTCAGAAGCAGCGCAATGAGTTGCTGAAAAAGCGCTCGAGTTTGCGTATCGGCATTCCGCGGGTGCTCAACCAGTATTCGGTCAATCCGCTCTTCTCCGCATATTTCGAAAGTCTGGGAGTTCCACCGCAGAACCTGATCTATTCAGATTACACGACTGAGCAGCTTTATAAGGATGGCGCCAAGCGCGGGGCAATTGACCCATGTTTTCCATCGAAGGTCGGCATCCCACACGTACATAACCTGATCTATGTTCATCATAAGAAGAAACCACTCGACCTGATCTTCTTCCCGATGATCGATGCTCTGCCTTCAGACCTTTTCAACACTCTTTCGAGTCGCGCCTGTCCGACGGTCACCACCACCCCGGAAGCGGTCAAGGCTGCTTTTATCAAGGAAGGCGATCTCTTCGCGCAGAATGGTATCAAATACCTCGATCCCATTTTAAATATCGATCAGCCACGTTTCCTTGAGAAACAGATGTATGAAGCATTCAAGGATCTCCTCGGTTTGACGCCGAATGAACACCAGCTGGCGATCGAGGAGGGTTACAAGGCGCTCGACACCTTCTACAATGTGCAATTGCGCGGCGCAGCTCGTGAAGCTCTCAATCAACTCGAAGCGGAGGAGCGGCTCGGTGTCGTGCTGCTCGCGCGTCCCTACCACAATGATCCGGGACTCAACCACGAAATTCTCGAAGAATTTCAGAAGCTGGGCTATCCCGTCTTCACCATGGACTCACTGCCTATGGATGATGACATTCTCTGGCGCCTGTTCGGCGATGAGGTGCGCGCCGGGATCATCAAGCATCCCATGGATATTCAGGATGCCTGGAAGAACTCTTACTCGGAAAATACCAGCCGTAAGGTCTGGGCCGCCAAATATACGGCACGCCATCCGAACCTGGTTGCACTGGAACTTTCATCCTTCAAATGCGGACACGATGCGCCGATCTACACAGTCGTTGAAGAGACTGTGCAGAATTCCGGCACCCCATATTTCTGCTTTAAAGACATCGATGAGAACAAACCCACGGGTTCGATCAAGATTCGCGTCGAAACCATCAGTTATTTCCTCAAGCGATACCGCGAGGACATGATCAAGAATCGTAACAAGGTCAAGACGCTGGAGGAGAGGATGGCTGAATACGAGCGCGCGCTGCGTTTGCAGCTTGAAATGGAAGAGCCAAGAGTGTCGTTGCCAGTCCTGCCGTCCAATCTTTCGGCGGGAAATCAGATTTCAATGTCGGGAGATTGAGAAGACAGGATTTAGAAGACGGGAGACAGGAGCCGAAACAAATCAGGAAACAGCATTTAGAAGCGAATCTAATTCCTTCTCAATTCTGTCTTCTGACTTCTGTCTCCTGTCTTCCTACTTCCTTTAATTAGATGAGAGAGTCAGAAAGAGTAATGTTCGAGATTTACCGTGAGGCGAGCTATAACCAGCGCTACAAGGTTGTTTACTTCACGGAACTTAACGAACACAACAAAGAGACGGAGATCAACAGGGCACTGGCCGGCGAGCATTTTTATGACGGTTATCTAAGCGGCATCAACAAAGATGCCGCGAAGGCCATCATTGATCAAACCGTTACTCGTTTAAACAATGGAGAGCCGGTAAGCCCTGACGAGCTTGAACGTCAGCTGGCAGGATTTCTCGTATGAATAGAGCGGATGTTAGATGTTAGATGCTAGATGCTGGTAAGAACAGCATCTAGCATCTAACATCCAACATCTACTTCTGAGGAGCCATAATAATATGAATAGACCAATCAAATATTTTGAAAAAGGCCTGACCTATGCTGCAGGCGCAGCCTGGGTTGTCTTCGAGAGACTGAATCGAATCAGGCCAAATCCATCGTTCATCCCGAAATGGTCCGATAAACCATTGCTCAAATCCTGGCAGAAGACCAAGCCGACTCTCGGGTGGCCGCGTACAACTGACAGTCTTTGCCCGAAGTG
>Ga0126377_10002863_pt1 | contig 12052 bp, 8 predicted proteins | sample PanSoiMetPlot_22_FD_92647 | JGI IMG/M metagenome (GOLD analysis project Ga0126377, IMG submission 92647) | Tropical forest soil microbial communities from Panama - MetaG Plot_22 | ecosystem: Environmental > Terrestrial > Soil > Tropical forest > Bulk soil | place: Panama | collected 2016-02-17
ATGATCTGGCGGCGGTTTTTAATCCGCAGCGATTCTACCCTCACCGATCTCCACAACACCTTACAGATCGCCTTCGGCTGGAGCGACTTTCACCTGCATCGATTCCGCATTCGTGGCCAAGATTACAGTGTCGGTCAAACTATCTTTACCGACCTTGACATCAATGGGGACGAAGTAAGGCTGGCGGATTTCCGCTTTCGACTAAATGAACGCTTCCTTTATGAATACGATTTCGGCGATTGGTGGCAGCACGAGGTCAGGATTGAACGGCGCCTGCCATTAGAGAAGAAGCGAATCTACCCTGTTTGTACTGGAGGAAAGCGAGCAGAGCCGCCGGAGGAGGACCCAAATCAGAGTGACAAAATCAGGGTTATTACTCACCGGGTTTTCTCAAGCGCAACGACATCACTCGGTTGTGTCACAACGGCGGTGACGATCGAACCTGATCCGTCCGTTTTGAACTCGACAGCATACCCGGGCAATTTGTTCAGCGTGAACTCGGCCCCTTTGCTCGGCGTCAATTCGAATCTATGTTGTCCCTGAGCAGATACGACCAGTTTGCCGTTGCACAAGTCAACGACCATCTTCTTGTCACAATCGACGTACTCACCGATAAACCTCCGGTAGAAGTCCGGATCGAAGGCGTTCGTTTCTGGTGTGCGAAAATAGACTTCGCTTCTTAAGCTAGACTCTTGCAATACAATTGCCAAAAGATTTATCCGGCCTCTCACGTCGGGCATGAAGGCGATCTTGGTCCCCGCGAACGGCCCAGTCGCTACCACAAAAACGTCGTGGTAATACCGTCTGAGAGCCATTGACAGTCCGGCGTGGCGCATCGAGGCGAATCCGCTTGTTAACGTTACTTTTAATTGATGGCCGTCCTGTTCGATCCTGATCACCCCCTGGACGTCGTTTTCAAAAGTTCCGGTGTAACGGCTGAGCGCCTGTTTCTGATTTGACATCGTTGTTATTTTGGCCGCCCTTCTTCTTTTTGCGTCCGCCGCTGAAGTTAAAACGTCGGATAGCCGCTCTTTGATCCGTTGCGGCCACGGTATCTCGTTGCGCTCAAACAGTATCTCTCTTCTTTTATTCACAATCTTGTTTTCGAGAAAGCAGTAGTCAATACCAGTCGACAGAAATGTTTTCAGCGCGTCTAACGGTGTCTCAACAATCGGTTCGCCCGCGACGTTGAAAGAGGTATTTAGGATGATAGGAACCCCAGTCTTCTCGTAAAACTTTTTAACTAGCTGGTAAAGACGACCGTTAGTTTCCGAAGTGACAGTCTGAAGTCGCCCCGTATCGTCAACATGAACGACCCCCGGAACCCGCGTTTTTTTATCGACATTGAATTTGCAAACTCTCAACATGAAGGGGCTTTCCGGACAAGCGCCTTCCAGATCGAACCAGTCCCCGGCGCTTTCAATTAACACAACTGGGGCGAAAGGACGGAACCCCTCGCGATGCTTGACCCGACTATTCAATACTTCTTTCGCGTCCTGGCGACGAGGGTCACAGAGGATGCTACGCTGCCCCAATGCTCGCGGCCCGAGTTCAGATCGGCCTTCAAACCATCCAACGATCTCTCCTTCGCACAGTAGGTCGACCGCATCCGAAATAACGTCGTCGGAATTTGTCACCTCTATTGCGGGTGTGCTTCTGATCGCGTCGTTGATCTGCTGTTCGGAATAGCTCGGGCCGACGGCGTCGCGAAGCAACACTTTCCCGGTGTTATTTTTTGTAAGTCGCCATAAGCCGTAATAAGCGGCCCCGATTGAAGTGCCGCTGTCTTCAGCGGCCGGGGCGATATACACATTTTTGAAGGGGGATTCGCGGATAATGCGCTCATTAGCAATGCAATTGAGCGCCACGCCTCCGGCGTAACAAAGATTTTCACTCGGATAAAGGTCATAGAGGCGGTTAACGAAATGTAGGACCGCTTCTTCTAGCGCAGCCTGAGTGGAGCTGGCCAAGTCTGAATACTCTCTTTGTCGTAGCGGCCAGCGATCAGCGTGCCTAAAGCGGTTTGGCACTTTATCGCTAAATATGAGGCGCCCTTCGTCTATTTTAAAGAAATCGCTGGCCGGAATCTCCGGATTGCCATAAGGGGCGAGCCCCATAACCTTCCCCGCTTCCATGAGATCTCCGAATATTTGATACGCCACGGCGGAGTACATCCCTCCCAGGCTCCAAAATGTGGGCATGCCATCGCCTTCCGCCACAATCCATGTAGAATGTTCCAGCAGATGTTTTTCAAGGGGCTTAACAGAGACACCAGATGCGGCGTAAAGGGAGATAGATTCGAGGCCGCATTGAGCCTTCCATTTGACGGCCGCCTTTTCTTCTTCGGTTAAGTCCTCGAGAGGCGAGCCGGCCCCATCAATGACAAGGATAGCGGATTCTTTAAATCCGGATGTCGCGAACGCGCTGAGGGCATGGCCGGAATGGTGAGGAAGATAGAGTACCGGTATGTTGTGGCGCTTCGGCTGCAGGATTGGGTTTAATGACACGTCCTGGTCCGGCGTCTTCGCATGGTTGGTGACACAACAGACTATTAGGCTCAAATCACTCGGCCGGATTCCCGCGTACTCAAGACAATATTCAATCGCCCGACTCGGACGCGCCCCAAGCAGCGCCGCTCGTTTTCGGCGAATCAACCGCTCTTCCTGAATGGCAACAACTATTTCATCCCCCTTTAGCAGGCATACGGAACCATTGTGAGGTGATGCGCTTATACCTAGAATGAACGGGACATTTTTGTCAGTCATGGCTTATTTTCCTTCACGGCCTCGCCTTCTCCGAAGCATGGCACAGTAAGACTCGCTTTATTTTTGAAGTAGAAAATGGTTGATTACTAAGGCGTCAATTCCAGAGCAGCTGTAACCGCGCACCGCCTCACGGGGAGCGCAGACGATCGGCTCCCCCGTTAGATTGAAGGAAGTATTCAAAAGGGCGGGGACGCCGGTCTTTTCCCCAAATTTGTTGAGCAGACGCCAGAATAGAGGATTCGTTTTGCGGCTGACTGTATGAACGCGAGCCAGGCCATCTGAAAACCAGGCCGCGGGGATCATGCGCCGCTTATCGTTCCTGACGCGCGACACGGTGAGCAGGAAGTTGGAGAGCGGGCTACAACCTTCAAAGAACTCGGGCGCCTTCTCCTCTGTAACTGAAACAGCGAATGGCCGATAGGTTTCCCGGCGCTTGACGAAAAGGTTGAGATTCTCCTTCATGCAAGCCTGCAATGGACTGGCAAGGATACTTCTGGAACCGAGGGAACGAGGGCCGAACTCAGCGCGCCCCTGAACCCAGGCGACGACGCGCCCGCCATAAAGTAATTCTGCTACCACTTCGAGCAGCTTTTCCTCAGAGACAATGTAGCGGTACGCCAGTTTGCAATTGTCTAGGTCGGGTTTGACTTGCTGATCTGAGTATCCTGGCCCCAGAAACAGGTGTTCCAACTTTTCAGGCTCTCCCTGATCAAGTTGATTATGCCAGAGGTGCAACGCCGCGCCCAGACTGCACCCCGCGTTCCCGGCCGCCGGCTGCGCGAAAATGTGACGGTAGCCGCTCTCTCGTTCCAGCTTCGATATAAGTAGATTGTTAAGCGCTACCCCACCCCCCAAACATAAGGCATCGGCCCGATATTCTCGCCGAACACTTTCAGCCAACGCCAGCACGGTCTGTTCGAGTCGCTGTTGAAGACTGCGCGCCATATTACGGTGATAGCTGTTCGTATGTAGTGGCGCATTCCGCCGCCCAGTTAGTTCTTCGATCAGCGTAGTCCACGAAGCTCCTTTCTCTCCGTCGCCGAACCATCGAGTCGCATGCCCCGGGGGAGCGCCGAATTTGCTGTAGAACTTCTCGGAAAATGGATCTGCCCCTTGAAGGGAAGTATTGAAGAAGGAGAGGTCCAGAGATGGCGCCCCTCCTCGATTGATCTGAATCAAATCCTGGAAGGCTGTGATGAATTCCGGCTTGCCAGTCGTACTCAGCCATTGCGTGTTATATTCCCCGCCGTTGGCGCGAAATCCCAGATGTTCGGTGATCAGGCTGTAGACCCAACCGAGAGAATGCGGAAACTTGATTCGGTTGAAAATTCGAACTTTTCTTCCTTCACCGACCCCCGCCGCGATGGAAACATGATCCCCTTTCCGGCCGAGGATCAGGACCGCGGCGCGATCAAACCCCGCCGGATAGAAGGCGCTGGCCGCATGCGCGAGCTGGTGATCTACGGCGACGGTTTTCGCCCGCCTATTCAACAATTGTCGGATCAGTCGCAAGGTCTTCATCCGATCGTAAAACTCGTACAGGCTGGCGGTTTTGTGATCAACTGCTTCTGTTGTGTTCTCTGGCAGGAACGTCCGGCTGAATTCAAACGCCCTTTTTAATTGTCGGCGAGGCCTGTGGTCATAAGTAACGTAGTGAAGGTCATCAACTCCAATGCCTGCGGCATCAAGGCAATATTCGATGGCTCGGTAAGGCAATCCTCCGGATTGACTGGCGCCAACCTGAAGGACGCGCGCCAGCTTCTCCTCCTCGATGGCGGCGATGACCCGTCCATCTCTGAGCAAAGCCGCCGCCGCGCCATGTTGGTGTCCCGATATTCCCAGGATGTACATCGTTTTTGCGCGACCATCCAATTTCGTGGCTGCCGACTAACACTCAATTATCCATAGTTAATTTCACATTTTTTACTGGCCTCCCCATAACCAGGTCAGTTACCCAATCGCGGAATCGAACTCCGCTAACTTCCAATTGGTAGAATTCAGGACGGGAAAGTATGGTGTGAGTCTTGCCCGGCGCGGTAAAAGCACGAAAATCAGGGGAAGCCTCATGGATGTCTGCGTAGTTCTGTTCAAGTAGTCTCTCTAAGGAGGCGTTTTCAACGCCAACCAATCGAAGAAACAAACACTGAGTGCTATCTTCAATTGTGTTGAATTGTGAGAACCTTACCGATGGCAAATCGCGGGCTGCGGCGGTATATAAGGTCTCGAAATTGATCGCGCCTTCCTGCTTGCGATATGGCGTAACATTTCGAATTGTTTCAGATGCCCCCCAGCCCTCGAGCAACTTTGTCACGGCAGGTGTGCGATATCCGCCCGCGCTGTCGCCTAGTTGCGCCACCTTTGACCGGCTGTAGTGAGCCGCCACAAGAACCGCGAAGAAAGGAGAGGCGATGGCGCCAGCGCTTTCACCCGAGACAAAAATCGTTTTGGGAGATGGGAGGTTGGCAAAACTCCACCGAAGCGCCGCCATCGCATTAGGGTAGCCTTCATGATGGATCTGAAATGTCGAAGTCGGGCGCGAATCTGTGGCCTGAGTCGAATAGGTTACTACCCGGTTGCCCAAATGCGCATCGCCGGTGCAATAACTTACAAAGACCATGGTGAAATCTTTAAATGGGTTTTGGGGATTGGCGACGTCAAAGATTCCCGCCTGCTTGGGTTGATCGTTGTCGTCCACGCTCGGATCAAAGGTCGGCCTCTGTCGCGTATCACAGTTGACGCCGTTCCAACAAGCGCCGCCGCCTTGGAAATGAATGAGGAGCCGTTGAGGATCGCCGGGGCGAACGAAGAAAAAATAGGGGCCGCCGGTCGAACAGGATGTGCCCGGTCCCCCAGGAATCTTGCCCCACCCCCTGTCTGGAGCCTGGGATTTGTTGCTGGGAGTTTCTGTGAGCCCTTCAACTCCTTTGAAACTTATCGATCTAAGCCTTTCTGAAACAGGCCAGGCAAGAACGATCAGAGTCACGCTCACCCAGATGAACGAGAGTCTTATAGTTTTGCGTCTGATTCCCGATATCATATAGATTATGTCCTCATAGTGAAAAGGCGTGATCTTTTCACGCCACACTTATCGCCATACCCACCGCCGCTCAACTCATTTCGTGGAGGTTCCGATGGATTCTAGTACCCCCTGCCGAGTCGCTCGAAAACAAAGCCGGCCTCGACCGATAGCGAGCGAGCAGCAAAGCGGCAAATACGTCTTTGATTCGAATGGGCGAACCGGCGCTTTGAGGGCCTTGCATGGGTGCGCCCAAGAGGCGGATCAGCGGTGAGGTTGAGGGTCGGGCTGCAATGGCCTTGGCTCTGCCCAGGCGCGTACCCCGCCAGTCACTCGCCGGAGTTTAACCCCTCCGCCGCCAGTTTTGATTGAACCATCCAGCGCGGAGTCAGTCACATGAATAGCTCCGCCTGTGGTTGAGATCTCTACCCAACCTCGCACCCGCTCCAGCACGATCATACCGCCCGCAATGTCCCCGCGGAATTCTCCGCTAACGTCAGTAATCGTTAGCCGTCCGCCAGCCGAGTTGAGCGATATATCGTAGTGGCGTGGGACGAACACCTCGAAGACATGGGAAGCCAGAAACTCGGTAGGATCCCCGCTGGCTGATGAGTGGAGGCGGGCCCCGCCCGGGACCGATTCCAAAGTTACGCTGATGTTTTCCCGACCACGCGCCGAGAGTTGTACACGAACCCGCACGGCATTCTCCTCCGACCCACGCACACGTAGGGCGCCGCCGGTTTCAAGATCGATAGTCAGTCGCTCGGCAGGGACCGCATTCAGAACGTATTCAGCGACCCGGCTTTGCGCGAGACATGGAAATGCGGCGCTACTCGCGGCCGCTAGACTGAATCCCGTCACGATTCTGCGCTTCCATTCGGCGCCGCAAAACAGATTCCTCAAATTCGTTTTCATAAACTCCTCCAAAACTGTAGTTTCCGGTTTTTGATCTCTGAAAGATGGTAGGAAATGCGAGGAGCAGTTGCGCTCTTCGCAAAGTTGTTCGATGTTTTTGGCGCCCAAACCTTGTTGCCACCGACCTTGAACTCGATGCCCTGGCGGCTGTCGAGGCCTATGCCGGTCGCGCCCAGGTCGAAGTCAACTTCGACGAAGCCAAGGAACTAGGTCTGGGCCACTATCAAGGACGCTATCGTGATTCCCCAGTTAGCCGGTTTCGGCCATACCCTGCAACTCTTCGACGGCACGTTCCAACCGAGCTTCGCATTTTGCCCACCATTCAGTGAGCCGACGCAACTCGCGAGCCTGAGCAGTCCATTTCGCGTGGGTGGCCTGGATACACCGCTTCAGCGACTCCGCCGCCGGCCCACCTCCGGCGCACGCCGCGGCGGCCAACGATGGCGCGTCCATCCGGTCTAGATCCAAGAGGATGCCGCGCTTTGCCAGGTAATCGCGAGCGGCGTCATCGAGAGGCCGGTTGCCGTCCGCGATCGCGCTCAGAACAATCTCTCCAACGATTCGATGCGCCGTCCGAAAATCCAACCCCGCCCGCAGTACCAGCCGGTTCGCCAGTTCGGTTGCGCCGGAATATCCCATTTCGGCCCTGCGGCGCATCGCTTCGCTGTTCGGACTGGCGCCGGAAACGACGAGCCGCGTCAGTATGGTCGATTCTTGCGCAGATCGCATCGTGTCCCAGAAAGCGCGCACTGCTTCGGTTCCGACCGCAATGTTATTCGTGAACGGCGTCGCGTGCATGGCCATTAAGCTCGAGAGAAATCCCGCGGCCGTGGAGGCGGTTCGTCCGAGCACATGCTCAAGTAGGAAGGGGTTGCGTTTCTGTGGCATGGCCGAGCTTGACCCGCACAGTTGGTCAGGCAAATTGATAAAGCCGAATTCCGCCGTCGCCCACTGAAAGAGATCGGCCGCCAGCCGACTGAGCGTCACGCTGTAAACTGCGCATGCTCCCAGAATTCGCAACGCCAGGTCGCGAGAGGCGACGGCGTCGATTGAGTTAGTGACCGCTTGCCGGAACCCGAGCAAGCGCGACGTACGATCGGTGTCGATAGGAAGCGTGGTGCCCGCTATCGCGCCCGCGCCGAGCGGACATGAGTGAATGTCCTGGACGGCGGAATCAAAGCCGTCCAAGTCGCGGGACAGCGCCTGGGCGACCGCGGCTAAATAATGCCCATAGGTAATGGGCATTGCGACCTGGCCGTGCGTGTAGGCGGGCATCACCACGGAGGCGTTCCGCCGGGCGCGGGCGAGGAGGACTGCCTGGAGTCGCAGCGCTTCACGCATCAGACGCGCATAGTGTCGCCTCATGCGGATCTTGAACACAGTTGCCCCGAGATCGTTGCGCGAGCGCCCAGTCTGCAGTATGCCGGCGGTCTCAATCCCCAAAGTCTCGATCAGGTAGTCTTCGTACATCAGGTACACGCCGCGGTGGGGAACCCTTCCAAGCAACGGGGCGAACTGGCTGTCGCGAAGCTCGTCGATCGCCTTCAGCAACCGGCATGCTTGCGCCGCTCGCACAACTCCGCGCTCGGCAAGCATCACCACGTGAGCGCGATCGACCGTCGTGACATGGGGAAGGTCATGCTCGATCTGCGATGCAGCCGTTCCCTCGAAAAGTATCCGGCGGGCTGTGTCCGTGGGAGGGTGTTTGATCCGGCCCGTATCTTTCATAAGAGCGCTATGGAATCCCGGCGGCCGTGCCCTCTCGCGCGATCACAGGTCGGATCATGCGGATGGCCCGGTCAGCGACCTCGGCCGCTACATTGGCCGTAGGCCCCGCGGCGATTATATGTCCGATCCGATCTCGGAAGTCGCCATGAATCGAGAGACGCTCTCCGGCCAAGCGATATGTAGAGACCTCGCAGACACCCGGTATGGCGGCGGCGTCATCAAGGCCTCTGATGTCGGCAAACACGCCCTGGGCGGTAGCGAGAATGAACCGTAGCGCGGCCCCTTGTGGTTGGGTTGGCGCGAGGTCTACTTGGCGGCCCATCGCGCGGGCGAGCGTATTTCGTATCAGGTCGATGCCGGTAGCGATCCGCACCAGGCTCGGGATGAATCCGCCGGCCAACCTGGGATTGATCTCAATAATATTCGCCCGGCCGTTAACGACGCGCAACTCGACATGACTCGGCCCCCAGCCCACCCCCAGCGAGGCGACGGCTTGGCGCGCGCGTGTCTCAATACACGATCGAACGCCGCTGTCCACCGGGGCCGGGTAGTCGTGACCGACCTCCACGAAGAACGGCTCTGCAGAGAGATGCTTTCGAGTGATGCCGACGACCTGGCCGTCGAACATCTCGACCGAGAACTCGGGCCCATCGAGATACTCCTCAACGAGGATCTCCGCGGGAATTGGCATCCCGCGTTCGTTGACGGTGGCGGCCAGGAGCCGTCGACCGAAGTCCAATAACTCGATCGCATTGGCACAGAGTCGCACTCCCGAGCTTCCCGTCCCGCAAATCGGTTTAATCACGACCGGGAATTCGATCGTCTTTGCACATTCGTCGAGCTCAGTGGAGGATCGGATTGAGGTGAACCGCGGTGTGAGACTGTCCGCCAGAGCGAACCTTTGCTCCCTCTTATTGCGGCAGATGTTGGTCGCGACAGGATCCGGTCCGGGGAGGCCCAGAGCGCGGGCCAGGCCCGCGGCGGCCCCGATGAAATACTCGGAACTGGAGTAAACCCCGGCGATCAGCCTCTCGGCGGCTAGGTCCTGTGCGGCCTCAAGCAGAGTCTCGAGCGCATAGCCTGAGACTATACGAACTTCCACCCCCTCTTCCGCAACGTACGAATAACGGCCCGGGGACATCGTAAACAGGGCGGGACGGCAACCGAGATCGCGCGCCGTACGGGCGAAGAGCCGCCCGGTCCCGCTTGTATTGCTCTCAATGAAAATAAACCACGGGTCCGTCATGCCGATCGGCGAAATGAAGCGTCCGTCTTGACCTGGCTAAGGCTCCGGCGCCCCCACTTATAAAAGGACCAACTTGTGGTGACCGTGCCGGGGTTTTGCATTTCTATGGGGTCCGGCGGCAGCGAGTCGATCCACAAAGAGTTCGCTGCCAGGTAATCATCGTTGTAAATAGTTTTTGCGTACCGCTGTCCATCATCCGCAAACACACAAACCGTCTTAGAATCCGGATGGCTCTGAGCCCAGTGGCGCGCGACCATCCAGCAGGCGCCACTTGTGCCGCCGCGGAACAAGGTCGTTTCGCGGTGTAGCAGGCGCGTCGCCGTGTACGCCTCAGCCGCCGACACCCAATGAACCTCGTCGAAGAGAGTGTGGTCCAAATTGCGCGGGATCAGACTATTACCAAGGCCCCTCAGGATTCTCGAAGCGTCCGGCTGGCCAAACAGAACGCTTCCGCCCGTGTCCACGCCGATGACGTACAACGATGGAAATCGCTGACGGAGGCGACGAGCCAGCCCAGACATAGAGCCCCCGGATCCGACGGCGCCGATCAGACAATCGATGCGATCCGACGAATTCATCAAATCTTCCGCGACGGCATGGTAGGCGGCGGCGTTCGACGGATTGTCATATTGATTGACCCACCAACTTCCGCGCACGGCGCCACAGATCTGGCGGACGCGGTCCAGGCGGGCGCGTTGGTATCCTCCGGAGACGGCGGGGGCCGTGACGATCTCAACGTTGGCGCCCAGATCCTCCATCCTCCGTCGAAGCGAATTGTCGCAGGCGCAGTCGCTAACGATGCTGAGTGGGAAGTCCAACAACCGGCAAACAATCGCCAACCCGAGCGCCATCGTGCCGGAAGACGTCTCTACCACTAGGCCTCCCGGTCTGAGATCGCCCTGCTCAACAGCCCGGGTGACACAATACTCGGCCGGGAAGACTTTCATAAGCGGGAAGGCCAGCGCCCGCAGGTTCTCCGCGAGCGGAATCAAATCGGGTCTGTAAACGTCGATGATAGCCGAGAGTGAGTGTCGCGCCATGTAGGCCTCCCGATACATTCGGACCGATCCGTTGCAAACCTTATAGTTCGGTTGATTCGTAATCTGGACAGTTCGACGCAAAGCAAGCCGATCTTGCGCTCCAGTTGCGGGTCGCTGGGGTTTAGGAGAATACTCAACACCGTCCCGGAGTGAGCGACCGCAACCCCCAACGCGCCGCAACAATTCGCCAGGCGCCGAATTTCAGAGAACATGGGCTTCGGCAGGAAGCGTTCGTTGATCGCCGCGCTGGCGGTGGCTATCGCCCCCAACGCGCTCAAATCGCGGGTTCGGATCGCGCGACGTAGAGAGCAAATGAGCGTCTGGAAAGTCTCGATCTCCCGCCGTGTGTACGAAGCGGGAGGAAAGCTCATGGTGTCGACAAACCCATTCTCATCGCAGTCCATGCCAAGAGCATCGAAGCGCGGAAACGGTTCGAGGTAATCCTCGATGACGGTTCCCTCCCGCTGCGCGAACAGAACGGCGCGGTGGAACATGACTGTGTCGCTGGCGCCCTCGGCGTGTACAACGAGGCGCGCAACCGTCTCGTCGGACAAAGGCCGCCCGATCGAAGCAGCGGCCGCGAGAACCGCGGCTACACAGTCAGCCGTCGAGCTTCCGTAGCCCTTCCGTTCCGGGATGTTGCTTTGCAACGTCAGTTTCCCACCGATGTTGTGCGCGTTGAAGTGTTCGAGCGTTAGCCGAAACGCGCGTTCCGCCTTCTTCTTGCCAGGCGAGACTTCGATTCGATCGCCTTCGCTGGGGCTAAACCTCGCCCTTGAGATAAAGCGGTTGCATGGAAGGCTTACGAGGCAGCGACGGCGTTCGCCGCCGTGGTCCTCGGTTTGGCCTTGGAAGAGTTCTCCATGATGCCCGATGGACACACCATGGCCGACGCGTACAGGGGTATGTAATGGCATGGATCGATGTGGCCCTCATCTTCTGGATGATCGTGAACGCCGATTTCGCTCAAGGCTGATCGCCGCCACTAGATGTTGCGGCCGAGTCTTCGCTGCCCGCCTCCAGTCCCCGGCCGGGGAATAGGGGAGGCTCAAGAGCCAAGATTGACGGAACACGCGACGGCTCTGCCAATCGTAACAACCCATATCCTATCCCTGCGATCCCTGTCATTAGCCCGGGTGATTGAATATTTAATGGTATTCCGCATAACCAGCCATCTGTCGTAATACTCCCAAAGACCAGGCGCGCCCGGCGCTCCAACTGAAGGCTCAGGTGTCGATCATCAAAGGCGCGACTCGCTTGCAATAAGAATTCCAAACTGCCCAGGTCTCCATGGCACAGGCAGTGATTAGCGCCAAATCCTCTTGCCATTGTGGTCTCGAGA
>Ga0126377_10002864_pt1 | contig 12050 bp, 10 predicted proteins | sample PanSoiMetPlot_22_FD_92647 | JGI IMG/M metagenome (GOLD analysis project Ga0126377, IMG submission 92647) | Tropical forest soil microbial communities from Panama - MetaG Plot_22 | ecosystem: Environmental > Terrestrial > Soil > Tropical forest > Bulk soil | place: Panama | collected 2016-02-17
CAGTAGTCCGACCATCGCGAACAGCGCGCGTGGCAGCCGTGGCAGATTGGAGAAGTAGCGGTCGCGATCGGTGTAGAGCGCGGGGAAGCACGCGCGGTTGAGCGCAGCGAAGCACTGAAAGTGATGCCTCTCCTCCTCGATCATGGTGTCGATGCAGCGCAACAGCGCGGGCTCGCGTGTAACCTCAGGGCGCTGTCGCAATGGCAGCAGCAGGCGCTCGACCAGGTCGGCCTCGAGCATCATGATGTATTCATTGACGCGCACGCCGAAGAGCTGATTGTAGCGCAGCCGGTGCTCGCGATGGAGACTGCGGTAGACTGGCGTATAGTAAAGCTGAGTGTATTGCTCCGGCACGAATGGTCTACTCATATCGATGGTGCCGAGCGGGCGCATCTGCATTCGGCGTGCTGGATCAGCCGCGAGCCGCTCGATGGCTTCGGGATCGAGCCAGCGGGTCATGATGGCTCCGCTCGCATGATGGGGCGGCAACCGTGGTGGCCGTGCCGCGCATAGGATTGGACCACGTAGCCAAGCGTCGGCAGCGTCAACGTGGCGGTGAGAATGGTAAGCCCGACCGCGATCGCTCGGCCCGCATGCGGCTCCGTAAGCAAGGCACCTTCGGCGAGTTTCAGGCCAGCCGCGTAGATCAGGCCAAAGCCACCGAAGAACCAGGGCGCGTAGTCGCTCGCGATCGACCAGGCGTCGCGTCCATCGGCCCAGGGCTGATTATAGACCTTGAGAAAGCCAGCTCTGATGGCGAGCGCGTCATAGAGCCAGTTCAACACGCCAAGAATGACAGCCGCTGCCATACCGCGAGCCAACACGTCGACCATCGTGGAGTTGAGCGTCGGAGCACCGATCACGGGCAGTACCAGCATGGCGGTGGCGCTGCCGAACACGAAGCCATGGTGCGGTCGGAAGCGGCCGAGCCGCAGACGCGTGTCGAACTCCCAGACCTGCAGCAGGTTGGTGCCGATGCCGGGCACGATATAGGCGTAGGCGATCGGAACCGCGAGCGCGATCGCGGCAAGCGCCATTTGCCCGTCGTAGTGTCGCCACCATAGCCAGGCGGCGAGCGGCGTCAGCAGCGCCGGAGCGACATATTGATAGGCCTCGAACGCGCGTCGCATCGCAAGCTCCCGCGCCTCAGCAGTGCCCGAAATGGCCGAACAGCATGCCGTGCTTTTTGAAGACCTCGCGACGGAACACAGGATTGAACCGCCAGAAGGTCGACATCCGCCGCAGCGTGCGCATGTTGGTCTTGAGATCCGAGAACCGCCACAGCAGTGCCGGAATGCGGTTGAAGGCCTTGCGCGCCTCGTAGCAGACCGCGGTCAGCTCATCGGGCGTCATGCGCGCCGGCACGAACGACGCGTCGTTGAACCGATACTTGGGGTGCAGCCACCACTGGCTGTCATAAAGGTGGCGGCCCTCGCGCGCGAGCCGCTCGTAGAGCGGCGTATTGGGATAAGGCATCAGGATGTTGAAGGCCGCGAAGGTGAAGCGATTTTCGAGCGCGAAGTCGAGCGTCGCGCGCACCGAGTCGACGGTGTCGTGATCGTAGCCGAGCGTGAACGCCGCCCAGGTCTGCAGGCCATATTCGCGCAGGATGCGGATCTGGGTCGCATACTGATCGAACTTCGGCATGTTGGGCGACTTCTTGGCTTCCTTGATGCTGGCGCGGGTGATCGATTCGAAGCCCATGATGTGGCCGAGGCAACCGGCATCGACCATCAGCTGCATCGCCTCGCGATCGGAGGTTACGTCAAGGGACGCCTGGCTTACCCAGTTGACCCGCATCGGAATGAGCGCGCGGCAGAGCTCCTTGAGTGCCACGCGATTGGAGGCGATGTTGTCGTCAACGAAGAACAAGAGCCGGTGATCGGCCGTCGCGACCTCCGCCAGCGTCTCGTCGATCGCGCGCAGATAGTGTTTCTTGTCGAAATATTTGGTCACCGCGCAGAAGTCGCAGACGAAGCGGCATCCGCGCGAGAACTGCAGCAGGCTGATCGGCAGATAGCCTTTGCCCTTGTAGATGTCGCGGCGCGTGATCACGCCGGTCTGTGGCCGGCCGGGCTTGGCGTCGTAGCGGGGTTTCAGCGCGCCACGGCGCGCATCCTCGATCACAGTCGCCCAGGCGGTCTCGGCATCGCCCACGAAAATGGAGTCGGCATGGGCGGCGCATTCCTCCGGCACGAACGTCGGCTGGAAGCCGCCCATCACCACGGGCACGCCGCGGCGGCGGTACTCGTCGGCGATCTCGTAGGAGCGGCGCGCCGTATAGGTCTCGACCGTGATGGCGACCAAGTCAGTGGGTTCGTGATAGGGGATCGGCTCCATGCGGTCGTCATACATGACGACATCGACATCCTCGGGCGTGAGCGCTGCGAGCACGCCGAGATTGAGCGGCTCCATGCGCGCCTCGTCCACATAGAGGCTGTGGGTCATGCGGCCGATCGTCGGCTTGATCAGCGTGAGCTTCATGGCACGGCCTCGACCAGCTCGGCTGGCGCGCGGGCCGCCAACGGCCGGCCCTGTTTGCGCGCGATCTCACGCCTCGAAATCGCGTTCGCAAGCAGCATGGTGCCGACCTTCACGGGTGAGCGCCATTTGGGCGCGCCGCGCAACGCGCGCTCGGCGATCGAAGCCCATGAGTAGAAGGCGCGCCGCGCGCGCATCGGGCCTTCGCGCAGTTCCTCGGGCGACATGCGGCGCGGCGCAAAAATGGTGTCGCCATAGTGATAAGAGGGATCAAGCCACCAGGCCTCGCGCAGCAGGCGTCCCTCATCGCGCAGGCGGTCGTAGAGACCGGTGCCTGGCATCGGGGTGAGCGGATTGAAATTGGCGATGCACAGTGATTGCTCGCGCGCGAACGCGGCGGCGCGGTCAAAGCTCGCCGCCGTGTCGGCATCGTAACCGAACACGAAGGTGCCGTAGATCATGATGCCGCGTGAGTGGAAGCGGCGGATGACGTCCTGATAGCTGCCAGCGACGCCATTCCATTTCTTGCGCATTGCGATGAGACTCTCGCGCTCGAGCGACTCGAAGCCGATCAGCGCAAGCGCGCAGCCGGCCTGCGCCATCAGGTCGAGGAGTGTGTCGTCCCTCGCGACATCGATCGTGATCTGGCAGCACCAGCGCATTTTGAGCGGGATGAGAGCGCGCATCAGCGCCTCGAAGGCATCGCGTCGCCAATAGAGGTTGTCATCGACGAAGAACACCAGTCGCCGCCGCGGTAGCGTGCGCATCTCGGCGACGATGTCGTGAGGATCGCGCTGCGCCCGATAGGTGCCATAGAAGGCGTGGATCGAGCAGAAGTCGCAGGCGAAGCGGCAGCCACGACCGGCCTGCACCAGCGAAATGGGTGCATAACGTCGGCCCGCAAAGATGCTGCGATCGTAAGTCGGCGCGCCGCCAGCGCCGGGCTGCGAACGATAGAGCCGCTTGAGGCGGCCGGCGGCCGCGTCGGCCAACACCTCCTCCCAGGCACCTTCGGCATCGCCAACCACGACCGCGTCGGCATGCTGCAAGGATTCTTCTGGCAGCATCGAGGGATGATGCCCGCCCATTACCACGGGCACGCCGGCACGCCGATACTGCGCGGCGATCTGATAGGCGCGGCGCGCGGTAAATGTCTCGACTGTCATGGCGACGAGATCGGTCGACACCATGCGCAATGGCTCGACCCGCTCGTCGATCATGGTCGTCGCGATTGCACTCGGCGTGCGCGCCTTGAGAATCGCAAATACCAGCGGCGTCATCGCATCCGCCGAGAAGCCTTCGCCGAGCGCGGGCCGCAGGAACGTGATGTGCCGCATCAAAGCACCGCGATCTCGACGTGGGGCAGTCGAGCATCAGGCAAACGCACATCTGGCAGGCGCGCATCGGGCTGCGCGTTGTCTGGGCCGTTCCACTGCACGAGGTGCAGCCAGGCTCGGTATTCGCGCGGGCGATAATGGCGTCTGAGCCAATCCGCGAGTGGATGACGCGTGGCGAGACCAAGAAGGGCGAGCGTGTGACCGCGCTGGTGTGCCTCCGCCAGCGCGGCGTCGACGATGGTGTGAAACGTATTGCCGTCGTCATCCGGAACGGCGACGTGGGACAGATAAACCTGCTGCAACGCCTCTCCGGCCGGCGGCAGCCGCGGTGCGCGTAGCAACGGCGCCGCGAGATTTATCGCCGGCCGCAGCCGTGAAAGACGCCCGGCATAGCCATCCACGATGGTCTGCTTGAACGCATTCTGGTCCCACAGCGCCACACAGGCCGCGATGTCCGGGCCGCGACGCACAACGAGGAAATCGTCTGCCTTCAAACCTGGACACAGCGCCGGATCGGCAAGGTCGCGGGCGCGCCAGACCGGCGCAAACTGATATTCCCGATACGAGCGGTCGAGGCAGGCGGCGATCGCTGGGAGATCATCCGGTCGGGCGCGCTCGACAGCGGGCCGCGCTGATGCGTTGCGCGGTCGCAGCGCGAAGGTCGAGAACGACTTGATCGGGCGATAGCTCGGCAGGCCTGCCAGGTTGGCGCCGAGAAGCCGCAACGCGGCATGGTTATCAGCGGCGATTGCGGTCAGCGCATAGGGCGTCGCGCGCTCGTTGTGCAGCAGTTGCTGGACGGCGGTGAAGCCGCCCTTGAGCACGCTGAGCCGGTGGCGATAGCGCGGTGCAACGCGCAGCGCTCCCAGATAAGCGAGCAGGCGCGGCTCGCCGTCAATGAAGCACTCGCGCGCCGACCATTCGCACATGCCGACCGGCTCATGCGTGCGCAGGTCGCGCGCAATGATATAGCCGTGGTGCGGACCCATGATGGCGGCGGCCGCAAAGGCGTCGGGCTCGCGCGCGAAGGCGAGGCGGATCCACCCGTCGGTCGCATTGTCGCGGAGGAGGTGGCGCAATTCTGCGTCGTCCGCGCGGCCGGCGACCGCATAGCGGATGGGTCCAACGACAATCTCGCGGTCGCTTACGCCGCTTTCAGCAATGGTCCGTTCCAAGCCGGGTCTCCCAACGGAAAGTGGTCGCGCTTGTCGACCTCGACGCGATGCATGCCGTTGATTGCGAAAAAATTGCGAAACATGAAACCATCCGCCCGGTTCACCGGGTCGAAGGCGCGCCGCACGATGCTTTTCCAGGTGTAGAAACGCCGGCGGGCGCGCAGGCAGCCTTGCCGGATGTCGTCCGGCGCCATGGTTTTCGGTTGAAACGGAATGCCGTTGTAGCCGTAGCGCTCGTCGAGCCACCAGCGCTCGTAGAGGAGCCGGCCCTCGCGCTTGAGCCGCGCAAATAAAGGCGTGCCCGGAAACGGGGTGAGGTGATTGAAAGCCGCAAGATAAAAGCGATGGTCCATCGCGAACTCGGCCGCCTGGTCGAAGGCGTCGGCGCGCTCGCCGTCATAGCCGAATACGAATGTGCCATAGACGCGGATGCCGTGGCGGCGCAGGTTGGCGAGCGCGGCGGTGAAGCCGCCGCGCATGGTGTTGAAGCGTTTTTTCATCGCGCGCAGCACGCCTTCGTCGAGGCTCTCGAAGCCGATCAGCACGCCCCTGCAGCCGGCGCGCGCCAGCGCGGCGAGAAACGCTTCGTCATGTGCGGCATTGATGCTCATCTGAGTGACCCAGCGTATGCCGAGTGGTGCCAGCGCCTCGGCGAGCTCGCGCGCAAACGCGAGGTCGGCCGCGAAATTGTCGTCGACGAAGAAGAACAGCTTCTTCTCGTCCTTGAGACTCGCGATCTCCGACACAATGGCGTCGATCGGACGGTGGCGGGCGGTGCGCTGGAAGAAGGTCTGCACGGCGCAGAAGTCGCACGGGAAACGGCAGCCGCGACCGGTCTCGACCAGCCCGAGCCGCAGATAGCGGCGGCCGCGAAACAAGGAGCGGTCGTAGCGCACCTGGCCAAGATCAGGCTGGCTGTTCGATTGATAGATCGGCTGGAGCCGCCCGGCGCGCGCGTCCTCGATCACATGCGGCCAGAGCTCCTCGGCCTCGCCGACCACGACCGCCTCGGCATAGTCCTTCACTTCGTCGGTCATCAGCGTGGCATGGAAGCCGCCCATCACGACCGGCACGCGGCGGCGTCGGAACTCGCTCGCGATCTGGTAGGCGCGCTTGGCTGTGTAGGTCTCGACCGGGATTGCGACGAGGTCAGTGGGGCGATCGAAATCGATCGCCTCCATGCGGTCGTCGTAGAAAGCGATCGACACATCCTTGGGCGTGAGCGCCGCTAGCACGGCGATCGGCAGCGGCTCCATCTGCCAGGTGCGCATGTAGTCGACACCGGGGCGACGCCCGACCGCAGGATGCACGAGGGTGAGGCGCATTACGCCGCCTCCCGGAAGCCGATCGGCCAGTCACACGTATAATGTGTCTCGAGATGCTGGGCGTAATAGCGGTAGCCGAGATTGGCCATCACGGCGATCGGAAGCTGCGTGCGCGACTTCGCAAGTCGGCGCACGATCGAGCCGTAGGAATAGACGGCGCGCCAGGCCCGCTCGTGGCCGTCCTGCAGTTCGCGCGGCGTCATGCCGGCGGGGCGATACACGACATGCTGGCCGTCATAGAGCTGCCAGTTCTTGGTCAGGATGCGGCCTTCGCGGTCGAGCCGCTGATGCAGCGGCGTGCCGGGAAACGGCGTCAGGATCGCAAAGCGCGGCAGGTCGATCCCGGTATCGACCGCGAACTGCACAGTCTCGTCGAACACCTCGGTCGTGTCGTGATCGTGCCCGAACACGAAACAGCCCTGGATGCTGATGCCGAGCGCGTGGAGGTCGCTGATGAGTGAGCGATAGAGCGCCGGGTCGTTGAAGCGCTTGCGGATGTCGCCCAGGCTCGACTCGCAGATGCTCTCGAACCCGATGAGCAGGCCGGCGCAGCCACTGCGCGCGGTCAGTTCCATCAGCGCGCGATCGCGTCCGATCAGGCTCGTTGCGAGCCCGAACCAGCGGATGTTGAGCGGAATGAGCGCGGTGAATAGTTCGGTCGCATAGGCGCGATCCGAGATGAGATTGAGATCGATGAAGATGATGCGGTGCTTGCCGAAGCGTCGGATGTCCTCGACCACGTGACTGATCGGCTTCTGGAACTGCCGGCGGCCCCAAGCGGTCGGCACGACGCAGAACTCGCAGTCGTGCGCGCAGGCGCGCGTCGCCTCGAACACGGCTTGAGTGAGATAGTGGCGTTTGTCGAGCAGCTCGCGACGCGGAAAGGGCAGATTGTTGAGCGCGAAATCGTGACCCTGGTCGTAGCGCGGCCGCATGCGGCGGTGTGCGAAGTCGCGCAAGAGCTGCGGCCAGGTTTCCTCGGCATAGCCCACGCAGATCGCGTCGGCATGCTGCTGCGCCTCCTGCGGCACAAGCGTGACGTGCGGTCCCCCAAGCACGACCGCGGTGCCGCGCGCGCGATAGTGGCGGGCGAGCTCATAGGCGCGCACGGAGCTGCCGGTGATCACGGTCAGCCCGACAAGATCAACATCGAGGTTGGGCGGGATATCGGCGATGCCTTCGTCGTGGAGCGCAAAGTCAATGTCGAGCTCGGGCGGGGCGAGCGCCGCGAGCGTGGTGAGGGTCAGCGGCTGATAGCGAAGCGATTTTTTGAAAATGCCGCCGCGACTGCGATAGAGCGGCCCTTTTGGTGACAGCAGCGCGACTTTCATACAGACCTCGGCGCAAAATCACCCTCCAGAGTCTATAGGTATGAAAGCGGCGGCCGAAAGGCGGATATGGCGCTATCCACTGGATTTATCAGGGCTTCAACGGTTGCCGCATCGGTGATGAGGGTCGGCGGCTTGATGTCCGCCAGGCGGCGTCCGCGCCGGGTTCCGAACTGCAGATAGCGTTCGAGCAGGTGAGCGACAATCTCACAGGTGACAGGGCCAAGCTGGTCGATCTTGCGCGCATAGTCATATTGCGGATTGCAGCGCAGGCGCTGCTCAATCGTGGCGGCGGCGCATTGCGCCGCGTCGCGGTCGCTGCTGTCGATCAGCAAGACGTAGTGCGGCCGCGCCGCAGCCCGCGCCGCAAGGCATGCGGTCCCGCTGATGACGGCCAAGGCGTTGCTGACGAAGGACTCGCTCAGCTTCTCGCCGACGAGGTCGCTGGCGATGTCCCGGCCGACGAACTCCAGCAAGGGCAGGGCGCCCTCATAGCCGTGGCAAAGCAGCCGATCGCCGAGATCGTAGCGATAGAAGCCGCCGGCGTTGGTCATGACGACCCGATAGCTTTCCCCGGGGCATAGCTCATCGCACAGCAGCGATCTTTCGATGTCGTCAAGAAATTCCAGAAAGGCGCTGGTCAGCGCTGGAACCGGCCATGACGAAGAGCATGGTGTCGTGACTGCGCCTTCGGTGGCGAGCAAGCCTTTCGGCTGCAGTACGGCGTGCGGGAGCATGTCCTGGAGTCGCCGCGCATAGGGTCGGGAAGCGCCGTCAGCCCAGGCGCTTACCGTATCGAGCCGCGGCCACAGCAGAGCCGTGTCGACCGGCGAGCGCGCCAAGGCTGTGCTCACATCGCGTGCACGCAGGGGTGCGCACTCGGGCTCGTCATGAAGCGCACGCAAGAGCGGCTCGGCGAGCCGCGGCAGTGCTTCAAGCAGCGTGATCAGAAAGGTGGGGCTCCACACGGATATGAGTGTGAGATCAGGACATCGCGCCAGCGCGCTAAGTGTCGCGAGGCGCCAGTGGTCGACATCGCTGAGATGTCCGACCGACGGCGGCGCGGCCATCACTTCCAGGAACGCGGGCACGAGGTCCGCGCCGAGATAGGCGCCCTCCGTCGCCATGCCGACAGGAACGCCAGCGATCAGGCGCGGGGCCCGCGTTGCCGGGCTGACCGACACATAGGCCTTGCCGGCGAATGCGGCCGGGCGACGGCGAGCGAGATCGGCGAGCCAGGGCAGAACCGCCGCGCGAAACGCCCTGAGGCTCGACGCCGTGTAGGGAATGAGCTTGCCGCCCGCGGTGCTGCCGCCGGTCTCCTCGAAAGCGATCACCGCTTCACTGGTGAGGACGCCGGTCTCGCCGGCCACGATCCGGTCGAGCCAAGGGCACAGCGCATCATAGGTGCGGATCGGGACGCGAGCGCGGAACTCATCCATTGTGCGGATGTCGGCGAAGCCGTGGGTGCGGCCGAAGTCTGTGCCTGAATTGGCCGCGAGGATCTGCGCGAGGAGCGCGGCCTGCGATGCTCTCGGCGTGGCACGCGCGTGATCAAATGAGACATGTTCGGCGCGCGCAGCGTCAAGAACGGCGCGCCATCCGCTCACGGATGCAGGCCCTGCTCAAACACGCGGCGCGCCAGCGGGCGCAGATTGCTGCGGGAGAGCTCCGTCAGGCAGACCAGCTCGTCGCCTCGCGTGTATCCCGGATTGCTGCGCAGAAAAAACGCCACGTCGGGGCGCGCGGCTTCTTCGGGTTCGACTGTGGCCCAGATCGGCCGCAAGTGCCCGCGGGAACAGTCGAACGACACAACGCCGCGCTCGCTGTCGTAAGCGTCGCCGAAACGCTCGCGTGCGAGCTGTTGCATGATCGCGTTCGCCCATGGGGACGTCGGGATCTGCCAATGTGGGTAGAAATCGACGGAGAACGCCGACAGATATCGATAGGTGCGGTGTCCCTTCACGATCAGGAACCAGTAGAGCGGCAGGTCTGCAGCCTGCGCCTTGATGGTGCCGGCGAAGCGAAGCCAGGTGAATGCCAGCGCCTGCGTGCCCCAGTGGGCGCGCTCGATAATCGTGTCGCCGGAGTAGATGGCGCGCAGGCCACGGCCGTTGATCGTGGCCTCAGTGATCGCCAGGCTTGAGAAACCAGCGAGCATTCCGGCTTCGTCCTGCAGGACGACCACCCAATCCTTGTCGCTCAGATCCTTCTCGAACAGCGAAGGTGACGTCGCGTCGTAGTAGGTCGCGTAGAGGTCGTACATCTGAGATATGGTTTGACCCTCGAGGCTCGAGCGGTGCCTGACGTGGGCCAGCAGCCGGGACGCGGGCTCGCGTCTGGTCGAACCGACACGGTCCGAACAGGGCTGGCCCGAGAGTTCAATCTGAGTGTCCACCAACGCCTCCCCGCGCAGTCCGTCAGTCCGGAGCCTTACCAAAATAGCGTTATGCCGAACTCTTGCTGTTGCAAGGGAGAACCGCATCAGCACGCAATGAGAACAGGGCGCGTCACTCCGTGCGCTCGACAGTTACGCGATCGCCTGTGGCGATCGCTCCGCTCCAGCATCGAATTTGCCGTGTTCGTTGCCCCAGCCGTCGAAGCCCGGCCGGGTTTCACGCGCGAACAGGTCGGCCCGGCGCATGGCCGATGGCGTGTGCTCGGTCACGATGCCATAGAACTCGTCGGGCTTGCGCGAGTGCTCGCGTGCAATGCCGTCGAACAGCGACGGCAGCGGCTTGTGGGTTGGCTGTCCAATAGTGGCGACCAGGATCGGCTCATGCAGCGTGCGCACGCGGTAGCCGGTCCCCATGCGCGGCTTGCCGCTGGCCGTGAGCTTGCGCCACACCATCTCGCTCTGGGGCGTGAACCCCCAGGCGCGCGCCACCTCCTGGGCTTGCCCGGTCGCCATGGCCCACCCGCAGGTCCACAGCAGCAGCAGGCAATCGCCGCGGGCGAGCAGGCCGACCTGCAGCGCCTTGATGGCGTCGAGGCTCATGACGCTGTAGTGCGGGTCGGCCCCCTTCGCGGTGCCGGCGGGACTGTAATTTTTGAAGTCCCAGGGCGGGTCTGCCACGATAACGTCATAGGAGAGCGGCGGGAGTTCGCAAAAGGGCCAGGCGCTCATCGGCGTCCTATGTCAGATCCAACGCTGCTTGGCAGCGTGGCGTCGCCCCCGCGACAACTTGCAGCTTGGTCAGCCCGCTGCGCCGCAGTGCGAAGCACTTTGACGCGAAGGCATTTGGCAGAGTGCCATCGACGCTATGCATCATTGCAAGCAACAATGTCAGACTGGCGATCACTAGAATGCGTGACGGAACCAAACGTCCGTCGATAATCTTCAAACGCTCTAACGAAATCAACTGGTTAGCTGGATTCGGCGACGAGCCTGTGGATAACTGGCGGAGGCGGATTTGCCCGGACTTCGCCCGAGCGGCCGCCGCAGTCGTTCATTGGATGATGAGCGGAAGTTTGCCGTAGCTCATCGCGGCCTGCAAAAACACGCTCGCTGCAACGAGACCGGCAACCAGCATAACGGACTTTAATACGGTGAGTGTGATCATCTTTCCCTCCTGTCGTACCCACTTGTTAGTCGCACCCGCGTAGGGGCCGGTTCAGGAGAAAGGTGGAGGAGTTGAATTTTTTCTGGCGGCCTGCCCGTTTTTTTTTGAGAGCGCCCGCAGGCTGCCGGTCCGGTTTCCGCCGTAAGCGTCGGCGCCCAGCGCCCTCTTAGGGTGTGCACCGAACCGCGGCTTACTGGCAACTTATTGATCTCGCGTGTCTTTGGTTCACGTTCTGAATTGCTTCTCAGCCGTTTGGATGATGCGTCTGAGCCGCAGCGATCTGAACTGCCACAATTGGATCTGCCACAATCGGAATTTCCTGAAGCGAGCGTCGTCACGTCTGTCGGCGATGATTTGCAATCGCTTTTGTCGGTGGTGCCTTTCTGCTTTCGCGTCATTGTGGTGATCTGTTAGCCGCGGCTACGTGTTTGGCAGTCCAGCATTTATTTTCGCGATTGCAGTTTGAGGCAGTGCGCCGCACGCGCTCGTCATTCGCGCGATGCGCGAACGATGAGCGCACGACGAGTCAATTTGCGGCGCGCATTCATGTCGTTAGGCGTTGTCATGTCAAAAGATTTCTGGTTAACGTGCGTTGCGCCCAGGAGGTAAAGCGGGTCGTTGCGGCGGGCCAAGGCGCAGGCCGCCCAAAAACCAAAATCCAGAATCAAAACCAATCTCGCGTGACGCGAGTGACGTGCTGCGATCGGTCGCGTGCAGCCCGCAAAATAGAAGCGTCACGTGTGGAGTGTTGTGTGTGTGTGTGTAGTGCGGTGAATTCAGGCGACCTTGAATCCATGTGAGGGAGTGGTGTCGATGATTCCAAAATCCATACTTTGGCGAG
>Ga0126377_10002865_pt1 | contig 12049 bp, 6 predicted proteins | sample PanSoiMetPlot_22_FD_92647 | JGI IMG/M metagenome (GOLD analysis project Ga0126377, IMG submission 92647) | Tropical forest soil microbial communities from Panama - MetaG Plot_22 | ecosystem: Environmental > Terrestrial > Soil > Tropical forest > Bulk soil | place: Panama | collected 2016-02-17
ACTCCCTACCGCGTCGAGTTGCTCACCGGAAGCTTAAAGGCGAAGGAGAAACGCAAAGTTCAAGAGGCGATTGCCGCCGGCGATATCGATCTCGTCGTCGGAACACATGCGCTCATTCAGGAAGCCGTTCAATTCCGGAAGCTCGGTCTGGCAGTGATCGATGAACAACACCGCTTCGGAGTGATGCAGCGGGCAGAGATTCGCCGGCGGGGGATGAATCCCGATGTCCTGGTGGTCACGGCGACACCCATTCCGCGGAGCCTGGCGATGACCGTTTACGGCGACCTCGAGGTGTCGATCATCGACGAAATGCCACCCGGCCGAACTCCGGTCTCCACTCACGTGCGCGGCGAAGACCGGCGCGAGAAAATCTACGAATTCATTCACGAGCAGATCACCCGGGGCCGCCAGGCTTACGTCGTCTTACCGATCATCGAGGAATCGGAAAAACTGGATCTGCGCAATGCGACAGAAATGTACGAGAATCTCCGCAACAAGGTATTCACCCAGTTCAATGTCGGGCTCCTGCATGGAAGGATGAAACCTGCGGAAAAAGAAGAAGTCATGCAGGCTTTCACCGCGAACTCTTTGCAGATTCTGGTCGCGACCACTGTGATCGAGGTCGGTGTCGATGTCCCGAACGCTTCGGTCATGTTGATCGAGCATGCCGAACGTTTCGGGCTTTCGCAATTACACCAGTTGCGCGGGCGTGTCGGCCGCGGGGCGGCTGAGAGCTATTGCATTCTGCTGGCTCAATTCAACAAGACCAAAGAAGCGCGTGAACGGTTGAAGATCATGGAAGAGACGACCGACGGGTTCAAAATCGCGGAAAGAGACCTGGAGATCCGCGGTCCGGGTGAAGTCATGGGCACGCGGCAATCGGGTATTCCGGCATTCAGAATTGCCAATCTCGTTCGCGATCAGAAGATTCTTGAGATAGCAAGGCGCGAGGCGAATTATATGCTCGAAGAACGTGGCCGCACCCGGGAAACCGATCGCTTGATCGAGCACGTGAAAAGCCAGCCGCGTTTCGGTTTGGCACAGGTCGGATAAAATTAAGAGGGATTACGAAAAAGACGAAATAAACGAAACAAACGAAAAAAATCATTTTCGTTTGTTTCGTTTATTTCGTCTTTTTCGTAATCTCTCTTCAGTCCGCTTCGCGTTCTTCCATCATGACGAGCGCAAATTGCCAGCGGGCGCCTTGCGGGATCGGCTCGTAAGCTCTTTCGTGGCGAACGGCGAAATCCAGTGCTTCTTCTACCGCTTCAGTTAAATCAGGATGGACTCCTTGACGCATGCAGGCGTCGAGGTGAGTTGCGAGAATCTCCTGTGCCCAGGCAATCTCTTCGTCGGTGATCAAATGTGGTAATTCGGATTCGATCCCAGCCAGGTTCTGTTTTTTCAGCCTTGAATCGAGCAATCGTTTTGCGAGAGAATCGGCGTTGGGGTGTCTCATATAAACCTCTCTAGTTCCGACAACCTGCTATTGCCACTAACCGCAAACTTGCTTTTAACTTGCTTTTAAAAGGATAGCGCATGCTAATGCTCCGTGAGGAAAGATTCAAGTGATTTTAATGAGGAAAGAAGAAACGCGCGAAGATTTCGACACTTTCGTTTGTTGCAATGATTTTTGCTCGTTTCCTGTTTACGCTCAGGTTTTGTCAGGCGGCGCAAATATTTGTCAGGGTAGCGATTATGATGCTAAGATCGCATATTAGCTAATTTCTATCGAAGATTTTTATCTTATTCAGGAGAGATAATGCGGCAAGAGAAACAACCTCCGGTTCGACTTGTCCAAATCGAACCGATGAAAAAGCCCCCTGCGCAAGCGATCCCCGTCCTGTCGGACCGACAGATATTCCAGAAGAAAACCTATATTGCATTTCGCAAAATTTCCGGATTGCTTTATACCAAACATTCTTACGGAGCAACGAGAAGATGGGTGCTCGCAAAAATATTGCCCGACAAGGTGCTTTATCGCTGGAAGCCCTATCAGAAAGGCGGATGCAATCGCTGCGGCCTATGCTGCAAGATAGTTTTCAAGTGCCCATTCTTCTTCGAGGACGAACAGTCGACCGCCTGTATGATCTATACCTCGAAGAAACACGCTCCACCGCCCTGTGTCGTCTTCCCGATCGACCCGATGGACCTGGCAGAGGTGCAGCGGGAGATCGCGCCGGCGCCTTGCCCTTTCTATTATGAAGGAGCGCCTGAACACCCGACGACCTGGGGGGCACTCAAGGCGGAGATTCGCACGGAATTCGGGAAGAGAGTGGATAAATTGAAGGAGGCTTTCGATTTCTAAAAAAAAGGGAGTGACCGAAGTCACTCCCTCAGATCGATTAGCATCGTTATTTAGAATTCGAGTCGGCCGACGAATTGAACAATTCGCGGCGGGGCAGCGTTTGTAAGTCGCCCGAACTGAGTGCTGTTAATATTGAAGACTGTCGAATTCGTATTAAGATTGAAGCGTGTCGAATTGGTCAGGTTGAACCCTTCGACACGGAACTGAAAGCGAGTCGCTTCTCTGATCGAAAAATTCTTGATCATCGAAGCGTCCCAATTCCAGAAAATCGGACCGTTAATAAATAACCTCTCCGTCGAGCCTGTCTGCAGCGGATCGACGTTAAAGAAAACCTGACCAGGGAATGTAGCTGAACCGAATCCATTTGCCGCTCTTCCACTCGCTGCAATCACACTTGGATCGATGAAGTAGACACCTGGCGGTAACCCCTGTGAATTACCCGCCGGTACGAAGTTAACACCAATCAGGTCTTTGATTTGATCCTTTGTCAGCGAAGAGTTGGCAGTCTGGTTTCCTGACCGTCCATCACGATTCAAAGTTCCACGCGCATCGAAAAGCGATAATGGTGTACCAGAAGCTACCTGCACGATTGAGGTTACCTCCCAACCTCCGATAACTCGATCAAGCCATCCACCGCGATCGAGGAATCTTCTGCCTTTGCCGATCGGCAATTCATAAATCCCATTGAAATTGATCGTGTGCGTGGTGTCGTATGCAGCGCGGGAGTAATCGAGTCGGGGATTTCTATTATCGATGTATGGAGCGACACGGGATTGATTTATTCCATCATCCGGCACGTCAGTCAGTATCTTTTGGAAGGTATAGTTGGTTTGGAAGTATAAGCCTTTGGAAAGACGCCGGCGAACTTCCGTCTGTAATGCATTGTAACGCAACCTGCCACCATTCAATAAAAGATTTGCAACACCAGTGTTGGGGTTGGATAAAAATCTCACTGTGCCGGTATTTCCACCATTAATTAAATTAACCACTGTCTGAGCCGGTGTCCCCAATGCTACATCCGTCTGGACTTGAGCTTGCCCAACTTGTGTCAGGTTTGGAATAACTGTTAAAGGCTGACACTGGCCAGCTGCAATACAAGCAGGTGTGCCGAAAATATTTCCGGCAGTTGTTCCTACTCTCGTTGCTCTTTCGTTCTGAACGGCGCGAAGGAAGTCCGCACCGAACCCATTGTCGCGTATATCGACTTGATTGAAATCGATCGTCCGCACCAGCTGGTTGCTGAACGCCCCTACATAACGAATTTCGATGGCGGTATCGAATCCGAGATCACGTTGGATACCAAAGTTGTACTCGTATACTTTTGGAATCTGCAGATTCGGATCAACCGCAAAAACGGTACCGAAATTGTTGAATGAAGCAGTGTTGTTATCCGCGTATCTGCGAGGTGGAGCAAGAAACGGCGGGGCCGTTGCCGGAGCGATTTGTAAAGCGTTGCTAAATCGAGCATTCAGTCGATTAGTAGCAGCCAATGAAGGATCAATCTGCTGAAGTGCGCTCGCAGTTGCTGATAAACCGGCGTTCCCACCAATCGCATTGTCAATAGAGCGGATGTATTCGTCATTGACATAGCCCATTCTAAATCCACCGCGAATCACGGTCCTGCGATCGCCGAAAACGGAACCCAAGATTTTGTTTTGGGAAGATGGCGTATAGGCAAAGCTGAAGACAGGGGCGATATTATCCCGATCAGGTTTGGTGAAATTTCCAGGTGTGCCGGAATTTCTTCCGACGAAATCATAGGTTCCATTCGGATTTAATATGTCTCCGACCGCATCATCACCAACCACTGGTTCCAGATATAAACCGTCAACAGTTCTCAAAGATTTGTAATATTCGTATCGCAGTCCAAAATTTAATGTCAATGATGAGCGAACACGCCATTGATCGCCAACATAGAAGGAGACTGTGTCGTATGTCAGATCGCGATTGAGAGCAGCACCTGGCACATATCCGGAGGTCCGACTTGTCACATTAGCACCGATATTCCCAGATCCGAGGATTCCGCCAAGCAAATATCTTAGCGCATCAGCATTGTTTCGATCGGTTGGACTAATACCTCCTGGGAATAACCCTGCACCTAAACGAGGAGTATTGGTATTAGCTGTGGTGGAGAAATTGTAAGTCGGGATTCCTACATTAGCCTGGCCGAAGGAGAAAACTTTATATTTAGTAAACTCCCCTCCAAAGCGAAAAGTGTGTTGGGCAAGAGAGAAGGTTGCGTTGTCATTGAATGTGAAAGCGCGGGAATTCCTTCCCTGGTTACGGAAGTTTAACTCGGGGTTTGTAACCAATCCGAAACCACCGACCAAAAAGGGCTGATTCGGTAATACTCCGTTCAGGAAGAGGACATCAGATAATTGGAAACCTCCACGAAGCTCATTGGAGAATCTTGCACCGACTGATTGCCACCCCAGAGCCAAAAACTTAGTCGGGCCTTCTGTTCGCGCCTGAGCGGATTGATTGTAAGTATTGTCTATGTCCGTTCGCGCATCGACTGTTTTGTTGAATCGAAAAACCCCATTCAGGGAATTTCGGGCATTTATCTCATAATCAATTCGACTGGTATATTCATTGCGATTTTCCGGATCGGACTGATTGAAGCCCAATCCAGTCGTATTCAATGTATCGCCAATATCTGGTCTATTCCCACTTGTTGGAATTTGATTAAGAAAACGACTTTGAACTGTAGGATCCAGAGTTAATGCTCCAGGATAATTATTAGCATCCGGTATGGCTGCTGCTAGTCCTGCTCCACTCAAAACGTTAACCTTGCAGACGCCCCCTATAAATGAAATGCACTGTCCGGGTGCAATCGTATCGGGATTTGTCGGGCGATAGGAAAAGATTCCGTTTCGGGCATCCGGCAGAAATATTGTAGTTGTCTTCGGTGTTTGCTGGCGTAAAAGGAACTTCTCATATGAGAAGAAGAAAAATGCCCTGTCTTTTACTGCATTGTTAACCAATGGCAACCAAACTGGCCCGCCAATTTTGCCGCCGAATTGATTACGATTCAGGAAAGGACGCGGTTGCCGAGGATCCCCGACATTCGCCCGCCCTTGCTGGACTGCCGCATCAGTCGCAACGAAACGACCGGCCGCATTGCTGAAAAAGTCATTTGATGCAAACTGAGAGTTGCGATTATAAAGAAATAATCCACCATGAAAATCTTTACCACCACGAGGAGTCACCGATTGAACCTGTGACGAACCATAACCGATTTCCGCACCGGCATTTTGTGTGACAACAGTGAATTCACCAGTATTATCGACAGTCGGTGAATCAGGAACGAATCCATTGCGAATGAAAATATCCTGAACATTTATTCCATCACGCACGAAGTTGGTCGAAGATGTTCGTCCGCCATTGATGATTGAACTGCCGTTCCCCCGGTTCGGTGCCGCGCCCGGCTGCAAACCAATCAAATCAAGAGGATTGCGCCCGTTTAGAGGCAACTCGAGAACCTGGCGCGGGCTGACCGTGTTACTCAATTCTCCGGTTGTCGCATTCAACACATCAGCTCCGGCTGTGACAGTGACTGAATCCTGAACGTCACCCACTTCCAGAGTTACATTGAGCAGATACTCGCGGCCCACGTCGATCTTAACTTCGCTGGCGGTAACGGTCTTAAAACCAGCCGCAGATATCTTCACGGTGTATGTTCCGATCAAAAGCGCCGGATAATTAAAAGTCCCTTCAGAAGTAGCGAATATTTTTCTCTCCTGATTTGTCTGGTTATCGATGATTATGATAGTTGCTCCCGATACTACTCCATCCGGGCTGGACACGGTGCCAACAAGGCGTCCAATATTAGCCTGCGCAAATACCGATATGCTGAGCATACACATTACGACAGCTCTAAAAATTGTCTTCTTCAAGCAAAACCTCCTCAGTTAGTTTGAGCCTTAGCATTTGCCTCAAAGTTAAATTGACTTATTCGGAAAAATTTATCTGGCAATTAAATACACTACGCGGAGCGGCACTTCAGAATTTTGGAATTAGCAACCTTTATGCCATAAATTTATTGATCATACTTCTACTGATTTTGTTTCACTTATCAGAACCTTACATACTATTAGACATACCTTATTCCAGAATTATGAACATAATTGGGATTTATGGATATATAAGTAAGCTATTAGAATATTTTGTTATTAACTTCAATGGTATCGATGCTCAAACAATCAATTGGAAAATAAACTGAGAGAATGTCATTCAGGTTGCGGGGCAAGTTACGGGGCAAGTTGGAGGCCTCTACATAGTTAATTTATTTACTACTTCAGTCTCTTCATTGGAGGAAAGTTTGCCAATCCAGACATCGGAAATAACACCTTTATCGTCAGCAACGATAATTGTGGGAGTTCCTCCGACATTCAGCGAGTCCAATTGAGATTGGCGAATCTCAACGCCTGATATCCCCAGTTCGCTCAAGTATTTTTCAGCTTCCTCTTTCGGCTGTGGAAGCACGGCGGTAATCTGGACATTTTTGCCATGCGCTTGCTGAATAAGCTTTTTATAAAATTCTGCGCTCTCTCTGCAGTATATACAGCCCTTCGATAAGACGAGCAGCACATTCCTGTTACTTTTTGGCCAATCTATATCGGCAATTGAAACTTTAGCTCCGACGATTGGAAATTTTGGCCTCGACACTGTTTGAGAACCAGGCAAGAAATATTGTCGAATAAAAATGCCAACTAGAAAAACGACAACGATGACGATTAGAATATTTACCACTAACTCGAATTTTTTATGGATTTTACTCATATGCGAAAAAAATATATTTAAAGGTTAGGTAAGTAATCATTAAGTGATCATCATGACCTTTATCTCTCTTTGCCACGAAAGTCAGGGGCATTTGTCCCCTACCTTAAGTGACTTCGATAGACAAAACATGGCAAATTAATTTCCTGCCATCAAATTGAAAATGACTTATTTAGTGAGAGGATTATTATCCTTGTGATTGGGGAGGGTGGGGGCAACAAAGAAAAAGAAAACAGCTAAATACTACTTTTCAGATTCGTCAGTATTTAAGAATTGTATAACTAAAATATCCTCTAGCAGCATACCCTGGACTACCTGGAACAAAAACGCAAGACTCGTTAGATACTTTGGCACTTTTACCGGAATTATAGATACGAAATTATCTATAATTTGGATTTAACTTTATCAGTGTAATACTTCTCAGTAATCCAATCTACCTTCGTAGGGCAGATCGGAAATCTTGAACCGCATATTCAGCTTGAGATTCCGCGAGACTTCCGAATAGAAGCGCAAAAAGTTTCCCCCATCAACAACAAAAGGCTGACCGTCGAGAGTCCTCGGAAAAACGAACTTTGCCCCCATTCCATCATTGTTCGGCTTCAGGTACTCCTGGAGGAAAAGCCGTTTACCATCCTTTGTCTCGAGATAGGTATTATTCTTCAACATAGCTGTATTGGAACTATTAAATGCTTGCATCGCGGGTCCGGAAATCCGCCGGTCGGTGGAATCGTAGTCGACCGCGACAACGATATACTGGTCGGTCTGCTGTTCGGCGAAAGCTTTGATTTGCTCGGCCTGAGGCGCATTTTTCAATTGAGCCAGACGAGCCAGTGCGAGCCGGATGGGCTTTGATGATAGAAGCCGGATTCGATAATTTATGCTCGTCGCCTGATTGTAAGCCCCTTCATTGCTATTCCTATTACCGGGACTATAGAACATTTCCGAGGTATTGGTTTCAGTTTGCGTTTGCCCCCAGGGCGAATCATTCAATACTTTGATGGCATCCTTCTCCGTCCACTCCGTCCATGGCTTCATCTTTTTTTGCGCGCCGGCGATCGATGATAATGCAAGCAGGAATAGAAGGATGATTGCGATCTTTTTCATTATTATTCTCCAAAGTCAAAAGAGAAAATCAGGTTTACCGGGGAGTAATAATATGGATCGGGAAAAAAAGCTGGGAGCGGCTCGGAAACGAGCAAGCTCCCAGCTGGGAACAAACGGAAAATTCATTGGGAATACATCGTTTGTTCCGGGTGTATCAGATCACCAGTTGAATCGCGCGACGATCTGTACCAATCGTCCGCCCGGGTCCTGAGTGTTATTCTGATCCCTATATGCTGCTGTCACCTGGCCGAAGGTATCATTTGATAGATTACCGACTACACCCAGGTAATTGATATTGTTAAAGGCATTCAGGAACTCTCCGGATAACTCAAAATTGGTTTGTTCGCTGATCCTGAACTTCTTCCTGAGGCTCAAATCGAATCGGGTGAACATTGGACCGTTGACGATAACCTGGTTCGGGGCGCAATCGCCGGCAACTACCTGGATACAACTTGCGCTGTTAGCAGGCGCTATATAACGACCGGTAGGCACTCCACGCGAACTGTAGCCGGTCGCAGATGTCGCACTGGGATTATTGGCTCGCTGTGTGTTGAGGATAATGTCATCAGGCAGGATATAAACGACACCTTTCGCATCGTCGAATCGAAGCTTGTATGCATCCTGGAGCTCCTCTCGAGTCATACCGACCAGGCGAACATTGCCAAAATTCAAATAATTTCCGCTCTGAACTCTGGCTGCGCCATAAAATTCCCAACCACCGACGATCCGGTCCAGCAGACCTCCGGCATTGCCCGCGAGCAACTTCCCGCGACCGAACGGCAGTTCATATATCCAATTAACCTTAAAGGCATGCTCGAGGGTATCGCCCAGGGAATTAATACGAGGCGAGCGGAACGAGACCCGGGTTCCCGTGAAGCTTTTTGAAAAGACATAACTTCCCTGCCCCGACAATCCGCTCGATAAACGGCGACGCAGCTCGATCTGGAGACCGTCATACTTGCTGTACCCGCCGTTCCCGGTGAAGTTTGCCCCACCCAGAAGACCAGGATTTGCCAGGAAGAAGTTTTCCGCTAACCCTCCCTTCATCGGATTATATGCATTATCACGCCGGGTAGGGTCGCCGAAGAGACCAAAATTGGCATTAGATGAAGCGAGGTTGAGAGGATTTGGGTTGTTAAAAGCCAACTGGTTAATGAAGTTAGTATTGGCAAAAAGACTACTTGAGTTGTAATTCGTAGCGACGTCCGCCTTCGAAGCCGGTAATCCGCTAAAGAAGGCAAGAAATATCGGCAATGGAAAGGTGCCGGTACCCGGGCCCCGATAGCGGAAATGGCTTAATCCGTTCGCGAGATTTGCTTTTAAATTAGCCTGCGCCAGCTTGAACTCATTGAGGAACCCGTTTTCGACGATGTTCGCTTCATTCAGATTGTAAGTGACCCATTGATGGAGATTGAGAGTTCGGACATAGCGCACATCGATCGCCATGTTTTTAGTGATCTCGCGTTGAATGCCAAAGGTCCAGGATTGAGTATAAGGCACTCTGATGCCGGGGTCGAAAACACTGACGGAATTCGTAATCGCTCCCTTGATCGGATAAACAGGCTCAGTCGGGAATGGAGGCGGACCCAGCCGGCCGGTCTCACGCAACAGTACGGGCAAGGTGCCGAGGTTCCCGAGCGTGATGTTGCGCGTCGCTGTGATGAAAGACCCGGGATTTCCATCAAACACCCCGGAGAATGAAGCAGCACCCATGCGGTTATAAGCGATCGAGTATCCGCCACGTAAGACTGTACTTCCACTTTCTCCCAGAATCCTCTTGAGCCAGCCCCCCTGTGCGCTCGGACTCCAGGCAAAACCGAAACTAGGAGCAAAGTTTCGATAATCGACGTCGTATGCCCGATCACCCTGCTTGAATTGGACGAACTGAGTATCGCGTCCGGTGCGCGCGTTGGGCGCGAAGAGATTGCCCGGACCGGAGAGCCCCCAGAGGTCGTCGATGGATGCCGTCGAATAACTGCTGTTGAGTGGAGTGAAAGGCAGCTGCAGCTCCCAACGCAATCCATAATTTATCGTCAGGTTCTGTCGGGCTCGCCATGAATCCTGAGCAAAAATGCCGAGCTCGCGCTGGCGCCCACGCTGGACAATTCTCCCGTTATAAACATATTTGCTAGTCTGCTCATCGAGATAGGCATTAGCTCCGATGGAGGTTATCCGCCCGGTCAAAACGGCATATAGACCGCGGGCGTTATTTAAGACAGTGGTTGATGCTCCAGGAAATTTACCGGGGGCATCTCTGAACAGATCATCCGCCGGATCATTTGTATTCACTCCGAAACCAAGTTGAGGCACGACCACATTCTGGTCTTCCACCCAGAAGTTGACCTGGGTGAATGCTCCGCCGAAATTCAAAGAGTGGGAACCGCGTGTCCAGGTCATGGTATTACTTATCTCCCAGACCGGTGCATTTCGGCGCGAAGTGTCGGCCCGGGCAGTCGGACCGGTAATTCCTGCGGCATTTGCTATGCCGGTTGAATTGTTGCCCGTAAGTCCACCGAGGTTAAATCCTGCCTGGTTCACGAAACTCCCCGCATTGATATCGGGGAAGAAGAGGACTGTTCCTCCATTCAACGCAAATCGCGCTTCATTCACGAGTGTCGGTGTTAAGGTAGAGCGGAGGGCCATTGAATTCGAGAACCGATTGGAGAACTGTCCTCCCTGATTCGGAAAGCCGGGGAAGGTTGCATCTGCGTTATTAAGTGTGTCGACCGTAGTTATGTATTTCTGATAGTAATAGGTATTCTCCAGATGATGTTTATCAGTTAGATTGAAATCCAAACGGACGGTTGGGTAGTAGCGTTTACCGATGCTGTTATTCGAGAAGGTGAACCGTTGGATGTTTGGATCCGGCAAGATCTCAATACCACCAGTCTGCGCCGTCGAATTGCGGATATCGGTCAGTAATTTTCCAATAACCAGATCAGGTGTATCGGTCTGCCCATTTTTACCAGCCAGCTCATAAAGATTCACTTCTGCCACTCCGCCCTCGACGGTATAGCGAAATCTTCCCTGCTGTGCTTCGGGACTCAGGATAAATCGCTGCCGGTTGACCTGGGTTGGTTGCCGGAATTCCTCATAATTAACGAAGAAGAAAGCCTTATCACGTCCGTTGAATAGTTTCGGGATCAAGATCGGGCCACCGAACCGGCCGCCGAACTGATTGAGCAGGACACGTTCCCGGGGTGCTTTACAATTATCACGATCAAAAGGCTGTTGGCAGGTCAATCCTGTCTCTTTATTGATCGGCGTCACGTTACGATTCGTAAACCAGTAGTTGGAGTTCAGTGCAGGATTGCGATGGTACTCATAAAGACTACCGTGGAATTCATTATTACCCGAGCGGGTTACTAACTTGATCTGTACCGCTCCCTGGCCCGAACTCTCTGCTCCAGGAGTGGCCGTGGAAACGGTCACTTCTTCGATTGCATCGAGGCGTGGGCTGATATAACTGAAAAATCCATCACCAGTCTTATTGAAGTTGTCCTGCGTATTGACTCCGTCAATCGTGATATTGATTGTGCTTTGAGGCAAGCCATTGATCGTGGAACCACGAGGCCCGCCAGTTGTGTTGGTGCCCGGAAGCAGGACGAGGAAATCGAGGACATTGCGCGTCTGAAGGGGCAAATTTGCGATCTGATTAACGACCAGAGTTGTCGAGATATTGGCAGACTGCGTCTGGACGATCTCCGCCCCTCCTTGAACAACAACCGATTCGCTGGCATTGCCGATTTCAAGACTGATGCGAACGCTGGCCGGCACACCCGCATCGAGCTTGACATCGTTGACGACCGCCTGTTTGAAACCGGATGAAGTGACCGTCACCGTATAAATGCCGGGATC
>Ga0126377_10002866_pt1 | contig 12049 bp, 7 predicted proteins | sample PanSoiMetPlot_22_FD_92647 | JGI IMG/M metagenome (GOLD analysis project Ga0126377, IMG submission 92647) | Tropical forest soil microbial communities from Panama - MetaG Plot_22 | ecosystem: Environmental > Terrestrial > Soil > Tropical forest > Bulk soil | place: Panama | collected 2016-02-17
CGCTCGAAGACTTCGAAGACGCGCCGGAGGAAACCATGTGCCATGAGCATGCGTGTCGACGTGATCTCGACCATAGTGACGTGGCGCTTGCAGGCGACGGCCGCCAGGGGCCGATCGGCGGTTGGCGGCTCCGCCGTAATCGTCGTGCCCCGCCCGCCGGAGCGCCGGCTGTTCAGAATCCGAACCGGAATGTCTTTGTCGACGGCCGGCAGGATCGTGCTGGGGTGCAACACCTTCGCTCCGAAATACGCCAGCTCCGATGCTTCGCCGAAGGACAGGAACGGCACGACGTGAGGCGAGCTGACGACTCGGGGGTCGGCGGTCAGCATACCGTCGACGTCGGTCCAGATCTGGATCTCGCGGGAATCGAGCGCGGCGCCGATAATCGCCGCCGAGTAATCCGATCCGCCGCGACCGAGCGTCGTGGTCACGCCCTGGCTCGTCGCGCCAACAAATCCGCCGACGACCGGCACGCGTCCCTCTGCGATGCGCGGCATGATCTCGCGGCCGACCGCCTCGCGCGTCTCGTCTGGCTTCGGCGACGCCGATGTATGCGCCGCGTCGGTGACGATCGCCCGCCGGGCGTCCACCCACGCGGCGGGAATGCCGCTGTGCTCCAGCGCTGCGGCGACGATGCGGCTGTTTATCAGTTCGCCGGTGCAGACAATTGCGTCGTGAGCGCTCGGTGACGCCGCGCGGAGGATCCCGGTCGCTTTGAGCAGTGCGCGCAGATCATCCAGCTGCGCGGCGATCTCGACCAGCAGATCGTTGGCGGCGTCGGCCGGGAGCAGTCGCTCGATGGCTTCGAAATGCCGGCGCGACAGCTCCGCGACCCCGTTCAGCACGTGCGCGTCACGGCGGCGTTCGGCTGACTGTGTCAGTTCCAGGAGGCGATCGGTCACGCCGCTCATCGCGGAGACGATGACCACCGGCGGCAGACCCGACGCCTCCCGCGCTCCCCGCACGATCCCGACGACGCGGGTGATGGCGTCAGCATCAGCGACTGACGTCCCCCCGAACTTCATGACGATGGGTCCGGTAAGTGACGAGGGCGCTGCACCATGGGGTTCCCGCCGTACGTGAGTATCCATTCTGTTGGCTCCGTTCAAGGGACTCTCTGCCTAGTGTGGCGCTCAGTCGCCGACCAAAAGCCCTTCAGCACGCATCAGCTCTGCGTTCAACACGGCGGCGCCGGCGGCGCCCCGGATCGTGTTGTGCCCGAGCGCGATGAACTTGATGTCGAGCACCGGGCACTTCCGGACGCGACCAACGGTGACGGTCATCCCGCCGTCGCGCTCGACGTCAAGCCGGGGCTGCGGGCGATCGCCCGCCTGCGTCCACACGATTGGATTGGGCGGCGCGGTCGGCAGCTCCAGCTCCTGCGGACGGCCCCGGAACGTCTGCAGCGCGCGGACGACGTCGTCTGTCGACGGCTTCGTGTCGAACGCAATCGAAACGCTCTCAGTGTGACCATCGACGACAGGCACCCTGGTTGTCTGAGCGCTCAGCACCATCGGATGCGGTGTGACCGCGTTGCCCTGGAGCGCACCCAGGATCTTCTTCGGCTCGCTCTCGATCTTTTCTTCCTCGCCAGAGATAGCGGGCACGACGTTGCCGAGAATGTCGAGCGACGCCACCCCCGGATATCCTGCGCCCGAAACGGCCTGAAGCGTCGTCACCATCACCGAGCGAATTCCGAACTGTCGCAGCGGTGCAAGCGCCAGCGAGAGCACGACGGTCGAGCAATTCGGGTTGGTGACGATAGCGCCGCGCCATCCGCGTTCGCGGCGTTGCGCGGGAAGCAGCGCCAGATGATCGGGGTTGACTTCGGGGATGAGAAGCGGGACCAGCGGGTCCATGCGGTAGCTGCGGGCGTTGCTGATGACAAGATGCCCGGCCTGGGCGAAGGCCGGCTCGACGTCCTTGGCGGCGTTCGCATCGAGCGCCGAGAACATCAGGTGCGGCCCGCGCCCGGGGGTACACGAATCGACGCGCACACCGCGAAGATCGTCTGGCATCGGCGACGACAATCGCCAGGCGGCGGCGTCCGCGTAGGCCTTTCCCTCGGACCGCTCGCTGGCGCCGAACCACGCCGGCCGGAACCATGGATGATTCGCGAGCTGCTTGATGAACTGCTGACCGACCATGCCGGTCGCGCCGAGAACGCCTACGTCGATTCGTGTGTTGTTCATGATGTCCTGGTCAAAAAAAAACCCGCCGGCCTTTGAGGGGCCGGCGGGTGTTGGAACTCTTTGCTGTGCTTGCTCAGCTACGCGGCGATCGCGCACACCCCCGGCCTGCGGATTCGCTTCGTCCGCTTTCGACAAACCGTCTGGGCCGTGGAAGTCATCGTCACGAGTTCCGGAAGTATATCGGTGAGTCGGTCCCGACGTCAAATTGGTGGTGACGCCCCTCCTTCGCTGCCGTGCAGCTTCGGAGGGCAACCTTCGCGCGGCTTGCCAACCGTAGCTCACGCGAATTCTTCGCAAGGGTGAGCGAAGGTTGGAATTGAGAATTGCAATTTGCAGTTTTGACGTCCCTGCTCAGTTACGCCAGAATTCCCGACGTATGACGAAACAGCTTGCGTTCGGCCTCTCGGTCGCAGTCCTTGGCGCCCTCGCGCTCGCCCATCCCCGCGCAGCCGCGGATTCCACGACGCTGGGGTATTACCGGTTTCCGGCGATCCATGGCGACACGATCGTCTTCACAGCCGAAGGAGACCTCTGGCGTGTCGGCGTCGGCGGCGGCATCGCGCAGCGCCTCACGACCCATCCGGCCGAAGAGTCGCGGGCAGCGATCTCTCCTGATGGAAAGACCATCGCGTTCTCGGCCGCATACGAGGGACCGACCGAGGTCTACACGGTTTCCATCGACGGAGGCGTCCCGGTCAGGCAGACCTATGAAGGCGGCAATGCGCTCGTCGCCGGATGGTCTCCCGCCGGAGAGGTCGTGTACTCGACTCGCCGTTTCTCGACGCTGCCAAACACGCAGCTCGCGCGCGTCAACCCCTTATCGGGCGCCCGCACGCTGGTCCCGCTCGCGCAGGCAAGCGATGGCTCCTACGACGCCAACGGTCGGACGCTGTATTTCACGCGACTGGCGTTCCAGGGCAGCTACACGAAGCGATATCAAGGAGGCACGGCGCAGAACCTGTGGCGGTTTGCGGACGGGGACACGGAAGCCTCGCCGTTAACAGCGGACTACAAGGGCACGAGCAAAAATCCGATGGCGTGGAACGGTCGTCTTTATTTCCTGAGCGATCGAGACGGCACGATGAACATCTGGTCGATCTCCGAGCGCGGCGGTGATCCCAGGCAACACACGAAGCACGCCGGCCTCGACGCGTCGTCGCCATCGCTGTCAGGCGGACGGATCGCATACCAGCTCGGCGCGGATATCCGGCTCTTCGATGTCGCCAGCGGCGAGGACCGGGCGGTCCCCATCAGGCTGGTCTCCGATTTCGATCAACTGCGCGAAAAGTGGATCAAGACGCCGATGGAGTGGGTCACGAGCGCGCACGTCTCGCCGACCGGCGATCGGGTTGTGCTCACGGCGCGCGGGCAGGTATTCGTTGTTCCCGCGCAACAGGGACGCATCGTCGAAGCGACGCGAGACAAGAAGGTCCGCTATCGAGAGGGACGATTCTTCCCGGACGGGAAGTCGGTGCTGACGCTGTCCGATCAGAGCGGCGAGGTGGAATTCTGGAAGGTCCCGGCCAACGGCGTCGGCGACAACACGCAACTGACCGCCGACGGCAAAGTGCTGCGCTGGGACGGGATTCCGTCCTCCGACGGCGCGCGGATCGCGCACTTCGACAAGGATCAGCAGCTCTGGGTCTACGACATCGCGTCGAAAACGAACAAACAGATCGCCGAGTGCGACGAAGGTGATTTCGCCGACGTGACGTGGTCGCCTGATGGCAAGTGGCTCGCCTATACCGCGCCCGATCGCAACCAGATGACGCGGCTGTATCTCTACAGTCCGGATACAAGTCGCATCACACCGGTCACGACGGATCGCTACGACAGCTACAGCCCGGCGTGGTCGCCCGACGGCAAGTGGCTCTACTTCCTCTCGGATCGCAACTTCGTCTCGGCGGTCGGAAGCCCCTGGGGATCGCGTCAGCCGGAACCCTTCTTCGACAAGCAGACCAAGATTTACCTCGTCTCGTTGAAGCCAGGTGAACGATCGCCGTTCCAGCCCGACGACGAGCTGTCACCACCATCGGCGGAGGACAAGAGCGATCAGAAGAAGGAGGAGAAGAAGGATTCCGCGACGCCCGCACCTGCGCCCGCTGCCCAGGGTGTCCAGCCTCCAGTGCCGGCGGTTGCTGACTTGACGGGAATAGAAACCCGTCTGCTCGAAGTGCCGCTGCCGGCCGGAAACTACGGCAACCTGGAGACGGACGGTAAACGGCTGTACTTCACGTCTCGCGACGTTTCGTCAACCGGCCGCCCCGCGCTCAAGACACTCGCGATCGAAAACAAGAACCCGAAGCCGGAAACGTTCGCGGAGGATGTTTCGGAATATGAGCTGACGCTCGATCACAAGAAGCTGATGCTCCGGAAGGCGCAGGACATTTTCATCTTCGACGTCGCCGCGAAAGCACCGGCTGATACCTCGAAAAGCAAGGTGCCGCTGACTGACTGGGCCTTCCGGCTGGATCCGCGGGACGAATGGCGGCAGATGTTCAATGAGGCGTGGCGGCTCGAGCGCGACTACTTCTATGACCGAAAGATGCACGGCGTCGACTGGGAGGCGATGCAGGGGAAGTACCTGCCGCTCGTGGATCGCGTGACGGATCGGGCGGAGCTGTCCGACATCCTGTCGCAGATGGTTGGCGAGCTGTCGGCGCTGCACATCTTCGTCCGCGGCGGTGACGCTCGACGCGGGGTCGACCAGGTCCAGCCGGCTTCACTGGGCGCGACGTTCGAGCGCGATGAAAAGGCCGGCGGTTTTCGCGTGACGCATGTCTACAAGACCGATCCCGACGTGCCGGCCGATCTTGCGCCGCTGGCGCGAGCCGATGTCAACGTGCGGGAGGGAGACGTCATCCAGATGGTCAACGGCGTGCCCGCCTTGTCGGTGCGCGATCTCGATGGCCTCCTGCGCAACCAGTCCGACAAGCAGATGTTGCTGCGCGTGGCACCGAAAGCGGGCGGCGCGACGCGGGACGTCGTGGTCACGCCGGTCACGCTGGCGCGTGAAACGACCATGCGCTACGACGAATGGGAATACACCAGACGCATGGCCGTCGAGCGAGCCGGGCAAAAGAAGATTGGCTACGTTCACCTGCGCGCGATGGGCCCCAACGATATCGCCCAGTGGCAACGCGAGTTCTACCCGATCTTCGATCGCGACGGCCTCATCGTCGACGTGCGCCACAACAATGGCGGCAACATCGACAGCTGGATTCTGGAGAAGCTCCTGAGAAAGGCGTGGTTCTACTGGCAGCCGCGTATCGGGAATCCAACGTGGAACATGCAATATGCATTTCGCGGCCACGTCGTCGTGATCTGCGATCAGAACACCGCGTCAGATGGCGAGGCCTTCGCCGAAGGCTTCCGCCGGCTCGGGCTGGGAAAGGTCATCGGCACCCGGACGTGGGGTGGAGAGGTGTGGCTGTCGCAGAGTAACTTCCTGGTCGACCGCGGCATCGCCACCGCAGCCGAGACCGGCGTGTTCGGTCCTGACGGCGACTGGTTGATCGAAGGCCATGGTGTCGACCCCGACATCGTCGTCGATAACCTGCCGCACGCGACGTTCAGCGGCACCGACGCGCAGCTTGACGCCGCCATCAAGTATCTGCAGGAGGAGATCAAGAAGAACCCGATTCCCGCGCCGGTTGCGCCGAAGTATCCGGATAAGTCCTTCAAGCCGCCGCGGGGCAACCGCGGCAGCCAGCCAGGAGGCGCAATCGACCGGGATCAGGTGCCGTAGGAATCAGTATCCGCCACCTGGCGACGGGTTCGGCGACGCGTCGTTGAGCGTGCCGACCATCGACGGGTGGAGCGAGCAGTGATACGCCCTCGACACGTTGGCGAGTGACACAGCCGCGGACGAAGCACCTGGCGCGATGTTTCCTGTATCCACGCCGAGTTCCGGAATCACGATCCTGTGCGTGGTGCTGTCAGCGTTCTTCCATACGACGCTCTGGCCGGCGGCGAACATTGCCGGGTTGGGCGAGAACGATTGATCTCCTTTTTGCCCCGAGATCGTGATCGTCGTGACGTTCGTATTCCCGGTCGGAGTTGGTGTGGTCGGAGGCGTGGCGGAACCGCTGCCGCCATATCCGCCGGATCCGCCACAGCTGGCACACAGCAGGGTGGCGAAACAGACGGATAGCAATCGAGTTCGCATGAGTCACCTGTTTGAGGATCCCGGCGTCTCCGGCGCGGGCCGCCAGACCGTGGTCATTGGCCGCGTGGGGTAGGACGCGGCTTTGGACCACGGGACTGACATCCGGCCAGGGACGTCGGGAATCGGCTGCTTCTAGAGCAACCCGGGTACCACGCGGATGCCGGCGGAAAAACGGTGAAATAAAGGCAGAGAGCGGGTCGCGGAGTTTACGAGCGACGTAACGGCTTACGGACACCCGTAGCGCGGCACTCTGGTGACGCGGAGCTGAAGCTCCGCGCTACGAGTGAAAGGAATATGACATTGACCAAGAAACTTCGTTGGGGCGTCCTGGGCGTTGCCCGCATCGCGACGCGGAAGGTCATCCCCGGCATGCAGCGCGGCGAGTTCACCACCGTTGACGCCATCGCCTCGCGGGACCTCGCAAAGGCACAAAACGCGGCAGCGGAGCTGGGACTCGCGAAGGCGTACGGATCGTACGAGGCGCTGGTCGCCGATCCCGACATCGACGCCATCTACAACCCGCTGCCGAACCACCTGCACGTCGAGTGGACGATGCGCGCGGCCGAAGCCGGCAAACACGTGCTCTGTGAAAAGCCCATCGGGCTCGTCGCGGCCGACGCCGAACGGCTCGTCGCCGTACGCGATCGGACCGGTGTCCTGATCCAGGAAGCGTTCATGATCCGCACGCACCCCCAGTGGCTGGGAGCCCGCGACATCGCACGGTCGGGACGAATTGGCGACGTGCGATCGATCACCGGCTACTTCAGCTTCTTCATGGACGATCCGTCCAACATCCGGCACGTCAAGGCCTGGGGAGGCGGAGGCATCCTCGATATCGGCTGCTATCTCGTCAACACCGCGCGGATGATCTTCGAAGCCGAACCGCGCCGCGTGTGCGCGCTGATCGAAGAGGTCCCGGACACCGGCGTCGACTGGATGGCGTCACTCATCATGGACTTCGGCGGACGCCACGCGGCCGGCACCTGCAGCACGCAGCTGGCACACGCGCAGTGCATCACGATTGCGGGCACCAGGGGTCGAGTCGAAGTCGAGATTCCGTTCAACGCGCCGCTCGATCGTCCGTGCCGCATTTTCGTCGAGGACTCTCCGCCCGGGGCCGTGCCCGACCGTCACACGATCGAGTTCGAGACCTGCAACCAGTACACGATTCAGGGAGATCGATTTTCTGAAGCGGCGATCAAAGGACTAGCTGCGCCGTATCCGCTCGAGGATTCGGTCAAGAACATGCGCGTCATCGACGCGCTCTTCCGTTCGGGCGCAAGCGGATCGTGGGAGAATATCTAGACACACCGGATCCGGATCCCTGACACCGGATCCCGCATGAAAGGACTGCCAGCGAAGGAACCAGGTCAGCCGCACGGTCGTCTAAACGACGTGCCAGCCTGCCTGCTCGGAGGCTCAGTGTTTTTTCCGGTATCGGGCGTCCTTCTGACGCTCGTTTTCCTGGTCAGCTTTCCACTCTCCATCGGCGCCCAATCCTCCCCGGCTTCAGGTCAGGGCCAGGCGAAAGCGTCCGCTCCCAGGAGTGATCTCGACGCCTTCATGGAGAAGGTTCTTGCGCGCCGCGAGGTGAACCGCAAGATGCTCGACCAGTACGTGCTCGACGAAACCGAGACGTTCGAAGTGTTGGGGCCCGGCCAGTGGCCGCTCCACCGGACGAAACGGGACTACACGTGGTACGAGCGCGACGGTATGCACGTCAGAAGCCCCGTGCGGTTCGATGGCGTCGGCGTCGGCGAAAAGGAGCGTGCGGAGTACGAACAAAAGTGGATTGGTCGTGAAAAGGCGAGGCAGGAAAGGAAGGCCAGGAACGAGCGCGAGAAAGCGGAGGTCTCCATCGGGCCGGAAGGGGTGCAGGTCAACAGCGGCGGACCGGTGACGACCGAGCCTCGCTTTGTCTCCGAAGCGTATTTCATGGACTTCAAGTTCGAGCCGGGCAATTACTACCTCGCCGGTCGCGAGAAACTCGAAGGCCAGGACGTTCTGAAGATCGAGTACTACCCCACCAACCTTTTCAACGACACGGACGACGAGAAGACGCCGCATGAGATGAAGAAAAAGCCGTCGTCGAAAGATCCGAAAAAGGAACAGAAGCAACAGCAGGCGGAAGACGAAATCAACCGCAAGATGAACAAGACGGCGCTCGTCACACTGTGGGTGGATCCGATCGAGCACCAGATTGTGAAATACACCTTCGACAACGTCTGGATGGATTTCCTGCCCGCGGGCTGGCTGGTGAAGATCGACGACATCCGCGCTTCGATGACGATGGGCCAGCCGTTTCCGGGTGTATGGCTGCCGCGCGGCATGAACATCCACGCCGGCGTAACGCTTGCGATGGGATCGTTCGAGGCGGCCTACGATCGGGCGTTCACCAACTACCGGGCGGGAGAGGTCAAGACGAAGATTACGGTACCCAAACTGAGTGCAGTGACGGACGTGCCAAACGTCCGCAGAATGCTGGACGAGCGGACAGCGGTTGAACACGGACCGTTCGTCGAGGACGACCAGCAGCCGGTCGAAACGATTCATGAAATCCGCGTGCACGGTAACGCGGCGGTGCCGGACGCTGACGTGATCAAGCTTGCGGGGATCACGCTCGGCGATCCGATTGCCGCCGACTCGCTGAGCAACATCGAAAAGCGTCTCAAGGACAGCGACCGATTTGAAACCGTCGAAGTGCGGAAGCGCTATCGCTCGCTGGACGATCCCACCGACGTCGCCATCGTCCTGGTCGTTCACGAACGTCCCGGCGTCACCTCGGCAACGACAAGCGGCGGAAATCCGGTCTCAGGGTCCTGGAACCGAATCACGAACCGCCTGATGTTTTTTCCGATCCTGAGCTACGCGGACGGGTACGGATTCACCTACGGCGGGCGCGTCAGCACCGTCGATCTGTTCGGCGTCGGCGAGCGATTGTCGGTCCCGCTCACGTGGGGCGGCACCAAACGGGCGGCGATCGAGGCCGAACGGAGCTTCAAAACCGGACCGGTGAGCCGCGTGTTTTCCAGCTTCGGCATCTGGAACCGCGAGAATCCGCACTACGACATCGACGATCAGCGCGTCGAGCTGAAGGGCCGCGTCGAACGCCAGTTCGCGCACATCGTCCGCGTCGGGCTCGACGCGTCGCGCAGCTCGGTGGAGTTCGGCACGCAGAACGACGACATCTGGACAATCGGCACGAACGTCATGCTCGACACGCGCGGGGATCCGGCGTTCCCCGGCAATGCCGTCGTGCTGGGCGCCGGCTGGTCGGCGTTGAACGTGCGCGGCCTGGATCGAATCAATCGTTACGACGGCGATGCCCGTGGCTATCTGCGGGTGATTGGCCAGTCGGTCCTGGCCGGCCGGATTCAGTATTTCAATACGGATGCAACGCTGCCCGCTTACGAGCGCCTGTTGCTCGGCGGTTCGTCGAACCTGCGCGGCTTCCGCACCGGCACGTTCGCGGGCGATCGGATGATCGTCACGTCAGGCGAATTCCGTGTTCCACTCACGTCAGTCCTGAACGGCGCCAAGCTCGGCGTGTCAGTCTTCATGGACGCCGGGAAGACGGTCGACTTCGGCACCAGCCTGAAGGACGCCAAGTGGCAGCAAGGGGCCGGCGCAGGTCTCTTCCTCATCGCGCCGCTCATCAAGATCAACTTCGACATCGCGCACGGCTTCGACGGCGGCGGCACACGGCTCAATCTGGGGACGGGATTCAGTTTTTGAATCTCAGTTTCCAGTTGCCAGCCTGCCCTGAGCGCCCAAAAGCACACGAGTCGAAGGGTCCAGTTTCAACGTTTGACGCCGTAGGACGCGCCACTCTTCGACACGTCGAAATCCTTCGACTTGCCGCGCGGGATGCTCAGCGTTTGCCAGTCTGGGCCGGCATAATGCTTGGCAAGCAAAACCATCTGTCCGATGTGTGCAGCGTAGTGAGTCATCTGTCGATTGATGGCTTCGAGGACCGAATGCGCTTCGCCACGCACATGAACTGTCTTTGACAGATCCGTCGGCGATAGCGGCGTGATGGCACCAAACACGCGGCTCCAGCCGTCTTCCCATAGAGCCATAATCGACGCGCGCGAATCGGTGGCGGTGGTCTCGAACTCAGCGTCGCGATGGCGATCGGGCTTCTCGCCGTCTGTTGTCAGAAAATCGGTCCATCGCGACCGCATGTTGCCCGCCACATGTTTCATGATGAGGGCAATGCTGTTCGCTTCCGGGTCCAGCGTTGCGAAGAACGATTCGTCGGTGGTCTGGGCGAGCGCCTTGTCTGCCTGAGCTTTCAGCTTGCGCAGTTGAAGCACCGCGTCGTCGAGGAAGTGTTGTTCGATCATCCCGCCATCATAGCGGGAAGCCCTTCGACTCGCGCGAACCATGTGCTCGCTCAGGGTAGGCTGGCCAAACCGGGAACTGGTTACGGCACCATCCAGGGAAAAACGTAGGCCTGCAGCATGACAATCGCGCCCATGATGGTCGCAAGCGCGAGGCTGTGCCAGAAGACGAAGCGCAGGATACGTCCTTCCTGCCCCACCTGCCCCGTGGACGCGGTCGCGACGACGATGCTTTGCGCGTCGATCATCTTGCCCATGACGCCGCCGGTGCTGTTGGCCGTCACGATCAGAACGGGATTGAACCCGAGCTGCTGGGCGGTGATCTTCTGCAGGCTGCCGAACAGCACGTTCGAGCTCGTGTCCGATCCCGTCAGGGCGACCCCGAGCCACCCGAGAAGGGCGGCAAAGAATGGATACAGCCCGCCGGTCCTGGTAAATGCGAGACCAAGTGTTGCGTCAGTGCCGCCGTAACGTGTGACGAACCCGAGCGCGAGCATCAGCATGATGGTCGCCAGGGGGGCGCGCATGCGGCGCAGCGTCATTCGCGCAATCGTCAGCACGTGCCCGATCGAAATGCGAAGAAACAACGCCGTCGCCAGTGCCGCGAGGAGGATCGCCGTGCCGGTCGCGGACGCCCAGTTCAGCGTGAACACGGCGGCTTCCGCACGTTCGTTGCGATACGCCGAATCGGTGATTCGATTGCGATCCACGGCCGCCGGGACGACCGGGTAGTCCCGGAAAACGGCGCGGTGCAGAAGCGGCACGTTCCATGTGGGTGAGAGGATGCGGCTGACATAGGGGCGCGCACCCGACTGATACGCCGCCAGTCCCTGCAATCCGCCGTTGAGAAACGCTTTGACCGGCGCCAGGCCCCACAGGATGACGGCGATCGAGAGAAAGAGCCACGGCATCCACGCGCGGGTGACGGCGCGAGGTGATGGCGCTTGGGCCGTCGCCACGGCTGCTCGGCTGGCGGATCCCGGATCCCGGACCTCGGATCCCGGCTCGCGGTCCGTTTCGAAAGTCCATACGGACCGCGGCTGCCAGATGCGCATGAACAACGCGAGCGCGGCAATCGAGACCAAGCCACCGGCGATGTCGACAAGCTCCGGACCGACAAAATTGCTCCAGAAGAACTGGACGATGGCAAACGTGCCGCCGCAGACGAGGACCGCGGGCCAGACGCCACGCAATCCGCGCCATCCGCTCATCGTCACCACCAGCCAGGCGGGAATGAGCAGCGACACGAACGGCAATTGACGGCCCGCCATGGCGCCCAGCGTTTGCGCGGGAATGCCGGTCACCGCCGCCAGCGTAAGAATCGGCGTGCCGATCGCGCCGAACGC
>Ga0126377_10002867_pt1 | contig 12048 bp, 13 predicted proteins | sample PanSoiMetPlot_22_FD_92647 | JGI IMG/M metagenome (GOLD analysis project Ga0126377, IMG submission 92647) | Tropical forest soil microbial communities from Panama - MetaG Plot_22 | ecosystem: Environmental > Terrestrial > Soil > Tropical forest > Bulk soil | place: Panama | collected 2016-02-17
GGTCACCCGTGCGATGTAGTCGAAGTCGACGAAGTCGATCAGGTCGCCGAACTGCACGCCGTTGACGACCCGGACGTCCTGGTGCTCGTGGTTGAAGTTCTCCCGCGGCTCGGTGAACCTGGCTGCCGGGTAGCCGAGCGACTCGAATGAGACATGGTCACTGGCCCGCAGGAACCGGTCACGGCGCCAGATCGTCCGGACGTTCATCATCGTCAGGTTGAATGGCGCCGCGTCGGTGACGAAACGGCCGAGCTGGCGCGACTTACTGTCATTCTCGCCGCCGGTCGACCGCAGCAGGGCGATGTCATTGGCGGTTGCCGCGGTCGGCACGCCCTCGACGAACAGCCGCAGGGTGAACGGGTCGGGCTTGGTGCCGTCGAAGGCCCGGCTCGCGCCCACGATGTCGTTGCTGAACATGCCCTGCACGTCGTTGCCGGCCGTGTTCATCTGCGCGGCCATGTGGGCCGAGCCGAACAGCCCCTGCTCTTCGCCGGCCACGGTAGCGAAGACAAGCGTGCCAGGCAATTGGTGGGTGGCGAACAGGCGGGTGAGCTCGAGCACCACAGCGACGCCGGAGCCGTCGTCGTCGGCGCCTGGCGCGTCGCTGGTGAAGTCCAGGACGTTAGAGGCCCGGGAGTCCAGGTGCCCGGTGACGACATAGAACCGCTCGGGGGACGCGGTTCCCTGCAGCGTCGCGATGACGTTGGTAATGGTGGTCGGTGCCGGGAGCCCGGACTGCTGTGTGAAGCTCTGCTGCTGCACCGTCATCCGGCCGCCCGAAGCGGCCGCGAAGGACTGCATCTGCCCGGTCACCCAGGCCGTGGCGGCGCCGATGCCGCGGTTCGGGTCGGTCTGGCTGGACAGGGTGTTCCTCGTGCCGAAACTGACCAGCTTTCGGATCGTGGCCTTGATCCGGGCCGGATCAATCTGACCGATCAGCGCCCGCAAGGCCGGGTCGAACGTTTGCGCTGAGGAGGCGCTGCCGGATTTGGCGGCGCCCGCGGGCGGGGCGGCGTTAGCGATGGTGGCTTGGGAAACAATCGGGGCGGCGACCGCGGTAACGGCCGACGCGGAGAGGAACGCGCGGCGGGTAGCACCGCGGCGGCGTGGAACATCGTTGTTCTCCATACCATGTATCTTTGGCGGATTCAAAGCAAAGTCAAGCAAATGTGACATTTAGCTGGCTTCTCACTGCTCACATTGCCGGAAGAAATGCGCGCAGCACCCAGAAAGGCGAAGGGAAGGGTCTCAAAGCTCGTGGCCGGAGCTACTGGTCAGGGTGAGGCCGCGGATCAGCACGTCCAGGCCCGCGGCGGTGGGGGCGTCGTAGCGTTCGTCGGCCAGGTCGGCTTCGTGGACGATGCGGCCGATCCCTTCCAGCGCCGAGTCGGCCTCTAAGCCGAATGATGTGAGGGCGGTTTCGAATGAGCACCGGCGCAGGACGCCGCACCGGCGTGGCCACGGCGCCCTGTATGACGCGGTCAGCCATGGGCGGATCAGCATCACCCGGCTGCGGCGGGCTTGCCGAGTTTGGGCGCACCGGCCGGGCAGCCCGCCGTCGCGCGGATGTTCCGAAACCCGCGGCGGACCGGGCGGGAGCCAGACGCCCCGCTTGGCGCAGACCCTTGACCGGGCGGCCACTGCCTAGGAGTCGGCGTCCGTGGGGAAGCCGGAGCAGACGAGAAACCCGTGGGGAGTGGGAGAACTGGCTTGACTTAGAAGTTAGGTTCAATGTTTACGCTGAGCGGCATGAACGGTCTTCGGGTTGCCGAGCTGGCCGACCGTGTCAGGGTGGCGGCATCGACGGTGCGGTTCTATGAGCGCGCCGGGCTGATATCACCGGCGCGGCGGGCGCACAACGGCTACCGGATGTCGATGAGTCCGCGCTGGACCAATTGAAGTTCGTCCAGCGCGCCAGGGGCATCGGGATGAGCCTGGAGGATATCGCTGGCCTGGTGGCGGCGTGGCCGACCGACAAATGCCAGTCCCTGCAGGCCCGCTTGCGGGCGTATGTGGCCAGGCGGATCAGCGAGGTCCACCAGCAGCGGGCCGAACTCAGCGCATTCGAGCGCCAGCTCCAGGCGGTTCTGGGCGGCCTGTCAGCCCACGACCCTGGCCCGGACGAATGCGGCCGGGGATGCTACTGCGAGACCGACCTTGACTCGGCCGCCGATGAGACTGCCCCCAGCCCTCGGCCGCAGGCTGCTCCCTGGACCGCGACGCGCTCGCCGCCCGGATCAGCCAATGGCAGGAGGTGGCCGCCGCGGCGGCCTCGGTGGAACACACCGGCGGGTCTGTCCGGCTGGCCCTGCCTGCCAACCCTGGCATGACCGCCCTTGTCCAGCGATCTTGCCCGTTGTAGGTTGGTTTGCCTGACTTTGGGGCCATCCTGACCCAGTGTGCCCGGATGGGCTGTGCTGTCCACATTGCCGCAGGACCGCCAGGCCAGCCGGACCGCCGGGCGGGACCGTGGGGGCCAGACGGATCGCCTGGCCAACAAGGGGAAAGGGTCTTTGTGTCCGCAAGCCAGCTCGCCGTCCTCGGGGCCTTCGCGGGTCTTCGATCTTCCTTGATTGCCGCTGGGCCGCGTGCGGGCGCAGATGCCCCGGGTCAAGGCGTTCCTCAATGCCCTGGCCATCGGCATCCTGATCTTCCCGCTGCGGGATGTCCTCACCAGCGCGCGGGGCTTGCCGACACCGCGCTGGGCCGTCATCACTACGCCCGGGCCGGGCCATGAGCAAGATCCTGGTTGTGATCGCAAGTGTGGCACTGGCCGCCGTAGTCGGCTGCGGAGGTCCGCCACCGCGCTCCGCCTCAGCCGCGTGCAAGGACTTCACTGCCTGGTATGGCGAGCAGGGCGGCAAGATCCTGGCTGGGAAGGACATGGAGCGGCTGGACCGCGCCGTCTCCAAGGCGCCCAAAGGGCGCCTTCACGATGACCTCCACTCGCTGCAGCTGGACATCAATTCGAACCGCAACTTTATGGAGACCAACAGCGCCCCCAAGTCTGCCATCGTGGGGTCGGACGCAGCTCAGGTCGCGGCCGACTGCAAGGCAGTCAATCCCGGTTAAGGCATCTTGGCCAGCTAGCGCCAAGCCCCGTCGCGGCGGCCGCGGTGGCGCTACCGCTTCTTCATGAAGCGCTGTCCAAACTCTTTGAGCTTGCGACGGTTCTCGGGCTTGCTGGCCTGTTCCTTGACTTCCTCGGTGAGCTTTTTCCCCTCGGGGCTCTGGGCGAAGTCCTTGGCCCGTTTGAACAGTGATGCCATCGGTCGATCCCTTCGTGAAGGCCGAGGTCCCCGGCCGCAGGAGGGGCGCCGATCGTCGCCGCCAGCCCTGGGTATCGCACACACTTGGGATCCCGCCGACACCCCCAACAAGGCTTCGGACTTCACCGACAACGCGGTCGGGCTGATCCACATCGCCGGGCCCACACTGGAAAAGCTGGCCAGTAACTATGCCGTTCCCGGCCGCGTAGCCCGCCACGCCGAATTACACAGGCTGATTCCGTAGATCCCAGGCGGCTGGCCAGCCTTCCGGCTCGTACAGCGGAAGGCCCGCCGACGTCGGCGCGCTCAACTCCTCGTGGAGTAGGGCGACACCTATGTCACCCTTATAGAGGCTGTCGCGGCGCAACGGGCGGTCCCGGATAGGCTCGACGGCGCGGTCGCTCAGCAGCCTCGCGCGTGGGAGCCACTGTTCGTCCCCGGTGTGGCGGTGCATCGCGGCGACCGCGTATGCGCGGCCGGCGAGCCCGCAGCAGATGTCTCCGGGTGCGGTCTTCTGACCGCTGTACGCGCCCCAGGCCGCAGCCGCGGCGAGTTCGAGGTAGCGCTCGTCCTGCAAGAGCGTGTGCGCGATCGTCCACAGTGGCACGTATCCGGCTGCGCCGTTGCACCAGCTCGTCGTGAGCGCATCTTCGGTCACCATGGTGCGGGAGTCCAACGGCCAGTGGATCGCCCGGCCGACCGGTCTACCCAACGCTGCCAGCTGCGCTAGTCGCTCGGGTACACCTTCCGGCGGTGAACCACCCGATGCTGCGGCCCATCGGAGCAGCGCGTAGAGCCATCCCGCCCAGCCGTGGGCGGCGCCGAGCCTCGTCAGGCTGTGGCCGTGAGCGATAGGGGGTGCGCGGTCGATCTCGGCGGCAATGCTCGCGCTTAGGCTGTCCCCCAGGGATTTGAGGGTGGCGAGCTCGGGCGTAGGCTCGCCGTCAGGCAGGCTCTCGCGCAGGTGGGCGCAACCGAGGAGCAGGCCCGCCCGGCCAAACGCCACGTCGAGATGGGGACACGGGCGCCGCGCGGCACGGGCGAACTCGCCGACCGCGCGCCGTCGGCCCAAGGCATCGTCCCGGGCGCCCGCGACGAGGGCCTGAACGCAGTACACGCCGGCCTCGTGGTGCTGGAACGAGCGCTCGCCGACCTTGTCGTGGACGAGGTCGAGCTCGACGCTTACGAACGCGTCGGGCGAGCCCATCCAGCCGACCGCTCGCTCCGCCCATAGGTCGGCCGACGCGAGGAGGTGCGCGTCGCCATGGATCGAGGCAATCCTCAGCAAGGCGTAGGCAAAGCCCGCGGCACCGTTTGCCACCGACGCGGTCGGCGCAGGGACCCCGGCCGCGAGCAGTTCCCTCGGCGCGGTCAACCGGACGAGGACATCGTCGACGAGTCTGCGGCCAGCGCGGGGGGCCCACTTCGGCCGCCGTGGCAGCTCGCGCGCCCGAGCACTTCGGAATTCGTCAAGCAGCTCACCGACCGAGGCGAAGCGCGCGGCCGGATTCTTGGCCAGGGCCCGCCGTAGCGACCCCTCCACACCGTCCAGTCCGCGCACGCCGACTCGGTTGAACGGGAGATGTGGCTCATCACGGAGCTGGCGCAGCATCGCGTCGCGTTCCAGTGAGAAGGAGTGCGTGTGCGTGCCGGTGAGCAGCAGGTAGGCGAGCGCGCCGAGAGCGTATTGCTCGGCAGCAGCGGTCAGCGGGGGTGCGACGCGATCCTCGAGCCGGGCGACGGCGATCTCGGGTGCGAGGAACAGGTCCACCCCGCCCGCTGTGACAGCCGGGACGCCCGGCGCCGTCGACAGGCCATAGTCGATGATCGTCACGGCGCCGAATGCGTCCACGAGGACGTTCCGGGGATGGACATCACCATGGAGTACCGACTGCCCGTGGAGGTGGGCGAATGCCTCCAGGATTCGCTCGACCAGCTGCAGCAGCGCGGCCCGTTCGCCAGTGGCGCGGTGTTCGGCCGCCGCGTCTACGGCGTCGACCCCCGCGCACCAGGTGAGTGCGAGCCACGGCCGACCAGCGTGCTCGCCCTGAGCGACCACCGCCGGGTTGACCTGGCCGTCCAGCGACCGGAGGATCGTTGCCTCGTGGGCGAGCACCCCGCGCATCCGCTCCTCGGAGCCCGGTCGGGCAAGCTTCAGCGCAGCCTGTGCCCCATCCCGGAGACGGGCCCGGTAGACCTCGGTGTCCACTACGACATGGACGGCTTCGATGATCTCCAGATCGCCAAGGCGCTCGCCACGGTGGAGCGTCGTCACGATCGGCTCGGCGAGGTCCGAGCCGGCTGTCACCAGTACGCCATCGGTGATCATCTCGCCGAGGACGGGGAAGGTCTGCTCAAGTGTCTCGCGTGGGTCGAGGCCCTCGGCTCCGCTGAACGCCAGGATCGCGTCCACGATCGTCACGGGCGTGCGGAAGCGCTCGAGCAGCCGAGCGGTCGGGCCGTCAACTACACTCGACGCCGTCCGCGACCCGTGCCGGGTGATGGTAAAGCTGTCCGGTCCGCACTGCAGCTGCTCGCGCAGAGCTGGCGGGAGCTGCGACACCGCGACGATGTACACGTCGGAGGGCAGAACGAACGGCTCGGTGATTGACGTTGGTTCACCCATCAGCGGCGGCCCGTTGTCCGCTGCTGCCCGCCCGGATCCACGTGCCCGGGTCGACGCCGTCCAGGCGCAACCGCTCCAGGGCAAAGCGCCACGGCTCCAGTCCGTCGGCTGCCTCGCGGCGCGCCTGACCGAGATGCTCGGCGAGCCGACTGGCGACCCACAGCCGCCAGCTGGTCACCTCGGGGTCCGCCGCCCACGACAGAAGTCCGTCATCGGTCACAGCGGCGGTGAACGGCACTCCGTGCGCCGGCACACCATGCAGGCGGCAGGCTAGATCCGTGGCCGTCGCGTGCAGTTCGTCCAGGCGATCGAAGTACATGACGACCTTGTCCGGGCGGCAGATCCCTCCGACGTTCACGCCAACCTTGAATCCGGTGGGGGTCGGGGATGCGGCGAGCAGATCGGCTGCAGCCTGTAGTGCGTCGGGGAGCGCCTCGACCGTGGGGCTGAGGTAAAGCTTGACATTCGCACGCAGCGTGCGTGGTCGGCCGGACGCGGTCCGAGATCGCCAGTGCCGCCAGTGCGTTGTTCCCGCCTCGGGCCGCCGGTACTCGCTCCACGCCGTAGCCAGCTTCTGCCGGGCCCGGCCGTCCTCCCCGAGGCCGAGCGCAGTCGTCACAGCCGCCTCGTCAGGCATCTGCCGGCGCAGCTCCGGGCCGATCGGTCGGCGGCCGTACCCGTACAGGCGCATGGCAAGGACGTCCTCCGGCACATCCCCTAGCTCCTGGCCATACTGCAGCGCGGCCTGTGACAGCTCTCCAACGCGATTGCACCCACGGGCCTGGCCGCCACGGTCGAGGAGCTTGGCGGCCGTTCCGCCGCAATACCACTGCCCTAGGTATTTGAGTTCGAGCACGCCATCCAGCACCAAGCGCGCGATCGTATCGGACGCGTCGCTGCCCAGCGCGGCGCGCGCATAGGCTGGCAGCGGTCCGGGCTCGCGAAGGGTAAGGAAGAGCAGCGCAGTGTCCGGTGAGACTGTGCGCGGCGCGAGGCGTGACCCGCGCCGCGGACGCAGAATTCCGTACGGCTCATCGTCTCCTGACGTGCTGTCGAGCGCTGTACGCTCAGCGGCTGTGAGCTGCTCTCGCGCGACGAGCTCGTACCCGCGGCCGGCGCGGAGCGGGCAGGCAATGGGCTCCACGATCGCCTTTGCGGGAGCCATCCTGGGTCCGTCTAGCGGTCCGCCTGCTGCCGGGAAAGCGCCTCCTGCGCGAGATCGATCTGCTCCAGCTGGGCTTCGAGCGCCTCGCGCAGCACGGGAAGGACGTCCGCTGAGACGGCAACCTTCATCACCGGGTCGCTGAAGACGTCGACACACGTGTGGCTGAAGCAGACGGTCGTCACGATCGGGTGCACGGCCGCGAAGCAGCCGGCTGCCTCATCGGTGACGGCGTCGAGGTCAAGGGCGATGGGCAGCACCTTCGGCTTTCCTGCACCGACAATCTGGCCGTCAGGCAGCGCGACGCGCAGCTTCTTAGCGTTGAACGGCATCACTGCTCTCCTTCGTCGGCCGCTGCCTGCAGGCCAGCGATCGCCTGTTGGGCGTCCTTCACCATCGCGAGGCGCGTTTCAATCTGGCGCCGCAGGATTGTCAGCGTCTCCGGCGTGACTAGCAGGGAGTCTTTATCACCGAGGCCTTCCCGTGTGCCCGCCCCGCAGACGACCGACACCAGTGCGCACTGCGCGATAGGGCCAGCCGGAACGAAAATCTCGACCGATGGGTAGGGACAGAATGTCGGATGCACGACTTGGAAGGCCTCGTCGATGAGAGACGTACCCTCCTCACAGGGAAGTTGCACCCGCAGCCGCTTAGATTCGAAGGCCATAGAGCCTCACCCCCAGTTGGCTCAGGCACCTCACGGGGAGGTGCAACATGGTCAGGACATCATATCTGGCCTCGGCCCGCTGCCACCAGGCCAGGGTGCAGTACGCGCTGGAACCTGAGTGGGCACGCGCCAGATACCAGCGCGAACAGTGCGCCCATGCGGCCAATTGTGAAGCGGGTACCGGGAAGCTGCCGTGGCCCATGTCGCCCGAGCTTTCACCGTGCGGGCCTGGCTCCGACGTGAAGCATTAGGTAGCACGGACCACTACCTCCCACACTCCGCGGCTTCGAGTGGCGACCCGAAGCCGACGGCTCGACTCGTGGAACAGCAGGTCTACGGCGAGGGCATTTGGGAGTCCAACCCCGAAGAGTGACCAGTGGCCTCCCCCGTCCTGGCTCTCATACACCCCAAGATCGCACGCGACCCAGATGCGGTCGCGATCGGACGGGTCGGCGACGATGGCGTTGACCGGCGTGGTCGGCAGGTCGCTCGATCTATCTATCCAGTGTGCACCGCCGTCGACCGAGAGGAAGACCGAGCCGGGAATAGTCGAGTAGGTGGCCCAATAGCGTTGCGGCATGCTCTGGAAATCGATGAACAGGTCGCTGATGTTGCCCGCTTGCGGCCTGGCCAGCAGCGTGGGCGCACCACCCCAACCGCGCCGGTCGATCTCGAAAATGTCGCCAAGTATCGTGCCTGCGAAGATGCGATCCGCGGCGGGAATAGCGAGAGCCGATGCGGTCGACGGGCGGCCAGCGATGGGCGGGAGGGGGACCTGGGTCCAGGTGGCCGCTCCGTCGGACGAGATGCAGACAACCTCGCCCGCCATGACCACCACATCGCCGTTCGCTTCGAGCGGCGGGTAGAACAGTTGCTGGAACCGATCCGGGCCAGTGTTGGGAGGGGTTACCTGTTTCCAGAAAGGGGGAGCCGGAAAGGGCGGGTCCGGATCGCCGCCTCGGTCGGAACGGGACAGCGAAATGTAGGTATTGGTGTGGTAGCAAACATCCGGATTTGCTGCGTTCGCAGCACAGTCGCCACCGTCTCCCTTTGCCACCTGTTCCCAGGTTCCGTCGGTCTTGCGGCGGATTGTGCCGTTGTCCTGGAGTCCCGCCAGAATCCAGTCCGGGTCATCCGGCCGCTGGGTGAGGTACTCCACTTCGCTGATCGCAAGGCCAGCGTTGAGCGACTGCCAGGATGCGCCGGCATCCGGGCTTCGGAAAACCCCCCCATCATTGCCCACGAAGATCACACCGGGTTTATGCATGTCGAACGCCATCACATGCTGGTCCGGATGGATCGAGTCGCCATCACGAGGCCGGGACGAGATGTCGCTCCAACGCCAGCGGCCGCCGTCCAGTTCGCCCTTGACCACTTCCTTGGCGCCGAGGTACACGACGTCTGGTGCGTCCGGTGGGACAGCCACAAACCAGTCGTAGGCCGCCTGCCCGACGTCGAGCACGTCATCAAGCTGAGATGTGGGGTGCTTGCGATCCCGGAGCGGCACAGACGGAAACGATGCGAGCGGCACCGGCTCGAACGGCTTGCCCGCAGCGGGACGGTGCCACAGAAACGCCCGGCCTCGGGCACCGGCGAAGGCGAAAGCCTGCCCGGGATCCGCCGGAACGTGAGTCACCGCCAGCCGTTCCCGCGCCGGATCTAGGGCCTGGGTCAGATCCACGAACCTTCCGGGCTTGGCGAGGTTGAGCAGTTCGACAGTGTCGAGAGGCGTGGTTCCCGTCATCGCGAGTAGGCCATCCACCGCGGCGATCAGCAGCTCCCACTCATCGGCTCGGTAGGCCAGTGACAGGTCCCAGGTCAAGCGGCGGTGGAGCACCTGCCAGCTCTGCCCCCCGTCGTCAGACACGAACGCCCCGCTGGTCGTCGCAACGATCAGGCGCTGGCTGTCGTGCGGGTCGACCACAATGCGATAAAACCCATGCCCGGAAAACTCCCGAGACTCGATCTGCGCCCAGGTGGATCCGCCATCCTGTGACTTGAAGATCCCTTGTCCAAGGCGGCGATACGCCCAGTTCCCCTCGCCCGTGCCTGCATAGACGATCGAGGGCTCGTGTGCGTCGAACGCGAGGGCGCCGATCGACAGCGTCGGCATCGTGTCCGTACGCGGGGCCCACGTCTGACCAGTGTCGTGTGTCTCCCACACACCGCCCGCTGCAGCTCCAACCAGGATGTGCGCGGAATCGCTCGGATCGACGGCGATCGCCCCGACCCGGCCTGATACCGTCGTCGCACCCTCCCCGTACGTTTGTGCCCGGGGGATTCCGGCCGGCCCCAAGCACCGCCACTCAACCCTCTCATCCGGCGGTGCTACCGCACGCAGTGACTCCTTCTGCTGGCTTCCAAGCACGTAGGGCGACGGCGCCTCGCCGGCCCCATCGACTGAACGGCTCCTGGCGGCCTTCAGGAACGAACTCGGGTCGTGCGGGAGTGGACCGGGCTCACCGCCGAGGCCTCTGTGTTGCAGGAATTCAATCTCACGCAGCAGCGCTTTGCCGAGTGGGCGTGGGGCGCTGGGGTCCGCTCCTTCGTGCTGGATTCCGGCAGGATCCCTCATGTCAACCTCCGTCAGCTGTCGGGCGGGTAAGCCGGTCCCGGCGCTGAGCGGCCACACTGCGCCAAGCCATGATCGTGCTCAGGCCGCTCACGACCACGAGCGAAACAACTGCCAAAGTGATGAGCACCTCGGCCGAGCCGTTTGCGGCATCAGGCTCCGCTCCAGTGAGCTTCTCAATCCAGTCCGGTTCAGCCGCGGTCAATATCAGCAAGGCCACGCCGATCAACAACAGGATGGTCACGAGCAACGCACGGACTTTCGGCATGGTCGATCCTTCACAGTCAGTCACCGTCGACACGCAAGCGCCGATTGCCACGAGATGCCACAGCCGGAGTAAATCGCCTGAGCTGGCGTCGAGGGACGGCACAGTGCGGCCGCCTGCCCGCCGCGGGGAGCGGCCCTCGGCCTGCGCCGGGCGGTCGAGATCCGAGCTGATTCGCGCAGCTCAGCGTGCTGCAACTCGGCTCGGCCCACCGACGACTCTGGCGGCAGTCCCGTAGCGGCAGCGCAACCACCATCAGCTGACCCACGTCCCCGTGCCCCCCTAGGCTGGCGGCATCGCACCGCTGGCGCACAAGCTGCGTTGGCACCACCCTCTGATATGCGACGCGATGACGCAATACATGACCTTCGCGCATAGCCACCGATGCTGGCGTTCAACCACATAGGACGGTCGCCAAGATCACTTCGTCATAGTCGTGCGCGCCTGCCACCGGCCGATGTCCTGACCTGCAGGCTTCTCGAAGCACTGCCCGCTAGGGACCGCGGCTACCTTCTGTGATGAGCCGTAACCCTTACACGGTACGGGGCCGGACTCGGCGAGACCCGGAAGCCAGCCTGGGCGCGCTCGGCAGCCAAACGCATACGAATCCCGCAGACCTACTCGTGTTGTTCACACTTGCCCAGCCGTGCGCATTTGCACCGGACGGGATCGTCGCGATGCTGGTCCCGCTTGCCGCGGTCACCTGGATCCTCGTCCTGGCCGCACCCTCGGTCATCGGTGCAGGCTGGCCAACCCCCGGGCATGAGCCCGGCGGACGTTGAGGCAGTCTAATCGACGCGGACGCCTGGTACTGCATCTTGGAGGGCACGTCGGAGATCGCGGTCGCCGAGGCGCAGGCCCGGGCGCTGGTGGACATCCTGGCCAGCTACACCACCCACGGCCCGGGCAGCCAGCGCGAGATCTTGCTGGCGGTCGACGAGTTCAGCGCCGTGTCCCGGCGGCTGCCGATCTGGCAGCTGTACGAGCGGGCGCGCTCGCTGGGGCTGGCCCTGCAGGTCTCGGCCCAGTCCTGGCCGGGGCTGGCGCCCCGCGACGATGACCGGTACCGGATCGCCGCCACCGCCGACGGCGGGATCTGGCTGCTGCGCACCCCGCACCCCGAGCCCGCGGCCGGGCTGGCGGGCCGCCTCCCAGCCACCGACACCTCCCGGCAGGTGCTCGGGGCCGCGTTATGGGGCCACCAAGGCTCATCCCGGGTACGGGACACCCCAGTCGCCGACCCGGCCATCATCCGCTCCCTCGGCACCGGGCAGGCCGCCTACATCCACCGCGGCGGCGTCACCTACGTCCAGATCAAACGGCTCATCGCCGCGCCCGCCGCGCTCGCCCGCCAACCGGCGGCGCCCGGGAAACCGGTGAGCACCACCGCCGCCACCCAGCCCACCGCCCCACCGGCCGGCACGGAACCATCAACCGCCCAGCTTCCCCAGGCCGACAGCCTGCTCGACGAAGCCTTCGGCCAGGAA
>Ga0126377_10002868_pt1 | contig 12047 bp, 11 predicted proteins | sample PanSoiMetPlot_22_FD_92647 | JGI IMG/M metagenome (GOLD analysis project Ga0126377, IMG submission 92647) | Tropical forest soil microbial communities from Panama - MetaG Plot_22 | ecosystem: Environmental > Terrestrial > Soil > Tropical forest > Bulk soil | place: Panama | collected 2016-02-17
CCGTCACGGCGCTGCGCAACGGCAACAAGCTTCTGCTCGCCGGCAACGGCGGCAGCGCCGCCGACGCCCAGCACATCGCAGCCGAGATCGTGGTGCGTCTGAAGATCAACCGCGCCGCGCTGCCGGCGATCGCGCTGACCACCGACACGTCCATCCTCACCGCGGTCGGCAACGATTTAGGATTCGAGCAGGTGTTCGAACGGCAGGTGCGCGGCCTCGGGCGTAAAGGCGACGTCTTCATCGGCATCTCGACGTCCGGCCGCTCGCCCAACGTCCATGCGGCATTGAGGGCGGCACGCGAGATCGGCCTCACCGCCGTCGGGTTTACCGGCGCGCCGAATGGTGCCGCGGCGATGCGCCCGTTGTGCGATCATCTGCTCGCCGTGCCGTCCGACGAAACGGCCTTGATCCAGCAGATCCATATCGTTGCCGGGCACGCCATCTGCGAGGTTGTCGAACGCGAGCTGTTCGGCCAGTCCGGAGGCTGATCCGATGGCGACGCGCGATGCCGTGCGGCCGGCGGCGTTTCTCGATCGCGACGGCGTCCTCAACTACGACGACGGCTATATCGGAAGCCCTGACCGCGTCCGCTTCATGCCGGGCGCCCCCGCCGCGGTCCGCCGTCTCAACCAGGCGGGATATTTCGTGTTCGTCATCTCCAACCAGGCGGGCGTCGCCCGCGGCTTGTTCACCGAACACGACGTCGAGACCGTCCATGCCTTCATGCGCCGGGAACTGGCAAAAAGCGACGCGCGCATCGACGACATCCGCTACTGCCCGTACCACCCGGACGGCAGCGTGCCGGCCTATCGCCGCGTGTCCGAGTGGAGAAAACCCGCGCCCGGAATGATCCTCGATCTCATGCGTACCTGGCCGGTCGACGCTGCACGGAGCTTCGTCATCGGCGACAAGGCGATCGATGTCGATGCAGCACGGGCGGCCGGGCTTGCCGGCCATCTGTTCGACGGCGGCGACCTCGGGCAATTCGTCGCGGCGATCCTCGAGCGCCAATGAACGTCATCTTAGTTGTGCGACCGCCCTCACCACGTCGGCCACCGACGGCAGCTCGCCCTTGTTGCCAACGACCACGATCGGACCACGTCCCAGCGGACCGGTCAGCCCCGGCTCACTACCGACAAAGATCGCGATCAGCGGCACGCCGAAGGCGGCGGCGAGATGCAGCAATCCGGTGTCGACGCCGATGACGAACGACGCACCGGCGATCAACCTCGCGACGTCGTCGATCGGCTGGTGCATTGGCACGCGCGCGCCGGAAACCGCGGCCGCGATGCGTTCGCTGCGCTCGCGCTCGGCCGGCTTGCCCCACGGCACGACGAGCGACGGACAATGCTCGCGCAACGCCTGGCCGAGCGCGATCCACGACTGCAGCGGCCATTCCTTGTCGCGCCGTGCAGTGGCATGCAGCAGGACAGCGTAAGGTTCGCGCGTCGGGGCGGCGAGTTGCTCGCGCGCCAAGCCGAAGTCGATGGTATCGCCGGGCGCATAATCGAGCGCAAGGCCGGTGAGAATGCGGTTGCGCACGATGGCGTGGCGCTCACGTCCGACCCGGTGCCGCACGTCGTAGAACCACGATGCTGCCCGCTCACGAATGCTCTCCGCGTCATAACCGTGGCGGCGGCCGCGCGCCAGCCGCACCATCAGCCCCGATCGGAACAAGCCCTGCGTGTCGATGATCTCGTCATAACGACGCGCGCGCATCACCCGCCGAAAGTCCGCGATCTCCCGCCAGGTCGACGGCTCGAGCAGCGCCCCGCGCCAACGCCGCGATGCAACCGGGATGACTTGGTCGACGGCGGGATGGAGCCTCACCAACGGTGCGAACGCCTCCTCGACCACCCAGGAGAAGCGCGCGGCGGGCCGCTGCCGATGTGCATCGGTGAGCGCCGGCATGTGATGGATCACGTCACCGAGCGACGAGGTCTTGACGAACAGGATGTCGGACATGGCCGCGGGTTCCCTGAACTTCGGCCGCGCGGCGGTGGTCGATCACCATCGCGTCTCGCAGGCTCATATACGCGGCGCCCGCCCTTGTCACCGGGCGCGAAGGCGTGCATGCACGGCCGCTAACCGGATTTTCATGGGATTCGGACTAGTACTGGCGAGATCACTCAACTCGGCGAGCCTTCATCATGACGGTCCTGGTCACCGGCGGCGCCGGCTATATCGGAAGCCACATGGTCTACGCCCTGCTCGAGGCGGGCGAGCGCGTGGTCGTGCTCGACAATCTCTCGACCGGCTTCGACTGGGCGATCGCCAAGGGCGTGCCGCTGATCGTCGGCGAGACCGGGAACCAGGCGCTGGTCGCTGCCCTGATCAGGGAGCACGAGGTCGAGGCGATTATCCACTTCGCCGCGTCGATCGTGGTGCCGGATTCCGTGCGCGATCCGCTCGGCTACTACCGCAACAATACCGTCAACTCGCATGCCCTGATCGAGACCGCAGTCCAGGGCGGCGTCCGCCATTTCATCTTTTCATCGACCGCCGCCGTCTACGGCAATCCGGTCAAGGTGCCGGTCAGCGAAGACGATCCGACCATTCCGATGTCGCCCTATGGCTCGTCCAAGCTCATGACCGAGATCATGTTGCGCGACGCCGGCGTCGCGCATGGGTTGTCCTATCTGGTCCTGCGCTACTTCAACGTCGCCGGCGCCGATCCCCAGGGACGCACTGGCCAATCGACCAAGGGCGCGACCCATCTCATCAAGGTCGCGGTCGAAACCGCGCTCGGACGGCGCGACAAGATCGATGTGTTCGGCACCGATTATCCGACGCCCGACGGCACCTGCATCCGCGACTATATCCACGTTTGCGACCTCGTGCGCGCGCACTCCGACGCGCTCGCTTATCTTCGCCGCGGCGGCATATCGCTGACCCTGAACTGCGGCTATGGTCGCGGCTTCTCCGTGCTCGACGTGATCGAGACAGTCAAACGCGTCGCCGGCGTCGCATTCAAGGTCGACTTCTGCGAACGGCGGCCGGGGGATCCACCGCAGATCGTCGCCACCTCCGATCGGGCCCGCTCGCTGCTGGCATGGCAGCCGCAATTCGACGATTTGCCGACCATTGTCGGTCACGCGCTGGCATGGGAACGCAAGCTCGCGCAATCCCGCAACTAGAGCATTTTCGGGAAAAGCCTGCCCCGGACTTGATCCGGAATCCGGTTGTCTCGCCGCGTCGGCGCTTGGCGCAGCGTGCCGTCCGAACGTGCAACAAACGCAAGATGCGAGAGCACATTCAGTTTGCGGTGAAGCTGAATGTGCTCTAACGCTGCCAGGCCGGCTGATTATGCTTGAAAAACCGCTCCAGGGCGGGCAGGAACGGCGTTCGGCGGGACCGCTCGGCATGGGCTGGCGGGACCGAAGCAGGACCAGAAAGCGACATGCCCGGATCGAGCTCCCAATCCTCGGCGGCAGAGCGATACGGCACGTTGGCGCTGATCCGCCGGCTGCTCACCGAGCACGCGTTCGGTCATTGGAAGCGTTATTCCGTCGCATTCGCCCTGATGGCGATCTCGGCGGCCTGCACGGCGCTGTCCGCCTATCTGTTCGGCGACGTGATCAACCAAGCCTATGTCCATCGCAACCTGACCGGCATCATCGCGCTCGGCGTCGCGACCTTTGCGATTTTCGCGATCAAGGGCGCGGCCACCTATGGCCATTCGGTCATCATGTCGCGCATCGGCATCAGCATCGTCGCTGCCAATCAGCGGCGCGTGTTCAACAAGGTGGTCAACGAGAGCATCGGCTATTTCGCCGACCGCCATTCGTCCGAGTTCATCGCGCGCCTCACCACCGGCGCCAATGCTGCATCCCACGTCATCAATCTGCTGGTCACTGCGATCGGCCGCGACTTCCTCTCGCTGGTCGGTCTCGTCACGGTGATGGTGGTGCAGGATCCCGTGATGTCGCTCGTCACCCTGGTGGTGGCACCGCCCGCGCTGGTCGCGCTACGCAAGCTCGTGCGCCGCATCCGCACCATCGCCCACAATCAGTTCACCGGCGGCGCGCGGATCATCGAGACCATGCAGGAAGCGTTGCAGGGTCTGCGGATCATAAAGGCGTTCACGCTCGAAGACGCGATGCAGCGCCGGTTTGACGACAATGTCGGCGTGGTCGAGCACGAATCCTACAAGATGGCGCGCGTCGCCAATCGCGCGAGCCCGTTGATGGAGACGCTCGGCGGCTTTGCCATGTCGATCGCTGTAGTCTACGGCGGTTATCGCGTGATCGCGACTGGGGCGACGCCGGGCGAATTCTTCTCCTTCATGGCGGCCTTCCTGCTCGCCTACGAGCCGGCCAAGCGCCTCGCCCGCCTCAACCTCGATCTCAACAGCAACCTGATCGGCGTGCGCGTGCTGTTCGAGATCATCGACAGCCCCCCGACCGAACCGAACGACGGCGATAAGCCGTCGCTCGAGCTCGACAAGGCGCGGGTCGAATTCAGTGACGTGCGCTTCAGCTATCGTCCCGGCGAGCCGGTGATCCGCGACATGTCGTTCGTCGCCGAGCCGGGCAAGGTTACCGCCCTGGTCGGCGCTTCGGGCGGCGGCAAGTCGACGGTCGTCGACCTGATCCTGCGCCTGCATGAGGTCGGCGGCGGCACGATCACGATCGACGGCCAGAACATCGCCGCGGTGTCGCGCGGCTCACTGCGTCGGCAGATCGCCTATGTCGGCCAGACCGTGCAGCTGTTTCGCGGATCGGTGCGCGACAATATCGGCTTCGGCAAGCTTGGCGCGAGCGAAGCAGAGATTATGGCCGCCGCCAAGGCGGCGCATGCCCATGACTTCATCATGGCGTTTCCCACCGGCTACGACACCGCGGTCGGCGAGCACGGGCTGCAGCTGTCTGGCGGCCAGCGCCAGCGCATCGCGATCGCGCGCGCGCTGGTCAAGGACGCGCCCCTCATCCTGCTCGACGAGGCGACCGCGGCGCTCGATTCGGAATCCGAACGCCATGTGCAGGAAGCGATCGCCGAACTCTGCAAGGACCGCACGACGATCGTTATCGCCCACCGGCTGGCGACAATCATGCACGCCGATCGCATCCTCGTCGTCGAGTCCGGAGACATCGTCGAAGCCGGCCGGCACGAGGAGCTGATGCGCAAGGGCGGCCGTTACGCGTCGTTCTATCGTCTGCAGCTCGCTGAGCAGGCACCGTCGGATCGTCCGCTCGCCGCCTCGGCGGCGAGAGGACGCCTCCAGTGAGATACCTCAGGGGCAGCGTATGCGGACGAGCTTGCCCCTCTTGGTGCGCGCGTAGCAGCGGCCGGAGGGTGTGAGCACATAGCCGAGGAATCCGCCGGTCGCTCCGCCGATCGCGGCGCCGGCCGCAGTACCCTGAGGAGTCCCAGTGGTCGCGGCGCCGATAACGGCACCGGTCCCGGCGCCGACCAGGGCGCCGACGCCTGTGTTGCGCTCGCGCTGCGTTCCGGCACAGCCGGTGAGAACGACGCTGGCCAGCGTCACGGCGATCCATCGTCTCATTCCTCGCCCCTTCCGTTTGCTTTGACGTGCGCATTCCATGTGTTATGCCCACCGCGGCAAAATCTTGACCTTCGCGGTTATCCACACCCCCACATCGGTCTCGACGTCAACATGAGCGCAAACGACCAATTCGTCATCCCGCCGCCGCCGCAGGCCGCCCTCGCGATCGCCGGCAGTGTCAAAAAATTTCCGGTCCGCCGCATCTGGTGCGTCGGCCGCAACTATCTCGAGCACATCAAGGAGATGGGGCAGGACGAGCGCGAGCCGCCGTTCTTCTTCGCCAAGCCGGCCGACGCCATCGTGCCCGACGGCGGCACGGCGCCCTACCCTTCGCTCACCAAGGACATGCATCACGAGGTCGAACTGGTGGTCGCGCTCAAGAGCGGCGGGCGCAACATCAAGACCGCAGATGCGCTCAAGCACATCTATGGCTATGGCGTCGGCATCGACCTCACCCGCCGCGACCTGCAGATCGCCTCACGTGACATCAAGCGGCCGTGGGAAGTCGGCAAAGCGTTCGATGCGTCGGCGCCGTGCGGTCCGCTCAAGCCGGCGAGCGAGACCGGCCATCCGGCCAAGGGCCGGATCGTGCTCAAGTGCAACGGCAAGGTGCGCCAGGACGGCGACCTTGCGCAGATGATCTGGAACGTGCCGGAGATCATCTCGAAACTCTCGGAGATGGTCGCGCTCGAGGGCGGCGACATCATCATGACCGGTACGCCCTCGGGCGTGGCCGCGACCGTCGCCGGCGACAAGCTCGAATGCGAGGTCGAAGGCGTCGGCAAGCTGACGGTGACGATCGGCCAGCCGTTGATGTGACGCCTCTTGGCGTCACATCACCGCGCCGATCTGCCACGGCACGAACTCGACGTCGCCGTAGCCGAGGTCTTCCGACTTCGTGTGCGCGCCGGAAGCGACGGCGAGCACGCGTTCGAATATCTCCTGCCCCTTCGCCGCGACCGGCACGCCGTCGAGGATGTCGCCGCAATTGATGTCCATGTCGTCGTCCATGCGGCGATAGACGTCGGTCGTGGTGGCAAGCTTGATCGAGGGCGTCGGCTTACAGCCGAAGGCCGAGCCGCGGCCGGTGGTGAAGCACATGACGTTGGCGCCGCCAGCGACTTGGCCGGTCGCACCCACCGGGTCGTAGCCCGGCGTGTCCATGAACACGAAGCCCTTTTCCTTCACCGGCTCGGCGTAGCGATAGACCGCACACAGCGTCGTGGTGCCGCCCTTGGCCGCCGCCCCCAGCGATTTTTCCAGGATGGTCGTGAGGCCGCCGGCCTTGTTGCCCGGCGCCGGATTGTTATTCATCTCACCGCCATTCCTGGCGCAGTAGTCTTCCCACCACCTGATGCGCTCGACCAGCTTCTCGCCCACGGCGCGGTTCACCGCGCGGCGCGTGAGCAGATGCTCGGCGCCATAGATTTCCGGCGTTTCGGAGAGCACAGCAGTGCCGCCGTGCTTGACCAGGAGGTCGACGGCCGAGCCGAGCGCCGGATTGGCGGTGATGCCGGAATAGCCGTCCGAGCCGCCGCATTGCAGCGCCAGGACGATGTCGGAGGCCGGCCGCGTTTCGCGCCGTGCACGCGCCGCCACCGGCAGCATCGCCTTGATGCGCTCGAGACCTTCCGTCACCGTCTTCCTGGTGCCGCCCGTCGCCTGGATGGTCATGGTCTGAAAATGGTCGCCCTCGACCAGGCCGTACTCGTCCTTCATGCGGTCGATCTGAAACACCTCGCAGCCAAGCCCGACCATCAGCGCGGCGCCGACGTTGGGATGGGTGGCGTAACCCCACTGCGTCCGGCGCAGGACGTCGTAGCCCTCGCCGTGGGCCGCCATGCCGCAGCCGGTGCCGTGCACAAAGGCGACGACGCCGTCGATCTCCGGATAGTCGGCGAGCAGACCGGAGCGATTGGCGGCATCGGCGATGAATTTCGCCACCGAGGCCGAACAATTTACCGAGGTAAGCACGCCGACATAGTTGCGCGTGCCGGTCTTGCCGCCGGGCCGGACGTAGCCGTCGAAGGTCGCGCGCTGCTCCACCGGCAAGACTTCGTCATTCTTCGCTGCCTCGGCGAAACAATAGTCGCGGGCGAAGTCGTGCAGCGTGACGTTATGCTCGTGCACCCATGCGCCTGGAACGATCGGCCGCGAGGCGAAGCCGATGATCTGCCCGAATTTCCTGATCGGCTCGCCCTCGGCGATCGCAACGACCGCCATCTTGTGGCCGCGCGGGATGCGTTCGCGGGCGATATGACCCGCGGCCTCCGTTCCTTGCGCGATCGCATCGATGGCTAGGATGACGTTGTCGTCAGGCGACAGGCGGACTGTGCGCGGTACGGTCATGATCGTCTCACTTTGCGAGCCCCATGAGTCGCGGCAGCCACAGCGTCAGATCCGGGATCAGCGTGATGGCGATCAGCGACATCAGCAACGGAATGAGCCACGGCAATATCGCCATGGTCGTTCGCTCCAGCGACAGTTTGGCAATCCGCGACAACACGAACAGCACCATCCCGAGCGGCGGATGCAGCAGCCCGATCATCAGATTGAGCGTCATCATCACGCCGAAATGGACCGGATCGATGCCGACCTTGACGATCACCGGCATCAGCACCGGCACCAGGATGCTGATCGATGCAATCGGCTCGAGAAAGCAGCCGATGATCAACAATAGCACGTTGATCAGCAGCAAGATCACATAGCGGTTGTCGGTAACCGCCAGCAGCGCCTCCGTGGCCTGCTCGGTCACGCGGGTGGTCGTCAACACCCAGCCAAACAGTGAGGCGGCGCCGACAATGAGGAGGACGCCGGCCGTCGTCTCGATGGTGTCGAGCGTGACCTTGTAGAACTGCTTGAGCGTCAGGGAACGGTAGAGAAACACCCCGAGAACGAGCGCCCACGTGCAGGCGGCGATGGCCGCCTCGGTCGGCGTGAACCAGCCGAACGTCATGCCGCCGATGATGATCGCGGGCGTCAGCAGCGGCGGCAGTGCCGCAATGAACGTCAGGCCGAGTATCTTGAGCTGAAACGCCTGGTCGCGGCCCATGCCGTAACGCCGGGCACAATAGGTGACGTAGAGCATCATGAAGATCGTCATCACCGCGCCGGGCACGACGCCGCCGAGAAACAGCGCGCCGATCGAGACATTGGCCATCATGCCGTAGATCACGAATGGCAAGGACGGCGGAATGATCGGCCCGAGCGTCGCCGAGGCCGCCGTCACGCCGACCGAGAACTCGGTCGAGTAGCCATGATCCTGCATGGCCTTGATCTCAATTGTTCCAAGGCCGGCAGCATCGGCGATCGCAGTTCCCGACATGCCGGCGAATATGACGGAACCGATGATGTTGACGTGGGCAAGACCGCCTTTCATCCAGCCGCACAAGGCGACGGCAAAATCGTAGATGCGGTTGGTGATGCCGGCCGAATTCATCAGATTGCCGGCCAGGATGAAGAACGGCACCGCGAGCAGCGGAAAAGAATCGATGCCGCCCGCCATGCGATGGAGAATGACGAAGTCGGGGATGCCGGCGAGGAAGTGCGTGTAGAGCAGCGACGACCCGGCGAGCGCGATAAACACCGGCACGCCGATGAGCAGGACGGCAACGAACACGAAAATCAAGAGGGTCATGACGGCTGCCCGTTCAATCGATGGCGGTGATCGTTGGCGCGGGCGGCGCTCGCCAACCGTCGCGCGCATGGCGCCAGACATTCCACGCCTGCCGCGCGAACATCAGGATGCAGCCGAACGCGACCCCGCCATAAACGATGCTCATCGGCAGGTCGATCACCGTCATGCGTTGAAACTGCATGCGCTCGGCGATCAGGATCGCGAACCACGCCAGCAGGCCGAGGAAGCCGAGCTTAATCGCGTCGACGAGCGCCGCCAGGACGACGCGCGCCCAACCAGCCGGCAGGATGTTCGCGAGCAGCTCGACCGCGATATGGGTGTTCTTGCGCACCACCACGGCACCGCCAATGAACGTCAGCCACATCAGGCCGTAGCGCGCGATCTCCTCGGTCCAGGCAAGGCTGTCGTTGAGCACGTAGCGCGTGAAGAATTGAAGGAAAACGATGAACGCCAGCGCCCAGAACAGGACGAATGAGATCCAGTCCTCGGGGTGATGCTCGATGGTCACGTCCTCGTCCTGCGCGACGATGAGGTGAACGTTCTCTTCCGTGGGAGGCGGCGAGGATTTCACTGCCATGGTCATGTCGTCGGCCCCGTGCAGCGCATGACGGCGCTGGTGTCCCGTCGATCGGCGCGGGAAAAAACGAGAGATCGCGACGGCTGCACCGCCGCGACCAGCAAAGCGTCCTATTTCAAAGCCTGCAGCGCGTCGTATTCGGCCTGCGTCCAGCCGGCGCCAGCACTCGGGTCGTTGTGAAGCGGAATCGCCACCTTGCGGAACGCGTCGCGATCGGCCTCGACCACCGTCTTGCCGAGCTTGCGGAACTCGTCCGCCAGTTGCTGCTCGGACCCGCGGATGGTGTCGGTGGCCTTCGCCGCACCCTGGATCAGAACCTCTTCGAACACTTTCTTGTCGGCATCCGACAGCTTCGACCACACGTGGCTGCCGACAATGGTCAGCAGCGACTCGGTGATGTGACCGGTCAGAATGATGTGGCTTTGCACCTCGTGGAATTTTTTCGCCATGATGGTGGGCAGCGGGTTTTCCTGGCCGTCGACCGTTCCCTGCTGCAGCGCCAGGTAGACTTCGGCGAAGGCGATCGGGGTTGCGTTCGCGCCCACCGATTTCGTGAACATCAGGTACAGCGGCGCCGGCGGCACGCGTAATTTCATGCCCTTCATGTCTTCCGGCTTCCTGATCTCCTTGTTCGCTGTCACGTGACGCTGACCGTAATAGGTGAGCGCGATCACCTTGTGCCGCGTCTTGTCCTCATAGCCCTTGGCGATGTCGCGGAACAGCTTGCTGTCGCGATAGGCTTTCCAATGGTCGAAATCTCGCAGCGTATAGGGCGCGTTGGTGATGGCGACTGGCTTGTGGATCGAGCCCGCGAAGGCCGCGCCTGTGTAGATCATGTCGATCGTCCCGAGCCCGAGCCCTTCATTGATCTGGTTCTCGTTGCCGAGCTGCGAGGCTGGGAAGACCTGGATCTCGTAGCGCCCGCCCGTTCGCTTCTTGATTTCCTCGGCCGCCGCCAGCGCCTGCGTGTGGTAGGGCTCGGCAACCTCGTAGACATGTGCCCACTTGAGCTTGGTCTGTGCCGAGGCCGGGGCAGCAATGACGACGAGGCCAAATGCCAGCGTTGCGCCGAGCGCGACGCGGCGCGTCCAATGCGACATGATGTTTCCTCCCGATGGGCCGAGTTCGGCTGGCAGCGGCCTTGTTGCGGGCCTGCCGCAGCGCCCGCTTGTACTGGTGCCCTGCTTCCAACTAACATGTTACTATGGCGCTTCGCTCAGGCAATAGTCCTTATCGCTTCCTGCCTCAGCTGCATCGCGAGGAACGCGGCGGCACGGTCCAGCGCATTCAGGACCTGATCCGTAATGCCATCGTGCACTTGGAACTGCCACCCGGGACCTTCATCGACAAAGGCGCGCTCTGTGCTCGGCTCGGCGTATCGCGCTTTCCGGTATCGGAAGCCCTCGGCCGGCTCGCCGACGAAGGTTTTGTCGAAGTTCTGCCGCAGCGAGGCACGCGCGTCGCCCGCATCGACCTCGCCGAGTGCCGGCAGGCCATGTTCATCCGGCGTGCGCTCGAAGCCGAGGCCGTGCGGACGATCGCACCCGGTGCGACGGCGGAATTGCTGGCAGATCTTGGACGCAGCCTCGAAGACCAGGAAGCGGCGCTGAAAAAGGGCGATCGCGCTCGCTTCCACGAGCTTGATCTCGCCCTGCACGAGATGTTGCTGAACGCGCTCGGCTACGAACGCGTCAAGGTCGCGGTCGAGGCCGCGCGCGCGAGCCTCGACCGGATGCGCCTGTTCCTGTGCACCCCGCAGCGCCAGACCTCGACCTTTGCCGAGCACCAGGCGATCGTTGCCGCACTCGCCGCCCACGATCCGGCCGCCGCCGCGCGCGCCATGGAACACCACCTCGATGTGGTCATGAGCGAGCTTGTCGAGTTCGCGGCCAGCCATCCCGAAGCCGTCGAGACCGGCGTCGGCAGGACGATTGCTGCCTAGTTTGGAGTCACGGTGCGTGCGTTCGAGTCACGCCGGGACTGCTGGATCCAGTCCTTTCCGCCGTCATCACCTCCGTCACCGTCGGACGGGCAGCGACGCGATCGATCTCAGCCTTGAGATTGGGCCTTATGGCGAGAGACCGATGTCGACGCGGGGGGCGACCCGCGCAGAACGGTGACAAAGATAAGCATTGGCCGGGGGGAACTTTGTCACCCATCAGCTCTTGTTCCGCCGGCTTGTTGGACCACAGCCAAAAGCACAGCCATTGCATGCCTCTAAAGCATTTTACGGAGAAGCGGGTCGCGGTTTTTCGGCAAAAAAATGCGATCAACTAAAGAAAGCTGGGACGTGTTTCCGATTCAAGCCCAACTGGAATGTGCGCCAG
>Ga0126377_10002869_pt1 | contig 12046 bp, 13 predicted proteins | sample PanSoiMetPlot_22_FD_92647 | JGI IMG/M metagenome (GOLD analysis project Ga0126377, IMG submission 92647) | Tropical forest soil microbial communities from Panama - MetaG Plot_22 | ecosystem: Environmental > Terrestrial > Soil > Tropical forest > Bulk soil | place: Panama | collected 2016-02-17
CCCGACGATCTCGACGTAGACGCCGAACTGCGCGACCCGACCCATCACCTTGGCGCCGGTGATGTTGAGGATGGTCTGGATCGCCAGCAGCGCGACCGTGATCAGCAGCGCGAAGCCGTAGAACCATCCGACGAACCAGCCGTACGCCGGGCCGACGGAGAACTTCGAGTACTGGTAGAGCGCGCCCGCGACCGGGTAGTGGCTGGCCAGCTCGCCGAACACGAGCGCGACGAACAGCATGCCGATGATCGGGATGAAGTTCAGCCAGATGTACGCCGGACCGCCGGTGCCGAGGCCGAGAACGAACAGGGAGTAGATGCCCACCATCGGGGACAGATACGTGAAGGCGACCGAGAAGTTGGCGAAGAGTCCGAGGACCCGCCGCAGCTGCGGTTGGTAGCCCAGGTCGGCTAACCGGGCATCGTCAACGTCGGTGCTGCGCTGCGCACTCTGCTCGCTCATTGAGTTCTCCTATCCGGTGGCTGCTGCCACGACCGTGCTGGTCTTTCCGGCTGCCCCGGCGAGGTGGCCCGGGCTGGAAAAACACTAAACCCAGATGTTTTGATGTCAAGAGTCGTTCGCCCGTGTCTGAGGACAACCTGTATTGCGACGGTGGGCGATCATTTGCGTCAGGCAGTACGACCCCGGAGGCCCGCCCATGGAGTACGCCAGACTCGGCGTCGGTTTGACGACCGCGACCGCCCGTACGATCTTGGGCACCGGTCAACCCGGCCGCGCCGAACAGGTGGCGCAGCAACTGGGTGAGGCGATCCGGCTCGGCCTGATCCTCGACGGCGAGCGGCTGCCGACCGAGGTGCAGCTGTCGGAGCAACTCGGGATCGCCACCGTGACCCTACGCGAGGCGCTCGCCGCGCTTCGGCGCGAGGGCCTGATCGTCACCCGGCGGGGCCGAGACGGCGGCACCTTCGTCCGGTCGCCACAGCCCGACGTGGCCGACGCGCCGCCGTGGCGGCTGCTGGACTTCAGCGCTCACGACATCCGCGAGCTCGGTGACCACCGCGCTGCGATCTCGGGCATGGCCGCTCAGCTCGCGGCCCAGCGGGCCCTCCCGGACGAGATCGCGAACCTCTATCGGCAGGTCGACCGGCTGCGCTCGGCGTCCACGGCGAGCCACCGCCGGCGCGCCGACACCCAGTTCACGATCGAGGTGGCGGCGGCCGCACAGTCGTCGCGGCTGACTCGGGAGGAGATCGCACTTCGCGCCGAGGTCGGCGACCTGCTCTGGTTGGAGCGCAGCGATGCCGACCACGAGGCATCGGTGGGTTGCCGTACCGAGCTGGTCGACGCCATCGACCGTTCGGACGCGCAGCGGGCCCGCGTGCTCGCCGAGGAGCATGTCGCAGCCGACACCAAGCAGCTGCTCGCGACCCGGATCGAGCTCGAGGAGCTCAGGCGCCGCGACGCAAATCCGAATCGGCGGGCGACGACAATGGCGCCGTCGAGGCACGAGGTGATTGATCGGGTGACCGCCGAGTTCGAGCAAATCTTCGCCTCCCTGGAGCCGATCGCCATCGGCTTCGCCGAGCTGGTCGCCAGCGAGGAAAGGAAGGCCGAGGGACTCGCCCGGTTGCGGGAGGTCACCTTCGAGCTGTTGGACCGGCAACAGGGGCTGGTCGCAGGGGCCGGGGCGATCGCAGCCCCGGACACCATGCCGGACGACCGCTACTGGCTGGAGTGGTGGTGGACCCGAACCTCAGGCGACCCGGAGGCGCTGCGGGTCAACCTCGATCCAGCCGCCCCGGACTTCTTCGACTACACCGGCGCGGACTGGTACGAGACTCCGATGCGCACCTCGGCACCGCATGTCGCGGGCCCGTACGTGGATTACGCGTGCACGAACGAGTACGCGCTCACGGTGGCGGTCCCGGTCATCGTGCAAGGCCGGTTCGCGGGAGTCGCCGCTGCGGATGTGCTCGTGTCGAGTCTGGAGGGCGTGCTGCTGCCCGAGTTGCGCACGCTGAGTGAGCCGGCGGTGCTCCTCAACTCGGGCGGACGAGTCATCGGGTCCAGCTCCCCCGACTTCGCCTCCGGCATGCGGCTGCCACCGCCCGACTCCCCCACACGAGCCGGCTCGCCGCCGATGGACTGGCAGCTCCTCGACTCCTTGCGCTGATCTCCGGGCAGGGCGGGAGGATGACGCCATGACCACTGACGCAGCTTCGCCCCGAGACCGAGACCGTGCAGTACTTGTCACCGGCGGCTCCCGCGGCATCGGCGCCGCCATCGCCCGCGCCTTCGCCGAGCAGGGTAACCGGGTCGCGGTGCATTACGGCAGGTCGGCGGAGCGGGCCGAAGCCGTGCGCGACTCCCTCGCTGGGGAGGGGCACGCGGTGGTGCAGGCCGACCTGACTCAGCCCGACGAGATCCGCTCGGCCGTCGACTCGGCCGCAGAGCAGCTCGGCCGCCTCGACGTGCTGGTCAACAACGCCGGGGTGTTCATCGCCCATCCGCCGCTGTCGACGTCGTACGAGGACTGGCAGGCCAGGTGGTCGCAGACCCTCGCCACCAACCTCATAGGGGCAGCCAACGCCACCTTCTGCGCGATACCGCATCTGCGCGCCGCGGGCGGCGGTGCGGTGGTCAACGTGTCGAGCCGGGGAGCATTCCGCGGTGAGCCGAACTGCCCGGCGTACGGCGCGTCCAAGGCCGGGATGAACGCGTTCGGGCAGTCGATGGCGCTCGTTCTCGCGCCGCACAACATCTCGGTCGGCACCGTGGCGCCCGGCTTCGTCCAGACCGAGATGGCGCGCGAGGTGCTCGAGGGCGAGAGTGGCGACGCCGTACGCGCGCAGTCGCCGTACGGCCGGGTGGCGAAACCCGAGGAGGTCGCCGCCGCGGTGCTGTGGCTCGCCTCCCCGGCGGCCGGATTCTCGACCGGCACGATCATCGACGTGAACGGCGCGTCCTACCTGCGAAGCTGAGCCCGAAGCCGTCCGGTCAGGTCCGGCCGAGGCCACCCGCCTGGCCGAGGGCGATCGCCTCGTCTCGGGACGCCACCCCGAGTTTGGACAGCATCTCCGAGACTCGGTTGCGGACCGTCTTCGGCGCGAGGAACAGTCGGGCGGCGACCTGTGACGTAGGCAGACCCTGTACGAGGAGCTCGAGGATCTCCAGGTCCCGGGCATCGAGGGCGGCGAGTGCATCGGTCCGCGGAGCGGAGGCGGCCGCAGCGACGACCGCATCGGACGCACCCCGACCGAGTACGAGCGCCCCACGCGCGGCGGTGTGGATGGCCGCCAGCAGGTCCTCGGGATCGGAGTCCTTGAGCAGATAGCCGTCCAGGCCAGCGCCGATGCTGCGGATCACCGCCTGGTCGTCGGCATGCATGGTCAGCACGACTACACGCAGATCCGGCCAGGTGCGCTTCAGCGTCCCGCCGAGCTCGATGCCGTCGCCGTCCGGCAGATCGAGATCGATCACGGCCACGTCCGGCTCGGCGGCGATGTCCCTGGCCTCCGCGGCGGTCCGGGCGGCCGCGACCAGCTCGAGCCCATTGTCGGATTCGACCAGGGCGGACAGCCCGGACAGCACGATCGGGTGGTCGTCGACCAGCAGCACCCTTGTCATGCGGCACCCTTCGCCGGCAGCTCCGCGTGGAGCAGGACACCGCCTCCGTTGGCCGAGGCCACGGCAAGCGATCCGCCGAGGTGCTCGGCACGCAGCCGCAGCGACGTGAGCCCGACGCCCGGAGCGATCGGGCCACCGATGCCGTCGTCTCGTACGTCGACGGCGACCTGACCGGCCTCGGTCGTCGAGACCCGTACCTCGACATGGTTCGCCCGGCCGTGACGCAAGGCGTTGGTGATGCCTTCGGCCACGAACCGGTAGACGGCGACGGCCACCTCGCGGTCCAGCGCATGGTCGACGGCGATCTCCAGTTCGACCTGCCGGCCGTCGCCGTCGAACGTCGCGACCAGCCGCTCGAGTGCGCCGGTCAGATCGGCGTCGTGCAGTGCCGACGGGGTGAGGCCGGAGACGATCCGGCGAAGGTCGCCCCTCGCCTCGGCCAGCTCCGGTGCCAGCGACTCCAGCAGCGGTGTCGGGGTCCGGCGCAGCTCGGCTTGGACCCGCATGCTCATCCCGGCCAGTACGGGACCGAGGCCGTCGTGCAGGTCGCCGAGGATCCGAGCCCGCTCGGCATCACGTTCACGAGCGACGTCCTGGCGGGCGTGATCAGCCTCAACGGCGAGGCCGACCGCCCGGCAGACCAGCGCGACGGTGGGCAGCAGCTGCTCGACCAGGTGCGCCTGACGGGGCTCGGGACCCTCGGGATCGTCGGGGTCAAGCAGCAGCGTGCCGACCCGGTCGCCGCCGACCAGCAGGGGATGATCGACCCAGCCCGTGGGGAGGTCGGGGCTGTCCGCGCCGAGCACGAGCGTCACCTGGCGATGGCCGCTGGACACCGCCACCATCTCGGCGGCCTTGGCGAGCAGTTCGCGTGGGTCGGTGAGGTGGTGGAGGTCAGCCGTGATCGCGGCGACGTCGACCGGGGTCAGGGTTCCGGTGCCGTAGCGGCGCGCGTGCCAGGACCGTCGCCACCAGGCGGCCGCCGGCCAGGCCAACGCGGTGGCGGTCACGGCGGCGAAGGCGGCGGCGAGGTCCGGGGCCGGGATGCCGGCCCGGGTGCCGGCCAGTCGCACACCCACGCCGACTGCTGCCCCGATCGCCAGGGTTAGCGCCACGGCGACGACATCGATCAGCGGCTCGTCGACCGGACGGAGCTCGATTGCAATCGTCAGCCGGGCGACCAGGCCAGCGAGCGACCACATGCCCAGGGTGATGACGAGCGCCTCAGCGCGCGTGCTGAGCACCGAGTCGGCCACCACCACCGAGCCGAACACTGCCGCGGACCACACCAGAAGCCAGAACAGTCGTCGGCGCGGGGCACGTCCGGGGGCGTAGCCCATCGCCCAGGCGAGCAGGACCAGGGTGAGGAGTACGACCACGAGGTCGGCCGACCGCCAGATCTCCTCGATCCGTGGCCAGATCGGGTCGCCAGCGGTCGGCAGTGCGATGGCCACCATCACCGCCGGCACGAGGGCGAGTGCCGCGAGGGTTCGGCCCACCCGCAGTTCGGTGCCGCGATCGAGCAACAGCGCACCCGCCACGCCGAACGCGGGCCACCCGGCACCGTACAAAGCGCCGGTCGGGAGGGTGGTCTCGCCGAACCCCACCAGCAGCGGCAACGCACCCAAACCGGTCGCGATGGCGGCGACGAAGACGCCCGTCGACGCACCCCGCGCACTGGCATCAGCGGTGCTCACACAGACATGATGTGGCAAGCGAGCGCGTTTGGGGACCTCTGCGGGACGTCCCGGGACGACGCGGGACAGCGCAGGTCGCCGACGTCCTAGCGGTCGGGACGCCGCCAACGACACCGTTGGCGACGGATCCCGGACCGGCCGGGTCCGGCACCTAGGGAGGTCATCATGACCACGGAAACGACCAGAGCCGCCGAACGCCGGCTCTCCCCCGCCGTCCTCGTCGGCGGCACGTTCGCACTGACGACTTTGCTCAGCATCGCCTACCACGTCGGCGAGATCCTCTTCACCGACCACGACCCGTACGAGTCGGAGGGGCCGGTCGACAGCATCGTCAGTGTCGGCGTGGTCGGCAGCATCGGGCTCGTCCTCGCGCTAGCGATCGCTATTCCGCTCTCCCGTGACGCACAGCGCGCCAAGGTCGGAGCGATCGTGCTGGGAGCTCTCGCGATCATCACGCTGCCGGTGTTCTGGTCCGGCGCACCAGCCGTGCTCGGAGCCTCGGCCGCGTGGCTCGGCGGTCTGGCGCGTGGCAGTCACCCCCAGGCCGGCGCCGCCCGCGGCTTCGGCATCGTCGGCATGGTGATCGCCATCCTCATCATCGTCGCGACCGTGTTCGGCGGCGCCGTCGGGCAGCTGTTCGGCTGAGCTGGGCCAGTAGAGTCGCGCGTCGTGAGCCGGCTCATCCACCTCAACGGGCCACCGGGGATCGGCAAGTCCACCATCGCGAGGCGGTACGTCGACGAGCATCCGGACGTGCTGAACTGCGACGTCGACGTGCTCAGAACCCTCATCGGCGGGTGGGACAGCGACTTCGAACGGGCCGGAGCGCTGATCCGACCCGCCGCGCTCGCGATGATCGGGGCGTACCTGGAGCACCGCCGCGATGTCGTACTGCCGCAGATGCTGATCAACCCAGCCGAACTGGCCCGGTTCGAGGCAGCCGCCACGGATGTCGGAGCGCAGTTCGTCGAACGCTTTCTGATGGACACTCCCTCGGGCACGGTGGCGCGATTCCATCGTCGTGGCGGAGCGTCGAACGAGGATCCCTGGCACGACCAGGTACGCGCGATCGTGGCGGCGAGAGGCGGCGACCAGCTGCTGACGGATTGCCATGCCGCCCTCGAACGACTGATCCCGGAGCGGCCCGACGCGGTCGTGATCACCAGCACCGAGGGCGAGCTCGACGCGACCTACCGCGCGTTCGTGGACTCTTTGGACGCTCTTCCGCGTAACGCGTAGAGGCATCCGGGGCGGATCGGGCAAGATCGAGCGACGACTCAATCGGCAGATCCTGCCACCAACCGACGGGAGCACAGACATGTCGGAATCGCCCCAGCCAACGTCTCGGTCCTGGCGCCGTCTCAGCGGTGCCTCGCTCGCCATCGCCGTCGGGGCCGGCTCGATTGCCGCGATCGCCGCCACGCCGGCGTCCCAGGCCGAGAACGCCGCGAGCCTCGCGGTCAGCCCGTCGCACCGGCCGGTCGTGGCCCAGAGCATGTGTGACAGCGACGCAGGAAAGCGACCGGAGACCCAAGCCGTACTGAGCAACCGCGGAGACCGACCGGGTGTGAAGGTGGTCTTCAGCGTCGATGGCGCGAAGCCGCGAAGCCGGTGGGACTACACGTCGAGTGTGTCGTCGACATCGAGCGATTCCGGCCTCGGAGTCGGTCAGGACGCCTCGGTCCGCGTCAACCGCAAGGGGCACTGGTCGGTCACGATGGTGAACCCGCTCGAGGGGCGCTATCGCGCGAAGATCCGGATGGAGCCCCGTTCGGGCGACCAGCACTGCTTCCTGCGCGTGATCGCTGCGCCCTGATCGGCGGCCTCAGGCTGGTCTGACTTCATTCGAGTCGCCCGCAACGGGCCTATCGGCCGCGAAATCAGGGACCATTCGGTTGCCCCCTGTTCGGGACCTTCGGCCCGTGTTTCACGATGCTTCCGCGCCGCATGATGGCCGTCACACATTTGTGTACGGCCCCATCGAGTGCGCCAACACCCGACGGGGCCTAGGAACCAGGCCTACCCGGAGGTCCGATCCCATGGTCAGGACAACGAGCAGCAGCCCGATGAGGTACGCACCGCGTGAAAACCGTCGGACCTCGCATCTCGCGCCCTCCTTGCTATCGGACCGGACCGCTCAGCACGTGGGGGGCGGCACCGTCGTACGTATCGGAAGGCGCTGACTGGATGACTCCGAAGACGGCGCTGTATCTCGCGCAGATTCGCGCAGGCCGGGTCGAGGTCTATCGCGACGACAGCACGAGAGTGGATGCCTTCGACGCTCCACAGCAGTCGTGCCTGCGATCGGTGCTGGCCTCACACGGTTGGCGACCGACCAGCCGCCAGGCCGAGGGCGGCGCGTGGGGCGCGATCGTCGTCGAGCCGATCCAGGCGTAGCCGCCCTAGAACTCGGGTGGACTGATCTCCCAAACCTCTGCCACCGCGCCATCGCCCCGTTCCTCGGTCCGTTCGGTCGGCACCACCTTGTTGGACAGCAGCCCGAGGTGGCGCAGCCGATCCTCCGGCGTGAAGCGTCTCGTGTCGAGCCATCGGCCGTCGAGCGCGGCCGACAGGAACCCCTCGGGTGCGTCCTCCGCAGCACGAATCACGATGTAGTCGGTCATTGACGTGGTCCCCTTCAAACCTGAATCTCCCCCGCGAACCCGTCGAGGCCCGGTTCGGCCCCGGTCCGCGAAACGCTAACACGAGCAGGCTTCCGGCCAGTGGATCATCGATAATTGGTACTTCAACGACCGATGCAAGAATCGACAACGACGCTGAGGAGGACCGGCATGGCCCAGCCAGAGGGTGCCGAGCTCGAGGCGATCCGCGCCCGGCGCGAGGAGCTGCGCAAGACCTATCTGCGCGATCTGGACGACCGCCCGCCCTCGTCGGCACGGGGACTGCACCACATGGCCCTGATCTGCCGCGACGTCGAGGAGACCATCCGCTTCTATCAGGACGTCATGGGCTTCCCGCTGGTGGACCTGCTGGAGAACCGGGACTACGCAGGTTCGTCGCACTTCTTCTTCGACATCGGCAACCGCAACCTGCTCGGGTTCTTCGACTTCCCGGGACACGACCACCCCGCGTTCGAGGAGACCATCGGCAACGTCCAGCACATCGCGATCTCGGTCGATCCGGAGCATTTCGACGCGGCCAGGAAGCGGTTCGACGAGCACGGCATCGACTACCTCGGACCGGACCGTGGCGTCGACAACAGCCTGTACATCCGAGACCCCAACGGAACCGGCATCGAGCTTTATTGCGAACGCATCGGCGTCTTCGAAGGAGACGTGCTCGTCCCTGACGCGGCGGAGTGACCCCGGTTCCATCGCAGAGGCGCCCCAATCATCGGGGAGTGAAGGAGCCTGCGATGAGTGAATGGAACTTCATGGATCCGCAGAGCAAGGACAACCTGCTGCGGGTCGTACGCCAGGAGGCCGAGCAGATGTGGGCCATGGCCGAGCCGCCCGAGGTCTGGGAGGCACCGACCGGCGCCGGGCACTGGCAGGTACGTGACGTCATCGGCCACCTGGTCGACACGACCGAGGCGTACTTCGTCAGCTTCGACGCGGCTCGCGGACGGGGCGAGGCCAACGAGCCGCTGGGTCTGGTCGGCATGGCCAAACACGTCGACGACGGTGCGCAGGCGTTTCGCGACGTCCCGCAGGCCGAGATGCTCGCCCGACTGCGGGCCGACTACGAGCGGGTGACCGGCATCTTCGAGGAGCTCACCGACGACGAGTGGACCAATCTGCAGGTCCCCCACAAGTTCATGGGCCCGCTCCCGGCGTTCTTCTACCCGATCTTCCAGCTGGTCGACTACGGCGTGCACAGCTGGGACATCCGCGAGGGCACCGGCAAGGCGCATGCGCTGTCCGCCGAGGCGGCCGACTTCCTGGCGCCATTGGGCTTCATCCTGTGGCAGGCGACGTCGCAGTGCCAGCCCGAGGACGAGGCGTACTCGATCGGCGTCCGGATCACGTCCGGTCCCAACGCGGGCGACACCCGGTTCGACGTGTCACCGGCCGGGCTCGCCTACGAGCCGGCCAGCCTCGACGACGTGCCGACCGTGCTGGAGTTCGACCCGGCGAGTTGCATCCTGACCGCGTACGGCCGGATCAACGGAGGCACGGTCCGTGGGGACACGGCCCTCGCCGACCGGTTCCTGAACCTCTGCTTCCGGATCTGACATGCCCGGCGTCAGTCACCGGTACGGCGAGGGTCGCTGAGCCGTTCCCGCACCGCTGGCGGTAGCCAAATCGCGAAACACGCCGGCGTGTCTCGCGATTTGCCTACCCTCACGGGTGCGGGCGTGATGCTCTAGCGCGTATCGGGTCGTCGGCAGCGGAAGAGGATGCCGGTGCCGTGGCCGTTGTCGAAGCTGACGCCGGGGATCGCGAAGTCGCGAGTGACCTCGGCGAAGCCGAACCCGTCGTGCAGATCGAGCGTGGCGCGATTGCGAGCGTTCGCGAAGTACCAGACCTCGTCGGTGTGCTGCCACGCCCAGTCGAGCCGGGCCTCGGTCAGGGCGGCTGCGATGCCGCGACGGCGCCATCTCGGGTCGACCACGATGCCGGCGAGGTACCACCCGGCCGGGGCCGGGGCCACTCCGTCGACCGGCGCCGGCTCAAGCCGCTCCAGCCGGCCGTACGCCACCACCTCTCCCCCGACGACGGCCACGAACAGGGCGCAGCCGTCGGACTTGAGGCAGGCCGCGAAGCGGGACCGCCAGCGCTCGGTCTCACCACCGTCGCGGCGTACGGCCAGCGTGGCGCAGGCACCGATGTCATGCGGCGCGGCCAGCCGCGTCACGATGTCGATGCGTTGCCGGCGGATCGGAGAAGGGTCGTAGTCGACAAAAGGTTCGCGGCTGCCCATGCAGACTATCGTGCCTGGTCGGACAAGCGACGCAAAAGTCCCGGACCACTGGTGCTGCGGTTTCGGACAGCCCATTGCAGTGGTCACCGGATGCCACCGACCATGGATCACGGCATCGATCTGATCGTCGTGAGGGGATCCCGTGCGTACTCGGCAGCTCGCTGCTGCGCTGATCGCGATGGCCTCCCTGGCGACACCGTCGATGGCCGGCGTCGACGAACCGACCGCCGCCCCATCGACGAAGCCCAACGTCGTCCTGATCCTGGTGGACGATGCGCGGGTCGACGACATGAGCAGCATCCCGCAGGTCACGTCGCTGATCGGCGACAAGGGCGCGACCTATGTGAACACGTACTCGCCGTTCCCGCTCTGCTGTCCGGCCCGGGCGACCATCCTCACCGGGCAGTACGCGCACAACCACGGGGTGATCGACAACGAGCCGCCGCTCGGCGGGTTCCCGGCGTTCGACGACTCCCACACGCTGGCCACCTGGCTCGCCGACGACTACACGACCGGACTGATCGGCAAGTACCTCAACGCCTACAAGCTGCCCTACCGACCGCCGGGCTGGGATCACTGGATGGTTCCGGTGGGATCGCTGTACGACTACCGGGGCGCGCTGTGGAACGTCGACGGAGTCGATCGGATGCTGTCGGGATATCGCACCCACGCGACGGGCATGCTGGCGACGCAGTTCATCGAGGCGCACGCCGACGACCCGCAGCCGTTCCTGCTCTACACCGCGATCGTGGCGCCGCACGTCGGTACGCCGGTCGAGCCCGACGATCCCAACCGGATCTACAGCACCACGATCTTCCCCACCCCGAACGTGAGCGACATCTATCGCAACACGCTCGGCAAGGTGCCCAACACCGATCCGTCGTTCAACGAGGCCGACGTGAGCGACAAGCCGGTGCGCCCGTCCCCGCTGGCGCCGTGGGAGATCGACGCGCTCAAGGAGGTCAACGGCCAGCGGCGCGAGGCACTGCTGAGCGCGCAGAACGTCGTGCAGGACATCGTCAACACGCTGCGGAACACCGGGGAGCTTGGCAACACCTACCTGATCTTCGTGTCGGACAACGGTTTCATCCTGGGCGACCACCGGATCCGGGGCGGCAAGGTCTTCCCCTACGAGGTCTCCGCACGGGTTCCAATGCTGATCCGCGGCCCGGGCATCCCGGCCGGCTCGGTCGTCAACCAGACGGTCGGGCTGCAGGATCTCGCGCCCACCATCCTGGCGATGACCGACCACACCGGAGCCAACGGCAGGTTCCCGATCGACGGCGTCAACATCCTGCCGATGATCGGCGACCCGAACCTTCGCGCCAGCCGTCCTCAGGTGCTCGAGGCCGGGCCCAAGACGCCGACCACGACCGCGTACCGCTTCCACGGCGTCGTGGCCAAGGTCGACGGCATCCGCTGGAAGTACACCGAGCGCGACGGCGGCGACAAGGAGCTCTACAACCTGGGCAACGATCCGGCCGAGCTGACCAATGTCGCCGGCCAGGCCGCGTTCGCCTCGGTGCAGAGCAGGATGCGCACGATTCTACTCGCCTACGAGTGGTGCGCCGGCGCCACCTGCCGCTAGACCGCACCGCTGAGGGTAGGCAAATCCCGAGACACGCCGGCGTGTTTCAGGATTTGGCTACCCCCAGTGGCTGCGTGCCCGGCTAGCCCTGCCTGGCGGGGACGAACGGGCGGGTGAGGTGCGCGGTCGCCAGCAGCGCGTGTCGGGCCTCGGCATCGGCGAACAGCTCCTGACGGGTCTGCCGCGCGACGGCCTGGTCCCGCTCGAACGCGTACGCCACCTCGGGGTTGACCAGCTGTACGGCATGCACCAGCGCGTCGCCGGTCACGACGATGTCGCGCCGGCCGCC
>Ga0126377_10002870_pt1 | contig 12045 bp, 6 predicted proteins | sample PanSoiMetPlot_22_FD_92647 | JGI IMG/M metagenome (GOLD analysis project Ga0126377, IMG submission 92647) | Tropical forest soil microbial communities from Panama - MetaG Plot_22 | ecosystem: Environmental > Terrestrial > Soil > Tropical forest > Bulk soil | place: Panama | collected 2016-02-17
TATTTCGCCTCTCTTTCAATCTATCATCAAGAACTCAGCCGATGCCAGGAGCACCTGTGCATAACGTTCCCATGCGTTCAGTACGCCCGCTTGCGGACGGCGGAAATCGCGCATCGAATTCCAATCTTCAGCCTTCCCATCCAGGAGCTTGATGGTCACTACCCATTTAAATCCATTGCCGGAACCGCCCTTGCCGGCATCGGCAATAAAATCCAGAGTATCGCCGCGTTGGATGATAACTTCACTTACGCTCGTCTCAGTTTTATTCTGCCCGGCTGTCCAATTCCCCACTTTTCCGAGCCGGCTCGAGACGACGATTCCCTCCACACCTTCGCATTTCCGGCAACCGTTCTCGAAGTTTTGTTCAAGCAGGCCGTTGATTGAAATGCGCGCATCGGAAGGGGCGACCCAACGACGAATGAGCACATTCGTTTTACCCTCGTAAGTGAGCCCACCAACGCGATTCAAAATCGCGGTTGACGTGCGCGGATCGCCGGGCATCGGAGAGTTACGCCATTCCCCGTCCAGGTACCACTCGAACGCTTCGAATTTTTTGACACGAGTAGTCTTCTCGTCGTACTCGCCCTGTCCATATTGCCAGGCGCTGCATTTTTGCTCGTCAATCGTCGCGCCGCCTTTGCCTCCGTTCGCCGGATCACTCAAGTATTTCATCCCAAGCGCGATCTCATCGACATTCGGCGCGCGCCCGTAAAGCAGGCGATAAAGCCTGGTGATTCGCCCGCGTGGATTTTTCTCGACTGCAATCTCCGGCCGTACCATCAGGCCTTTCGCCTGCTCGATCACGAACTGGCTGTTCATCATGAGCAAGGCCTGTTGCGGAACAGTGGTCAAGTAGCGTTGCGGGCTGTGCGCGTCAGGACTGGCAAAATCAAAGATGCGAAAATCATTCGGCACCAGCGCGCGATCAATGAAAGAATAGACCGTGCGCCGATTCGAATAAGGCCACGCTATCGCGCTCACCGGCAGCCCGCCCTGCTCTCGATCCAGTTTCCCGCCGGCGACCAGCAGCGAATCGCGCAATTCCTCGAAATCCAACCGGCGACGATTCATTCGCCACAACATTTTGTTTTCAGGATCGCGGTGGCGTGCTGCAACATTATCCTGGCTGCTCTGTTGATAGGCCCGCGAAAGCATCATTAAACGATGGAGCTGCTTGATCGACCAGCCGTTCTCGACAAAATATCTCGCCAGATAATCCAGCAATTCGGGATGCGTCGGCGCATCACCGCGCGTGCCGAAATCGCTCGGTGTGCGCACCAGACCGTTGCCGAAATGATTAATCCACACGCGGTTCACCAGCACTCGTGCAGTCAACGGATTCTCTCGGTGCGCGATGGCCTGCGCGAGTTCCAGGCGTCCACTGCCATTGGTAAAACGCCTGCGATTTTCCCCGGCGAGAATCTGCAGAAATTGCGGATACACCTGCTCGCCTTTGTTTTCCGGCTTGCCCCGCAAAAAGACATTGCCGGGTTTGGGATCGGCAACGTCTTCGACGGCTTGCGCCCGCGAAGGCGCACCGCGATAAGCCTGTTTGAGCACCAGGCTTTCGAGAGGCCGGCGTTTGCCGTCCTCATTTTGTTTGTCAGTCGAAAGTCGTACTGATTCATAATCGCTGAAGGGGAAGCTGATCGGCGAATCCGCGCCGTGCAGAATTTGCCGCAACGCTTCTTCGTTCGCATCTTTCAGCGGTTCGGATTTGTCGTAAGCGGCGAGCAGCGTGCCGTAGGTCTCCGCCACGTCCCGCATAGATGAGGGAACTTTTTGGAATGCCCGGACAACCAGCGGATTGAGCTTCGTCATTTCCAACCCTACCCAGACGGTCGAGGCTTGAGTCTCGAAATCTTTTGCAGGGATCGCCGCCAGTTTGTGCCAGATTCCCCAGACCGAATCTTCCCCCGGTTTCTCCAGGTAGGCGCGCCAGCGCTTCAGCATGTAGACGTTGTAATCTTTTTCCTGCGCGAACTTCTGCAACTCCTCGTCTTTTTTCAAGTCACGCGCTTCGTAAACGGAGCGCAGGCTTTTCGCGACTTCAGGCGCAGTGCGGTACAACTCTTTCAGCTTCGGATAACGGTTTTCGCGCAACTTGGCAATCTCGGCTTCGGCCTTCTGCTCTTCGGCTTTGACTTCGGCTTCCCATTTAGTCAGATCGGCTTTGGGATCGAGCAGGGGCAGTTTCTTCGGCTCTCTCGAGTTACTGAAGATCGTGTAGAACGAGTAGTAATCCCTGGTGGGAATCGGATCGAACTTGTGATTGTGGCAGCGCGCGCAGCTGACCGTCAGCCCCATCAGCCCGCGAGAGACGACATCGATCTTGTCGTCAATTTGTTCATGCCGATTCACGCCCAGACCGCCGCGACTCAAACTGAGGAAGCCGAGCGCCGCCAGATGACCTGGATTATTATTCGTCAGCTTGTCCGCCGCCAGTTGCTGCACGATAAATTGATCGTACGGCAAGTCATCGTTAAAGGCACGGATCACCCAATCGCGGTAAGTATAGGCGTAAGGAATCCAACCGTGCAGGTTGCGCCCCGCATCAATCATTCCAACGGTGTCGGAATAACGCGCCACGTCCAGCCAATGCCGTCCCCAACGTTCGCCGTACTGCGGACTCGCCAGCAACCGATCAATCACTTTTGCAAATGCCCCGGGCGATTTATCCGCAAGAAAGGCATCGATCTCATCCGGCGATGGCGGCAACCCTGTCAAATCGTATGTCGCCCGACGGAGCAAAGTACGTTTATCTGCAGGTGCGTTGAAAGTCAGGTTATCGGCTTCGAGTCGAGCAAGCAGGAATGCATCGATCGCATTGCCGGTTTTACCTCTGACGGTCGGGATCGCAGGATTACGAACAGGTTGAAACGACCAGAATGACTTGTGTTCGGGCTTGATTCGGTACTCGTTTTTCGCAGCTGCCGCAACAGGCCAGTGTGCGCCGTCTTTCACCCACTGGATCAGGTGGTTGATCTCGGCGTCTGAGAGCTTTGGCGCATCTTTTGGCATCCTCAATGTTTCATGAGAGTGCGTAACTGCCTTGATGAGCAAACTCTCTTCGGGCTTGCCAATGACAATCGCCGGACCACGTTTGCCGCCTTTCAGCAATGCTTCGCGCGAATCCACGCGCAGACCGCCATTGGCAGAATCGGTGTGACAATCATAACAGCTGTTTGCCAGCACGGGACGAACCTTCGATTCAAAGAATTCGATTTTTGCGGTATCGGTTGTCTGGGCAGCTTTGACGACCAGGCCGAAACGTTGCGGTGATATCGCGGATCTCACGGCTATTCCGCAAATCGCTACTAAAACAAGTAATTTGAGGCAATTACAATTCATCGGCGATTCTTTCCTCTGGAAGCGGCAGCGCTATCGAAAGCTAATGCAGCACCGCATAGTCTGTCGCCTTCTTCTCATCCTTATTTTCTGGTTGTAACTTGGGAAATCAGCGGGGGCATTATAGCTCCGCCCCTGCTCTTTAGCCTAGCCCTGATGAGAGCAATAGCATTGAATTAGTAGGTCAAGCATGGAAGAGAGATTATGGAACAGACGGAAACTTATGGACTCCTGTACTTTTCCGTCTGTTCCGTATTCTTTCTTTTGGGCACGTTACAAATAATCGCACGGCGTTTTGTTAATGTCAGCTTGAACCAGTCTCAGATATCTAATATAGTAAATGATTCTTAGGTAAAATTACTTATCGAAATTTCAGGTTATCTTGATGCCTCAACTCGAGATATAGCCTGTTACTTACCCGCAATCGAAAAGACCCAACGATTCCTTTGGCGGTCGCATATTTCCGTATATGGAATCAGGGACAGATACAATTAATGTGAGCAGCTCGACAGCAAAAGCTTTGCACGAGCAGGCAGATGCTTACGGGATCACAGTGGAGGCTCTTTTATCTTTATTGGTAAAGAAGAAAGAGCAACTAGCCGAGTTCGTGGCTGTGAACAGTCTCAATACCCTCGACCCACAATCGTTAAAGCCTATTGAGTTCCAGCCGCTTCTGGAGGAAGTTCTGGATGCGACGATGAGGTTGCTAAAAGCTGATTTTGGCAATATTCAGCTCTTCGACCCATCCACCGGGGCACTCAAAATCGTTGCGCATCGCGGCTTTAAGCAAGATTTCCTGGATTATTTCGACAATGTGCACGAAGGGACTGGTTCCTGTGGAACAGCCCTCAAGCGGAAAGAGCGTGTCATCGTCGAAGATGTGCTGACTGAACCGTTCTTTGCGCCGCATCTTGAAGTTGTAGCTGCTGCCGATTATCGCGCGGTCCAATCAACCCCGTTGTTCAGCCGTAAAGGCGAACCGCTGGGGATGTTGTCAACACATTTTCGCCAACCGCACCGTCCAGCGGATCATGAACTGATGATGGCCGACGTTTATATCAAGCGGCTTGAAGAGTTGGTCGAACTCAAGCAGGCAGAGGAAGAACGTCGTTGGCTGCGAGATAGCGAAGCGAGATTTCAAGTTCTTTTGGAGAAACTGCCGGCCGCGGCATATACATGTGATGCCGAAGGATTGATTACCTATTACAATCAGCGCGCGATCGAGCTGTGGGGACGCGAGCCAAAACTCAACGACCCCGAGGATCGATTCTGCGGCTCCTTTAAACTTTTTACGGCTGACGGTAAACCGATTCTCCACGATCAGTGTTGGATGTCACTGGCACTTCGAGATAATGTCGAATACAACGGATGCGAGATCATTATTGAACGTCCGGACGGGGCGCGTCTCCCGGCGCTGGCCCACGCCAATCCTATCCAAGATGAGTCCGGCCAGGTAATCGGGGCGGTAAACGTGCTCGTAGATATCAGCGACCGGAAGCGGGCCGAAATGGAAAGAGAAGAATTGCTGATGAAGGAAAAAGCAGCTCGTGCAGAGGCGCAGGCTGCAAATCGCTCCAAGGACGAATTCATCTCACTCATCTCACACGAGTTGCGTTCACCGCTCAACTCGGTTCGTATTTATAGCTGGTTGATTCGCGCGAACCTGCATAACGCGGAGAAGATCGATACCACTGCTCAGCTTATCGAGCGCAATGCGCAGCAGCAGCTGCGGCTTATCGAAGACTTGCTCGATACCGCACGGATCGTCAGCGGCAAGCTGCGGATCGATAAGCAACCGATTGATATCGTTCCCGTATTTACCAGCTCGCTCGATGTGGTGCGGCCGTCGGCAGAGGAAGGAAAAATCGAATTACGCTCGCACTACGGCCAGGCTTCGGAAATGATCATCGGCGACTCAGTCCGCCTACAGCAGGTAATCGAGAATCTCCTGACAAACGCGATCAAGTTCACACCCAAAGGCGGGTTCATCGAGACCTGGTTGAAACGCAGCGACGAAAGTATTTGCATCATCGTCAGCGATTCGGGGGTAGGGATCGATCCGGCTTTTCTCCCTTACATCTTCGATCGCTTCAGTCAGGCGGATTCGTTGAACTCGCACAGGCACGGGGGTCTCGGTCTCGGCCTCGCGCTGGTCAAACACCTGGTCGAACTGCACGGTGGAACGGTCGAGGCCGCGAGTGAGGGGAGCGGTCTCGGCTCGACCTTCACAGTTAAGCTCCCACTCGCGGGCGAGCATGAATTCTCCGACGTAGAACCGCCCGCGCTACTGACTGAAGGAGCTACTCCGTTGCCCGACGCAGCGATGATCGAAGGAATGCGCGTACTGGTGGTAGACGATCAGGAGGAAGCTCGCATGGCGCTCACCACATTTCTGCGCGATTGCGGAGCAATCGTGACGGCAGTCTCTTCCGGCATCGAAGCCATGGCGATTCTGGCAGACCCGCCGGATGGCGGGCGGCCTGACGTGCTCATCTGCGATATTGGAATGCCCGGGGAAGACGGTTACAGTGTGATGAATCGTGTGCGGGCCTTCGAAGCAAACAGCGGAGTTAAGCTGTCGCAACGGATCCCGGCGATCGCCCTCACGGGAAAGGCGAGTAAGGAGGATTGGGTGCAAGCGCTCAGCGCAGGTTTCAATACTCATCTCGCCAAGCCGGTCGATCCGATGGAACTGGTGAAGCAGATTTTCCGGTTCACTAAAGAGCGAGAGATTACGAAATAAACGAAACATTTTCTATCATTTCGTTTATTTCGTAATTTTCGTTTATTTCGTAATCTCTGGTTCAAGACTCCGGCGGAACAGTCAATTCACAGGTTTTCTGGAGGCCTGATGCAACTTGCGGCAGGATTCCCATTTTTACGTAGATCGGACGGATGTCGCGCCGCAAGGCTGGAAGCGTCCTGGCAAACCACAGCGCGCCGGCTATACAACATATTCCACTGATCAAAAGCGTGCCAGGAGCTCCGATTCTGGCAGCCACCGCGCCCGCCAGCAAACTCCCGAAGGGCATGGTCCCCATGACGGCCGCGGTGTAGAAACTCATCACCCGCCCTCGCTTGTCTTCCTCAACAATGGTTTGCAGCAAAGTGTTGCTCACGGCCATCTGCACGATGAACCCCAATCCGACCACGACCAATAATAATAGAGACAGCCAGAGCGTGCGGGAAAAAGAGAAAGCAATCAGCCCCGCACCGAACGATGCGGCCATGATCGGGATGAATTTTCCCAGTCCCAGCACCGTCCTGCGCGCCGCGAGAAACAGAGCGCCCATTAACGCGCCTACTCCGGAAGCCGCCATTAACCATCCCAAAGTGTACGGACCGCCACCCAAAATTCCATTGGCGAATATCGGCATTAATACGGTGTAGGGCATGCCGACCAGACTCACCAGAGCCAGCAACAACAGGATATTTCGAATGGGCGTAAAGCCGGCGATGTAGTTCCAGCCTTCGCGGAATTGCCGGAAGAGATTTTCTTCTGCGAGATCTTCGCCATCCACGCGAGCGAGAGTCATCAGCAGAAGCGACGCGATGACGGCCAGGTAACTGACCCCGTCCAGCAGAAAACACCACCCCTCTCCCCCCGCCGCGATAATGACGCCCGCGAACGAAGGGCCCAACAGCCGGGCGGCGTTCACCATCGAGGAGTTGAGCGCGATGGCGTTCGACAAATCATCCCGTTTCTCAATTATCTCCACCAGGAAAGCCTGTCGCGCCGGCATATCGAAGGCATTGATCACACCTTGAAAGAGACTGAGCACGATCACATGCCAGATTTTGACCACGCCCGTGAGCGTTAAGGCGGCCAGCGCGAGCGATTGCACCATCGCCAGTGCCTGCGTCGCCACCAACAACCGATGCCGATCCCAGCGATCGACCAGAACGCCGGCGACAGGAGCGAGGAGAAAAGACGGAATTTGACCCGCAAATCCGACGACACCCAGCAGCAGCGGGGAGCTCGTCAAGCGATATACCAGCCAGGCAGTAGCGATCCGGGTCATCCATGTACCGATTAGAGATATGCTCTGTCCACTAAAGAACAACCGATAGTTTCGGTGATCCAAAGCTCGCAGCATGAAACCGAGCCCTGTCGTGGCCTGTTTAGTGTCGGGATAAATGGGAGTGGATTCGGGCGCCCTCTCAGGCTCTATTTTCCTCGGCAAATTTTCATCCATTAATATATATCTTCTTACCAGAGGGTGGCACATTGCAACCTCCTCCTACATTATCGTGCATCACTCACCTGTCTCTCCTGTTTTGTATGTTGGGTCTGAGGATACGAACTGGCGCCTTGAAAGGGATTTTGCCAGTAATTCAACGATAAATATGAGCAGAATGCCGGCGCTGTAAGCGAGCAAATCATGAAAATCGAATGTCGTACCAATGATAGTTCTTGCCAGCTCGAAATTTTGTAAACCCAGTATAGATACCAAATCGAAATATTGCGCAATCTCAACTGCAAAGGAGAAAATTAAAACACATAATGCAAGCCGGAGATTGTTAGCTTTAAGAACGGTTCTGCAAATAGTAAAGATTAAGATGACAACTAACATATCGCCAACAAGTGGTCTTATTATGTTGTCATGGATAAACAATGCGATTGAAATCTCTACCAATAACAGTCCAATTGATAAAACTGCATATTTTTTACTGAATCCTAATTTCATAACTTCATTTTCAGCGATCCTTCTAGAAAGCCAATTCACCGCAGAGGCACAGCGGAAGCAGAGGCGACACAGAGAGAAGAAAAGTTTACACCACTTCTTCTCATCTCCTTTTCTTTTCTCTGTGTCGCCTCTGCTTCCGCTGTGCCTCTGCGGTGAATTGGCTTTCTAGAATCCCGCATCTTATTCATAGTAACAGCCGTCGATTGAGATATAATCCAACTTACGTCAGTGATGCCTGGAAATATCATAATAAGGAGAGGCCGATGAAAACTGCTCTATTGGTTATTGACGTTCAGGTCGGGATCATAGATCACTTTCAGGCTTATAACAAAGATCGGGTATTAGCGAATATCAACGACCTGATAACTAAGGCCCGCACTGCGAAAATCCCGGTAATCTACGTCCGGCATGACGGCGGGAAGGGTGATCCGCTCGAAGCAAATACTGAGGGATGGCAAATACATCAACGGATTGCGCCAGTTGACGGAGAACCGATCGTCGATAAGCAATCGTGCAGCTCGTTTTACAAAACGCCTTTGCAATCGATGCTGGACAAAAACGGAATTTCGCATCTGATCGTGACCGGATGTATGACCGAATTCTGTGTTGACACAGCCTGCCGCCATGCGACTATCCTCGGCTTCAATGTGACACTGGCCAGTGACGGGCACACGACGCTCGATAATGATTTGTTGAAAGCCGAGCAGATCATCGCGCATCACAACCGTTCACTCAACGGATTCGATTCCGGTGGAATCGCCGTGACCGTCAAACCAACAAACGAGATTGTTTTTTTAAGAGGGATTACGAAATAAACGAAAATAACGATATAGACGAAAATATTCCGTCTTTTCGTCTGTTTCGTTATTCTCGTTTATTTCGTAATCTCTCATAATTCCAGAAACAATTTAAAACGGCAGGAACCTTCATGATGAAACGCGCGCACGCTTCTCTGCTCTCTTTGCTCATCGTCTGTCTTCTCTTCCCTGCGATTTCGCGACAGGCGGCGGGGAAAATCGTCGCGGTCAAAGCCGCTCACGCGTTCGACGCGCGCTCAGGCGCGATGATCGATAACGCCGTGATCATCATCGAGGACGCCCGCGTCAAAATATTCGGGGCGAATATCGCAATCCCCGCCGAGGCCGAATTGATTGACCTCGGACCGAAGACCGTCCTCCCTGGATTGATCGATTGCCACACGCACCTGACGTTCGAACCGAACCAGATGGGCTATGCATCGCTCGGCGTCTCTGTGCCGCGTTCGGCGCTGAGCGGGGCGAAGAACGCGCGGCTCACGCTCGAAGCCGGCTTCACGACCGTGCGCAACGTCGGCGCGAGCGGCTATGCTGACATCGCCCTGCGCGACGCGATCAACGCCGGCGATGTTCCAGGACCGCGGATCGTCGCCTCCGGCCCCGCTCTCGGCATTACCGGCGGCCATTGCGACAACAACCTGCTCGCGCCCGAATTCAACCACGTTGACGAGGGAGTCGCCGACGGCGTGCCTTCCGTGATGCGGAAGACGCGCGAGGTAATCAAGTACGGGGCTGATCTGATCAAAATCTGCTCTACTGGCGGCGTGCTCTCGCTCGGCGACGACCCGAAGGCGTCGCAATATACGCTCGAAGAGATGAAGGCGATCGTCGGCGAGGCCCATCGCCTGGGGCGCAAAGTCGCGGCCCACGCCCACGGTGGCGATGGCATCAAGCTTGCCGTGCTCGCCGGCGTCGATTCGATCGAGCACGGCTCATACATTGACGATGAGGCGATCAAATTGATGCGGGAGCATGGGACCTATCTCGTCCCGACGCTCTATCTCGGCGATTGGTTCATGGAGAATTACCAGCGCATCGGCGTGCCGGCGCCAATGGTTGCAAAGGCTAAAGAAGTCATGCCAATAGCGCGTAAAAACATCGCTCGCGCTTTCGCGCAGGGCGTTCCCGTCGCATTCGGCACCGACTCGGCGGTCTACCCACACGGGTTGAATGGCCGCGAGTTCGCCGTTTACGTCAAACTCGGCATGACGCCGGTGCGGGCGATTCAGACCGCGACTATTCATGCGTCGAAGCTGCTCGGCTGGGATGACCGCATCGGCACGATCGATGCGGGCAAATACGCCGACCTGATCGCAGTTGACGGCGACCCGACCAAAGACGTCACTGAACTTGAGCGCGTCAAATGGGTGATGAAGGGCGGGATCATTGTGAAACGGTAGTGTTCAATCGACAATACTATAGAAACGAAATCATCGAAGCCTACTCACCGTCAATCTGGCTGGTGTTGACGACTTCGCCTTCAACAGGAGAAGCTTTATGCATAAACAGATTTACACACCCGTCCGCTTAATAATGCTGATCGCCGTATTGCTTTGCAGCCTCATTAACGGAAGCGACGCATATGCGCAGCAACCGTTAGGCAATCTGGCCGGCACTGTCACCGACCCGTCGGGTTCGGTGGTGCGTGGTGCGACCGTCACTGCAACCTCGCTTGCGACTGGCGCATCACGCGTCACCACGACCAACGATCAGGGCTACTTTCTGCTGCCCACGCTGCAGGCCGGCGAATACAAATTGAACATCAGCCTGGCGGGCTTCGCCAACTTCCTGGTTGACCGGGTCGTTGTTGCGGTCGGGCAAACAGCCAACGTCGAGGCGCGACTAAAAATAGCCAGCACCAATGAAACCGTACAGGTCAGCGGCGCGGATGCCGCCGCCGTGGTTGAATTGCAGGAAGCCTCGATCGGCGGTGTCGTCAACACACGCCAGATCGAACAACTGCCGCTCAACGGGCGCAACTACCTGGAACTTGCTCGGCTGCAACCTGGTGTCGAGATTCAGGAAGGCCGCGCCTTCGATCCGACCAAGAGCCGTTACACCGGCGTTTCCATCGGCAGTCGCAGCGGCCGCGAAGCCCGCATCACGATTGACGGCGTGGACGCGGTCGACGAGCATGTCGGCACCACCACGCTCAACATTTCGCAAGAGACGATTCAGGAGTTCCAGATCTCGACTTCGTCTTCGGATACCTCCGCCGGCATCAGCGCAACCGGCGCGATCAACGTCATCACCAAACGCGGCAGCAACCAGTTGCACGGTGGCGGTTTCATCTTCGACCGCAACAACGATTTTGCTGCGCGACCGAACTTCGCTTCGACCAAGCCGGATTTCAGCCGCAAACAGTACGGCTTCAGCCTGGGCGGACCGGCGGTCAAGGACCGGCTGTTCTGGTTCGGCAGCTTTGAGAAAACGGATGAGAATTCGGCGATCAGCATCAACACCGCCTATTTTCCTCAACTCACAAGTTTCGCTGCGCCATTCGATGAAAACTCCAGCAATGTGCGCACCGATTGGCGTGTTTCGCAAAACCACGATGCTTTCTTACGCTGGACGCACAACGAAAATTCCAGCCTCGGTGGTTTTGGCGGAAATCGATTGCCATCGAGCGGGAACATCAATACCAACACGACCCATCAATTCGTCGTCGGTTTGGATTCGGTTTTGACGCAAAGACTGACCAACGCCTTCCGCGTGGCGGGCACAGATTTCAAAAACCGCGTGCTGCGTCCCCCGGCGGAGGCGCAGGCCATCGGTATTGCTGGGTTGGAAAATATCCGCATCCTTACCGATGACAACTTACTCATCACCGGCCCCGACAGCATCACGCCGCAATCCACCTTCGAGCGCTTCTATCAATTCCGCGACGACCTGACTCTCGTGGGCGGGCGGCACACGTTGCGCGGCGGCGCGGACGTGGTGCGGTATCGCGTCACTGTGCTCAACTTCGTAAACGGCTTCCCGCAGTTCAACGTGGTCAGGCCGCCGACGCGGAACCCGTCGGACATCATCAACCAGACCTTCATCAACACGACGTTTGGGAACAAGAAGGGCATACGCATTCCCGGCACGCCCGACAATTCGCACCGCAACACGCGCTCCTCCTTTTACGCCGAAGACGCCTGGCGCGCGCTCCCCAACCTGACGCTCAATTTCGGCGCGCGCTATCAGATTGA
>Ga0126377_10002871_pt1 | contig 12042 bp, 10 predicted proteins | sample PanSoiMetPlot_22_FD_92647 | JGI IMG/M metagenome (GOLD analysis project Ga0126377, IMG submission 92647) | Tropical forest soil microbial communities from Panama - MetaG Plot_22 | ecosystem: Environmental > Terrestrial > Soil > Tropical forest > Bulk soil | place: Panama | collected 2016-02-17
AAGGGGTTATTGAGGCCGACGCGGACTTGAAGTGAAAGAAACTATCAACGAATGAACTCCATTATCCTAAGCGCCCTTGTAGGATTTCCCGATCAGTTGGAAGCTCACTACGCAACTATACCCCCAGAGTTTAAGCATTGGGCGCCGCCCTCTTGGGAAGGCGTGCCAAGCGAGCCTTTCACCGCGATCGAACAAATCTGCCATATTCGCGACATCGAGGTCGATGGCTATCATGTGCGCTTCCGGCGCATGCTGGAAGAACTCAACCCAACGCTGGTCTCTATCGACAGTGAAGCGCTCGCCAAAGAGCGTTCATATGCAACATCGAGCGCAGTCGAGGCCTTGGCTGTTTTTCGCAAGGCCCGTACCGAGACCGTCCAACTCCTCTCAGGGTTGAGTGAGGAACAGTTCAGGCGCACTGCCGTGTTCGAAGGTTACGGTCCATTGTCGCTGCGCAGTTTGGCGCACTACCTGTGCAGCCATGACCAGCAACACCTGGCCGGTCTTCAGTGGTTGCTCGGTAAGATCGAGGCCTCACGCGTGCAAGCGCATGATTAATGCACAGTATGTGACTATCACTTTGCCAACAGTCTTGACCACAAACTGCCCATTTATTGCAACAGAACCTTTGCGGAAGTCCTAGCCTTGCGCTAATAACTGGCTATTCTCACCCCGAGTTGCAGCTCGGCGATAGCCGACATCCGTGCCCGCCGCAGTTGGCAAATTAGTGACATGCAATTACAATCCGGTGGTACGCTTTAGCCGTAACTCAAACATCGGAGGATCAGTCATGCCAATACTCCTTTCAGTCTCAGCTACCGATCTTGATGAAGAATCCATACAAGAACTGACGCGCCAGCTGTGCCAGGACTTGCGCTATGAGGCGGGCATCGAATCTTCGCTCGCTAAAGAATCTGCCGGATCCGGAACGAAGGGCGAACTTGAAATGCTCGGCCAGCTATTGATCGCGGCCGTCGGCGCAGGGGGTTCGATCGTAGCGCTGGTCAATGTGCTCAAAGCCTACGTGGAGCGAAAACCGTCATTGCAAATCAAAGTTCAGAAGAAGAGCGGCGACGCAGTGGAGATCATAGCCAATGACCTGCGTGGCCATGACTTGACGAAGCTGGTGCGAACAATCGAAAAAGCGGTCGAGGAAATCGAATGAGCGAGGGGCGCCGATATGCGATCTTGATTGGCAGCAGCGAGTTCTCGAACGAACCTTTGCTGGGGGCGCTACGGTGTCCGTCAGCTGACGTAGAAGGATTGGCGACGGTTCTGACCTCACCCGATTTTGGATTGTTCACCGAGCCACAGGTCTTCATCAATGAACCGCGCGACGGCGTGATGCGAGCCATCAATCGTCTTTTCAAAGATGCCAGACGGCAGGATCAAATCCTCATCTATTATTCGGGTCACGGAAAACTGGATCAGGAGGGACATCTGCATCTGGCCCTGACCGACACGGAAGTGGATGCGCTCGAAGCGACTTCGATGCCGGTCAACTTCCTGTCCAAGCTCATCAACAACTATGCCTGCAAGCGGGTCGCACTCATCCTGGATTGCTGCTATGGCGGCGCCGTAGGCAAGGACTTACTCAAAAGCGGTGTCAATGATCAATTACAGTTGATGCGGGGTATCTATATCCTGACCGCCTCGACCGCCACTCAAACGGCGCGCGAAAAAGATGGAGATAAATACAGCCTGCTGACCAAACATATCTTGAACGGCATCAGTCAGGGCGAAGCCGATTATGACGGTGACGGGTTTGTCAGCATGGAGGACCTGTTCAATTATGTCACGGCGCAGGTGCCTCGAGAAGCTCCGCAATCCCCGACCAAGTACGAGCTTGGCGTGCAGGGCCATCAATTGTTCATCGCACGCTCGTTCAAGGTTTTCAGCCCGGAGCGGCTGCGGTCCTTTAAGGAGAAGCTTAAAAGCGTCGAAGAGTATCTGATGGACGACATCTTTTTGCAGGCTTATAACGTCATCAAAGACAATCAGCCCAAGCGTGACGCAAGCTTCTTTGCCTTGCTCGATGGTTTATCGATGGGGAGGTTGAGTGTCGGCGAGTTCTCTCGCCAGTGGCTCGACCCGGCCCTACACCAGGAGTCAAATCCGAAGACGACGCCGCCACAACCGCAGCCTGAAATCCAATCTCCGGAGCCGCCGGCGCCACAGCGACTGGAAAGTCGGATTCAGCCCCAGCCGGCCCCCATCAACGCGGGCGCAGACTCCCTGCCACTTCTGCAATGGGCGAGCTATGAAACCGTGACGCTCGACGCTATGGGCTATGAAATATCTCGCCGCACACTACAATCCGAGTATTTCATCGAAGACCTCGATGGTGTGAGCCTGGAGATGGTCAGGATTCCCGGCGGGGAGTTCATGAGGGGAGCGCCGGAAGATGAAGTCGGGCGCTTCGCCGACGAAAGGCCACAGCATCTGGTCGCGGTGTCGGGTTTCTTCTTGGGACGCTACGAGATCACCCAGGCACAGTGGCGCATCGTGGCGGGCTGGAAGCAGGTTGAGCGCGATCTGATGCCGGATCCTTCACGCTTCAAGGGCGACAACCGCCCAGTCGAGAACGTCCGATGGGAAGACGCCGTGGAATTTTGCGCCAGGCTGACAAAGAAGACTGGACACCTATATCGCCTGCCGACAGAGGCTGAATGGGAGTATGCCTGCAGGGCAGGAAGCGACACGCCATTCGCTTTCGGCGAGACGATTACCCCGGAGATCGTGAACTACAATGGCGAACATCCGTACAACCAGGCGAAGAAAAGCGAGTCTCGCGGCGAGACCGTCCCTGTCGGCAGTCTGGGGGTCGCCAACGCTTTCGGGTTATACGATATGCACGGCAATGTGTGGGAATGGTGCCAGGATTGGTACAGTAACCAATACTACGAGGAGTGCCGCCGTCAGGGCCAGGTGAGGGACCCGCAGGGACCGGAATCGGGCCAATACCATGTGCTGCGCGGCGGCTCGTGGCTCTATTATAGCGAGCATTGCCGTTCCGCCTTCCGAGACTTCTACGTGGCGCGCCTCATCCACAGTCTGGTCGGGTTTCGGGTCCTGGTTTCCTTCAGTTAGCGCATCTTGGCGGGATTAATCAATTTCCACAGAGTGTTGGCCCGCGTCGTATCCAGGCCGGTCAGTGTCTTGTACTGGTCGATCGCGGCTGGTTTGTTGCCTAACGCAATGTATGCGACCCCCAAGTTGAAGTGGGCATGGGTAAAGCAAGGTCTCAGTCTGATCGCCTGTTGAAACGCTCTGATGGCATCCCGATAGAGATTCTGCGCATAAAACGCGTTGCCCAGGAGATAATAGCCGTCCGCCTCATCTGGATTATCACTGATATAGCGATTTAGACCCGGGACGGCATCCGCGAAGGCTTTGGCCGCGTCCGCAGTCCTTCCCAGAGCCTTCCAGGCACGCCCGAGGTAGAAGAGAGTCTCCCCATCACCCGGTTTGAAACTCAATGCAGTCCGACAGGCTTCGATAGCCTCCTGGTGCAGCTTCAGGTCATTCAGGGCCCGGCACAGGTTGGTATATCCCATATAATCTTTGGGTCTGAGATAGGTGGCCTGGCGGCCGGCGTCAGCCGCCAGGCTGTTTTCACCTATGAAGCTGTAATACCAGCTCAGATTGACGTACGCCCCTCCCCGCTCAGGCGATTGGGGCGGCGCCAGTTCGACTACCTTCCTTTCATAACCGATCGCGGCGGAATATTCACAGACCCGGACCTTGGCCAGACTCATTCCCCGGTATGCATCGAGATTATCCGACTGTAACCTGACGGCATTCTGGAAGGAGCCGAAGGCTTCTTCGAATCTCTTTTGCCGATAATGTGCGAACCCAACGTTGACAAAGGCGTCCGCCGAAAACTCACTCTTCAGGTAGATGGCCCACTGGAAGGCCCAAATTGCATTCTGATCCTCACTCAGGTTGACATACGCGTTGCCCAGCCAATAATAGATGTTGGCGAATTCCGCGGTCGGTTGCGCCACTCGCCGGTAGGCGTCTGCGGCGCCCTGAAAATCCTTCAAGTTATAAGCGGAGTGTCCCGCCATAAGGCTGGCCTCGACGTTGTTCGGTTCACTCGTCAGAACCTTGAGGCTCTCTTCCCGCGCTTCTTTATAATGCTTAAGCTCATAATGGGCTTTGCATTTCGTCATTCTGTATCGGTTGTCGGTCGAATCGAGAAAGACTGCGTCCGAACTCCACTTGAGCGCGTCAGTTGCATTTCCCTCCTGAAGATAGCTGTATCCGATCAGCCAGTTTATCCAAGCGGGATCGGAATGATTATATCTGAGCGCCATCAGCAGTTGCCCACGCGCGGAATCATACTGTTTCATTATCAGATAGGCCCGGCCTTTGCCTGCATAAGCCGGGGCATAATTCGGGATTATACGGATGGCGTAGTTGAACTGATCGATCGCTCTCTGATACTGCTTCTCATCGACCAACCGGTCCCCTTCTTTCATCACCTCTTCGACGCGAGTCTGGCTATTAACCCTCTGCCCGAAGGCTGATTCCCAGCCGCCGATGGCCAGGCCGAGAAGGAAAATGGTCCGGCACAACCAGGTTGCCAGTCCACTCTTTTGAACATTATTCGCTCTCATCTCTTCCCCCAGTAATTTTGTGCAGTCGTTTCACCCATGGGATTTCACCCAGATAGATCAGGCCACAGGTCATTGCAGAATATCCGGCGCTTGGTTGCTTTTTTTCCTCCGGGACGGGACTTTCTTGTTCGGTGCGTCCTTCTCATCGCCATCCCGACCTTTGTCCGGCGCCGGCTCCGAGGATTCAGCCTGAGGCGAAGCGGCAGACGCTTTGATGCCCTCCCCCTGCGCCGGTCGAGGCTTGGCTGCCTCTAGATCAGTCGTGGGCGAGGCCTCGCCGGCAGGAGGAGAGACCTGGGTTGTAGCCCCCTTCTCTGAGGTATTCCCGCTTTGGTTCATCAGGATCAAGATGACCACCAGTAAAATCAGCGCCGCGAACGCACCATAATGCCGCCAGTCAGCCTTACGCAAAATCGCCGTCGATCCGCTTCCCTGACCCGAGACCTCTGCGTCCTGCCACTGGTTCGCCTGTTCCGATTGTCCGGCGGAGGGAACCAGGCCGACGACGTGATCAGCCTGCCGGGTCTCTTTGAATGCCCTGGCGACAACAGGAGTGCTTCTCAGCGCCGGTTCGGCTTGAGTCGTCTCCCCTGGCGGCAACGGTAGATCGGACTGTCTGGTGGCCTTTATCACATCAGCGCTGGCGGCCGGCAATCTGGTGTCGAGGGCCTGCTGAAATTCGCCGATCGCTTCGGACTGATTCGGGTTGACAGTCGAAACGGGCGCTGGGCTGACAGTATTGAGGGGCGAGGAACCTATCTTCCCGAGCAGCGAGTTTTTGAACTCGATCGCAGATGAAAATCGGTCCTGCGGCTTTTTGGACAAAGCCTTCAATAAAGCCTGTTCGACCTGCTCCGGTAAACCCGGGACGACTTCTCTCGGCGAGACTGGCGGAACTTCAACATGCGCCCGCATTACTTGAAATTCGCTACTCCCGGTGAATGGCACACGCCCGCTCAGCATCTCATACAATAGGATCCCCAATGAATAGATGTCGGAACGGGCATCCGTCAGAACACCATTGATCTGTTCCGGCGACATATATTCGATGGTGCCAATGATGCGGCCTTCTCGGGTCAGGCTGGAGACGCCGCCGAGCACCTTGGCAATGCCGAAGTCCATGACCTTAACCTTGCCGGCAGGTGTGATCATAATATTGCCCGGTTTGATGTCGCGGTGGACAATACCGAGCTCATGGGCATGCGCGATGCCATCCAAAATCTGATTGAATAGAACCATCGCGAGGTCGCAGGGGATAGCGCCTTTGGTCTGAATCAGGTTCTCAAGAGTCGTCCCCGGCACAAACTCCATGACCATGAAAAATTCATTGCCATGACGAAGAAAGTTGAAAAGCGTGGCGATATTCGGATGGATCAACTTGGCGAGGGTGACGGCTTCCGCGCGAAACCGTTCGACAATCTCCTGTTGCCGCGCCAGTTCAGGCCGCAGGACTTTGATCGCCACTTCGCGTTCGATCATATAGTCGATCCCTTTATAAACCGTCCCCATTCCACCTTCGCCGAGCTTATCCTGAATCTTGTAATTGCCTACCGTCGAGTTGATCATCTGACCACCTCCAGTTCACGGGTATCTTTCACCGTTCTTGCGGCTTGAGTCTCCCTCGCTTTGACCTGCAATAAACCGATCGTGATGTTGTCCGGCCCGCCCCGTTCTTTTGCCAGTTCCACCAGCTTCTGGCACGCTGCATGGGCCGATTCCGTGGTGACCACCTGTCGGATCTCATCATTCGAGACGAGGTCATAAAGCCCATCCGAACACAAGACGAACTGGTCGCCCATCCGCAGCGGAAAGGGCCGCTCCCACTTCGAAACCATTACTTCCGGGCGTGTGCCTAGAGATCGTGTCAACACATTCTTGTCGGGATGCTGCAGCCCGTCTTCATAACTGATAATTCCCTGCCGGACCATCTCCATGACCGTGGAGTGATCTTCAGACATCAGATAGATCCCTCCGCCACGCACCAGGTACAAACGGCTGTCTCCGACGTGAGCGGAAATGGCCCGACCCTGATGAATAGCCAGCGCCGTACAGGTTGTCCCCATGCCCGCTAGACTGTCTTTCGTTTGAGCGGTTTGATAGATAAGTCGATTCGCCTTCAGGAGAGCCTGTTCAATCGATTCCTCGGCCTCTCCCGGATGGTCGTAGTAAACCCGCCCCACCATGTCCACTGCCAAGCGGCTGGCGACTTCGCCGGCAGAATGACCGCCCATCCCATCTGCGACGATCGCCAGAACGCCTTTCTCGGACAGGGTCGCAGGATCACCCGGAGTGATGAATGCGCTGGAATCTTCATTATTGTCACGCAAACAACCGACATCCGTGATCAGAGTGACGGCAACTTCGTAATCCAACAGGGGAAGACTTTGGGTCTCTTCGGCTGATGAAGTCGCCGGATGCGGCGAGGTGTACTCTGATCGATGGTTCTGCTGGTTACTCTTCCGTCGCTTCCAAAACATATCTGGCTCCTTGGCTTACTCATCCTTCACAAAATTATTCGGATCGGCGATGAGGGGAATTTCAGTTTTACGTCCCGCTTCGAACGGCTCCAGCTTCACGGCGAGTTCATTTTTCATCAGCTGTATCGTTACCATCTCCCCACGCTGGGCATCGACATAGAGGTCATCGTGTCCGCAGACGCCGATCAGCTCCCACTTCTCCTCCGCATCTTTCGGGGAGACCAGCTTGAAGACTTTGACGTCATTCAAGCTGCAGTGGAGTGGAGTCCGCACCATCCCGTCGGTAACCGGCCAGGGAAAGTGGAAAGAAACTCCCCAACAAACAACTCCGCCGACGACCACGACCAACGCCAGGGCGAGGAGCAGCTTCAGGTAGCGTGCGCCCGGCGGCCCCGAAGTTGTCTGGGACTCTAACGGCAATGATGGCGATGGCTGCCTGATGACTTCCTGGACTTTTTGAAAGACCCTGACGACCTCCCGCGTCACCGACCTGGTGGGCAAAAGTCTCGGCGGCGACAACACTCTATCCACTTCATCCAGGAGTTGTTGCGTGGACTGATACCGCTGTGCCGGGTCTTTCTTGAGGCAACGAGAGATGATCTCATCCATCTGGCGCGGGACCGCGGGGTTGAGCACTGAGGGCGGAAGATACGACGACCTCACAATTTTGAGGCGCAGTTGATCCGGTGTTTCAGCCTCGAAAGGCGGCACGCCCGTGGCCATTTCATACAGAATGGCGCCCAACTGCCAGATATCAGTCCGGTGGTCCGAAGCGCCATATTGCCATTGTTCCGGCGATAATCGGTTGAGGGTGCCTGAGACCTTGCCGGTGGTGGTTAACCGATGCGCCGATTCCTGCTTCGCGATGCCGAAATCGAGCAACTTGACCTGCCCGGCAGCGTTGATCTTGATGTTATTGGGTTTGAGGTCGCGGTGAATGATACCGTGAGCGTGTAGATGATTGACGGCCAGCGCCACGGACCGAAAGATCTCCAGAACTTCCATGACCGCCAGGCGCCCGCTTCGCCTCAACCGCTCCAGCAAGGTCTGGCCGTCAACATACTCCATTACGATATAGGGTTGACCGCTAGCTTCCAGAAATTCATAGAGGGTAGCGATGTTCGGATGATGCAACGTCGCCTGAATGCGGGCTTCATTGCAGAAGCGCTGGATGTCCTTGGCGCGATCGAGCCCGTCGGTCTTCAACTCCTTGATCGCGACGTAACGATCCAGAGATTCATCGTAACCTTTATAGACCGCTCCCATGCCGCCTTCGCCCAGAAAAGCCTGTACAGAGTATTTCCCCACGTTTCGTCTGTCTTGCGCCATGTCGCTTGCCCTCCTGCCGATGGCCGAAAAGGGAGGGGGCCCCCGATCAACGAGAGGGAGCCCCCATCAGTTCAATGCCATAGCGTATCGGCACAGCGTAGGTCATACGTTCCGTGCCGGAGAAGAAGATGGCCACGACCTTGCCCTGCTCATCAAAGACCGGGCCACCACTGTTGCCCTCGCCGGTGGAATTGATGGTCATTTGGTAGACGTCGCCATACACACTGAACCGGGTGCCGGTTTTGACTTTCGTCTTCCCTTCCGCTCGAATCAACCGCCCGATATTGCCATGGCTCAGGGTGACGATTGGAATAGTCGTCATTCTCCCTTTGCCGATCTGGTCCTTCTTTTCGATCTGGGTGAAATAGGGCAGCGATTCTGCGGGATAGCCGAGCACAGTGATCGCCCCACCCTGCATGATCGTGTCGTAGTTGTCGTTGTATTCCGTCTTCGGCAGAGACTGGGGCGACTCGATCTTGATCATTGCCACGTCATGCGTATCGGACCATCTCACCAATCTGGCGGGAATGCGGTCGCTGGTGTTCTGAAAAGTAACGTTCAGATAATCGACTTTACCTTCCAACCCCCCCTGTAACTTGCTTCTCACCATCGAATCTTCGGAGGGCACCCAGCTATCCAGGCCGGATGGCGCCGCCACCACCTGTGGCCTCCCGTCCTTGCCAAGCAGCAAGCGCGACGAGTCATCGGTCAGTACGCCGGATTTGGCATGGGGGGGAAACTCGTAACTATCTTTCCAGGGCGCGGCCACATGCCGGTTGGTGAGAATGAACCCCTCGCTTGAGACCAGGAACCCGGACCCCTGCGCTTCCTGGCCGATGGGAACTGAAGATTTGTCGCTTTCAGTCAACCACGGTTCGATAGTCCCATCCGACAGCCGCCCGTAAGTAGGAATGTAGGTTCTGTCGTCATCAGTGATCTTGTATGTTTTATCTTTGACCTTGTAGGCGTTGGGAATATAGAGGTGATGCATCTGCTTCCCAGTCGCGGTGTTGAACAGCTTCCATCCGATTTCGATAAAGACCACGGCTTTTGAGTAATTGTTGGCGATCTCGGCGGGCGTCAGTTTACGTTCAGTTTTGGCAGTACTGGCGCTCTCCTCCAGCTTTCGCCACCGATAGACAAAGTAGCCCGCCACCGCTGTCGCCGCGACCATGAGCACGAAGCCGACCACCAGGAATTGCTTGCGCGCCTGCTTTCTGCCCTGCGTTTGACTTTGCGCAATCATCCGCTCGACCGTCGCTTTCCCGACCGTGGTGCGCGGCTCCTGACTGTCAGTGACGGCGTCCTGAAGAAAGCTTTTGAGGGAACTGCCGGAGCCCCCATGACCCATGGCCGAATCGCCTTGAATCGGGGCGCCAGATACGCCGGCCTCTCGCGTCGCCTTGATCTGGCTGGAGTAATCGACTGCGGCGCGTGTCGTGCTGACCAAGCCTTCAACCTGCGGCTCCAACTCAAAACGAAATTGCGGTCCGCCCGGCCCGAATTGCACCACGTCGCCCTGCCTGATCTTCTCCGGGCCGGAAATCTTGCGAGTGTTGACAAAGGTGCCATTACGGCTATTCAAATCGACGATCAAGAACTGCGAGGGGTCATTCGCATCACGCTCGATCCGGGCGTGCTTTCGTCCGATCAGGTCGTCTCTCTCCGGGTCATACCTGACTGTGCACATCGGGTCCCGCCCAACCGTCAGCTCCTTGAAATGGCTGAGTGGGAACTCCTCGACTTGATTGACTTTCGATCCGCTTAAATGTCGGAGAACGATTCTTTCCATGCGACCTCCTGTTTCAACTTATTTAAAGATGCTCGAAATATACGCGCCAGTAATCCGGGTCTTCGTTTCGCCTGCCGGTTTCACCTGCTCCCTATCAATGAGCGTTTAAACAGGCTCCAATGGTTCACAAATTTTGGTTTTCATGGGGAATTTCGACTGCGCCGATATGAATGACTACTGAGTTGCTGCTTGACTCTATCGATTGAAGGTAGACAGGTCAAAACCTTGCCCGCATAACTTCCATGCATGACATGGCAAAGACCCCTTACTTCCAGGGCAACCCCATCATATTTGACAGGAAACTCAACCCCTCTGCATTGAAAGCGCAGAGCCCGGTTCGCGGGTTGATCACACCGGACAAAACTCGTTTAGCGTTCTGCCCCGCTCGCTGTCGGAGCGGTTCTGGACCCAGATGGCACGCTTTCCGCGCCCTGGAACCGATCTAGAGTGGCAACTTAGCTAAGAATGGGTACTGCAATAATTCCTAGCCCGAGTGTGAAAAGGCCAAGCTTGAAACGAATCGCCGGTATCGCAGGTTCGCAGCGGAGATGTGCAAAATTCATCTTGAGTAGTTCTCCTTGCAGTATGATCATCAGTTGGAGCCGGTTATGACGTAATCAGCCGGAACGAGTGAAGTTGCAGGCGCTCGATTTGGGCCGCTTGTCGGCTGATGGCTGAGGACTAACAAACTCAGCGGTAAATCACCCGCCTCGCCATCGATTGCGTCACCACCGGTTCCATTTGCATAAGTAGCGAGCGCCGCCAAAAGGTTTAGTCGGCGATGAATATTTTGTTTTTTATCGGCGATGAGTAGCCGCGCGAGACGGCGCCGCATATAATTGCTCCCTGTGAAGGCCCACGACAAAACAACTGAGGAGTTGATCCGAGAAATTAAGCGCGAGTTGAATGTGGAAGAGAGCTTCCGCCAACTCTTCGAACGGTATTACCCCAAAATCTACCGCTTCTTCCACCGAAAAGGATTTTCGCCCGAGGATTGTCGCGAGCTAACCCAGGAGACGTTTCTTTCCGTCTATAAAGGATTGAATGGCTTTCGCCAGGAGTCCCCATTCGAGCACTGGATGTTTTCCATCGCCGAGAACATCTGGCGGAGTGAACTGGAAAGGAGAAAAGCCAGGAAGCGGGATGCTCCACTCATTTCGCTCGATCAGGAGGTCGAGAGCCGCGACGATAAACTTTCTCCGCTGGCGGCGCTCATCGTTGACCCGGAGCCAGGCCAGTTGGTTCGTATGATTGAAAAAGAGAAGTCGCAGAAACTCCATGAGGCCTTACAGCAATTGCCAGAGCAAATGCGGCGCTGCGCAGAGTTGCGCGTTATCCATGACCTCTCCTACAGTGAGATAGCCGGACTGATGAACGTTTCGATCAACACCGCTAAGGCGCATCTTCATCAGGCAAAAAAAGAATTGAGCAAGCTGCTCAAACCATATTTCGGTGAGGTAGAACTCTAAAGACATGGCATACAGACAACAATATGGATCGCAATCGGGAGTTACGCATTTATATGAAAGCCGCCCGCGCAAAGTCTGATGACGGAGACGGACGCCACCTGAGCGAAGCCGAGATGATCGCTTATTGTCAGGGGCGAATAGCTGAGCGCGAAGCGGCGCGCCCTCACATCCTGCAGTGCGATCAGTGCTTGCAATTGTTCAAGGACGTAAACGATTTCTTCGAGCCCCAACGGGAAGACGAAATAGAGGTTGGCGAGCTGCAGGTCCGCCGCGCCTGGAAAGAGTTCTGGGTACAGGCGCAATGCACACAAGAAACGATGGCTGGCGCGATTGAGCCTTCACACAGCGGATAT
>Ga0126377_10002872_pt1 | contig 12041 bp, 7 predicted proteins | sample PanSoiMetPlot_22_FD_92647 | JGI IMG/M metagenome (GOLD analysis project Ga0126377, IMG submission 92647) | Tropical forest soil microbial communities from Panama - MetaG Plot_22 | ecosystem: Environmental > Terrestrial > Soil > Tropical forest > Bulk soil | place: Panama | collected 2016-02-17
CCCCGGAGCTTGGTCTTGTTGTGGGGGCAGTGTACTTCAGATGAGGAACAGGGTTCCTGTCAGAACAATGGCTTGCAATCCCCACTTGCACCGGCGCGCTAGACTGTATAACCATACAGTCTGTATATCGACACAGGAGACGCCCATGTTCACCGATCCGCTGGCCCTGATCGATCAGACCATCGACAACCTGGAAACGCTGGTCACGTTGTTCGAAGACGAAAATGATCCACGCACGGTTCGCTCGGCCGAACTCACCGGCCGCGCGCAACGTTGCCGCGATGCGCAGCGCGCCATCGCTTTTCTGTTACCCAAGTTGCGAGCGGCGCGTGTCACGCAGTTGCCGCGCACGTACAGCGGCATCTGCCTCAACTGTGATTGAAAGCGGCCGACAAAGAACAAGAACAAACGGCACGGACGCCTGCGCTCGTGATCAGCGATTCGCGAAAGCCATGGATCCTTGGACCCACGCGTCTCAGCTTCGCAGGAAATATTCGTAGTTCCAAAAGTCTATTCTCGACGCCGAAGACCTCGCGGTAGCCTCCCCGCCGCCTGTTGCAAGCCAACGACGGCAACGTTGCTCATCAACGCGGACGACAACGCGCCACACGGCCGTGGCGGAGGGGAAAGTCACATGTTTCTGTTCAAGATGCGGCACGCATGCGTGTCGGCGGTTCTGTGCGCGGTGCTTTCGTATATCCACACCGCAAGTGCGCAGCTCACGGACCTGACACAGACACCCAATGCGGAGAACGCGGGTATCACGAAATCACTGGAGGAAGAGATCGGCGCTGGTGTCGGCAATGTCATGACGCCAGGTTCATCGACATTCATCATCGCGCGCGACCCGGCGCGTGCCATCCGACGCGGGCGGCAACTGTTCCAGAGAAAATTCACTGATCGGCAGGGCTTCGGTCCGCGCGCCGGCGACGGCGTGGGCAACATTGCCACCAACGCAGCTATCGGCGCGGGAATGATCGACAGCTGCGCCGGGTGTCATGGCCGGCCGCGTGGTTCTGCCGGATTCGGCGGCGACGTCGTGACGAGGCCTGACAGCCGCGATGCGCCGCATCTGTTCGGGCTGGGCCTGCAGGAAATGCTCGCTGACGAAATCACGGGTGAGCTGCGCGATCAGCGCCAGAACGCAATCAACCAGGCGATGAGCTCGCGCCAGACCGTGACGCGTCAGCTCAGCAGCAAAGGCGTCGGCTACGGCACGATCCGCGCGTTCGCCAACGGCGGTACCGACACCAGCGGCGTCGTGGGCGTGAATACGGATCTGCGCGTGCGTCCATTCTTTGCGCAGGGCGATACGACGTCCATTCGGGAATTCGTGATTGGCGCCTTCAATGACGAGATGGGTCTGCAGGCTGTCGATCCGCTGACCGATCAGGCCGCGGCGGGTGCACGTGTGGTGACACCTACGGGCATGGTGCTGAATGGCGCCACTGACGTCGTCAAGACGAGCAAGGTGAGGTCACCGCAGGACGACCAGGATCTCGACGGCGTAGTGAACGAGATTCCCACCTCGCTGGTGGATTTCATGGAGTTCTACCTGTTCAACTACTTCAAGCCGGGTACGTACCGCTGGACCAACACGGCGCAGATCGGCCAGAACCTGATGGTGCAGGTCGGCTGCACGAGCTGCCACATCCCGAACATGGTGATCACGCGCGATCGACGCGTTGCGGACGTGGAAACGGCCTACGATACGACCAACGGCATCTTCAACAACATGTTTGCCACTGCGTCGTTGCTCATTACCGCCACCAACGACGGTTCCGGCTTCCCCACCATCAAGGTGCCCATCCGCAACTCGTTCATGATCCGCAACTTCTATGCCGACATGAAGCGCCATGACCTGGGACCGGGATTCCACGAACGCAACTTCGACGGCACGATCACCACGCAGTTCATGACCGAGCCGCTGTGGGGTGTCGGCACTTCAGCGCCATATGGTCATGATGGTCGCAGCATCAATCTGCGCGAAGTGATTCTGCGTCATGCCGGCGAGGCAAGCGCGGCAAAGAATGCTTTCGCGGCGCTCAGCGAGACCAACCAGAGCGCGATGTTCGAGTTCCTGAATGCACTGGTCCTGTTCCCGCCGGATGATACGGCATCGACGCTCGACCGCGGCAATCGCTCTGCTCCGAATTTCCCGCAGCGGGGGCACGGCAGCATCCGCTTGCCGGAGCTCTTCAACAATCCGCTGGAACTGGAATAGCAGGGCGGAGCAACGACACGGAAGTCACAACGCAACGGGGCAGCGCGTCCGCCTGATCACGGGCGCGCTGTCTTTGCTCCTACTGCATCGACTCGGCGGTGTGCGCAGCAGCTTCGCTGCGCGATACGGACGACTGCTTCACCTGTGCAGGCGCTGCGTGCACCGGCACCTGGACTCCGGGCTGCGGGAACAGGCCGGCAACAAAATCGATGAAGGCGCGAATTTTTGCCGTCGGTTGCCGGTGCTGCGGATAGACCACCGACACCGGCCAGTAGGCGCCGTCATTCCAGTCCTGCAGCACGGGCTTGAGCAGCCCGGCGGCGATCTGTGCTTCGACGGTGAAATCCAGGCTGCGCACGAATCCCGCGCCGGAGACAGCGGCGGCCACTGCTGACTCCGGATCGCTGAACGACAGCCGTGCGGCCGGCACGATCGTCAGCTCTGTATCCGCCTTGCGGAAGATCCACTCGCGGACCTGGTTGGTTCCGACCTTGAACATCTGCAGGCAGTGTTCCGGCTTGAGATCACGCGGGTCGCGCGGTTCGCCGAAACGTTCGATGAATTCCGGCGATGCGCACGTGACACCGCGCAATTGCGCGATGCGCCGCGCCACCAGGCTTGAATCGCTGAGGTTGCCCACGCGCAATGCCGCGTCGATGCCTTCCTGGACCAGGTCGGCGACGCGGTCGTTCATGCTCATCTGCACGCTGATTTCCGGGTATTGCGCAATGAAGCGCGGCAACGCCGGCACGATGATGCGGCGGCCCAGCGAGACCGGCACCTCGACCCGCAGCCTGCCGCGTGGCACACCGCGCGCTTCCGAAACTTCGCTCTCCGCCTGGTCGAGCTGCCCGAGTGCTTCGCGGCAGCGCTCATAGAAGCTCGCGCCGATATCGGTCAGGCTCAGCGAGCGGGTAGTCCGGTTCAGCAGGCGTGCGCCCAGCCGCTCCTCAAGACGGCTGACCGCCTTGCTGATCGCCGAGGGTGACATGCCCAGGGTCTGTGCCGCGGCCACGAAACTGTGGGCCTCCACGACGCGGACGTAGGCGACTATGTCGCTGAAATTATTCAATCAGCCTATTCCCCAATCATTACAACCAGATTTATGGCCTCGCATTGTAGGCGGGGGATTCATGACGGCAGCGCACCAGACTATTCGCCCGGGCCGCCGTTTACCCGGACGGTCCGGGCCCTTAATGTATCGTCCGACTGGAATCGACCACAATCACGGCCAATAGTGCAACCTGCATGCGACTGACGGAGAAATGATGCTTCTTGTGACCGGTGCAACGGGGAATGTAGGCCAGGCGGTGCTAGCCGGGCTGGCGGACAAATCCGTTGCCGTTCGCGCCTTTGTACGCGATCCCGCACGCCTGCGGATCTCCGCCTCCAACATTGAAGTCGTCCGTGGTGATCTGGCCGATGACAACAGCCTCCAGCGGGCCCTGGAGGGTGTCGATGCCGCCTTCCTGGCGTCGGGATTTTCGCCACGTATGGCCGAACTGCATGCCCGCTTCGTGGCGGCAGCAAAGAAGGCGGGCGTCGCGCGCCTGGTGCAGCTTTCAGGCGTCGGGGCGAATTCCGGCCTGTGTTGCGCCCGGGCCCTGCGCTGGCTGGGCCAGGTCGAGGGCAGCACACAGAGCAGCGGTATGCAGGTGACGCATCTGCGGCCGACCTTTTACATGCAGAACCTGCTGCAGTTCGCGCCTGCGGTCGCAGAGCAGAATGTCATTGCAGGGCCTTTCCGTGCCGGCAAGTGGACGTTTGTCGATGCGCGCGACGTGGGCGCAGTCGGTGCTGCGGCATTGCTCGATCCGATCCACGCGGGCCGCACCTATACGGTCACGGGCAGCGAATCCATCAGCTACGAAGAAGTCGCCAGCCGCATGAGCCATGTGCTGGGCAAGTCCATTCGCTACGTCGACATCACGGCCAATGAAGCGCGCGGCCGCCTCCAGGCGGCAGGTGCCGCCCCGGTGATGATCGAAGCCACGCTTGAATTGTGGGACGCCTGTGCCTCGAACCTGATCAACGTTGCCCCCACCCACGTCGTCCAGGACGTCACTGGCCAGGAACCGCGTTCCTTCGACGACTTCCTGCGCGACTACCGCCACGCGTTTATGTAAGGGCTGCTGGCACGCTGGCGCTGGTAAGAATCAGATCGCGCGACAGCAACATCAAGTTTGAATGAGTTGCTGGCCGGTGTTTTGCTGGCCAGTCCCCAGTCCCTTCTTCCGTTCTATCCCGCCGGCGGCGGCGAAACCGCGAGTTCCACCGTCCGCTTGTCGTTGTCGATCGTCGTGATCGTCACGGGCCGGCGCCAGACGCGTGCGATGTAGTCGAGAACCTTGCGGCCCCGTTCCGGATCGAGCCCGCGTCCATCGGTGGCGTGATCGTGGACCAGCTCCAGTTTTCCATCGACGTGCATGCGTGAGACGCTGACCGTTGGCGCGCCGAATCCATACTTGGGTGCGAGCAACGCGTCGTGGAGCAAGGGAAGATCAGTCTCCTGAACGGTGAGAGCGCCGTTTGCCGGACCCTTGTAATGGAACAGCTGCAGTTCCTTCGCCAGGTCCACGGTCAGGTGGTTGCGCACGAAGGCGAAGTCGTCATCCTGGCACATGATCTTGCGTGCCGCGTCGAGACCCTCTGCCTCCACGATGCTTTCCCAGATCGAGAATCCCAGATGATAAGGATTGGTCGACAGCGCCACGTTTTCGCCGCTGGCGGTGGGCCGCACGACATCCGAGTGACACTTGATGGCGTCGACGTAAGCTGACTGCGGCAGAAAATCCGCTTCGCGCAGCAGACGTGCGTGCCAGAACGAGGCCCAGCCCTCGTTCATGATCTGGCACGCGAACACGGGATAGAAGTAGAACGATTCCTCGCGCACGGCGAGGAAGATGTCGCGCTCCCACGGCTCGAGTTCTGGTGCGTAGTGCGCTATGAACCACAGCAGATCCTTTTCGGGATGCGGCGGCACCGGCGCACGCTTCGGCGCTCCGGTCGGTTTCGGCCGCGCCGTGTCCGGACCCAGCGCGGCAAAGCGCCGCGAAAACTCGGTGTCGAGCCCGGGCGAAGGTTCGGGCAGCAGTTCCGCGTAGCGCGCACGGCGCACACCCTGATCGATATCGATGTGCTGCTCCAGCGACAAGGCGGCATCGAGAACTGCCTCGACGCGCTCGAGTCCATGCTCCTGGATCGCGACGCCGATTTGCCGCGCATGCGCGGCTGCCTGCTCGACGATATGTTCGCCCACCTGGTCCTGGCTGCGGCGGAACAATATGTTGTTGCTGGAGAAGTCAGCGTGCCCGAGCACGTGAGCAGTGACCAGAACGTTCTCGGCGTAGCTGTTGCTCTTCGCGAGATAGGCGCGACCCGGGTTGCCGGGGAACACGACCTCGAACAGTCGCGACAGTCCCATGCGATGCTGGATGAGCTGGTAGATGTAGCGGACGCCGAACGACCAGTGCGGCATGCGCACCGGCAGGCCGTAGATGGCGATCTCCGTCATGAAGCTCTCGGGCACGACTTCGAATTCGACCGGGTCGTACCGCATCCCCTGGCTGCGGGCGAGCTGCTCGATGCGGATGATGTGCGATTGCCAGTCTTCGGTCATGAAAATTCACCGCTGGAAGCTGCGGCACGCAGCTTGAAGCTCCAACCTGATTCAGACTTCCGCCGCCTTCGTGAAGAAATGCCTCACCGCATTCCAGATGTCATCAGTGCTGTTCGCGCGGAACGCACCGACACGCGAGTCTTCGCGCGCCAGTTCGACGAACAGTTTGCCGATCTCACTGTCGGGTACCGTACCCGCCAGCGGTGCCACTTCGAGAAAACCCGCGTAGTTGCAGTCGTCGCTCAGATCTTCCAGTGCTTCCTGTGCCTGCGGCTGGTCAGAGGGAAAGTTCTCGCCGTCAGAGGCATAGAACAGATAGACGTTGTACTGGCTGGGACTGAAGCGGGCGTCGATGATCTCGCGCACCTTCTTCAATCCGGCCGAGGCGACAGTGCCGCCCGTGCCGCTCACGCGGAAGAATTCTTCCTCCTGGAATTCCCAGGCTTCGGACGTGTGCGCGACGAACACCAGGTCGAGATGCCGATACTGACGGCGCAGACCCTGGATGGCCCAGAAAAAGAATGTCTTCGAGATCTGTCGCTCGCGCTCGCCCATGCTGCCGGAAACGTCGAGCAGCAGAATGACCACGGCCTGCGTCGCTGGCTGTTCACGCCTGGCGAGCTGACGGAACCGCAGGTCGTCATCGGTGAAGGAAGGCGAGTCGTTGCCGCTGGCGGTCTGTATGCCGCGGCGTTTGATGGACTCCTTCATGGAACGGCGCCGATCGAGCCGCGAGCGCGCGCCGCGTCGGTCCCAGCCTTCGCGGGTCCAGTCATCCTCGCGTGACTTGCCGGCCTTGGCCTCGAGATTGGGCAGCTGCATTTCTTCCCACAGCCAGTCGACGATGTCGTCGATGCGGAATTCCAGCGTGTACTGCACGCCGCCTTCCTCGTTGCCGCCCTGGCCGCGTTGATCGCTGTCCTGCTGCTGGGGGCGACCGATACGATCGCCGGGTTTGGCCTGCCCCTGGCCGACGCCCTGCTGTTCGCTCGGCGGACGCAACTTGAACCGGTAGTGCTCCAGCATGCGTACCGGCACCCGCACGGTACTCGCGCCGCCCGTCAGCACGTCAGCGCCGGCAACGATCTGCGGCAAGTGCTGCCGGACAGCTTCGCGCACCTTGTCGTTGTGCCGCAGCCAGTCCCGCGCGCCGCGCGAGAAAAGGTCATACCAGCCGGCGTCGCCCGGTCCGCGCGGGGTGGTGCCGCCCGAGGTGGGGTCGCTCATATCGGTGTCGAAACCCCCGTCGTCATGTTCTCGCGTCCCTATTCCTGCGCCAGCAACGTCGTCACGTAGCTGAGAGCCTCCTTGGCACTGTGTTCGTCATAACCGTATTCGCTGGTCAATCGTTCCTGGACCGCGGAAATCTTCTTGCGCGCCTCGTCGTCGGGGCGGGCGGCCGAGGTCACCAGCCGCAGCACATCGCGGCGTTCCTCGAACAGGTATTGCTCGATGGCTTCACGCATGCGCGAGTGACTGTTGAGGGTGAACTTCTCGTGGGCCTTGTAGGCCACCATGGCCTTGCGCACGACTTCCTGCCGGAAGGTGAGCTTGCCGGAGTCGGACACCTTGATCTTGTCCTCGACCGAGCGCAGGAAGCGTTCATCCGCCGGTCGCGACTCGCCGGTAATGGGGTCGGTGACCTCGCGGTGATCGAGCGAGGCTTCCACCTCGTCGAGATACTTGTCGAGCAGCTGTTGCGCTTCGTCCTCGAACGAGGCGAACAGGGCGCGATGCACGTCTTCCTTGACCCAGCGGTTGTAGAAATCCTTGCGCGCCACGACCAGGTAGTCGATCCAGAGCTTCTTGGCCTTCGCGTCCATGCGCGCGTCGGTCTCGATCGAATCCTTGAGCGCGAGCAACACTTCCATGCTGGTCAGGCTCTTCTTGTCGCTGCGCGTGATGGCATTGGAGATCGAGTTCACGACGAAGCGCGGGCTCACTCCGGTCAGCCCTTCTTCGGGCGACTCGGCACGCAGCCGTCCGACTTCGCTCTCGGCAAAGCCCTCGACCGCCTCGCCGGCATACAGTCGCACCTTCTTCGACAGGTCGAGACCCTCACGCTCCGGTTTCATCAACCGTGTAAGTACTGCAAACACAGACGCGAGGCGCAGGGCGTGCGGATCCAGGTGCACGTCGCGGAAGGCCGGCGCCGCGGAAACCAGCTTGTTGTAAATGCGTGCCTCATCCGGATAGGAGAGGGTGTAGGGCACCTTGACGATGACCATGCGGTCGAGCAGCGCCTCGTTCTCCTTTTCCTGGAGGAACTTGTGGAACTCGGCCAGGTTGGTATGCGCGAGGATGGTCTCGTCGAGGTAGATCAGCGGGAAGCGCGAAACCTTGACGTTCTTCTCCTGCGTCAGGGTCAGCAGCAGGTAGAGGAACTCACGCTTCACCTTCAGGATTTCGATCATCTCCAGCACACCGCGGCTCGCGGCGTACACGGCGCCAGACCACGACCAGGCGCGCGGATCGCCTTCGTCACCGAACTGGGCCACCTTGGAGAGATCGACCGAACCCACCAGGTCGGCGAGGTCGGCGGTCGTCGGATCATGCGGCGCATACGTACCCACGCCGACGCGCGAAGCTTCGGAGAGGAACACGCGCTCGACCGGCATGCGCAGGAAGTCCCCTTCGAATTCGCGTTCCAGGCGGTCGCGCGCCCACGGACTCAGCTCGCCGCGGATCTCGACTCCATACGTATCGCGGAATTCCGCGCGCAGGCTGGCAGGAATCAGATTGAGCGGCGACTCATGCATGGGCGAGCCCTGCAGTGCGTACATCGCTCCCTCATCCGTCAGGCTGTACTCCTCCAGGCCACGCTTGAGCAGAATGGCCATGGTCGACTTGCCGCCCGACGGCGGTCCGAGCAGCAACAGCAACCGGCGACCGACATCCGATCCCGCAGCAGCGGCCTTGAAGTAGTCGACGACTCGACCAAGCGGCTCATCGATGCCGTAGAGCTCGCGCTTGAACAATTCCTTCGCGCCGGCCGTTTCACTTCCATTGCCGTTGTTGCCGGCGCGTCCGTACCAGTTGAGCATGTCCCACAGGTACTCGTGGCTGGTGCGCGCGAGTTGCCGGGCATTGTTCGGGACGACGGTGCGAAGAAATTCACCGAACGTACCGGACCAGTGCTGGGCCCGGTGAAACCGGCTGTAAGCGCTCAGCGAATCAACGAAGCTCTCGCCGCGTTGCGAGGCTGGCCCACGGGGTGGTGGGGTTGCCATCGGGCTGTCTGACATCGAACCGCCCTCCAACTGTAAATGTGTCAACGCACTCGCATCAGGCGCCTCTGCGGTCCGCCACGGCCAGCAACATCGCAGCGCCCTGCTCTGGTACCGCCCTGTTCACGTGAAAGCGGACCAGCAACTCATTCGCGGTCAGCATACGCCCGGTCCCATCCTGCGCGGCCATGCAGCGGACACGCAATGGCCTATAGGACCAAGACTGATCCAGCAGGGGACAGGTTCCATGCATTGCTGCGCCAACGCAGTGCGCCACACGCCGACGGGACGGCGCTGAGTTGCAAGGCGACTGCGGAAGGAGACGGGAAGTATCGGAAGACGACCGCGACCCGCTCGTGCTGGAGCCGGATCGCGCAACGTTGCGCATGCCACGAATGTGCGTGCGAAACATGATTGCCTGATTACTCCCTTCTCGCCTGTCTTGCAATGCGATTCATTGCTGAGTGTGTTGCACGGCACATGCCAGTGCGCCATTGCGTGCGCAGCCGCGCATATTTGCGTGGTGACGCTGCAGTCATTCAGTCGCGATTCAGACGCGGACTGAACTTGTCGAAGATGTGACTCAACTCACAGTTGAGTGTGGCGAAAACGCGAGGCGGGGATGAAGTCGGGGCCCGGAGAGAATTCCGGGCCCCTCATGCTGAAACGTTGCAGGTCAGGCTGCTGCGGTGAAGGGTTTGGTTTCGGAGGTGATGCCGAGCGCTTCACCGATCACCTCCTCGACGTGTTCGCAGAACACGAACTTCATGCCATCGCGCACGCTCTGCGGGACGTCCTCGAGATCCTTGCGATTGCGTGACGGCAACAGCACGCGACGGATGCCGGCACGATGTGCCGCGACCGTCTTCTCCTTCACACCGCCGATCGGCAACACCAGCCCGCGCAGGCTGATTTCGCCGGTCATGGCGAGGTCATTGCCTACCGTCCTGCCCGTGAGCAGGGACACGAGTGCAGTGTACATCGCCGTGCCCGCACTCGGGCCGTCCTTGGGAATCGCGCCCGCCGGCACGTGGATGTGAACATCGCTCTTGCGCAGCAGGGCGGGATCGATACCGAGACGTTCGGCCTGCGACTTCACCAGCGACAGGGCGGCCTGTGCGCTTTCCTTCATCACATCGCCCAGCTGTCCGGTCAGGATCAGATGACCGTTGCCCGGCACACGCGTGGCTTCGATGAAAAGAATGTCGCCACCCACCGGCGTCCAGGCCAGGCCCGTCGCCACACCCGGAACGCTGGTGCGCATTGCCACTTCGCTTTCGAAGCGCGGGGCACCGAGGATCGTCCGGATCGCGGCGACATCGACGATCTGTTCGCTGTTCACCGGCTTGTCCGGGCTGGCTTCGGCGACACGCACGGCCACGTTGCGCAACACGGCGCCGATCTGACGCTCGAGGTTGCGGCAACCCGCTTCACGGGTGTAGTCGCGCACGATCTGCCGCAGGGCGTCGTCCGTCACGCTCGCCTGGTCCGGCTTGAGGCCGTTCGCTTCCAGCTGGCGCTTCACCAGGTAGCGCCTGGCAATCTCCACCTTCTCCTCTTCGGTGTAGCCGGTCAGCTCGATGATTTCCATGCGGTCGCGCAACGGCCCCGGAATGGTGTCGAGCATGTTGGCCGTGGCAATGAACATGACTTTCGACAGGTCGAACGGCAGGCCGAGGTAGTTGTCACGGAACGTGTTGTTCTGTTCCGGATCCAGTACCTCCAGCAACGCCGACGACGGATCGCCGTGAATGCCGGCGCCGAGCTTGTCGATCTCGTCGAGCATGACCACCGGGTTGCGGGTGCCGGCCTTGCGGATCGCCTGCACGATGTTGCCCGGCATCGCTCCTATATATGTGCGCCGGTGACCGCGGATCTCGGCCTCATCGTGCACGCCGCCGAGGCTGACGCGGGCGAACTTGATGCCAACCGCACGCGCGATGCTCTGTCCGAGCGAGGTCTTGCCCACGCCGGGCGGGCCGACGAAGCACAGGATCGGACTGCGGCCCTGCGGATTGAGCTTGCGCACGGCGAGGTACTCGATGATGCGGCGCTTGATCTTGTCGAGGCCGTAGTGATCCTCGTCGAGCACACGGCGCGCGTGTTCGATGTCGATGGACTCATGGTCGAGCTTCGACCAGGGCAACTGGATCATCAGGTCGATCCAGGTACGCAGCATCGAGTACTCGGCGCCGCCATCCTGCATGCGCTCGAGCCGCTTGAGTTCCTTGCGGGCCTGCTCCAGAGCCTCTTCCGGCATGCCCGCCTGCTCGATGGCTTCGCGCAGATCCTTGATTTCCTCGCCCGACTCGCCGTCTTCGCCCAGCTCCTTGCGGATCTGGCGCATCTGTTCGCGCAGCAGGGCTTCCTTCTGGCGCTCGTCGATGGCGTCGCGCGTCTGTTCCTCCAGCTGGCGCTGCAGGCGCAGCACCTCGATACGCTTCTGCAGCAGTTCACTGACGCGATCGAGCCGCGCGCGCAGGTCCAGCGTCTCCAGCAACTGCTGCTTCTCGGCGGCCTTCACGTCCATGAAGCTTGCCACGAGGTCGACCAGTGTCGACGGCGATTCCACGGCCTGGATGGCATTGGCGAGTTCCGCCGGTGCCTGTGGCAGCAATGACACGGCCTCTGCGGCCTGGCGCTTCAGATTGAGCGCGCGGGCTTCGACTTCATTGGAGGACCCGGCCGGATCCGGCAGATACTCGACCCGCGCAACCATGAACGGCAGACCGTCCTGGAAATCGAGCACGCGGAACCGTCGCTCGCCCTGCACGACGAGGTGATGCGTGCCGTCCTGCGCCGTGACATAGCGGACGATGCTGGCCACCGTGCCGATGCGATACAGATCGGCGGCCGCAGGAGTCTGCGTGTCGGGCTCGCGCTGCAACAGGAAGCCGATCTTGCGGTTCGCGCGCACAGCTTCCTGAGCGGCCGCGAGCGACCGCTCGCGATTGATCGCCACCGGCAGCAC
>Ga0126377_10002873_pt1 | contig 12041 bp, 6 predicted proteins | sample PanSoiMetPlot_22_FD_92647 | JGI IMG/M metagenome (GOLD analysis project Ga0126377, IMG submission 92647) | Tropical forest soil microbial communities from Panama - MetaG Plot_22 | ecosystem: Environmental > Terrestrial > Soil > Tropical forest > Bulk soil | place: Panama | collected 2016-02-17
CCGGCTGCGTTCCTGGAAAGCCTGATGATCTCGCCATCCGCGGCGGCCAGCACCGGGGTTCCTCGGGGGGCCATGATGTCTATCGCGCGGTGAAGCCGGCCGCCGGAACGAGGCGCGTCGAACGAATCGCGTAATTCCTTCGGGCGCACGCCTTCGACCGGAATAATCAGTTTGATGGAGTCCATAATTTTGGGGATTTCGGGGATTTCGGGCGCGGGTGATGGCAAACCGGGATCCTGTGATTGTGTCGGCAAATCATCGAAACGCGCCGTCGCTGAACGCGAAGCGCCCGCCCTTGACGATTGGACGTAGACCACCGGCATGAGGTGAAAGAGGGAAAGTAGAACTAGCAAAACGCGCTGAAGGCGCGCCATTGTTAGGTTCATAGGTTCGCCGGACGCGATAGCGATCAATCAGGCTTGCGCGTCTGTTTCTCTCATCGCAAGGGGTGTGATCAAAGAGTGAGTGGAGTTTAAGAGGGGATTTTGAACTCGGGCCAATATCCACGATCGGGACGGGGAACGCAAGTGGAGGAAAAAGGACGTTTAGCCTTGTAGGGATGGCGCCTACAGCGCCTGCAGTACCTCTGCGGCCGCGCGCGAGCCTGACGCCGCGCCGCCCTCCATGAAGCCCTGGAACTCGTAGAACGAGCTCGTGTGCTCCCCCGCAAAAAACAAATTCCCGACCGGCTTCTGCTCGTTGTCCGCGATCGTCGTGAAGTAACCAGGCTGATTGCAGGTATATGAGCCCTTCGTGAGCGGGTTCGACGGCCAGTGCTCCAAATGGGCGAGGAAGTCTCCCCTCGCGTCGCGCGTCGCGGCCGCGAGCGCTCCCGTGTAGACCTTGTCCAGGTCAACGAGGAAGCGTGAAGCCTCCGTCTGTACGCGCCTCGGATCGAGCCGCGCGCCACGGGCGCCTCCTGAATAATCCGTCAGCACGGCATGCGAGCTCGTCGCGCGGATGGGGTTGGTCTCCCACGTGTTTTGATGGTTCGCCAGATCCGAGAACGACTGGCCGTTGCTGCCCAGGCCGAGCCAAAACGGCCCGTTGAAGCCGAGCATCATCTTGGCGTTCGTCCCGTAACTGAGGTTCCGGATCGCGAAAAGCTTCTCCGCTGGCAGGCTGAGGCTAGCGTCAAGCTCAACACCGCGTAGCGTCGAAAACGGGATCGCAAAGACCACTGCGTCGTGCGTCGAGCTGACGGTTGACGAGCCGCGCCGGAGGGTCAGCTCGATCCTACCCGCCGGCGTCTTGCGCGCCCGTTGCAGGTTCATCCCGTACTGTATCTGCCCGACAAGGCGAGCGGCCAGTCCCGCAGGGATCTGCTGGTTGCCGCCGATGACATGGTAGCGCTCGTCGCTAAAGATGCCGAACGGCGTGAATTTCGAACGCCGGTCCGCGTGGATAAACAGCAGGAAGTTCAGACAACTCTGCCGGTCGATCTCGAGGCCAAACTCGATCGTGTACGCCACCTCAATGACAGCCTTGATCAGGTCGCCGGCGCCGCGCTTCTCCAGGTATTCCCTCAAATTTGTGAAGTCCAGGACGGCGTCCGCAGGCGTGAAGTTGTCCGCGTTCGGTTTGCCAATCGTGCGCAGGTCATCGCGCATGGCGTCGACCAGTTCCCGGAACTCATCGACGACTTCCGACTCGGAATGACGCTGGCCGAAGAAGTAATAGAACACCTCCTCGTGGCGCTTCGTCACGTTTTCCAGGGATAAGCCCAACTGCCGCGCATAGCCGATCATCGTCTTATGCGCATTGTCGATAAACTCGCCACCGCGCTCGGCCACCTGACCCGGGAAATCGATCGGACCCGGAAACGCTCCGCCAAGAGAGAAGCAACGGCCGCCGGACCGATCGCTCGCCTCGTAGATCGTCGCGAGCGCCCCGCGCCGCCGAAGCTCGTCCGCGCAGGCAAGTCCCGCAAGGCCCGCGCCGACGATCGCCACATCGCCGCTAGCAGGCCGCGGCGTCGCAAGCGCCCGGCCGAATGGGCCAGCGACCGCGCCGGCCGCTCCCAGGGCGGCCAGTTTGGCTGCCCCGGCCAGAAACTCCCGCCGGCTCGCGCGGCGCTCCACCGCTGTCGCCTCGAGCGTCGCAGCGCGTTCAAGTCCCTCGTTCGTCGACAGGCCGTGCCGGTCGCAGAAGTGGGCCATGCGGATGATCCGCGCCAAGCTCCGAAACGCTTCAGATCGAGCCATTGTGTGTTTCCTCCCCGGCGATTCTCACGACTATCGCCAGATCAAGTCATTTGGAATATACGGAGGGCTACGGCGCTGGGGTTCTCTCGATCCCCATCCGCAGTGCGAAGCTCTACGATGTAGCCGTGCCCTCCCGTGTAGTTCCAGATGGCGTCGCCGCGTCCTCGGCTTCGAGGCCGGCAAACTTGCCGCTCACCTACACATGCGAAAAAGAAAAACGAAATTGCTGATAGGGAGGCTATTTTTTTTGTTTTGAGCGCGTGATGATAAGTCAAGAGCGCCGAAGCCACCAGCGAGTCAGTGCGCCTCCTGCACTCCATGGCGGCTGCCATGGCGGGATGGTGGCGCAAGGCGATGGAACTCGTGACAACTCTCACACCCGCGCAACTCGGGCTGCGCGTCACGGGAGAGCAGGCTGCGATGGGCGGTGATAGCCGTGTGGGCCGCCTCTTCATTGTGGCATTGGGCGTAGCCGGCGTAGGATTTGGCCTCTGTCTGTTCACGACGGGCCGCGGGACGCTCTTGGGCCGGAACGCGGGTTGAAAGTATCGGCGTCAGCGCGCAGAAAAAGCGATAGAGATCTGTGCGAGTTTGAGCATTCGCATGAGCTTCTCCCTTTTGAATTGGTAATTCGGCTCACACCTAACCTGCTCAAACGGAATCCAGAGACGCATCCCCTCACGCCCGCAAAAAATCGAGGCCGCTCACATCGAGCCGCAACCACGCGCATCGCACGGGTTGCGGCTCGCCACGAGCAGAGTGGGTGGGAAAGGCTTATGGACAAGCGCCCGTCTTGGTCTGCGCCGCCGCGTCTGCGACCGCCAGGGTTCCGTTCTGGCTTATCGGCACACTCACTTTGAAGTCTGCCCGCGTCGTGTTGCCCGACGCATCCTTCACAAGCAGCGTGACCACGTAAACGCGTCCATTCTTCTTTCCGTCACGTTCGGCGCGCAGTTGCACCGACTTGCAGCCCGCCGCGATGACAATGTCGTCAGTTGTATTACCATCGTCGCCGGGCGAGTCGTCCGGCTCGTCGCTCGTCACCTTGTCGATCACTACATTGTTGACGCTCAAGGCGGTATTGCAGCCGTCGCTGACACTGGCAACCATATCAGCGATCTTAAACGTGCGGTACTTGTGATCGTTCGGAAAGGGTGTGGGGAACGATTTCAGCGTGAGCGTTGGCTTGGTCGTGTCCACGACGTTTACGGTGCGCGTCTTCATCGTTTCGTTATTCGCCGCATCCTTGGCCTTGTAGGTGATGGTGTAAGCGCCTGGGACGCCAGTGTTGACGGTTCCCGTTATTGTGACCGGCACGCTCACGCCACAGTTGTCGGTGGCCGTCGCGCCCGGCTCACTGTAGCTGGTAGGGCATTCGACCGTCATCGGGTCGGCGCCGTTGAGAGTGATTACGGGCGCGGTCGTGTCCACGACGTTGATAGTGCGGGTTACGGGAGTCGCGGGATTGCCGGCCGCATCAGTGGCGTTGTAGGTGATCGTGTATGTGCCTGTCACACTCGTATTAACGCTGCCTGAAGCGGTTGCCATTATGCCGCTTGTGCAGTTGTCGGTGGCCGTCGCGCCCGGATCGCTGAAGCCGGTCGCGCATTCGACGGTCATCGGGTTGGCGCCGTTGAGAGTGATTACCGGCGGTTCCGTCTCGGGAGTGACTGTCACGGACAGGGGGGTGATCGCCGGCTCTCCGGGACTATCAGTAACTTTCAACGTGAAGTTGGCGTTCGTCGCGCCACAGGTCGCCGCGACATCAGCTTTAACAACGCCCATCGCGTCCACCGTGATGTTGGAGACGGTGACGCCGTTCAGCGATGCGGAAGCGCCAAAGGCGCATCCACTGCTGATACTGACGCTCAGGGTGTCAGCGGCCTGGTCCGGGTCACTGACATTAGCGATGGGGAGGTTCGCTGATGTGTCGCGCTCTTTCGATACGGCCACCGATCCGATTGTCGGCGGATTATTCGGGGCGCAGGTATTGAGCAAGACTGAAACTTTGGATGCGGCCTGTGAAATGACGAAATTGCTCACCGCCATCCCGAGGTCGAGCTTGTTGTCCCCATTAAAGTCGCCCACCGCGACATCAACGTCAGATTGAGCATCGCCCACGCTGATTTGGTTCACCTCGATAAAGCCGCCCATGCCATCGCCCCGCAAGATCCGGATCTCGTCGGCGCCGGTATGTCCTACGATGAGGTCGAGTTTGCCGTCCCCGTTGAGGTCGCTCGCTGTCACGGATGTTGGCAAGTTCCCTACGCAGATGGCGGTAGCCGGACCGAAGCCGCCCGCCCCATTTCCTAGCAGGATCGAGACGTTGTCGGAGCTAAAGTTCGCCGTGGCAAGGTCGAGCTTGCCGTCCCCGTTGAAGTCGCCCGTCGTCACGCGCTGGGGAGTAAAGCCCACGCCAAAGTTGGTGGCCGGATCGAAGCTGCCCATCCCATTGCCTAGCAAGATCGAGACGTTGTGGGAACTAGCGTTCGCCACTGCGAGGTCGAGATTGTTATCAGCATTGAAGTCGCCCACTACTACTGAAAAAGGAGTCGTCCCCGCGATGAAGTTGGTAAACGAGGGAAAATTGCCCGCTCCATCACCTAGATACAGCGAGACATTACTGGAGGCATTGAAGGCATTGGTTGTGACAAGATCGAGCTTGCCGTCTTCGTTGAAGTCACCCGCCGCGATGGAAACAGGGTTTTCTCCTCCCGCCGTGAAGTCGGTCTTCGGGCCGAAACTGCCCATCCCATCGCCCAACAAGATTGAGATGGTGTCGGGTGTGCTGCTATCGTTTGATGTGGCAAGGTCAAGCTTGCCATCCCCGTTGAAATCGCCTGCCGTCATACCACGAGTGCCCAATCGCACAGGAAAGGGTGTCGCAGCGCCCAATCCGCCCATTCCATCGCCTAGTCGCACTGAGACGAAAGAACTTAACCCATTACCGCTCTTCACGGCCAAGTCGAGATTGCCATCCCCATTGAAATCCGCTACCACAGGGGAATAGGCTGCAGTTCCCCCAGTGAAACTGTATGTTTCAGTAAAGCTCAGCGTCCCGCATCCATTGGCGATAGCCGCTACAGGCGTCGTCGGATTCACGCGAGCAGCTCCGGAAGCGTTCAACAAGCTGGCGCCAATGGACGCTCCGCCCCCGGCCGACGCGCTCGCCTGTGTTGACGTGAAGAGATTGGCTCCCAACAGCGCAAGGCCGATGAGCAGAATGAGTGTAAACAGAGTGAAGATTATTCGTCGTTGCATACTGTTTCTCCTATGCTGGTAAATTGGGGCGTTAATTCCGGGTAGACGAGGAGCGCGACTTCAGGCTTGGCGTCTTGGGGTCCTTGGTTTCTACCCACCGGTTTGTTCAGGGTCAGGAGCCGTCGCTTGACCGCCTAGCAGTTCGCGGATGGCGAGCAGGTTCTCCTTGAGGGCGTAGCCGCAAGCGCCCGCGTCCCTCGCCGCTTCTCGCAAACTCGGTTGATCGTAATTAGTCACGATGATGATCCGGGCCGACGGATCAGCCGCGATGATCCGCCGGGTCGCCGTGATGCCGTCCATTGTTGGCATTTCGATGTCCATCAGAACGAAATCGGGCCGTTCAGCGATGTAGGCTGCGACAGCTTCCGCTCCGTCGCTACACTCGACGAACTCGGCGCCGAGTCCCGCCATCGCCCGCTTGATCAAAGCGCGCACTCCCAGGTTGTCTTCGACGATTAGCAAGCGCATTGACACCAATTCCTGACGGGTTGAAAAACGACGCGCGGATTATCAGAGGGAAATCTTCAGCTGGGTATCGAGGCGCGCTCCTATTTTGCGGTAAGCGGGAGCGCCTATTTTTATAGGTGGGGATACCTAGTGCGGGTTGCGATCCGATCTATATCATTGTTCACTGCATATTTGTCATCGTGCACCGTCAGATGGCGCCGACGGAGCGATTCTCATCAATGACAAACGAACAATGATCTTATTCCCGCTAAGACAGCTCCGACTTATGCGTAATAGCGAATTTGACCAGCGCGTTGAAGCCATGCAGATCGAGCTTCTCACAAATGTTCGAGCGGTGGTGTTCGACCGTGCGGACGCTGATGCCGAGCGATTCGGCAATCTCTTTGCTGGTCTTCTCTTCGGCGATCATTTTCAAGACGCGGTGTTCGGAGGGCGTCAAGTCGTTGATGGTAGGTTTGCGCTCGGCGAGGCGAGCTGCGCGGTTAGCGCGGTTGAGCAGATAGGTGGACAAGCCAGGGCTGATGTGGTTGCGTCCGGCGGCGACGGAGCGGATGGCGTTGACGATCTCGCTTATCGCGCCGTCTTTGAGCACGTAGCCCGCGACGCCCAGATCGAGCGCCCTGTGAAAAAGTTCCTCGTTGTTGTGCGTAGTCAGGATGATCACTTTGACCGCGAGTTTTGCATCTCGCGCCGCGCGCACTATCGCGAAGCCGTCCTTCCCCGGCATATCCAGGTCGAGCACAGCCACGTCGGGTTGAAGTTCGGCGAGGCGGGCGACGGCCTCGTCGCCGTCTTCGGCCTCGGAGACGACCTGCAACCGCAAGTCACGCGAAATGACTTTCTTCAATCCTTCGCGGAAGATCGGGTGATCATCGGCGATCAAAATGCGAATGGCTCCGTTATTCATCTAAAACATCATCTCCTAAAATGAAATTTGCGCTATTCCCGCTTTTGTATGTTCTCGTTCACCACCACTTCAATCGTCGTCTCCTGTCCGGGGGCGGAGCGAATAGCCAGCTCGCCTTTGAGCAGGCGCACGCGCTCGGCGATTCCGGACAGTCCGAGGCCGGTCTGGCCGTTATTGTCTGGCGAAACGTCAGTCTGGGGGTTGAAGCCCTTGCCGTTGTCGCTGATCGTGAGCCGGATGCGCGCGGTTTCGCGCTTGAGCGTGACGCGGGCTTCGCTGGCGCGTGAATGCTTGACCACGTTGTTAAGCGCCTCCTGCGCGATGCGGTAGAGGCTCATTTCGGCTTCGCGCGAGAGCGCGCCGTCGAGCGGGTCCAAATCGGTCGTGATCTTGACGCCGGAAATGTGCGCGACGCGTTTGACCATGTCCTGAATCGAATTGGCCACGCCGAGCCGTTCGATGTGGTACGGCCCGAGGTTGTAAGCGATCTCGCGGACTTCATTGATGGCGCGCGAAGCGGCGCCGTTGATCTCGTCGAGCTCTTCTCTGGCCGGCGATCCCGCCTCGATCTGGCCCGCGCCGATCAAGGCCCAATTGCGGATGATCACCAGGCTCTGGCCCAGGCTGTCGTGCAATTCACCGGCGATGCGCTTGCGTTCGTTCTCCTGCGAGGCGATCAACTGGCGGGCGAAAGCCTGGTGCGCGGCGTCAATGCGTCGGAGTTGCGCGACACGGTATTTCCAGGCGCCCGCTATCACGCTGGCGGCGGCCAGCGTGACCAGACTGATGAACCACCACGTTCGCCAAAGGGGCGGGAGGACAGTGATCTGTAAACTGGACCCCTCCAGATTCCAGACGCCGTCGCTGTTCGCGGCGATCACTGTGAAGTTGTAGCTTCCGGGCGGCAGGTAAGGATAGTAGGCGGTGCGGCGCGTTCCGGCTTCGACCCAATCACGATCCAGCCCTTGCAGTTTGTATCGGAAGCGCATCTTCTCGGATTTTATAAAACTCAGGCCAGTATAGTTAATCTCCAAAATGTCCTGTTCCGGCGTTATGCGCACCCCGTTGCGAAAGTCCACCGGCTGGAGGTCTAGAATGCAGCCTTCTATCATCACAGGAGGCGGCGTGGGGTTGAACGGCACGATGGTGGGATCAACCACTGCGACACCGTCCCCGGTCGCGAACCAGAGCTTGCCGTCGCGCGCTTTGAAGCCCGCCGGTTGCAAACCGCCGCTGCAACCGGGGACGGCCAATCCGTCGGCTACGCCGAACGGCGTCGAGGTGATATAGGAGATGCGGCCCTCGGCAAAATCATCAAGCTCCGCTTTTCGCACGCGGTAGACGCCGCGCTCGCTGCTGATCCAGAAGAATCCATAATCATCCTGGAGGATTTGATATACGCTGTTGTCGTGTAGTCCTTCACGCATTGTAAAGCGCGTCAGCTTGCCATTCTCCAGCCGGTTCAATCCAGCGTCGTAAGTGCCGATCCAGAGCGTTCCTTTTTCATCTCCGTGGAATGTGATGATGCGATCGGACGACAGCCCGTCGGCCGTAGTCAGTGAGGTGAATTTACCGTCCTTGAATTGCGATACTCCACCACGACCACCGATCCAGAGAACGCCCGCGCCGTCTTCGTAAAGCGCTCTCACATGATCACACGCCAGCCCGTCCTGAGGGCTGAAACGGGTCACCATTCCATCGCGCAGACGGTAGAGTCCGGTTTGGCCCCCTAACCATAAATTGCCCGCGCGGTCGCGATGAATGACATCAACACGCCCTTTGATTTGCGCTGATAAGTCGGGCAGTTGGCGTAGTTGTCTGCCGTCAAAACGCGCCAGTCCGTACCTGAACGTGCCGAGCCAGAGCGAACCGTCAACGTCTTCAAACATCGAGGAAAGCTCGGAGGTCTGCCTTCGCCCGTCAATCGGAAAATCCTCGAACCTGCTGTTTTGTGAGTCGGCCCGCAACCTTGTCAGCCCGTGAAAACCACTGCTGACCCAAATGTCGCCCTTCCGATCCTGCCAGATCGGATATATGAAGTTCGCTTCCGCGCCGCCGGGATGACGGTAGACGGTGATGACTAACTCACGGCCCCGCGCCACCCCCTGATCATAAGTCCCGATCCAGAACGTTCCTTCGCGATCTTCCACGACATGGAAGTTAAACAGGACGCGCAGCCCCGGCAACGGGGTAAGCCGGCCGTCTTTCCACAGCATGGCCTGGCCGGCGCTGTTGTTTAACCAGAGGCGGCCTAACCGATCCTGATAAAAGGCGCGGAACCCGCGCGGAAATCCCCTGAAGATGGTCAGACGGCCTCCGCTTACGCAATAAGATTCGCCAGGACGATCCGGCAGGTTAAACCAGAGCCGACGCTGTGAGTCTTCATGAACCCACTCTATCTTTAACTTCATCGGGTCAGTTAAACCGGGCGGCAGAGGTATCGACGACCATTTGCCGTAAGCAAAGCGGCTCCAACCGGCGCGATCCAATCGCCAGAGTCCGAGAAATTCCGATCCATAAGAAATGTATTTCGGATTAAACAGGAGATCATTGAGCTTGGAGTGGGGTTCAGGCGTGGTCGGGATCATACGCCCATTTTGCCATTTCACTAGACCGTTCTGGAGATAAACCCAGATCGTCCCTTCAGCGTCTTCATCAACTCGCCAGACAAAATTAGAGCCCAAACCGTCCTTCGTGGTGTATGAAGTAAACCGGCCGTCGTGATACCTCATGAGGCCGCCGTCTATCGTCGCCGCCCACAGGTCGCCATCGCGCGACTCGCAAAGCCATGTAAATCGGTTACCAGTGACCCCCGGCGTGTTGAGCCTGTTGAAGACCGTGAATCGCACACCGTCAAAGCGCGCCAATCCGTTTTCAGTCGCCACCCACAGATACCCGTCGCGCGTTTGTCGAATGGCTCGCACGGTGTTTTGCGGCAGACCATTTTCGGTCGTCCAGGAGTCGAAACGGCCCTGGGCGAGGGCTGGCGCCGCCCAGAAGCAAAGCGCGAGGAGCGCTGACAGACGGGCGCCTGGACGTGTCCGGAGACTGGGGAGGCTTAAGTTGTGAGGGAGCATAGTGCTGATGGTCAGGCAGCCGGGGATTCCGCCATCACTCCGTATTCGAGACCTCCATTTTTAAAGACTGTGGCTGAGCCTGTTTCCGCCGAGAGTGGACGGACGAGTGGATCGATGAAAACTGAAGATAGACCGACGTCAGACGACCGCGAATTGGGGGAGAAAGTCGCATCGCGAAAGCTCCTCAAAGTTTATGTTTCGTTTGAATGATGGGAACCCAGTGACCCGGCGCGAATTATATGGATGGCGTCGCCATTCGGCAAATGGATGAGCTGGATTTCGCCACCAGCAAGCTCCAATAATTCGGCCTCCTCCTCACCTCACATCAGCGGTCTGCGCCGGTTTCTTCTCAACCGCCTTGATGTCGTTGTAATAAAGGATTGTGTTGAAGAGCATCGTGAACTCTACGTGATTCTGCCAGCGGTAACATGGGTTGGTGGCGAAGAGAATCACGCGACCTCTGCCCGTTGGGACGTCAACTATGGCCGGACGATTGCGGGTTTCCGCTACGCCGCGCATCAATCCGCTCAAAACTGATTTGTCCGCGCCGGGGAATCGCATCAAAATCTGTTGCTCACGGTCACGTTCGGGAACTGAGAGCAGCGGGCCGTTGGCGTAACGCACCGGAATCGTCTTCTGCGTATAACCATAGAAGATCGGATGCGACGGATGCATGATCTCTGCTTCAACAATCGGGCCCGGCGCGTAAAACTGCGCCGACGTGCGTGAGGCCTCGATCCTTCGCGTCAAGCCGAATTCCGGCGGGAAGAAGCTGGCCTGGCCTAGTGTGACTAGCAATCCACCGGCTTCGACGAATTTTTGCAGTTCGAGCACGCCCTGCAGCCCCATCCCGCCCGTGATGTCTTCCGATTCGCCGTAAATCCCATGCGATTTGAACTGATCGCTTCTGGTGTAAGCCAGCGGTTTGCGAACGGGGTCGCGGTCGAAAACAAGGCCTTTGCCGCTGCGGCCCTGATTCGGAATGATGATCACATCGTACGCGTCGCGCAGATTGCCCTGTTTAACGCGTTCTTTGTAGATCAAGTCGTAATTGATCTCGAATTTATCGAAGGCATGGCGCACCCATCCGACTTCCTGTGTATTGCCCCACGTCGAGTATACGGCCAGGCGAGGCAGGTCAACTTCGCTCATCGGCGCGTCTGGCAATTGGGAGAGGAAGGTGGCGCTTAAGCCCAGGGGACGGATGGCCTCGCTCAAAAGCCGAGATACGTCTTTGGACGGTTGATTGATCGGGATAATCCACGAGCCCGCCGGAATTTCAACGTCACTTTGAGGGAATTTGAAAGGCCGTTCCAGAGCCTGCACTTTCAAATCCTTCAACCGATAACGGAGGGTGATCAGATTGTTCGATCCATAGTTGGTGATGAGGTAGGCGACAGGAGGCTTGCCGATAACAGCGGCGGGTACGGTTCCCCGGTATTCTTCCCTGTCTACGAATTCAGTCTGGGCGTTCAGGATCGCTTTGTCAGCGCTTTCGACGACGTTCACACCGATCATCAATCCCATCGTCCAGCCTGTGTCGTCATACGTGCGCAGATTCGAGTCTGGGAAGTTCTGCTTCTCAAGCAGAATCTTTGCCAGGCGTCCGTAGGGTTGATCGCGCTTGATGATAAATGAACCAGGAGCAAAAGCCCCCTCTTTCAATTTCAGTTCCGTCGTGAGTCGCCCCACTTCGATGCCTTGCTGCCGCAGCAGATTGACGAGTGTGGCGACACGGGTTTTATCTGGCTGCGGCGGAATTACGAAACCGAACGGCGCGTTCGTCTTTCCGTCTTCGATCGAATTGCGCGATTTCTTGTAGAAGTTTTCGAGGACGACCCCGGGAAATTGGCTCGTCAACTGCAACGCTGACAGCACGCCCGTTTGCATGAAATTGGTGTTGTTGCGCATTGACCATTCGACTTCTTTGTAAGGCGGCGACGGGCGATACCATTCGCGGCTCGAAGGGCTTTGGCGGCCGCCCCCCACGCCGCCTCCCCCGCCGCCTCCCGCGCCTTCGCCTGACTCAACCTTGCGCTTCATCGTGTTCGCGCCGCCGTTGCCGAAGGTCTCGTACATTCTGATCATTCCGTTGTGGTTCGACGACATGAAAGCCAGATAGCC
>Ga0126377_10002875_pt1 | contig 12037 bp, 12 predicted proteins | sample PanSoiMetPlot_22_FD_92647 | JGI IMG/M metagenome (GOLD analysis project Ga0126377, IMG submission 92647) | Tropical forest soil microbial communities from Panama - MetaG Plot_22 | ecosystem: Environmental > Terrestrial > Soil > Tropical forest > Bulk soil | place: Panama | collected 2016-02-17
CTCCACAACTAGTCAGCCCCGGATGCAACGGCGCCGGTCCGCCATAAAGATAACCTTCTATTTCTCTAAGACTAACTAGGGTATCACTTTGTCACTGAGACCCAGGCTTGCGGCTGGGCTCGTTTTCGCCCTGATCTCCGCCGGGTGCGGCCCTCGCGCTCACATCCCGCCACGACCTGCCACTGTACCCGGCGCCATCGAGGCATCGGATAGTGGCGCCATTCGGGCGCGGGCACTGGCGCCTTTGCTATACATCCAAAAAGACGAATGGTTCCCTCTGGAACGCGTGGTTGCCGTCGTTCACCCTACCCGACCCATCATTGCCTACCACCTGCTCTGGCGGGACGACGTCCATGGCTCGTGGGTGCCCTTCACCGTTCCGACCGATGAAGAGCTCGTATGGGTAGGATACGACTCCACGAATGCCCCCACTGACATCTGGACCTTTTGGCACGGGAACATCCTCCACACCAACTGGCGGGAACGCGGCAGGGTGGCGATCGACGTCCAGTGGGGGAAACACGGCTCGATGCCGCACGGGGTCGTTCAGGGCGATCTGCCCGGATTCCAGAAGCTGTCGATGTTCTATGCGCTCACGTGGCTCGGGCTCCCCGACATCTGGTTGGGTGATCTGACACGTCGGGGCCCCTGGTGTTTCTGTCACGGGTACGGCCGCTACCGGGATTTCTCGAAGCTTCTCCCCCTCAACAACCGAATCGACGTCGTGGTGCGCGCGGAAGATCCCACGTCCGCATTGATAGAGGTTTTTGGGAAACCGTATTCGAAGAAGAAGGCTTGGCCGCCGGATGCTGGGTACTAGTGTGCTCCGCATCTAGTGTTGAATGACCGAATGCTGCTATCCTGAAGCGCGTGAAGTTCTCCCCCGACTCCGAGGAGCAGCGTCATGGCGACACGAGCCAAGAAGTCTCGCGGGAAGTCTGTTAGAAAATCCGCAACTAAACGCGGCGGTTCGAAGGCGCGCGGCAGGTCCGCATCGGCGAAGTCGGCGAAACGATCCGCGAAGAAGGCGTCTGCCAAACGCCGAATGTCGATGAAGAAGTCGTCGGTGAAGAAGAGCGCCACAAAGAAAAAAGCAAAGCGCTCACCGATCGCGCGCGTGAAGCGCGTCGCGAAGGAAGTCGCTCAGCAGGCGCAGACCGCCATGACGCAGAGCGTGGAGACGCTGAAGGAGCTCGGCGAAGCGATCGTCGAGCGCGTCGAACACGTCACCAATCCAAGCTGATTCGCATCAGACCCGGGCTCGCGGCGGCGCGTGCGATTCCAGAAACGCCGCGAGCTGCGCGATCACTCCATCGCGACCGAAATCGACCGTGATCACGTGAGCCGCGCCCGTGATCCACTCCAGGTGCTTGTCGCGTGCGCCGATGAGACTGAACACGCGCTCGGCATCGGCGACGGAAATGCGGTTGTCCTGCCGCGATTGAATCATCAAAGTCGGTGCCGCCACCGCGGGGAGCTGTGACACTGCCCGGCGCACCGTATCGCGCAGCGCGCGAAGGGCGCCCGGCGTGAACACGCCGTATGCGAGGCTTCTATCACGTTCCGCTGGGTCGAGAACCGACAGTCCGTCTCCAGCGCGCACGAGCGGAAACACAGGTCCCCAGACGGGTGAGAGGTTCGCGGCGCGCTCGATGCGCAGCGGCATCGCGAGGTACGGGGCGATGAGTCCCAGCGCGGGCAGCCGTGCATTGGTCGCGGCAAGCTGCACCGCCAGCGCACCGCCCATCGAGAGACCAACAACCGCGACCCAGTCGTGCGCCGCAGTGAGCTCGCTGTAGCTCGCACGGGCGGCCGACGTCAGCGCATCCGCTGTCACCGTCTGGAAGTCGCGCAAAGACCGTCCGTGCCCCGGAAGCAATGGCGCCACGACGTGAAACCCGCGCCCATGCAGCGCATCGGCGACGTAGCGAAGCGTTTGCGGCGTGTCGCCTGCTCCGTGGAGCAACAGGATCGCTGGCGCGCCCGCACGCGCGAGCACAAAGCCTTCGCCACCAAGAACGATTCCGTCGGGGCCCAGCCTGCGACGGGCCGTCGAGAGCGCGGCAACGGCGCGAAGGTGCCTTGCGCGCCACCACAACACCGCTGCCAGCCCGACGGCGAGGAAAGCGAACGCCATTCAGTAACGTCGCACGCCGGGATCGACCTCGCGGCTCCAACGGTCGATGCCGCCGACCAGGTTTCTCACTCGTTTGAAGCCGAACGCCGACAGTGCCTCGGCGGCCGCGTGGCTGCGCTGACCATGGTGACAGTAGACCACGATGTCAGCGTCGAGCGGGATGTCCGGCGGGGCCGAGTAGAGCGATCCGAGCGGAATCAGCCGTGCTGACGGGATTCGGCCTATCTGCCATTCATATGGCTCTCGCACATCTACCAACACGATGTCCTCGCCGGCGCTCAGCGCAGCCGACAACTCGGTTGGCAGGATCGCGTCGACTTCGCGCATCTTTCTTTGCTCTCCCGAACAGAACGCCTCGTAATCGATCAATTCGCGGATCTCGCGTGTGCCGCAGGCTGGACACTCCGGGTCGCGATCGACGTTGATCGTGCGGAAGCGCATTGACAGCGTATCGACAAGGAGCAGCCGACCCGCGAGGCTTTCACCAAGTTCGAGAATCAGCTTGAGCGCTTCCGTCGCCTGGAGCGTACCAATCAAGCCTGGCAGCACGCCGAGCACGCCGGCGTCCGCGCAGTTTTGAACCGTGCCGGGATCTGGCGGCGAGGGAAACAGACAGCGGTAACACGGGCCGCGCTCGGTCGCGAAGACCGACACCTGTCCCTCAAAGCGGTCTACGCTGCCGTATACCAGCGGGCGTTCGGTCAGCACGCACGCGTCATTGAGGAGGTAGCGGGTGGGGAAGTTGTCGGTGCCATCGATGACGACGTCGTAGGCCATGACGAGATCGAGCGCATTCTCGCGAGCGACGCGTTGTCTGATTGCCTCGACCCGCACGTGGGGATTGATCGCAGTCAACGTCTCGCGAGCCGAGTCGGCTTTGGCCGATCCGATGTCTTCGGTTCGGTGGAGCGGCTGGCGATGAAGATTCGACACGTCGACCCGATCGTCATCCGCAACGCCGATGCGCCCGACGCCTGCTGCGGTCAGGTACGTGGCGGCTGGCGAGCCCAAGCCCCCCGCGCCGACGATGAGTACACTCGCGGCTTTGAGGCGCTGTTGTCCCTCGACCCCAAGGCTCGGCAAGCGCATCTGGCGCGTGTAGCGCCGGAGCTCCTCGGCGTCGAGCGACGCCGCTTCGCGCACGACGGTGCGGTAGCCTTCTTCGCTCCGACGGGGGCTCGGCGGGGGTTTCATATCCTCACGACTGAGATCGACGAAAAAAAATATACACGCCCGTTCGGGTACCGAACGGGCGTGCCATATGTCGACCCCAGTGCGCTACTGAAGCGCCTGTTCGTGCTCCTCGCCGACTGCCGAAAACGCAAGCTCGTTGTCGAGCGAGGCGCCGTCGAGCCGTTCCATGAGTCGTGTGGGCGGGGCGACGATCAGCGTGGTGCCCTTTCGCTCGACGAGACCTTCACCAGTCAGACGGCCGAGCACGAGCGATACGGATTCGCGCGTCGCGCCAACGAGCTCGCACAACAGCCGGTACCGGTTGGTGCACAGCACGATTCGCCCGTCTTCTCGAGTGAAGGTATGGTTGTTGGCCATGCGGACGAGCGTCGCGACCAATCGCTGCTCGACGCTGAGCGTCGTCAACTCGCGGAGTTTATCCAGAAGCGTGGCTCGCTCGGCCATGAGTTGATTCACGAGCGTCAGCGAATGCTGCGGCTGCTCCCGGATGAAGGCGCGGAAGCGCGCGGAGCTGAGGAAGAGCGTTTCACTTTCCTCATCGGCGCGTGCGTCAGTCGCGTAGCGCGCGTTTTGCGACAAGCCCTCGGAGCCGAACGTCTCACCGGGGGTGGCAATCCACGGAACGAAGCCCCTTCCGGCGCGCACGCGGCTTCGCAGAACGATTCGGCCGCGCGTTACGACGAATACACCATCCGCCGCCGCACTGCGTTGATAGATCGCGAAACCTGCTGGCCACGTGGCTCGCGCGGCATATGGAACGAGCGGCTCTCGCTCAGCATCAGACAGACGCGCGAGGCCGAAGGTGATGTCCGACACAACAATCCTCACATCTCGCAACGGGGGTAGCGAGTTGCAATGTCTGGGCCGCCCTTGACACGCACTGGGTTTCATTCACACTTGAAGGTGTTGCTCAGTCCCTCCTGCGAGTCACGATTCGGCACGGCTCGCTCCCTGTCAGTGCGCGGCGTCGTAGTCGCAGCGTTTAGCGCTTCTTGACCCTCGCTGTGGCCTCCCATATCCCGAATCAGCCACCTGTGCCGCAGACTGTACCGGTCGTGATTGTCGGTACGGACGCTGTGCTCGCCGCGTTGCCCGCGACGCCGGTGCAACTCGCACATGCGTGTATGCGCGCTGGCTTTGCGAACGTCGTTCCCGCGAGTTGGGGTGACGAGCTGATCGCCGGTGCCATGCTGCATCGTCTTCAGCGTTTCGGTAATGGACCCGCGATTCAGTGCAGCTGTCCCATCGTCGCGCATCGGTTGCTCACGGTCGGCGGCGATTTGCGTCCTGTGATGGTGCCGCTCGTCGCACCGCCAGTGGCGATCGCGCGCTACGTGCGCGCGATCGCGCGGCCCGCGCGTGCGCGCATCACGTATGTCGGCGCGTGTCCAGGCGCAGTCGACGAAGCCATCGACATTCGCATGTCGCCCGAAGCGTTCTTTGCAATGCTCGCCGAGCGAGACATCGTCGTCGAAGCACAGCCGCGCGGCTTCGAGTCGATCGTTCCGCCGGATCGCCGGCGCTATCACTCGCAACCGGGCGGCCTTCCGACAACCGAAGCGCTTTGGTCGACGCAGAGGTCGCGAACGCTCGTCGAGATCGAGGGAGACGACTTCGTCACGGAGATCGTCCAGCACCTGCTCAGTGGTAAGAATATTCTGATCGACGCTTCGACGCGGCTGGGCTGCGCGTGCAGCGGCGCGGTCGAAGGAGCACACCAGTCACGCGCGCAGGTCGCCGCGCTCGAGCCGCCGCGTGCAACGTCGGCCGTCCTCGAGGAATCGCCGCCGATTGAGCTGGACTTGCCGATTCCAGCGGTGCCGCGAGCGCCCGTCGACGTCGTTGCCATGGCACCGACGCCACTCGCCACGCTGGCTGCGATACCACCGCACGGCGGCGAAGCCATGTCAGTCCATACAGGTGCGACTGCCTCTAACGGGGCGCCACCCGAGCCGCCTGCGGTTCCCGCCTTCATGCCCAGGCAGCTCTCCCTCGGCGAGTCAATGCGGCCCACTCGAAATCGTCCGGGGAGCGCAGCGGCGCGTTCTGGGTCCGAGCCGCTGACGTCTCCATTGACCTCGGACGAACGATCGATCAAACCGCCCGTACCGGCGTTGTCGTGGAAGCGACTAGTGCTCGCCGCCGTGACTGTGCTGGCGATCGCCATCAGCGCCAGCGCAGTCGTCAGCTACGTGTACGGACGACTCATCAACAGGACGACGACATCATCGAATTCGCGCTGATCGTCAACGCGTTTTCAGTGCGCCGCGCGCCTCGGCAACCGCCTGTGCTGCCCGGTCGAAGCGCGCGGCGAGATCGGCGATCTCGGCACGGGTGAGCGTTTCATCATTGGCGCGAATCGCTTCGTTGATGCTCGGCAGCGGCATGTTCGCGTAGCCGTTGTTCTCGTCGGCGACATAGATCAGGTTGCGGAACCAGGGCCGAGTGCGCAGGCCCTCGGGCCGGATCAGCGCTCGTTCAACGTTCATCAGCGAGCGATTCGTTCGTTGCAGCGTCGCCGACGGAAGAGTAGTTGCCAGTGCCGAGTCGCGCGCCGCGTTGAACATCGCGCCTTCGTGCTCGAGACGATCGATCGAACCGCGCAGCGCGGTGAGCGATGCGCTCCACTCGCGATCGTTCACGGCGCGCTCGATCGCCGGAAAATACCGGCGCATCGTTCGCGCAAATTCGGCGTAGTCGTACGGGAGAACGTCAGCGTTTGCGACGCGAAGCAACATCGCGGCGCCGATGCGAGCGGCCGCAGCGTGATACTGAAAGCCCGGATCGCCGAACTTCGTCATCCAGGTGTAGCTGTCGTACTGCGAGTGATACACCCCGCCCGCGCCGCCAAAGCCCCACTCCGCGATCGGAATGCCAAGGTGGTTGTAGAAGCCGGCGAAGTCTGAACCGCCACCTGGATCGCCCATCGCGGGTTCAACCGAATCCGGGACAACGCCCGCCTTCCTCCATTCCGCGTAGACACTGCCCTTGCCATTCGGATCGGGCACGAGCCGCGCGATGTCACGAAGCGTCGCGCGAAGGGAGGGCGACCCCCCACCGCCGAAGCGGACACCCTGGGCAGCAACGTCTTGATTGAAGTACGCGACCGCGCCACGCGAAAGCCGCAGCGAATCCTCCTCAACGAATTCCGTCGAGCCGATCAACCCCCACTCCTCCGCGTCCCATGTCGCGAAGACAATGGTGCGCTTCGGTTTCGTCCCCGTCTTCATTTCTTCGGCAATTGCGCGCGCTGCTTCGAGCACGCTCACGGTTCCGCTCACGTTGTCGGCTGCGCCGGGACCCCAGCCGTCGCGATGACCGCCGATGATCACGAGCTCGTCGGGGAACTCACTTCCGCGAATCACCCCCAATGTGTTGTAAATCGGCTTCAGGGGTCTCGTGGCACGATCGTCTTTCACCGCGACGCGAGCTTTCACGGGGCCCGGCCCGACATGATAGCGAAACGAAAGACCGCCTTGCCAGTTGCGTGGAACGTCGACGCCGCGCACGTGCTTCAGCAGCTCGCTGGCATTCCCGTAGCTCATGGGAACCACGGGAATTCGCGGGATCGTCATCCGATCGGGGGCAAGGCGCGTTACGCCGTTTGTGCTTCCATAGCCCGGTGTCGACGGATCGCCGTTCGAGTTCAAGATACTGCCGCGCTGAACGCCGTTGCTGTTTCGCATCGGACCGGCCGGATACACATCGCCTGCCACGAAGCCGTCGTCCTGCGGATCGCTGTAGATGATCAGCGCGACAGCGCCGTGTTTCTCTGCCTCCCGCGCCTTGATTCCACGGAACGATCGTCCGTAGCGCGCAACTGCAATCTTGCCCTTCACCGAAACGCCGAGCGAGTCGAGTTGGGCGTAATCCTCGATCAGGCCGTAGTTGACGTATACGACCTCGCCGGTGACGTCGCCCTCGCCGCTGTAACCGTTCACAGTCGGGTACTGCCACAACTTCGACGCCGGGTCGGACGCAACTGGCGGTTCCGCGAGCGTCAGCTCCTTCGGCTCGGGAGACACACGCGATACGCGAACCGACACGGGGTGCGGCATCCACACGTTGTACGTGCGCGCCTCCGTTTCGATGCCAAGCTTCTTCATCTCGGCGATCACGTAGTCACGCGTTCGCGCCTGAGCGGCCGTGCCGGCGACGTGGGTCTCGCGCGAGAGTTGCTTCGAGTGAGCCGACGCGACCGCCGGCGACGGACGCTTGATCGCGCTGGCCTCGAGCGCGCGCTCCGTGGCGGCATTGGCCGGGCTATATCCAATCATGGGCTGTTGCGACGCGGCGGGGGCGGCGATCGCAACGGTGGCCAGCAACAACGAGGCAGCGCGCTTCAGCACGACGAGACCCTGGAAAGAGGAGACTGTAATGTATCCGAGGTCACTCGTGTTCTTCCATCGCCGCCCGTATCGCCGCTTTGAGCCGTTGCTCGCGGGCTGGCGCGTCGCCGATCCTCGCGGCAATCGTGCCGAACTGCTTTAACATCTCGCCCTCCAGAAACGCCGAGGTGTCCTTCACTCCGAGGCCTTCGAGTACGCGTTCGGCGAGATTGCGCAGGAGGACGCGGGACTCCTCATCGAGACCGCTCAATGAGGGCGGCGCAGGAGGCTGCGGTAGCGGCACCCGCTCGCTCGTCCGCCGCGGAGACTTCCACAGTGCGGAAACGGGAGCAAGGCTGACCACGAGGGACCCCGGAGTGTGCTCTTGGTGGCCAGCCACAACACCGCGCCGCTCGAGCGCATGCAGAACACGCATGACCGCCTCACGCACCAGGGAAACACCACCGTGGCTTTTGTTACCCCGGCCGGTGATGATCAGCACTTCTTCCGCGCGATCGACTTGCTGCTGTCGCAGCCAGGCTTCGGCTCGGGTCGCGGCGTCGGCGGCCGTCGGTAGCGATTCTCGCAGGTTGAGCGTCCGTGACGAGCCGAATCGCGCTTCGTCGAACGCCTGGCGAAGTCCGTTGAGTCCGACGGACCGACCCGGGCGACGCATTGCCTCGCCTAGGCCGCCATCGCGTCGACGCGCAGATTCTTCGCGAAGCAGATTTCGTTACACGCGAATCGGCGCGTGCAAGCAAGACAGTCGCGACGAATCTTCTCCGGATACCGAGCGCGGTCGACGCGCTGATAGCCGATTGCCGAGAAAAACTCCGGCTGCAGCGTGAGCGCGAAGACGTCGTAGATGCCGCGTTTGAGCGCGAGCTCCTCCACCGCATTCACGATCGCTTTGCCGACGCCGCACCCGTGCACGTCGCGCGACACCGCGATCGCTGCGACCTCGGCGACGGACGGCGAGTACTCCTTGAGCGCCCCGCACGCGACGATCTCACCGCGCGGCGTGACGGCAACCACGTAGTCGTCGATTGCGAGAGCGACCATCTCCGGCGTGCGCTTGAGCATCAACGCTTCGGCGGCGAACACGGCGATCAGCTGCGCGATCGCCTCCGCGTCGCTCTCACGCGCCCGCCGGATCACGACATTCGCCGTCATTACAAGACTTCTTCCAGCTTGGCGAGACCCAGCGCGAGCTCATCGCGCGTTGCAACGAGTGGCGGGAGAAGTCGAACCGTGTACTCCCCGGCAGAACACGTGAGAAGTCCCGCCGCGAACGCCTCGTTCACCACGTGCGCCGCAGTTCCCATGACGTCGATGCCCCACATGTAGCCCATGCCGCGCACGGCACGAATTCGCCCCGTGCGACGCGCGATGTCCGTCAGCTGCTTGCCGAACCAGGCCCCGTTATCGCTCACGGTCCGCAGCAACTCGTGATCGGCGAGCCGGCCGACGACGTAGTTCGCCACGGACGCGATGAACGGTCCGCCGCCGAACGTCGTGCCGTGATCGCCCGGCTTGATCGTGGCGGCGATTTCCTCAGTCATGAGGATCGCGCCCATGGGCAGACCGCCGGCGAGCGGCTTGGCAAGCGTGAGGATGTCCGGCTCGACGCCGAACTGCTCGTACGCGAACAGCGTCCCGGTGCGCCCCAGTCCGCACTGGATCTCGTCGAAGATGAGAGCGACGTCGCGCTCCTTCGTGACCGCGCGAACTTCGCGGACGAACCCGGCGTCGAGCACACGCACGCCACCCTCACCCTGCACGGGCTCGAGGATCAACGCCGCCGCGGTTTCGTCGTTCAACGCGATGGCGATGTCATCGATGTCCCGTTCGACGATTGTGATTCCAGGTGCCAGTGGACGAAACGGAATGCGGTAGGACGGACGATCCGTTGCGGCGAGGGTGCCGAACAGGCGTCCGTGGAATGCTCCACGCAGCGCAACGATCTCGTGCTTCGCTTCGCCGCGCGTGCGCGCCCATCGACGCGCGAACTTGAACGCACCTTCGTTCGCTTCCGCGCCTGAATTGCAGAAGAACGCCTTCGACGCGAACGATTTCTCGACGAGGGTTGCGGCAAGCTGCTCGCCCGGGGCCGTCGCGTAGAGATTCGACGTGTGAATCAGACCATCGGAAGCGGCGTGCAGCGCCGCACGAAGTCCCGGATCACCGTAGCCCAACGCATTCACCGCGATCCCGCTGACGAAATCGAGGTAGCGCTTGCCGTTGTCATCGATCAAATACGCGCCTTCGCCGCCGACGAACTCGCCTGGCGCACGCTTGTAGTTGCCGAGCAGCGCACTCGCGGGCGTGGACACGGCGGCCTTCCCGGCTCCGGTTGGAGTCGAGGAGGCGGCGAGCGTGGGGTCGACAGTGCTACTCGTTGGATCGATCGAGACGGTCATGAGAGATCTCCAATGGCCTGCAGTTTCGTTCCCCGCCCTGGATCGATGATGGCCGCGATGTCCGAGATCCTGACGCACGACACGCCGCCGGCGATCGCCGAAAGTCCCGCTTGCAGCTTCGCTTGCATTCCGCCGGCGGCTGTGCCGTCAGCCATGAGCTGTCGCGCGCCGTCCGGCGTGAGGTTCGTAATGACTTTGCCATCACACAGAACGCCTTCGACGTCCGCCACGAGCAACAGCTCCTTGGCGCCGAGTGCGACGGCGATAGCGGCCGCGGCATCGTCCCCGTTGACGTTGAGTGCTGCCCCGAGCAGGCCGGTACGGTCGCGGCTCACTGGCGAGATGACGGGCAGGTATCCCCCGGAAAGCAGGTGCCGGAGGAACGCAACGTTCACCGTCGTCGGAGTCCCGACGTGACCGAGTTGCTCGGCGTCCATTGGCGATGCGCCGATCAGGGCTGCGTCTTCGCCTGAGATACCTACCGCATCGATGCCGCTTTGCACGAGGCTCGAGACCAGCCGCTTATTGGCGCTCCCCGAGAGCCCCATGCGAACGAGATCGATGTCTTTCTCGGTCGTCACTCGCCGGCCATTCACGAACTTCGTGCTGCCGCCGAGCGCCGCTTGCAGCGTGCTGACTTCATCGCCGCCGCCGTGCACGAGCACCAGACCGCCATTCAAACGAGCGGATGCCCAGTCGTTTGCCAGTGCGGGACCAAGCGCCGGATCAACCTGCGGGCGTCCGCCGATTTTGATGACGCGCGTCATGCCGGCAAACCCGCCGTCTCGTCGACGCCAAGCATCAGATTCGCGTTTTGTACCGCTTGTCCGGCCGCGCCCTTCAGCAAATTGTCGATTGCCGCCGTGACGAGCAGTGTTGGCCGACGTGTTCCCGCGAGAGGAGTCGCCGAGATGCGGACGACATTCCGGTGAGCCACGTCGTGCAGCGACGGCGTATCAGCCGTTACCTCGATGAACGGCTCCGCGCCGTAGCGCTCTCGCCATGGCGCCAGCGGATCAGCGAGAGGCGCTGAAAGCGGAACTGTGATCGTCGAAAGAATTCCGCGCGCAACAGGCAGCAGATGCGGCGTGAACACGAGGTCGGCGTTCGCGCCCCACGCGCCGAGCGTCGCGTGCATCTCCTTGACGTGACGATGCGTGTTGCCAACCCCATATGCGCGGTAGTCCTCGGCAACCTCGGCGAAGAGGTACTCGCGCTTGGGCGCGTTGCCGGCTCCTGTGACGCCACTAGCCGAGTTCGCGACGATGAGTGCGTCCTGCGCCACCAGCTCGCGCTCGATCAACGGCGCGAGCGCCAGCAAAATAGACGTTGGATAACAACCGGGATTCGCGACCAGCTCAGCCCCAGCGATGATCGATCGATTGATCTCGGTGAGGCCGTAGGCAATACCTTCACATCCGTTGCCGGGTCGGAGATCGGCGGACAGATCGACCACCCGAACTCCCTGATCGCGGACTCGGCTCACCCATTCCTTCGAAGCGCCGTGCGGAAGTGCACTGAAGACGAGCTCCGCATCGCCGATCGGCGCGTCGTCGGACGCCACGAACGTGACGTCGCGACCGCCTAGTCGGACGGTTGCTCCGCGCTGGTCATTCGCGGTCGCGAATGCGAGGCGAAGCTGCGGGTGCCGCTGGATGAGTGCGCAGAGCTCGCGGCCTGCGTATCCGCTGGCCCCGAGCACGCCGACTGGTGTTTTATTCACACACAATGCATAATAATGCACGCATACGAAGTCAATGGCGCCTGTGGTGAGATCTGGTTGATGGCGGCCAAACGACTTCAAGAACCAATGGCTTTGATGACCCAGAAACAGGAGCGCCAGAAGGCCATCCTGCAGCTCGTGTCGGAGCACGCGATCGCCAGCCAGGAGGAGCTCAAGCGGCTGCTTGGCGAACGCGGTTGGTCTGTTACTCAGGCGACGCTATCACGTGACCTAC
>Ga0126377_10002876_pt1 | contig 12036 bp, 6 predicted proteins | sample PanSoiMetPlot_22_FD_92647 | JGI IMG/M metagenome (GOLD analysis project Ga0126377, IMG submission 92647) | Tropical forest soil microbial communities from Panama - MetaG Plot_22 | ecosystem: Environmental > Terrestrial > Soil > Tropical forest > Bulk soil | place: Panama | collected 2016-02-17
GCCGACCGCCCGCTCACCGCCGAGGGCAACGCGGTGGTCGGCTCGCGCGGCCGCGCCGACGCCAACCTGACCGCGGCCGGGCGGCAGCGCGTCGGCGCGTGGCGGGTGGCGACCCGCGCCGCGCTGGGCATGCGCCGCTCCGATGGCTACGACCTCGACACCTCGACGCCGGGAACCGAGGGCAGCGAGGAGCGCTCCGGCGACGGCGCGCTCCGGCTGGCCGCCACCCGCGGCCCGTGGCGCATCGCCGCCGGCGGCGACTACCTGCGCCAGGACCTGCGCGGGGTCGACCAGGCGGCGGGCGGGGCCGTCTTCGACCGCCGCACCCTGTCCGAGAACGGCGCCGGGACCGCACAGGTCAGCTACCAGCGCGAGTCGACCCGGCTGTCCGCCTCGCTGCGCCACTCGGTCTTTCACGACCAGTTCCTGCTCGACCAGCAGGGCAGCGGCGAGCTCGACGAGTACGAGCTCACCGACGAGCGGCTGACCTCGGCGGCGCTGCTGGCCACCAGCCTGCTCGGCCGCGATCACCTGGCCACGGCGGGCGCGGACGGCTCGGCCGAGGGGCTGTCCGCCGCGCGGCTGGAGCACGACGGCTCGCGCGAGCGGCTCGGCGTCTACGCCCAGGACGAGTGGATGGTGGTCGGGCGGCCGCAGGTCATCCTGGTGCCGGGCGTGCGCCTCGACCTCGACACCCAGTTCGGCGCGCACGCCACGCCGAAGCTGAACGCGCGCTGGGACGTGAGCGATCGGGTGGTCGCCCGGGCCAGCGCCGGGCTGGGCTACCGGGCGCCCGACTTCCGCCAGCTCCAGCTCCGCTTCGACAACCCGGGGGTCGGCTATCGCGTCGAGGGCAACCCGGACCTCGAGCCGGAGACCTCGGTCGGCGAGACCCTGTCGGTCGACGTCGAGCCGATCGACAGCCTCTCGCTCGCCGCCCAGGGCTACTGGAACGAGATCGACAACCTCATCGTGATCGAGCCGGTCGATCCCGACATGCCGACCGACGTGATGCTGTACAGCTACTCCAACGTGGGGTCGGCCCGCACCCGCGGCGTCGAGCTGCAGGCGCGCGCTCAGCTGGGCCGGCTGCTGTCCGCCACCGTGGGCTACACGCTGGCCGACACGCTCGACCGCGAGGCGGACCACGAGCTGCCGGACCGCGCGCGCCACCGCGGCTCGTTCGAGCTGCGCGCGCAGCCGATCGATCGCGTCACCGTCGCGGCGCACGGCGAGCTGGTCGGCCGCCGCTTCTTCTACTCCGACGCCGACGGCGACGGGGTCGACGAGCCGCAGGTCGCCGGCCGCTACGCCTGGATCGGCGCCCGCGCCGAGATCGCCATCGGCGACAACCTGTCGCTCTACGCCGGGGCCGACAACCTCACCGACGCCGGCGATTCGAAGTACCTCCCGGTCGCGCCGCGTGCCTTCTACGCCGGCCTGCGCGGCCACTACGAGCGCTCCGACGAGCCCGCGGGGCTGGCCGGGCGCTGAGCGCCATCAGGAGTCAAATCATGAGCAGAGCCTTCTTCTCCACCTTCCTCGTCCTCGCGATCTCTCTCCCGCTCGGTGCCGCCTGCGGCGGCGATGACGACGACGACACCGGCGGCGGCGTCGACTCCGGCGGCGGCGGCGGCGTCGATGCCGGCGGCACCAGAGCCGATGCATCGGCCGGCTGCGTCGCGACCGACGTCCTGCCGCTCGAGTACCACCCGATCGCGATGGTGTCGGCCGGCGAGGTGACCACCACCGCGGGCGAGGCGGGCGTGACCGACGCCGTGGTCGACGCGACCTCGCTCGATCTGCCGGCCGACAACCCGTATGTCTACATCGACCTGGTGGCCGGGGCCAAGGCCCAGATCGACGACGTGGCGTCCCTGACGTCGACCGACTGGGACGTGGCGTTCGAGCGCTCCAGCATCAAGTGCAACGGAGGCGACTCGGGTCCGGGCCAGGTCGCGGTCGCCGCGGTCGACGCGGCCAGCATCGGCGACGTCACCGAGGCGCCGGCCGACGGAGAGTTCGCCGCCGACGACTGGGTCAGCGACGCCTGCGACTATCAGCAGCTCCCCTTCGGCGAGCCCAGCACCGTCTTCGGCGAGTGGTACGACTACGACATCGACTCGCACCTGCTGACGCCGAAGCCGCAGATCTACGTGGTGCGCACTCACACCGGCGACCTCGTCAAGCTCGCCATCACCAGCTACTACAGCGAAGGGGGCATCCCGGCGACCTACAGCGTCAGCTGGGCCGCCCTGTGATGCTCGGCCGGGCGCACGCGGCGGCCGCGCTGGTCGCGGCCGCGCTCACCGCAGCGCTGGCAGGGCCGGCGCGCGCGCAGCGCCCGGCCTTCGCGGACGGCACCGACCCACAGATCCACGACGGCGAGGCCGGCCACGTGCGCGTCCACTTCGTGACCACCTCCGCCGACGCGGTGCCGGCCGATGACACCGACGACAGCGGCGTCCCCGACTACGTCGAGGAGGTGGCCGAGCTGGCCGAGACCGCGTGGGACGACCTGGCCGCGCGCGGCTTCCGCGCGCCGCTGTCGGACGACGGCCTGGTCGCCGACGACGGCGGCGACGGCCGCTTCGACATCTACCTCCGCGACCTGGTGTCGGCCGACGGCAACTTCGTGGCCGAGGCCTGCACCGACGCGGCGCCGGTGCACTGCGCCGGCTACTTCGCGATGGAGAACGACCTGGCCGGCTTCGACTACGCCAGCACGGCCGAGGGGATCTCGGTCCTGACCAGCCACGAGCTCTTCCACGCGGTGCAGTCGGCCTATCAGCCGGAGCTGGCCGCGGTCAGCTGGACCGAGGGCACGGCGGTGTGGAACGAGGAGAAGACGTTTCCCGAGCAGGGCGACTACGAGCGCTTCGTGGCGGGATTTCTGGCCCACCCGCAGCGCCCGTTCGAGCGGAGCGGCGGCAGCGGCTTCGGCGACCCCTACTCGTACGGGGCCGCGCTGTGGCCCACCTTCCTCGACGAGCGCTACGGCGACGGCGTGGTCGAGCGCGCCTGGGAGGCGTGCGAGTCGCTGGGGCCGGGCGCCGACTTCCTCGAGGCGGTGGGGCAGGTGCTGGCCGAGGACGGTGGCTCGCTGGAGGCGGCGTGGACCGATTTCACGCGCTGGAATCTCTTCACGGCAGAGCGCGCGGACCCGGCGCGCTTCTACCAGGGCGGGGCGGACCTGGTCTCGGTCGACATCGATGACGGCGTCACCCAGGCGGGCGCCGCCGCCAGCTCGGTCGAGGGCCTGTCGGCCCACTACGTGCCGATCGCCGTGACCGGCGAGCCGGGCGAGTCGATCCGCGTCGCGGTCACGGTCGACGACGGCGCGGTGGCCGCGTTCTATCCCCAGGACGGCGCCGGCGCGCCCGGCGACCCGGTCGAGCTCGAGCGCGACGGCGACGCGCTGGCCGCCTCGCTGCCGGGCGCGGCGAGCGGCTTCCTGGTCCTGACCGGCGTGCGGCGCGGCGGGCTCCCGCGCGACGCCGGCATCGACGTCTCGGTCGTCGCGTCGCCCGACGCGGGCGGCGGAGGCGATCATGAAGGTGGCTGCTCGGTGGCCAGGAGTGGTGGCGGTCGAGTCCCCGGAGCCGCGCCCCTCCTGGCCGCCGCAGCCTTTGTCCTCGCGGCCCGCCGCCGCCGCGCGCGCGCCGCCGCGATCGCCGGCGCCGCGGTCCGCGCGGGCGCGCTGGCCGCGGCCGTGCTCGCGCTCTCGGCCTGCGCCGGCGACATCCGCCCCGACTCGTTCGGCGAGGGGCAGGGCGACGTCGACGCCTCGTCGGCGACCGCCGCGGACGGCGCCGCGCCCGCCGGCCCGGTCGCCGTGGTCGACAACGGCGACGGCACGTGGGCCGTGACGGTCAACGCCACCAGCGTGACCAACTGGGTCTACCTCGACCTCGGCGACCTGGTGCAGGTCCAGCCGGCCGATCCGCCGACCTCGGCCGACTGGGACCTCGGCCTGCAGCGCTTCCACTACGCCCTCGACGGCGGCGTGAGCGGCGCGGGCCAGGGCGAGGTGGCGATCGTGGACGGCGCGACCCTGGCCGACGTCACGAGCGCGCCGGCCGACGGCTGGGCCACCGACCTGCCCGACGACGACGTCGACCAGGACACCCTGCCCGAGTACGCGTTCGAGAACGCCGGCGGCGCCTGGTACGACTACGACCCGGAGACCCACGTGCTCACCCCCAAGCAGCGGGTCTACGTCGTGCGCGGCGCGGCCGGCGACCTGTTCGCGCTCGGCATCGAGGCCTACTACAACGACGCCGGCAGCCCGGCGTGGCCCCGCTTCGCGATCAAGCCGCTGGCCGCGCGCTGATCCGGACGCTACCGGAGGATGGGCCGAAAGGCCCGCCCGCCGGTAGGTTCTTTGGATGACGACGCGCCGTCCGCGCGAATACGGAGTCGGGCGCTACAGCTCGCAGCCGATGAAGGTGTCCTCGTCGTTGCGCTCGGCGGTGTCGTTGCCCTCGCCGCAGTTGACGGGCTCGACGCGGCCGTCGGTGGTGACGCTGATGTCGTCGTCGCCGTCGTCGCCGAAGAACTTGTCCAGACCGCGGATGCTGCCGACCAGGGCGTCGTTCCCGGGCCCGCCGTGGAGGTCGTTGGCCCCCGCGTCGCCCGACAGGAAGTCGTCGCCCTCCTCGCCGAACAGGCTGTCGGCGTTGGCGCCGCCGGACAGCTCGTCGTTGCCGGGGCCGCCGAACAGCCGGTTCCTGACCCCCGAGCCGACGATGGTGTCGTCGCCGCTGCCGCCGATGACGTCCTCGACGTCGACGCCGACCTCGTCGCCCTCGCCCGGCTCGCCGTCGTCGTCGCCGCCTGCCCCGAGCGTCACGTTGACGCCGACGGTGCGGGCGCCGTAGTCGACGATGTCGCTGTCGGGGCCGCCGGACAGGAAGTCTGCCCCGTTGGGGGCGCCGTTCTGATCGAAGCGGTCGTTGCCGGAGCCGCCGAACTCGACGTCGTTGCCCGGGCCGCCCTCCATGTGATCGGCGCCGGCGTTGCCGCGCAGGGTGTCGTCGTCGGGACCGCCGATGAGGGTGTTGTTTCCGCTGCCGCCGATCAGCTCGTCGTTGCCGGCCCCGCCGCCCAGCGTGTAGTTGCCGCTGCGCGCGCGGAAGTCGAGGAGGTCGTTGCCGCCTCCGCCCTGGACGTTGCCGATCACGGCGCCGGTGATGTCGATGTCTCCATCGCCGCCCACATCGAGCCCGTTCATCTGGCCCACGAGCGTGTCGTCACCGCCGCCCAGCGAGATGGTGGAGACCTCGATCCCGGTCAACCGGATCTCGACCTCGCTGAACCCGTCTGTCTCCGGGGTCAGTCCGGGCTCGAATGTGCCGCTCAGCGTGACGATGTCTCGCAGCGGCCCTCCCCGGATCACGATGCGGTTGGTGTTGAGTGTCGTCGCGCCGCCGCAGGCGACACTGTTCAAGCGGATGACCCCACTGCCCGTGCGGCTCAACGTCGCAGCTACGCCGTCTACAGTCACGGTCACCACGGCGCTCGCCGAGTTGAAGGAACAAACCGCGGCGGTCTGCGCGCGCGCGTCTGCGTGCACGAGCAGCGCGGCCACCGCTCCGACCGCGAGACTGCAGCTCACCTTTGCGAAGCCCATGGCCTTCTCTCCTCCAAATAGGACGGTTCGCTGGCTATTGTACGCCAGCGCGAAGCCTCCTCGCTGAGCGACCAACACCTCCGCCCGCGCTCCCGCTTCCTGTGCAAAAACGGTACGGCGGGGCCGACGGTGCGGTCGGCGGAGCTCGACGTCGAGCTGGCAGGAAGTGGCGGGCCTGGCGGCGCGCAGAAGGCGTCAGCGCCGACGTAAGCTGCGGGACATAACCCGGTCCGCCGGTTGCCGACCGCGATGACGTCCGCGTCGCCTCGCGCCGACCGGGTCGCCGGTCGCGCGGCGGGTCACGGCCGGGCCGCTCGCGCCTCTCGTCGCCGGCGCCACAGGCCGAGCAGCGCCGGGCAGAGCAGGAGCGCCGCCAGAAGGCAGGTGAACTCGCCCAGGATCGCGGCCAGGCCGAAGGAGCGGATGCCCGCGTTGTCGGACAGCAGCAGCGAGCCGTAGCCGATGATCGTCGTGCTGGAGCACAGGGTGACGGCCGCGCCGCTGGTCAGGAGCACCGCGACCAGATCGCGGTCCGGCTCGCTGCGCTCCCGAGCTGCGATGTTGGCCGCGTACTCGGCGCCGATGCCGATCGTGATGGGCAGCGCGATGAAGTCCAGAAAGTTGACCTTGACCCCGGCCACTCCGGCCAGCGCGATCATGCCGGCGGTGCCGGCCACCGCGCACAGGATCGTCACCCATCCGTGCCGGCCGCGGCCGAGCATGAAGAGGATCATGAGGATCGAGCCGACCAGCGACAGGGCGGTCGCGCGCGGGCCGTCGCGCTGCATCGAGCGCAGCATGTCGGCGAACACGAACGCCTGCCCGCCCAGCAGCGCGCCCTCGGGCAGGCGGATCTGGCGCACCTGGTCGCTGAACGACACCAGGTCGGTGACGTTCCAGCCATCGAAGCGATCGCTCTTGGCCGCGAACACCACCCGGCCGATCTGCCCGTCGCGCTCGATGAAGGGCCAGGCCAGCTCCTCCGGCACATCGCGGTCGCCGATCGGGCGCAGGTCGTCGGGCGGGCGCAGCCGCGTGAGCTCGTCCCTGTCCGGGCCCGCGACCTCGTCGAGGAGGTCGCGGTCGATCATGCGGCGGATCTCGGCCAGGAGCCGCAGCTTCTCCTCTTGCCGCTGCGGCAGCACGTCGTCGAGGCTGCGCACCTCGCTGAGCAGCCTGCGCCCGGGCGGCAGGCCGCGGTCGCGCGCGCGCAGCGCCTCGACCAGCGGCTTCACCTGGTCGCGCCGGTCGAGCACGATGGCGAAGCGGCCCGACAGGTTGCGGTTGAAGCCGCCCTTCTCGAACTCGGTCGAGATGCGGTCGTTCCAGGCCCGCTGCTCGAGGATCTCGGCCGAGTCGGAGCGCAGCTTGCGCCAGTCCTGCTCCAGCGGATTGCTGGTCAGGTAGCGATAGGTGCCCCAGCCGGCCGCGGCGGTGGCGACCAGGCCGAGGAGCGCCGCCGGCATCGGGTTCCGCGGCACCAGGCGCGCCAGGCGGCTCGGCGCGGCCGGCCGCGACCACTGGCTCATGCGGCCGCGCGCGCGCAGCCAGGCCAGAGCCGCCGGCAGCACGGTGAAGGCGGTCACCCAGCAGAGCACCATGCCGAGCCCGGCGATGATGCCGAAGTGGCGGAAGCCGCGGAAGTTGGTCACCGCGAGCGACCCGTACGCGACCAGCGCGGTCAGCGCGGCGGTCAAGGTGCCGCGCGCGGCGCCGGACATCGCGCGAGCCAGCGCGCCGTCCGGATCGCCGCGCCGCATCTCGTCGCGGAAGCGCGACAGCAAGATGAGGCCAGGGTTGATGCCGTTGCCGACCACGATGGCCGACAGGAACGCGGTCGCGATGTTGAGGTGGCCGATGAGGAGCTTGGTCAACCCCAGCGTGGCCAGGGTGCCGACCGCGAGCGCCCACAGGACCGCCGCGATGGCCGGGACCGATCGGTAGACCGCGAAGAGCAGCAAGGTGACCAGGAGGACGGTCACCGCCGCGGCTTGCAGCATGCCGACCAGGATCGAGCGCTGCTCCGAGAGCGTGGTGGCCACGTCGCCGGTCAGGCCCACGCGGATCTGCGGATGCCGGCGCTGGACCTCGCCGATGACGCGCTGGAGCTCGGCCGCCAGCACCCGCGTGTGCGAGATCTGCGACGACGGAAAGCTGGCCTGGACGATGAGGAGCTGCAGGTGGCCGCTCTTCGACACGAACGGCTCGGGGGTCTTCGCCCTGGCCTCGGCCTCGTCGAGCCGCTTGCGCAGATCCTCGAGCCGCGGATCGGTCGGCTCGGCCTGCCTGGCGCCGGGCCTGTCGCTGGCCTCGTCGCCGGTCCCATCCTTGCCGCCCCCGTCCCTCGCCTTGCCCGGGTCGTCGTCCTCGTCGAGATCGATGTAGAGCGGGTTGTGCTCCAGCTTGGCGCGCTTGATGCGCTCGCCGAGCGCGTCGCGCGCCTGCTCGAGATCCTCGACGTCGACGAACAGGTGGCGATGGGCCCACCCGAAGCGGCGCGCCGGGCCGTCGTCGCCGGTGACGCGGGCCACCAGCGCGCGGTCGATGCGCTCGAACCCGGCGCGCAGCTCGTCGGCGGCGCGCTGCCGCTTGGCCGGATCGGCCGCGTCGACCAGCACGAACGCGGTGCCGAACGCCCGCACCCGCGCCTGGATCTTGTCCAGGTGCTGGACCGACTCGGTCCCGGGCGGCAGGAGGGCCGAGAAGTCGGCCTTGAGCGGCAGCCGGAGCGCGGCCAGCCCGCCGGCCAGGAGCGCCACCAGCGAGATCGCGAGCACCAGCCCGCGGCGCGCCAGCAGCCAGTCGGTCAGCTGCGCGCCGCGGCCCGGCGGCAGTGGATAGCTGGGGGGCGGGCCGCCCGTCACATCTTCGCGCGTTTCTTGCGCATGCGGTCCATGAGGCCGCCAAACCCGTCACGCGCGATGATCTTGTTGAACTGCGCCCGGTAGTTCTCGACCAGACCGACGCCGTCGGTCACCACGTCGAACGCGCGCCATGCCTGCCCGTCGCGCGTGAGCTGATAGTCGATCTCGATCGCGCGAGGACGGCCGCGCCGCTGGGCCGACACCTCCGTCTTGACCAGGAGCCCGTCGCCATCCTTGTCCTCGCCCAGATACTTGACCTCGTAGCTGAGGTTGGACCGCAGCGCGTTGATGTAGTTGGCCTCGACCAGCTCGCGCAGGAGCTGCAGGAAGTCGCGCCGCTGGCCGGCGCTCAGCTTGTCCCAGTGATCGCGCATCGCGCGCTGCCCCAGCGTGTCGATGTCGAGGAAGCCCCGCACGCTGCGGGTCACCTGGCCGGCGAGCTTCTTCTCGGCCGCGCTCCCCGGCTCGGCCTTCTCGCGCAGGAGCGACTGCACCTGGTCGTTGGCCTTGCGCACGGTCTGGGTGCCGACCCCATCGGAGCCCTGAGCCCGCGCCAGGCGCGAGCCGGGCGCCAGCAGGGCCAGACACAGGATGATGAAGGGCGCAGCAGCGCGCTGACAGATTCTCATCCTGATCACCTAACCGATCCGTGGCCGATCGTCGAATCAGTCGGACCAGTCGCGGGCGCAGGGCGGTTCGGGCGGCCAGGACGGGCAGGGGCGGGCCCGGCGCCCGGTCCCGTCGCCCGGCGCAGGCGGACCAGGGCGAGGTTCCAGTCGTGAACTGCCGTTAGGTAGCGGGCTCGGAGCGAGAAATAGGCCAGATAGGCGTCGGCCAGCTCCTTCGCCTCGACCACGCCGATCGCCTCGCCCTGCAGCACCGACGCCACCCAGCCGCGCGCGCTCTTCTCGCCCTCGCGCGCGGCCTCGAGGCGGCCGTGCGCGCTGCGCGCCTGGGCGTGCGCGTGCTCGACGTCGAGGCGCACCGCGCCGCTGGCCGCGCGCAGGTCGGCGCTCACCTCGTCGCGGCGGGCGCGCGCGCGCGCGAGCCGCCCTCGCTGGCTGAACGGCTCGATGGTCCAGCGCAGCGCCGCGGCCAGCCCCACCGTGGTCGTGTTGAAGGGATCGCTGGCGAACGCGGACGGCGGATCGTCGACGCCCTGGGCGCGGGCCCACTGGAAGGTCCCGACCAGCAGGAAGTCGGGGAAGAAGCGCGCGAGCTCGAGGTCGGCCAGCGCGTCGGTGCCGGCCTGCGCGTGGCGCAGCGCCGCCAGCTCGGGGCGCACCGCCATCGCAAGATCGGCGTAGTGATCGGCGGTGGCCAGCTCGACCTCGTCGGGCTCGAGCGGCTTGTCGTCGATGTCGGCGCGCGGGTCCCCGGCCATCACCCGCACCGCGGCCAGCGCGGTGTCCTCGGCCTCGCGCGCCTCGGCCAGCCGCGACCGCGCCTCGCCCAGCACCGTCTCGAGGCGCAGCCGGTCCTGCACCGTGGCCTCGCCGCCTCCCTTCTTGGCCGACAGCGCCTCGGCCAGCTGGCGCCGGGCCTTGTCGATCTCGTCGAGCCCGTCCTCGAGCTCGTAGCGCAGCTCGCGGGCAAGCTTGAGCCCGAAATAGGCGCGGGCGGCGTCGACCTCGATGTCGCCGGTCACGCCGCTCTCGCTGCTGCGCGCCGCCGCCGCCGCGCTGCGCGCGCCGCGCATGGCCGCCGACAGCTTGCCGAACGTGAAGAGCGGCTGGGCCAGGTTGACCTGCACGCTGCCCCACGCGCCGTCGAAGGCCAGGTTCACGTCCGTGTGAGACGTCTCGGTGCAGTCGGGATTCAGGCAGTCGATGTTCGGGCTGGGCGCGGCCAGGGCGCGCACCTCGATGTGCGGGAAGCGCGCGCCTCCCGCCTCGGTCACCAGGGCCTCGGCCTGGCGCGTCGCCAGGCGAGCCGCCTGGGCGCGCGGCCCGGCCACCGCGATGCGGGTCAGCTCGGCCAGCGACAGGCGGCGAGCCCCGCGCGGCTGCGCATCGACGATGTGGCCGGTCATGACGAGGAGGATCGGCGCGACGGCGGCGAAGGCGGCGGAGCGTGGCATGGGCTGGCCATAACACCGGCGCGCGCCGAAGTCGATCCGCTGCGCGCGTCTGGCCTAGGACCCCTCCGCCATGGCGGTGGCCACGTCCCCGCGCCTGGACGCGCGGACGCGCTTCCAGGCCAGGAGCGTGAGGTGGAGGGTGACCCCGATCGCAGCCCAGGTCACCACGCGCGCGCGGCGGATGAGCCCGAAGGCGAGCCCGTACGGCCCCGCCAGCCCCAGCATGGTGAAGGCGCCGGCGATGCCCGCCTCGTTGACCCCGAGCCCCTGCGGCACGAAGAAGAACAGGACCGCGCTGGCCGACAGGAGGCCGGTGATCGCGACGACCAGCTGCAGGCTCGGCGCCAGGCCGAGCAGGCGCAGGATGATCGCGATCTCGATGAGGTTGAGCAGCCGGCCCACCATCTTGGCCGCGAGCACGCCCGCCAGCCGCTTGCCGTCGAGCGCCGCGACCGGCCCCGCGCCGGCCTGTCCGGTGAGCCGCCGGATCAGCGCCGCGCTCCACCGCGACGGATAGGGCGACAGCACGAACACCACGAGCGCCAGCCCGGCCGCGAGCAGGAGCGCCGCGGCGATGCCGAGCCCCGCGGCCACCGCCCGATCGAGCGGCGTGATCCACAGGGTGAGCGCGATGGCCGCGCCGCTGAAGAGCGGCCCCGACAGGACGTTGACCAGCCGGTCCTCCACGACCGCGCGGGTCGCCATCGGTGTGCCGACGTGCTCGGCGAGGGCGCGGGCGCGGAACACATCCCCGCCCAGCCCGGCCAGCGGCACGATCGTGTTCATCGCCTCGCCGACGACGTGAATGTAGAAGAGGTGGCGGAAGCGCACGCGCCCCTCGAGCAGGAGCCCGATGCCGAACGCGTTGGCGGCGTACCAGAGCGGCGCGGCGGCGAAGGCGAGCAGGATGCCGCCGCCGACCTGGCGGAACGCCTGCTCGACCGCCCCGACCGGCATGCGGCTGACCAGCCAGGCCAGGAGCAGGAGGCCCGCCGCGTACGACAGGAACACCCGCGCCCGCGCGCCGGTCTTGCTCTCGTCGCCGAGGCCGCGCACGACCGACACGGTCATGAGGACGGAGCCCACGACCGTGACCCAGAAGTAGGCGCCGGGCAGGGCGACCAGACAGGCGATCATCGCCGCGAAGGCCTGGACGTCCTGCTTGATGAGGCCGGCGAGCGGCAGCACCAGCTTCTCCCACCAGCGCGAGCGATCCGAGCTCAGCACCTTGTTGGTGACCGCGAGGTTGGTGAGGTGCTGCTGGGTGGTCCACGTGTAGCGCGCCATGGTGGCGACGAAGAACGTGCTGAGCGCGAGGAACGGCACGAGCGCCCACAGGTACACCGCGTTGCCCGACAGGCGGTATGCGGCCACGCCGAGCGCCGTGTAGAACGCCATGTAGCGGACGTTGTCGGACAGCGTGTCGTACCAGGCGCCGAAGCGCGAGCCCTGCAGCTTGA
>Ga0126377_10002877_pt1 | contig 12035 bp, 7 predicted proteins | sample PanSoiMetPlot_22_FD_92647 | JGI IMG/M metagenome (GOLD analysis project Ga0126377, IMG submission 92647) | Tropical forest soil microbial communities from Panama - MetaG Plot_22 | ecosystem: Environmental > Terrestrial > Soil > Tropical forest > Bulk soil | place: Panama | collected 2016-02-17
AGTCCCCGGCTCCGCCGTACCCGCAGGCCGACGGGCCGTCGCCGGCCCAGGCCGTCGCGCGTGACGCCACCGTCTACGGGCGCCCCAGCCAGCCCGCCTACGGCGAGCCGCCGGTCCCGAGCCCCGCGACCTACCCGATCCCGGCCGACGGCCGCCACACAGAGCCGGCCGGTCAGGCCGGTGTCTACGGCGCCGGCCCGAGCGTCTACGGCACGCCGCCGGCCGCACCCGCCCGCCCGACCGGCCCGGCTCAGCCGGGTCTCTACGGCGGCGGCCCGGACCGCTCCGACCCGGACCGCTTCAGCCCCGACCGCTTCGGCCCCGAGCAGCAGCCGGATGCCGACCAGCAGGGACGCTACGGCGTCGCGGCCGGGCAGGGTGGCCCGGCCCGACCGGGCGTGTACGGCACCCCGGGCGGGCAGGCCGCCTTCGGCCAGCCCAGCTTCGGCCAGGACGCACTCGACCAGGGCGGCGCGAACCAGCCCGGTCGCGACGCATACGGCCAGCCAGGAGCCGGTCAGGGCGCCTTCGCCCAGCCGGCGCCGGCCGGATTCAGCCAGACGCCCCTTCAGCTGGGTCCCACCGGCTCGGGGCAGCGCGGCGCGTACGGCCAGCCCCCCGAGGCACGCGCCGACCAGTTCGTGCCCCCGCACGCCAGGCCCGGATACCCCGACGGGCAGTACGGTCCGGCCCAGGCTGGGTCCGCGCAGCCGGGCCTCTACGGCGCGCCGCCGGCGCCGACCCAACCCGCCCCGGCGCCGCCCGGCCAGTACGGCCCCGGCATTCAGGGCACCGGCCAGGGGCGGGCGTACGGCGGCCACCCGGACGCGCCGACCAACGCTTACGGCGGCCAGCTCGACGGGCCGACCGGCGTCTACGGCGGACAGCTCGACGCTCCGACCAGCGCTTACGGTGGGCACTCCGATGGGCCTACGAGCGGCTACGGCGGGCAGCCTCCGGTGTCCGCGGGCGCCTACGGCGGCCGGCCGGGCCAGCCCACCCCGCCACCGCCGGGGTATCCGCGCCAGCCGCAGGGCGCGATCGAGATCGCCGGCGGCCCACGCGGTGACGTCGTCCCGCGTGGCGACGTCGGCCCGCGCGGCGATGGCGGCCCAGGCCGTCCGCCGTGGCAGGACCAGCTGCGTCCGGACCGGGAGGAGCCGGCCGGCTACCCGTCGAGCGACGGGTTCGTCCAGGTGCGCACCCCTGCGGACCTGGGTATCGAGATGCCCCGGCCGAAGCGGCACCGGCTGCGCGTCGTTGGCTGGGTTGCGCTCGCGCTGCTCGTGCTCGTCGGGATCGGCGGAGCGCTGTGGTATACCGCGCAGTCGAACGGGCCGTCGTACAAGGTGGGCTCCTGCGTCGCGCAGAAGGGCAGCGGGGCCGTCGAGGTCGCCTGCACGGCGCCGAACGCGTTCAAGGTCGCCTCGAAGGTCACCGACGTCAGCACCTGCCCGGACGTCAGCCAGCCGTACGTGAAGCTGACCGAGGGCGGCAGGACCACCTTCGTCTGCCTGATGCCGGCGCACTGAGCACGACGGGGCGGCCCCGAAGGGGCCGCCCCGATCCCGTTGCTGACTACTGCGCCGATCGAACTACTTCGCGAATCCCATCATCGTGTAGTTCGGCGTTGCGAAGCCGAAGGCACCGAAGTTCACCACGTTGTTGCGGACCGCCCAGATGTCCGGGCGCTGGTATGTCGGCAGCACCATGACCTCGTTCCAGATCAGCTTGTCGGCGTTGTTCGCCTGCACGATCGCCTGCTTCTGGTCGAGCTGCTGCAGTGCCGTGTTGAGCGCCTGGTCGATCTCGGGCGTGCCGACCCGCGAGAAGTTCGCGTTCCAGCTGTCGCCGACCTTGTTCAGGTACGTGCCGGCGGAGCCACTGATCGGGAAGCTCGTGCCGATGTACGAGAACACGGTCATGTCGAACTGGCCGAGCGAGACGTACTGGTCGAAGAAGTGGTTGATGTCCACCGTGTTGATGTCGACCGCGACGTTGACCTGCTTGAGCTGCGCCTGGATCAGCTTGGCCTCGTTCAGCGAGACGGGCACGCCGGACGGGATGACGAAGTTGATCTTAAGCTGCTTGCCCTTCATCGACGCGGTGGCGGGCACCGAACCGCTGTTGACCCGGTTGGCGCCGCTGACCACCCAGCCCTGCTGGGTCAGCATCTGCGCCGCCTTGGCCGGGTTGTAGACGCCGGTCGGCGCGCTGTTGTCCTGGTAGCCGACCTGGTTCTTCATGTAGATGTGGTTGTTCAGCGCGGATGCGTTCCGGATGCCGAGCGGGGTGAGCATCGCCTTCGCGATCGCGTTGCGGTCGATCGCCATGGACAGTGCCTGCCGCGTGGTCAGGTCGGAGATCATCGGCGAGGAGCCGTTGACCGTGATGTGGCGGAAGTTCGGGCCACCGGCGACCCGCAGGTCAACCCCCGGGAACGACCTGACCTGGGCGTACGTCGCCGCGTCCGGGCCGACGTCCAGGAAGTCGATCTCGTTGTTGTTCAGCGCCCCGGCCTGTGCCGCGGGGTCGATCGCCCGGTAGGTGATCGAGGCCAGCTTCGGCTTCTGCCCCCACCAGCCCGGGTTCGGCTTGATGGTGTACGTCTGCGCCTTGGAGTCGAGGCTCGCGAACTGGAACGGCCCGGCCGAGTCGATCGGCTTGGTCGCCCACCCGGTGTTGAAGGTGTTCGGGTTGTTGTTCGTCGACGCCGGGTAGAGCAGTTCGAACAGCGACCGCCACTCGCCGAACGGCTTGTTGAAGGTGACGACCACCTCCTGCGCGTTCTTGCCCTGCACGACCGAGGTCACGTCGTCGTACCCGGTGGTGGTCACCGGCTTGTACGCCGGGTTCTTCCCGTTGAGCGCCTTCCACTGGGCGATGAAGTCCTGCGCCGAGATCTGCGGGCCGCTCAGCCACTTGGCCTTCGGGTTGATCTCGTACGTCACCGTCTGGTGGCCGTTCACCGTCGTCACCGCGGGCTCACCGGTGAGGTAGTCCGGGTTGAAGCGGAAGTTGTTGACCGCGTCGGTGAGGAACAGCGTCGGCATGAGGGCGTCCATCACGTTCACCGCGTCCAGCGTGTTGCCGTCCAGCTCGTTGGTATTGAACTGGACGATCGCGGCCGAAACCGGGTAGTTGAGGTTGCCGCCCTGCGCGACCTGGTCGTACGGCACGTTCTTAATCTGGTTCTGGCCCACGTTGGCGGTGGTCTGCTCGGTCGGGCTGTTGCCGTTGCCGCCGCTCCCGCAGCCCGCCACGATCGTGGCCACGCCCACCAGACCGGCCAACGTCGCCGCTGCGCGTCCGGCTCGTCTCATGGTGTCCCCCGAATCTCTCTGGCGGCGGCTCCTGGCTGGCTCGCGCCGCTCCAAGCACAAATCCAACATAAACCCCAAACTAGGGTGTATCTACAGTACCGACACCGCCTCCGCGTAGTGGCACGACGCCAAATGGTCTTCGTCCTCCGCACTCGGCCGCCGCAGCGCCGGATGTTCATCGATGCACAGTTGGCGCTGCTCGTCGGTAAGCTCCCCGGCGAACTTCTGGCACCTGGTCCGGAACCGGCACCCGCTCGGCGGGTCCGCCGGGCTGGGCAGGTCACCGGTGAGCACGATGCGCTCACGGGCCCGCTCCTTGATCGGGTCGGGCAGCGGGATCGCCGACAGCAGCGCCTGCGTGTACGGGTGCGACGGCCGGTCGAACACCTCGTCGCAGGCACCGATCTCGGCGAGGCGACCGAGGTACATGACCGCGACCCGGTCCGCGATGTGCCGTACCACCGACAGGTCGTGCGCGACGAACAGGTACGACAGCCCCAGGTCCTCCTTGAGCTGTTCCAGCAGGTTGATCACGCCGGCCCGGATCGAGACGTCGAGCGCGGAGACCGGCTCGTCGAGCACGATCACCTTCGGGCGCAGGGTCAGCGCCCGGGCGATGCCGATGCGCTGGCGCTGGCCGCCGGAGAACTCCGCCGGGTACCGGTTGGCGTGCTCCGGCCGCAGCCCGACAGTTCTGAGCAGGTCGAATATGCGCCGGCGCTGCTCGTCGGGCGCGACCTTGTGGGTACGCATCGGCTCGGCCAGGATGTCGATGATCGGCAGCCGCGGGTCGAGTGAGGCCATCGGGTCCTGGAAGACGACCTGCAGGTCGCGGCGAATCGCGAACTTCTCGCCCTTGCTCATCTTCGACGTCTGCTTGCCGAGCACCATGACCTTGCCGGCGGTGGGGTCGGTCAAGTTGAGGATCTCCATGATCGTGGTGGTCTTCCCGCAGCCCGACTCGCCGACCAGCCCCAGCGTCTCCCCCTCGCGGATGTCGAAGCTGATGCCGTCGACCGCGTACACGGTGCCCACCCGCCGCCGCATGATCGCGCCCTTGCTGAGCGGGTAGTACTTGGCCATCCCGTCCACCTCGAGGACGACGGCGCGCTCCCCGCGGGGCAACCGGGCGATGGGCGGCTCACCCGCCTCGATCGCGGGGTAGATGTCGGTGCCCGCGAGGTGCCGCGCCTCGATGTCGTCGCTGCGGTGGCAGGCCGCGACGTGGCCCTCGCCGACGACCGGCAGCAGGTCGGGCTCGATCTCCTCGCAGAGCTGCACCCGCATCGGGCAGCGCGGCGCGAACGGGCAGCCCTCCGGCAGCCCGACCAGGGACGGCGGGGTGCCCTCGATCGGCGTGAGCTTCGCCCGTTCCGCCTGGTCCAGCCGCGGGATGGAGCTCAGCAGCCCCATCGTGTACGGCATCCGGGGCCGGTAGTAGACGTCATCGACGGTACCCATCTCGACCGACCGCCCCGCGTACATCACCGCGACCCGGTCCGCGATGCCCGCGACCACGCCGAGGTCGTGAGTGATCATGATGACCCCGGCGCCCGTCACCTCGCGCGCCTTCTCCAGCACCTCGAGGATCTGCGCCTGGATGGTGACGTCCAGCGCGGTGGTCGGCTCGTCCGCGATGATCAGGTCCGGGTCGTTGGCGATCGCGATGGCGATCATCGCGCGTTGCCGCATGCCGCCGGAGAACTCGTGCGGGAACGCGGTGGCCCGCTGCTTCGGGTTCGGGATGCCGACGAGGTCGAGCAGTTCCACCGCACGGTCGTGGGCGACCTGCCTGGTCACGTCGTTGTGCACCCGGATGGCCTCGGCGATCTGGCCGCCGACCGTGTAGACCGGGGTGAGCGCGGACAGCGGATCCTGGAAGATCATGGAGATCTTCGACCCGCGGATGTTCGACAGCTCCTTGTCCGGCAGGCCGAGCAGCTCACGGCCGCGGAACTTGACCGAGCCCGAGATGCGGGCCCGCGGCGGCAGCAAGCCCATCATCGCCAGCGAGGAGACGGACTTGCCGGACCCGGACTCGCCCACGATGGCCAACACCTCGCCGGAGTTGACCACGTAGCTCAGGCCACGTACGGCGGTCACCGCGCCGGCCTCGCTGCCGAACGTGACCCGCAGGTCCTTCACGTCCAGCAGCGGAACGCCGTCGCTGCCCGATCCGGCCGGTACCGATATGCCACCGATGGCCACGCCACCAGCTCCTTCCGGGGAGTCAGTCGTCCAGCCGCGCGTTGGGGTCCAGCGCGTCCCGCAGGCCGTCGCCGACCAGGTTCACCGCGAGCGAGAGCACCACGACCAGGGCGGCCGGGATGTAGAACAACCACCAGAACGTGTTGTAGCTGGTCACGCCCTGTTGGATGAGGGTGCCGAGGGAGACGTCCGGCGGCCGGATGCCGAAGCCGAAGAACGACAGCGCGACCTCGGCGAGGATCAGGGCGCTGACGTTCAGGGTGGCGTCGATGATCAGGAACGAGGCCATGTTCGGCAGGATGTGCCGGAAGATGATCTTCCAGCGGCCGACACCCATGAACCTGGCGGCGCTGACGAACTCACGCTCCTTCAGCGACAGGGTCAGGCCCCGCACCACGCGCGCGGTCAACATCCACTGGAAGACCGCGAGCAGCAGCACGAAGACCAGCCAGGTCTTGCCCCGGAACAGCGGCGAGAGCACCGCGATGATCAGGAAGCCGGGCAGGATCAGCAGCAGGTCGATGACGATGACCACGATCCGGTCGGACGCGGAGCCGAAGTAGCCGGCGAGCGAGCCGAGGATCGCCGCGATCGTGGTGGCCAGCAGCGCTCCGAGCACGCCGATCAGCAGGGACTTCTGGAGCCCGCGCATGGCCTGCGCGTACATGTCCTGGCCCAGCTCGTTGGTGCCGAACCAGTGCGTGCCGTTCGGCGGGCTGAGCGACGCGGACACGTCCAGCTCGGAGTAGCTCCACTTGGTGAAGTACGGGCCGACGAACGCGAAGAAGAACAGCGCCACGATCACCACGAGCCCGATCACGGCCATCCGGCGCCGCCAGAACCGCCGGAGCACCAGCCGACCGCGGGAGACCACGGGAGCGGAGGTGACCTCGTCGCTGCCGTGCTCGACGAGGAGCATGGGTTCGCCGGGCTGGGTACTCATGCGGCCCCCTACTAGACCCGTACGCGCGGGTCGAGCGCCGCGTACGCCACGTCGGACAGGAAGCCGGCGAGCAGTACCAGCACCGCGACGAACAGGGTGGTGCCCGCTGTCGAGTTGATGTCCTGCCCGCTGACCGAGTTGACCAGGTACTCACCCATCCCGTGCCAGGTGAAAATGCTCTCCACGAACACCGACCCGATGAACAGCAGCGCCAGGTTGTAGGCGAAGAAGGTGGTCAGCGGGATGAGCGCGGTACGCAGCCCGTGCTTGATCAGCGCCTTGTTCCGGGTAAGGCCCTTGGCCTGCGCCGTACGCAGGAAGTCCTGCCCGAGCACGTCGAGCATGGCGCTGCGCTGGTACCGGCTGTAGAACGCCGCCGACGCGATGACCAGCACCAACGTGGGCAGGAACAGGTGCTGGGCGCGGTCGACGAGGTCGGACCAGTTCCACCCGCCCTGGCCGGGGCTGTACTCACCGACGGTGTAGAAGACCTGTTTACCCGCCGCGGTGGCGCCGACCGCCTGGTTGAACTTGGTGCCGGCGAGCGCGATCAACACGCAGAGCACCACCGTCGGGATCGACAGCACGATGAACGACGCGGTGGTGACGACGTGGTCCGATAATCGGTACTGGCGGACCGCGCCGTACGCGCCCAGCGCGCACCCCACGATCGCGCCGATGATCGACCCGAGCAGCACCAGCCGCAGGCTCACCCACATCCGGGAGCTGATCTGCTGGTTGACCGACTGCCCGAGGATCGTCTTGCCGAGATCCCCGTGCACCACCCCGTTGGCCCACCGGCCGAACCGGGTGAGCACCGGTTCGTCCGGGTTCATGTTCAGGTCGTTGAGTGTGGACGTGATCGCGGCCTCCGACAGGGGCGGGTTGCGGCCCTCGAAGCGGGAACGCGGGTTCAGCTGCGTCGCTGCCAGCAGGTATGCGATCGACGTCGCCACGGCGACCAGGATCACCAGGTAGACAAGCCTGCGGAGCAGGAACTTGGCCATCCGCCACCCCCCATCGCGTGCCGGTGCGGCAATCACACGGTGCGGACGAAGCTATCCGCGAACTACCACGTATGCAGAGTAATCCACCTAAATCGCACTGGTACCCATTCACCGCACCACACCCGCACGGCACCCGCCACTCGGCCGGGGCAGAATGGCCGGATGCGGGTACGGGCACCTGAACTTCGCGGCCGGGGCTGGCTGAACACCGGCGGCCGCACGCTGACCCTCACCGATCTGCGCGGCAAGATCGTCATTCTCGACTTCTGGACCTTCTGCTGTATCAACTGCCTGCACGTCCTCGACGAGCTCCGGGCGATCGAGGAGAAGTACGCCGACGTCGTGGTCGTCATCGGCGTGCACTCACCGAAGTTCGAGCACGAGAAGGACGCCGCGGCGCTGGCCGACGCGGTCGAGCGCTACGGCGTCGCGCACCCGGTCCTCGACGACCCCGAGCTGATCACCTGGGGCCAGTACGCCGCCCGGGCATGGCCGACCATCGCCGTCGTCGACCCCGAGGGCTACCTGGTCGCCAGCATGGCCGGCGAGGGACACGGCGAGGGCCTCGCGCGCCTGCTCGACGAGCTGATCGCCAAACACGACGCGATCGGCACGCTGCGCCGCGGCGACGGGCCGTACGTGCCGCCGGAGCCCGCCGACACCGACCTGCGTTTCCCCGGCAAGGCCCTGGTCACGCCGGACGGCACCCTGCTGGTCAGCTCGTCGGCGCAGCACACCCTGGTCGAGCTGGCAGCCGACGGCGAGACCGTGGTGCGCCGTATCGGCACGGGCACCCGGGGCCGCGCCGACGGCGGGCCAGCGCAGGCCCAGTTCTCCGAGCCGCAGGGTGTCTGCCTGCTCCCGCCGCACGTCGCCGAGGTCGCCGGGTACGACGTCGTCGTCGCGGACGCCGTCAACCACCTGCTGCGTGGCGTACGCCTCGAGGACGGCTCGGTGCGTACGGTCGCCGGGTCCGGCCGCCAGTGGCGTACCGATCCGGGCCAGGGTGCCCACGACTCGTTCGCCGTCGACCTGTCCTCCCCCTGGGACGTCGCCTGGTACGAGGACAAGATCATCGTGGCCATGGCAGGCATCCACGAACTGTGGTGGTTCGACCCGGTCAAGCGCACGGTCGGCGGCTACGCGGGCACCACCGTCGAGGCGCTCCGCGACGGGCCGCTCGACGAGGTCTGGATGGCGCAGCCCTCGGGGCTGTCGGTCGCCGGCGACCGGCTGTGGATCGCCGACAGCGAGTCGTCCGCGGTGCGCTGGGTCTCCGATGGCGAGATGCACACCGCCGTCGGGCAGGGCCTGTTCGACTTCGGACTCGTCGACGGCCCCGCCGCCACCGCGCTGCTGCAGCACCCGCTGGGCGTCTGCGCGCTGCCCGACGGATCGGTGCTCGTCGCCGACACGTACAACGGCGCGGTGCGGCTGCTGTCGCCCAGCGACGCCGCCGGTGACCGGAGCGTGTCGACGGTCGCGACCGGGCTCGCCGAGCCCAGCGACGTCGTGGTCACCCCGGACGGCGGCATCCTCGTCGTCGAGTCGGCCGCACACCGGCTGACCCGGCTCGCTCCGGGCGCACTCGAGGCCGCCGGCATCACCGCCGAAGGCGCACGGATGCGGACCGAGCGGCCGCCGAGCCTGCTGGCACCCGGCGAGGTCACGCTGGACGTCATCTTCACCCCGGCGCCGGGGCAGAAGCTGGACGAGTCCTTCGGCCCGTCGACCCGGTTGCAGGTCACCGCCTCCCCGCCGGAGTTGCTCGCCGAGGGGTCGGGAGCGACGACGGAACTCTCCCGGCGCCTGGTGATCGCACCGGGGATGCCGGGCGGCGTGCTCCAGGTCGTCGCGCAGGCCGCGACCTGCGACGCGGACGCGGAATTCCCCGCCTGCCACCTCACCCGCCAGGACTGGGGCGTACCCGTGCAGGTCACCCCCGACGGCGAGGCACGCCTCCCGCTCATCCTCCGCGGCCTGGACGCCTGATCCGCCCGTACGCTCGCCGGCCTCGCCACCCGGATCCGCGTACGCGCAACGCCAGTGTCGTCCCGACGGGCCGACGCCAACGATGGTGTTGCACACGCGCAGATCTCCACCTCGGCGACCTGACCGCCCTCAGGCGGGCTCACCCTTACATGGCGGGCGCGAAGGCGGCGAGGCGCACGCCCGCTGAGGTGAGGGCCTCGCGGACGGCGCTCGCGAGCGCGACGGCACCGGGTGTGTCGCCGTGGACGCAGATCGAGTCGATCATCGTACGCAGCACCGTGCCGTCGACGGCGACGATCTCGCCGTTCGCCATCGCCACCGCGCGGGCCGCCACCAGGGCCGGGTCGGTGACCAGGGCGTCCGGACGCGAGCGGGGCACAAGGCGACCCTCGGGCAGGTAGCCGCGATCGGCGAAGCCCTCGCACACCGCGCGCAACCCCGCCGCGTCCGCCGCCCGGAGCAGGGCCGAAGCCGGCAGACCCAGCACGGCGAGACCGGGGTCGTAAGCCGCGACCGCCGCCACGACCGCTCCCGCCTGCGCTTCGTCGTCGGCGGCGGTGTTGTAGAGGGCGCCGTGCGGCTTGACGTAGCTGACCCGGGTGCCCTCCACGCGCGCGATCCCGTCCAGCGCCGCGAGCTGGTAGAGCACCTCGTCCCGCAGTTCGGCCGGGGCGTAGTCGATCCGCCGCCGGCCGAAGCCGGGCAGGTCCCGGTAGCTGACCTGGGCGCCGACCGCCACGCCGCGCTCGGCCGCGACCCGGCACACCCTGCGCATCGTCACCGCGTCGCCGGCGTGGAACCCGCAGGCCACGTTCGCCGAGGTCACGACCCCGAGCATCGCGTCGTCGTCACCGAGCTGCCACGCGCCGAACCCCTCGCCGAGGTCAGCGTTGAGATCCATGGTCCCTCCCCAGGTTGTCCAACCCGGGCAGCGGCCGGGCCGCCCGGAACACCAGTGTGTCGCCCGGCCGCGCCTGCGCCACCAGTGGCAGGTCGGCCGCCTCGACCACGCCCGCGACCGGGTAGCCGCCGGTGGTCGGGTGGTCGGCGAGGAAGATCAGGGGCGTACCGTCCGCGGTCACCTGCACGGCGCCGAGCACCAGGCCCTCGCTGGGAAGTTCCCGGCCGGCGTCCGCGCGGGTCACCGTCGGACCGGCCAGCCGCGCCCCCACCCTGTTGCTCACGTTCGTCACCGTGTACGCCGACCCGAGCAGCGCCGCCCACCCATCCGCGGAGATCCACCCGTCCCGCGGTCCCCGGTGCAGCCGCAGCGTCACCACGCCGTCGGGTGTCCTGGCCGGCACGAAGTCCACCGCGACCGGCTGTCCCTCCGGCGTGCCCAGCGGCAGCACGTCCCCGGAGCGGATGGGCGCCGGCCCCAGGCCGGACAACGTGTCGGTCGACCGGCTGCCGAGCACCTCCGGCACGGCGATACCGCCACCGATCGCGAGGTAGCTGCGCGCTCCCGTGGTGGCCGGCCCGACGGCAACCACCGCACCCGCCCGTACGTGCAGGGTGGCGCCGTGGCCGACCGGGCGCCCGTCGACGGTGACCGCGGCCGGCGCACCCGTGACCGCGACGGCCGCCGGCCGGCCGAGCACGACGGCACCGCCGGTCAGCGTGAACTCGATCCCCGCCGCGCCGTCGGGGTTTCCGACCAGGCGGTTGCCGAGCCGGAGCGCCGGCCCGTCGAGCGCCCCGGATCGCGGTACGCCCACGTGCGCCCATCCCGGTCGCCCCAGGTCCTGCACGGTCGCGAGCAACCCGGCGTACACGACCGTGACCTGCGAGCCGTGCCCCGCCGGGCCGGCGGGGCCGACCCCCGGTGCCCCCGCACCCGCGCTCACGATGGTCCTCCGGCCGCGCTCCCGCCGGTCCCTACCCGGCAAGATTCGCGATCATGGAACGTCATGGCTGTTTCACGGCGTCCGTAGGGACCATGGCGTTCCAAGATCGCAAAGCGAGGGCCTGCGGCGCGGCGGGCGGGGCGGGTCACGGCGTGGCCTCGATGAAGCGGACGCGGGTGCCGGGGGTGAGCAGGGCGGGCTCGCGGCGGCCGGGGTCGAAGAGGGTGGCGTCGGTGCGGCCGATCAGGCGCCAACCGCCGGGCGACGCGTTGGGGTAGATGCCGCAATAGACGTCGGCGAGCGCGACGCCGCCCGGCGGTACACGGGGTCTCGGGCTGGGCAGGCGCGGCACGGCGAGGTCGGCACCGAGCCCGGTCATGTACGCGAACCCCGGCGCGAAGCCGCAGAACGCCACGCGGAACTCGGTGCCGAGATGGCGGTCGACGACGGTACGCACGTCGACTCCCCACAGTTCGGCGATGGACGTGAGGTCGGGCCCGTCGTACCGGACGGGGATCTCGACCAGGCTGCCCGCGGCGGGGGCGGCGGGCACGGGCGGCGGCCAGCCACGGAGGAGCCTGGCGAGCGCCGACGGATCGGCGACGCCGTCGAGCAGGACGGTCCGGGCGCCGGGCACGATCTCGTCAGCCGTGAACTCACCGGCCGCGCGGCGCCGCCACAGGTCGTCCCGCCAGGCCTCGACCAGCGTCGCGTC
>Ga0126377_10002878_pt1 | contig 12034 bp, 9 predicted proteins | sample PanSoiMetPlot_22_FD_92647 | JGI IMG/M metagenome (GOLD analysis project Ga0126377, IMG submission 92647) | Tropical forest soil microbial communities from Panama - MetaG Plot_22 | ecosystem: Environmental > Terrestrial > Soil > Tropical forest > Bulk soil | place: Panama | collected 2016-02-17
GAAGAGCGAATCATTTCGGCCACAGGACAAATGCTTCGCCGGACGTTGACCAATTGGGTAACTTCCGGGCCGACACCCGCGCCACCAACCGGATATGTAAATGCGACGCGTGACGCACGTGTGACCAAGACGGTCGAGATCCTGCTCGACACCGCCGGAAACGCCCTGGCCAAAACGACAACGATCAATTATGACGCTGATCTGAATGTGATCGAGACCAAACATTATGACTACGCTTCGGTTGACCCATCCACTGCGCAGACCGGATCGATTGACTCAATGCCGTTGGGCGCGCACATTAAAACGGACAAGGCGCTCTTCCTATTAAGCGATCCCGCGTATTCCGCGAGTTGGACTACCTACAGAGATCGAAACCTCGTGTCGTTGCCAACGGCGATATGGGTTGAAACGCCGGGCGGCGTGGTTACGGCGCGCACCGAGTTCGTTTACGACGAAACGGCCTATGCTCCGCTGAGCAACCCGACCACAGCCACGCAATGGAGCGATCCGGGCACGACGGCGCGCGGAACGGCGACAACAGTGCGACGGTGGCTGAACATCGCTACGAATTTGGACACAGGCGCGACGACTACCTATACCTGGCCGAGCGGACAGTGGCTGATCACACATACGCAAACTGACGTGTGCGGCAATATTCGCAAGACCTGGGACGCTCGCGGCAAGATCTCCGAGATCAAGTACGACGGCAATTTCAGCGACGGCGATGACCACGACGCCTACGCCTATCCGACACAGTCCTTGACGCCGCCTCCATACACATCTATTGATGTAGGCGGCCTGGGCATTACCTTTGCCACCAATGAGAAACTGACGACGAGCGCGGTCTACGATTTTTCGGCGGGCAGGGTCATTTCGACGACCGACGCCAATAATAAGACGACGACATTCATCTATAACGACCTGCTGCAGCGGTTGACTAAAGTAACACGGCCCGCAGGCGGCGGCGAAACGATTTATGAATACAGCGACGCGCCGGGGACCTGCGCTTGTGATATTTGGGTCAAAACGCGCACATTGCAGAGCGCGGGCGTTTACGTCGAAGACTACGTCTTCTTCGATGGCCAGGGACGACCGTGGCGCGCAGCGCATAGCGAGAGTGGCGGCAAGTGGAGCGTAACCGACACGCAATACGATAGCCTGGGGCGCGTGTGGAAGATGTCCAATCCTACACTCACGAGCGCGCTGGGCGGCGCGCCGACACGCAGCGCTTTCCCGCTGGTGACGGCGAACATCACGACGACGACGTATGACTCTCTGGGCCGAGTCCTGACAGTGGCGACGCCAGATGGCTCGGTGGTCACGACTAACTACAATGGTAATGAGGTGACCGTAGCCGATCAGGCCAACGGCACTGACAATGTGCTCACTGGCCAGCCGCGCAACACGACGCGGCGAAGCGTGACCGACGCGCTTGGCAGGTTGAAGCAGGTCGTTGAAGCTCCAGGCAGTTTGAGTTACACGACCAATTACACATATGACTCGCTGGATAATCTTCGGCAGGTCAATCAGGGAGGGCAGAACCGCCACTTCCTCTATGATTCTGTCGGGCGTCTTGTGCGAGCCCTTAACCCCGAACAGGATGTGAACGGGGCTTACAACCTGATCGATCCGGTAACGGGATCGGGCAACAATCAGTGGACGCTGAAATACGCCTATGACGAAAACGGGAACCTGAAAAAACGTTGGGACCCGCGCGGCGTGGTGGCCAGCTACGATTACGATGACATCAATCGCAATATCAAAACCGTCTACAGCGACGGGACGCCGGGTCCCGAGAGGTATTACGATGTCGCGATGAACGGCAAGGGACGGCCCTGGGCTACGGTCACGTACAACCCTCACCCGATAACCGGGCAGGCGGCCTGGCAGTTTCGGCAGGTCTCCACTTATGACGCCATGGGCCGCCCGACGCAAGGGGACCAGCAATTCTTCAACAGCGCAGGGCAGTGGGTGAGCTATCCGATATCGCGGACCTATGACCTGATGGGGCACGTGACGCAACAGACTTATCCGTCGAATCGCGCGGCCAATTACACTTTCACGTCGGCGGGACGACTCAGCAGCTTCAGCGGCGATCTGGGTGATGGCATTCCGCGCACCTATGCCAATCAAATGACATACAACGCCGCCGGCCAGATGACCGGCGAGCGATTCGGCACGCAGCAGGAGCTGTACCACACGATGGAGTACAACTCGCGCCATCAGATGTTCGCCAACAGGCTGGGCACGACATCGGGTGGATGGAACCGCGGCGCGCTCTATACCTACTATAGCGTACAGGCGCGCAATTTAGGGTCGCCGTCTGCGGAGTTCCCGGGCAACAACGGAAATGTGTGGATGCAGGAGCATTGGGTTCCGACCAACGACGCGATCACGACTCACACGATCTTCCGCGACATCTACGAATACGACGACCTGAACCGGATTAAGCAGGATACCGGAGTGCAGAAGGATGTGGCGAACTTTTGGACAACGCCGCATCAACAGGCGTTCAACTACGACCTGTGGGGGAATCGGACAATCAGCGCAGGGGCGACCTTCGGCGCGAATATCAACAACCTGCAATTCACGGTGAGCACGGCGACCAACCGACTGGATAAGCCGGGCGGGAGCACATGCGCTGGAACGAAGAACGGTATGTGCTATGATCAGGCCGGGAATCTGATCTTTGACAGTTACTCGATCGCTGCGGGCGGCGACCGGTTTTACGACGGCGAGAACCGGATGACTAAGGCGATGGGCACAGGAGGCTGGAACCACTACCACTACGACGGAGATGGGCAACGGGTGAGGCGGATCGTGTGGGAAGGCGCGATTCAGAAGGAATATTGGCAGGTCTACGACTTCGACGGCAAGCTGATCGCGGAATATCTGGCGAATGGCGCGCCTGCGACAACGAGCAAAGAATACGGATACCGAAACGGGCAGTTATTGTTGGTTGGCGGCTGCGACGTGGCGCGATGGATGGTGAGCGACCAATTGGGAACGCCGCGCATTGAGGTGGATATGACGGGGAGCCTGGCGAATATGAGGCGGCACGATTACCTGCCGTTCGGAGAAGAGTTGACAGTGGGGATGGGAGATGGGAGTCTGCGGTCGGGGGCCATGGGATATGCGGCAGATTGTGTACGTCAACGCTGGGGGTCAAAAGAGCGGGATAGTGAAACAGGACTGGACTATTTCGGAGCAAGATACTTCGCAAATGTGCAGGGTAGGTTCAGTAGTGTTGACCCCATTGCATCAAGCGGAAGGGCACAGAACCCACAAACGTGGAATCGCTATACCTACGTTATCAATAACCCTCTCCGTTTAGTTGATCCAGATGGAATGCAGCAAACTACTCCTTGGGAAATGTTGACAGAGGATGAGCGAAAAGCACTTGAGAACAAGCTCAATAAGAGATGGATAGAAGGAGAGAAAAGATATGAGACTGCACAAGAAAGTTTCAACAGAATGGCTCAGGAAGCAACTGGAGGAAACGCTGACTTGATCAAAGAATTTGTGGCAGGGTTTAAAAATTTCATTGATGGCGCTGGAGGGCATTCAAATAGCGCAATCTGGCAAGAAATTCAAACCATAGATGGCGCATGGGTGGATAAAAAGCACAGGGATGTTGGCATATCAATAAGTGTTTATGATAAGAACAGCTTTATGGAAGCCGCTTCAAAAAACGGATACGACGTTGACAGGTGGTATGAACACCTCAATCCTACTGGGAATCATCGGAATTCGGTAAGAATGGTAACTGATAATTCGCTCCAACCATCATTGCACTTCGTACAACAGGATAACTATCCATTTTGGAGATTTGATGCACACTGGGATCGAATGTCATCTTCTTTTACAGATCCTCTAGGAGTAGAAAGGCATGCGATTCAAATGGCTTTAGCGGGGATTATGCACAACTTCTATATGCCAGCTACTGAAATGAGAGAGAAGATCAGACGAACAACGGGATTGATCCCGAACAATGAGCCCTAGAATCCCTGTCTCATCGGGCTCATTTTCAGAGAATGAGTCTGTGTGGCTTTCCGCAATAGAGGTATTCAGTTCTATGCCACCACAACTTACGTTAAGGAAAATGAGATGCATAGCAAGTACTCTCGTTCTGAGCTTGATTCTTCAAGGTTCTTGCATGTTAATGCAGAAAAGAGTCGAGCCAAGCTATCCGACAAATGTCTCTGGCTGGCAAGCTTATGTCAGACAGGGTGTAAAGTTTCGCGGAAGCTTTGTTCTAAAGAAAAACGAGACCACAAGCGATGGAAATATCCAGATTAAATTGACAGACGTTTCCCCCCCAGACTCAATGGCTGAACCCGGCTCACATAACTCCCGGCCAAGAGCACATCTGCAATTTACTAGAGTAGCCGATCAGAATGTGATATGTGAAGGCACTTATGCTGAAGATGAAGGTAGAACATTGGCTGCTGATTGTGGGGACACTATTGAAAGCCTCGGAATTATAGGTATTGGCATACGTGCAATCAATCTAAAAGAGAAGTGGGTATTTTTTGAATTGACTGGCTATGGCATTCATGAGAAATGAAGCTTTTCGTAATTTGTAATAGTCACGACTTAATCTGACACTTCTTGTAAACTGAGCACACTGCCCATCAACTCCAGGGCAAATCCACTATAAACTCAGGAATCACTGGGGCTGTGGTTAAGAACTTCAATCTTCCGATAGACTCGGGTGGAATAGCGCGCGCAACATCGCGCTGCGCTGGCGGCGAGCAGTGTGCGGATCAGCAGATCGTGCGAAAGCGCCGGATCGCCGGCTTTCATCTGGGCGAGCAGCGACTGGATTAAGGGCAACCGGCTCATCCAGCGCCTGTTGGCAAAGGCCTGGTTCAAGTCATCACCCTTGAGACTCAAGCTGAAAGCCAGCCGCTTCGAAAAACCTCTGTCTCTCTGTCCCTCCATCTCTCCGTCCCTCCGTCTCCCTTCACAGACGGCTCGTAAACAATTATGATCACGCGGGAACTTAGTTCCGGTCCCGGGGTCTAAGCGGGTGTCGTTGGAAATGGGAGCGAGGCGCGAGGTAAGGCCCTGAAATTTTGACCAAAACCATCGGAGATTGGGCGCATGCTGGCCGAAAAAGAGGCAGTATTGGTTGCCAGATTAGAGGAGTTCGGGCGCACTGAGCTTCTGGCGCCGGACTTTGGTCTAAATCCCGATCAAGAGGCCGAAGCGCCGCTGCTGGCGCAGCCCAGTCCGTTCGAGTCCACTCTCGTGGCCCGTCTCAGGGCGGGCGAGATGGAGGCTTTCGACCAAATGGTCGAGGAGTATCAACCGCTGGTCTATGCGCTGGCGCTCCGCATTCTGAACGACACCGAGGACGCGCGTGACGCGACGCAGGAGACGTTTTTGAAAATCTACCGGCACTTCGCCAACTTTCGGGGCGAAGCAAGTCTGAAGACCTGGATCTGCCGCATCGCGATCAATCAGGCTCGCAGCGCGGACCGGTGGCTGCGGCGACGACGACGCAACGACATGACTTCGCTCGACGCGCCGTTGGGATTGCAAAATGGGATGAACGGCGAGGGGCATCTGGCGCCGATCGAATATCTGCAAAGCCGGTGCGCCACGCCGGAAGACGAAGCCCTGTCGCGGGAGCGCCGCTCGGCAATCGAACGCGGGCTGCTACAGTTAAAGAAGGATTTCCGCATCGCCGTTATTTTGCGGGACATCGAAGGGCTGTCCTACGAAGAGATAGCCTGGGTGACCGAGGTTTCAGTCGGCACCGTCAAATCGCGCATCGCCCGCGGACGCGAGATGCTGCGCGAAACAATACAAGCAGGAGAAAGGATATTCAGTTTCGGGAGCCGCCGCTCATCGTGAGCGCCTTTTTTCGACGCTCAAAGCCGATGGGTCGGCGAATACGACGGAACCAAAACAGGTCAGCAACAACTTTTGGTTCTCTTAAACGCGCGCTCACGATGAGCGACGGCTTCCGACACATTGCCGCGATGGGGCGGCGCGGCGGGCGTTGCGCCACGCCACGACCGTCCCAAAAGCGGGATATTTGAGAAAAAGCCATGATCTGCAGAGATTTTCCAGTGCTCTATTCGGCCCAACTCGACGGCCACGCGGCCGGACACGATCAACTCGCGCTGCAGCGTCATCTGCGCGAATGCGCCATGTGCCGTGGCAGCGCGGCAGAGATGCGAAGCCTGCGCGCCGATTTACGGGCGTTGGCCGCTCCCCTCTCCGACCCTGAATTGTCAGGGCAAATTCAAAAGCGACTCCGCCAGGAGGCCGCTCGAATGGCCGAGGCGCGCGCGCAAGTTCTTCAAATCCCGGGCGCCGGAATAAATTGGGTCGAATTTCGTAAATTCTGGTTCAATACCTTCGCCAATTGGATGGACGGTTGGAGGGCCAAAATCTTTTCACAGAGCGTCGGGGCCATCGTTTCGCTGCTCCTGTTCTTCGTCGTGGTGACCGAAGTCTTCAAACAAGCGTATTGGCAGGCATATCAGGCGCTGCCCTCGACCATTTGGGAGACTCAGGTTGTCTCTGAAGACCCGAACGACAAAGCCCTGATCCATCAGGGACTGCTCAGAGCAGCGTTGTTGCCCTCGCCGCCTCCCCCGGCGCTCAACCCGACCTACGAGTTCGTGGACGTCGCCACGAGCCTCCGTGAACAGGATGTGTTTTTTGCGGCGGAGGTCCGCAAGGACGGAGCCGCGACAGTTATGTATCTCGTGCCGCCGAACGACCCCTCGGTCCAGGCGAAACTCTCGACCGCCATGTCGCAGCGCGGGATATTCAATAAGCCCAATCAGCGCATCAGCACTGTGGCGATCGTCTATCTCAGTTCCATAACCACCACCGCTCGCCTTTAGATTCACCGAGCGCAATTTACGAGGCTCCAGTCAGTCGCCCGCTGTCGCGACTGACTAGCGGCGCCTCTGTCCGAAAAACGGCGCGACGCGATTGCCCCCTTATCGCGCCGTCAAAGTCGAAGTGTGTTCGTTATCGCCGCGACCCGCGGGCGAAAGGAGTAGACCGCAATGCAGAGCGCAAACCGTAGCAAGAACGTCGCCCCGTTCATCAACGTCACGCCGCTGATCGACGTGCTGCTGGTCTTGCTGATCATCTTTATGATCATCAGCCCGATGCGGCCGAACAAATTCGACGCGCGGATTCCCGAAAAGCAGGATCCTGACGAGAAGATAAGTGAAGATATCGCGCTGGTCGTGACGATCAATCACGGCGGCGGCTACGCGTTGAACATGCAACCGGCAAAGACGCTCGATGAATTGCGATCGCAGTTGAGTCGCGCGCTGGATGGGCGTCCCGCCGGTATCAAAGCCGTCTTCCTCAAAGCCCCGCGCGCTTTGAATTACGGCGAGGTGGTGAAAGTCATTGACGTGATGAAGATTGCTGGCTGCGCGCCCATCGGATTGCAGATCGAATACCTCGATCAATGACGGTTGTCATTTTTCATTTGTCATTCATTACTGGTCCTTATCGCATATCCATCGGCTGAAACGTCGCATAGGAGAAAACGCGATGTTCGATAAACTTGTTGAATCAACAAAACAGAATCAGGGAAAGCGCGCGAGACGGTTCTTTCTCACCTCGTGCGTGATTTACGCCGTGGCGCTCACCGCCTTCGGCGTAATAAGCGTCATCGGGTACAACCCGGTTCTGGCGGGAGATAACTACTTCATCACGTCCATTCTTCCGCCGCCACCGCCGCCAGGCGTTCCGGAATCTCTTCCGAAACAACTAAACACAAAACCGGCGCCAAGAGAGAGTTTTGTTCCGCCGAAAAATGTCAAGGATCTTCCTTCGTTGGATCGGCTGGACAACTTGATCCATGCGCCCAGGGTATCGGTCCCTGGTGGCGTCCAAGGGTCTGGACCCGGTCGTGACTGGGGCGTCCCCGGCGCGCCTGAAACAAATAATGCGCCGCCACCGCCTCCTCCAACGCCGACGCCGGTCGTAAAACCCGCCGCGACTCCGAAGCCTGATCAGCAGGTCGTCAGGCTGACGAGTATGATTACGCAAGGCCGCGCGCTCAGGAAAATAGAGCCGTCTTACCCTGCGATCGCGAGGCAGGCTCGGGTTCAAGGCTCGGTTCAGGTCCAGATCGGCATCTCAGAAGCCGGCGAGGTCACTGACGTGACTCTTCTATCCGGCCATCCCCTGCTGCGTGACGCCGCGCTGCGCGCAGCCAAACAATGGTTGTTCATACCGACCGAATTGAACGGACGCCCGGTGCGCGCCATCGGCGTGATCACCTTCAACTTTAAGTTCGATTAAAGCGTCGTCGGGCCCTGTCATTCGTCATCACACGACTTGGAAAGTGATCCCGGTGGGTATAAGGTATCCGCGCTTTTCCGTCCGGAGGCCGAACCAGGGATCAAAGCCATTTCGCGCAAAGGAGCATAGGCGCCAAGGTGAAACGAATGACAGGTCCGATCAGCAACGCGCTTGAGCGGTTGTTCAAGCTTTCAGAAAACAACACCACCGTCCGAATCGAGATCGCCGCAGGATTGACGACGTTTCTGACGATGGCCTACATCATCTTCGTCAACCCGCAGATTCTGAGCGAGGCCGGCGTGCCTTATTCGGGCGCTCTGTTCGCGACCTGTCTTTCGGCCGCTGTCGGTTCGCTGATGATGGGCTTGATCGCGAACTATCCTTTCGCGCTGGCGCCGGGGATGGGGTTGAACGCTTACTTCACTTACACTGTGGTGAAGACGATGGGCTACAACTGGCGCGTCGCGCTGGGGGCGGTCTTCATTTCGGGCGTGGTGTTTTTGATACTGACCATGGCGCGCATCCGGGCGATGATCGTCGACGCGATCCCGATGACGATAAAGACCGCCGTGGCCGCGGGCATCGGCCTGTTCATCGCTTTCATCGGGCTGAAGAACGCGGGCGTGATCGCGGCGTCGCCCGCGACCTTCGTGACGCTCGGCCACATCACTTCAAAACCGGCGCTGCTCTCGCTCGGGGGACTGATCATCACGGCGGCGCTGATGGCGCGCGGATACAAGATCGCGATCATCGTCGGCATCTTTCTAGTAACCGCCGTCGCGATCCCTTTGAACCTGTCGAAACATCCGACCAGCCTGATACAAATGCCCGACGCGGGATCGACGTTTTTGCAGTTGGACGTGGCCGGCGCCCTGAAGCTCGGCGCGTTCGATGTGATCTTCATTTTTCTGTTCGTCGATCTGTTCGACACCATCGGGTCGCTGATGGGACTGGGAAGACAGGCGGGCTACCTGACTCCCGAAGGAAAAATGCCGCGAGTCAACCGCGCGCTCTTCGCCGACTCGATCGCGACCATCGCCGGTTCTCTCTTCGGCACGTCGACGGTCGTGACCTACATCGAAAGCGCGACTGGCGTGAGCGAGGGCGGGCGCACCGGGCTGACCGCAGTCACGGTGGCCGCGCTCTTCGTTCTGGCGATGTTCTTCGCGCCGGTCGCGGGCGCGATCCCGCCGATCGCCACCGCGCCCGCGTTGATCATCGTCGGCGCGTTGATGATCGGGGCTGTTGTTTCGATCAAATGGGAGGATATGACCGAAGCGATACCGGCGTTTCTGACCATGCTGGCGATGCCGTTGACCTTTTCAATAGCCAACGGTCTCGCGCTCGGTTTCATTTTCTATCCGCTGCTGAAGGTTCTGACTGGGAGATGGAGAGAGGCCAGCCCGCTGGTTTATATACTGGCGGCGTTGTTTGTATTGAGATACGCCTATCTCGGCGCCGAATGAATTAGGTAATGCACCCGCCGTCCACGGTCACAATCTCGCCGATCATATAGCTGTTCTTGTCCGAGACCATGAAAGCCGCGAATTCGGCCAGCTCTTCCGGATGGCCGCGCCTGCCCTTCGCGCACCAGAAGCGGTGCATTTCCAGCAAGCGGTCCGGCAGCGCGTCGGAGAGGTCGGTGTCGAAGATTCCGGCGGCGATGGCGTTGACCGCGATGCCGAAGGGCGCGGCTTCGCGCGACAGGCATTTTGTGAAGCCGATGACGGCTGCCTTCGACGTGGCGTAATGAACGGCGGTGGGCAGCGCGCGGACGGCGCCGATGCTGGTCAGGTTCAGGATGTGGCCGGAGCGCTGGCGCATCATGAACTTGAAGACCGGTTTGGTGGCGTTGAACAGGCCGTTGATGTTGGTGTCCATCACTTCGTCCCAGGCGCGCTCGGTCATCGTGGCGAAGTTGTCGCCGCGGTTGATGGCCGCGTTGTTGACCAGGATGTCTATGCGACCGAATTCTTCATGAACCCTGCGCGTCATCTTGATCATGCCCGGGCGGTCGGTAACCGAGACTTTGAACGAGAGCGCGCGGCGCCCCAACGACTCGATCTCCTTGACTGTGGCGGCGGCGCGCTCATCGCTGACGTTGAAATTAAACGCTATGTCGGCCCCCTCGCGCGCGAAGACTTCGCAAAGCGAACGACCTATCCCGCGTGAGCCACCTGTAATGATCGCTATTTTTCCTTCTAATAATCCCATACCTATAAATTATATGACCCGCGGCCGGTAATGCTAACCGGCAGTCTGGTACGCGTCCGGTTCGGTTTCGGAAGGTTGAACGGGAACGCGTTCTTCGAACTTACGCATCAGTTCATCAACGATGCGTTTGGTGGCGTCGGGAATGGCGATGCGCGATGCGGCCAGCCGCATCGCCGCGTGTTCCGCCGGATCGCCAAGCAGGCGGCGGATTACCGGCGCGATGTCGCCCGCTCGTTTGAGCAGCACGCCGGCGTTGTGACGGGAGATGAGGTGGGCGGTCTGCGATTCCTGCGGCATGGGCGGGGTGGTCGTGTCGGCGATGATCGGCAAACGGCTGGCCAGCGCTTCGAAGGTGGTTAAACCGCCGAGCTTCGACACCATCACGTCAGCGGCGTTCATCAGCTTCTCCATGACCGTTGTGTAGCCGATGACCTTTGTCGGGAACGGCGCGCGTCGGGCGATGGCGGCGGCGCGTTCGCGCAATTCGTGGTTGCGCCCCGCCAGGAAGATCGCCTGGGCGTTTTCGATCTGCTCTCCGCGCTCGACCATCTCTTCGAAGATGCGCGGGATGTTGCCGCCTCCGATCCAGCCGGCGTTGATGAAGACGGTGAACTTTTCCGGATCGAGTCCGAGCTCGGCGCGCGTGGCCAGCTTGTCTTTGTCGGTTTGAAATTGAAATTTTGGATGGATCGGGATACCGCAGATTTTGATCTTATCGTCTGACACGCCGTAATCGATTAATTGTCGCCTCGCCTCTTCGCTGGCGACCAGATAGAGGCTGACCTCTTCACAGGCCCATCCGCGCCAGAACCCGTAGCACGGGTCGGTCACTACAGTAACGAGCGGGATGCGGTCGAGCAGGCCGAACTCGCGCAGCATGCGCCCCAGAAAATGCTGCGTCATTGGATGAACCGAGACGACGACCTGCGGACAGTATTTCTCGAACACTTGCCGCCCGTACCGCGAAATCATCCGGTACAAGAGCCTCGATTCATTCGGGCGGAAATGCTCGATCGTCCAATAGTAGTATTTCATCAGGTGTTGATGATGGCGCAGCAAGTAGTTATATAACTCAGCCAGCTTTTCGCCCAGCAGGTGAGACTCTTCAATCGCGCGGACGATATTTACCAGGCATTCGGGCGCCGCGAATCGCTTCAGCCCGTCGGCGATCGCGGAGGCCGCGCTCGCGTGGCCGCCTCCGGTTTCGGAGGTGATGATCAGAAATTTTTTGGTGGTTTCGTTAAGCATGCGGGTGAATGTGAGGCTTCCTCTCATTTAAGGATAGAAGCGTTATTGACTCCAGTTTTCAATCTTCAAGCCGGAGACTTGTTCGAGATCGCGTATGTTACGAGTGACAACTGTGGCGCTCTGACTTAACGCAATCGCTGCGATCCGCAAGTCGAGTTTTCCAGCATGAAGTTTTTGCGCGATCAAACCGTGGTATAGCCGTCGCGCTGTCTCATCGAAAGGCAAAATGCGCAGGCCACAGAAGTATTCAGCCGTGGTACGGAGTAGTTCATATGCGGTA
>Ga0126377_10002879_pt1 | contig 12032 bp, 9 predicted proteins | sample PanSoiMetPlot_22_FD_92647 | JGI IMG/M metagenome (GOLD analysis project Ga0126377, IMG submission 92647) | Tropical forest soil microbial communities from Panama - MetaG Plot_22 | ecosystem: Environmental > Terrestrial > Soil > Tropical forest > Bulk soil | place: Panama | collected 2016-02-17
CGTTGACCGTCGCGTCCTTGAAATTCAGCTGAACACTGCCAGGAGGCACGGGAGCAATTTCGAATGAGCCGGAACTGTCGACGGCAGCCGACAGGGCCGTGCCCAGCACTTCTACTCTCATTCCAAGCGGCGTACCGGCCGCGCGGACCACGGTTCCCGCGATAGTGGCGCCGTCACCCGAAGGCGCGGTGGGGGCGCCAGAGCCACTGCAGCCTGTCACTACGACCACGAGGAGCGACAGAGATGAGGCAAGGAACCGAGTGCGAAGTGCCGTGGACATGCTTGACCTCTCTTCCACGATGACGCTCGGACCGGCGATGATACCCCACGACTGGCGATCGGTTCTGAATTACAAATCTGGCAGCTCCAACCCGACGCCGCTACCAGTTGCTCGAGGAACGATGGACGCACGGAGTCGCTGATGCCCGCGCTGTACACAAAGCTCGCTCGTCTCTATCACGAGATGTACCAGTCGATCTTCGACTACCACGCCCAGTTTCAGACTGCCCACGCCATCTTCAAGACCCGTTCGGCCCGCCGGGTCCTGGAGCTTGGCTGCGGGGCCGGAAACCTTGCGCCATGGTTCGAGGCGGCGGGCTACGACTACACGGGGATGGACGCGGCCGCTCCCATGCTCGCGATCGCGCGCCGCGAACACCCGACGTCGCGGTTCGTGCGCGGGGACATGCGCCGCTTCACCGTGCGCCGGAGGGTTGATGCCGTGCTGGTCGCGGGCCGGACGTTCTCGTACATGACGAGCAACGAGGACGTGCTGCGTGCGCTTCGCCGCATCCGCCAGTCTCTGCGCCCGGGCGGCGTGCTCGTCTTCGACAGCTTCGATGCGAGGACGATCTTCGCAGAGCTGTCACATCCGGTGCGGGACGTCGTGCGCGTCGGCGACAAGACGATCTCGCGGGTATCGACGCGTTCGGCGAACCTCCGGACTGGCTGGACCTGGAACTGGCATGCGACGTACGTGGTCGAAGAAGGGCGCCAGCGCCGAACGTTCCGGGATCGGAGCGTCCTGCGTGCGTTCACGCGGGACGAATTGACGCTGTTCCTGACGCTCGCGGGATTCCGATCGGTGCGCCTTCGGAAGCGAGGCGCAGTATTCCTGACCGTCGCTCAGGCGTAAGTCCCTGAAACGTCGACGCGGTTCTTCCCTTCGCTTACCGGCCGGCCTGCGTCGGCAGCGGTTCTTCAGGGCGCTGGAATGTTCCGAGCGGCAGCTTGTTCACCTCGTCGACGATCTTCGCGTACGCGCGCGTCGACGCCTCGAGCCCGGTCCACGGCACGGTCTGCGGCGTTTCCAGATCGGTGTGGAAGTAGTGGTGGTATTCGCTCGTGTCGATGCCCGGCAGGAACCGGAAGAACGCACTCATGTCGCTGGCGGGCGGCACCGGGCTCGGATAGAGATCCAGCGGCGCGCCGAAGAGGCGGAAGGCGTCGGCCGTGATCTTTCCTAGTTCGGGCCGCGACGGTCCGCCGGCGTACCACTGGTGCGGCATGTACGTGTTGGCCCAGACGATCTCGTTCGCGTTGTAGTACCGCGGCCTCGACTGGGTCTGCACGGTCGACGGATGTTCGACGTTGATGGCGAGCGCCGTCCGGGCAAAAAGCTTCTGCCGGTTGTCGACGAGCCACTTGTTGCCGACGGCCGATCCCTCGCCGGAATTGTGGTGGCCGTCGAGCGCGATGAAGATCATCGTTCGCTTCCGCCGCGCCCGGGGAATCCTGGCGAAGTGCTCGGCGAGCCCCAGCATCGATGCCACGCCGCCGGCGTTGTCTCCCGACGCGTCGAACCACCCGTCGCGATGCGCCAGGATGTAGATCGTTTCGTCAGTCGCGCCTGGCAGCGATCCCCAGACCTGTGCCGTCTTCAGGTTTGGCACGCGCCGCACGTCGAGCCGCACCTTCACTCGCGCGGACTGCCCCGCCGGCGTCGACGCGATCAGATCCCGCGCGGCCACCCCGTCGTCGTGGCCGACCGTGAACGCAGGCGCCGTCGTGCCCGACGGGTACGCCTGGTAGCGGGCGTTTCCCGGCAGCATGTTCACTTCGAAGATTGCGGCGGCGCCCTTTGCGCCGGCCCGCCGGACCGCACCTTCATTCGGCGCGCCAAGCATGCTGAAGATGAAGACGGCTTTCCCCTTCACCTCGCGGTCGGCGAAGTCCGCTTCGCTCCCGAGGCCGGCGTACACGGCCTCCAGGTCGAGACCTTCGGCGCTGGTTCCGGCCGCGCCGTAGTCAGGTTGCGCCGACTCGAGTGAGATGGTCTTGCCGCCGGCAGCCACGCTCACGTCCCAGGCCTCGGGAAACCACTGCGGGACCAGATCAAACGTCTGAGCGTGCACGTCGCTGAGGCCGGCTGTCTTGAACTTCGCGATCATCCATTCGGCATCCTCGGCATCGGCGGACGTGCCGATGATCCGGCCCCAGAACCTGGCGTGCCCGGCATCGCGATAGCGGCGCGAAATGTTCGCCTGCTCGACGACGTACTGGTGGAGGCGCCTGCCGTCGATGTCTGCATAGGCTTCCTGTCCAGGCGGGAGGGGGAACCGTATGAACATGTCCTCCAGCGTGGCAAGCGGCATGTTCGCCGGCGACGGATTTCGAGGCGGCGCCGCCGGGCCCTGGCCCTGTTGGGCCGTGCCCGCGGCCGCGGCGCACGCAAGCACGAGGGCGGCCGCACCGGCCACGTCAATGCGGAACGGTCTTCTTCGCATCGTTCCTTCCTCCGCAGGGCCCGAGTCTACGCCGCCATGCGACAATCCGCCATGCTTCACGACCGCCAGGGGCCGCATCTGAAGGCGATATGCGCATGACCGACACCTCGGATCTCGTCGATCGACTCGCCGCGCACCGGACCATCGGCGCGGCGCCGCGAAAGCAGCTCGAATGGCTGGTCGCGCACGGAGTCGTGCGCGAACTGGCGGCTGGCGGCTTCATCGCAGAGAGAGACAAGCCCGTCGACGAGATGTTCGTGGTGCTGACCGGGCACGTGGCGTTCTTCGCCGACCGCGGCGCAGGGCGGCACAAGATCATGGAATGGCGCGCCGGCGACGTGACCGGTGTGCTTCCATACTCGCGTCTGAAGAACGCGCCAGGATATTCGATCGCACAGGAGACGACGACGTATCTCGCCGTTCACCGCGACTACATGATGGAAATGATTCGCGACTGCCACGAGCTGACCGCCCTGCTCGTGCACACGATGCTCGACCGCGCGCGCGTCTTCAACGTGAGTGACCTGCATGACGAAAAGATGGTTTCGCTCGGCAAGCTGTCGGCCGGCCTCGCGCACGAGCTGAACAACCCGGCATCGGCTATCGAGCGCACCGCCGCCCTGCTCGAGTCGCGGCTGGACGCGGCAACGGACGCCGCCCGCGCGCTCGGCGCGGCGCAGCTCACACCAGAGCAGCACGCGGCGGCGAATGCCATCCGCGGCTCGTGCCTGGCCACGCGCGTGCACGGCGTCCGTTCGCCAATCGCACAGTCCGAGCACGAGGAAGCCATTGCCGACTGGCTCGATCGCCACGGCGTCGAGTCGTCCACACTGGACGCGCTGGCCGATACCGCGGTAACCGTGGCGGCACTCGATGACGTGGCGCGCGTCATCTCAGGGCCGTCGCTCAACGCCGTGCTGCGCTGGGCTGCCAGCGGCTGCTCGGCCCATCACCTTACTTCCGAGATTCAGGAGGCGGCCACGCGGATCGCGACGCTGGTCGCGGCAATCAAGGGCTTCACTCACATGGACCAGGCATCGGTCGCCGAGCCGGTCGAGGTGGGCCGCGGCCTGGAGAACACGATTGCCGTCCTCCGATCGAAGGCACGCGAGAAGTCCGCGACGGTGGCGGTGGAGATCGAGTCCCGTCTGCCGCGCGCTCGTGGCTTCGTGGGCGAGCTGAACCAGGTCTGGTCCAACCTGATCGACAACGCGCTCGATGCCATCTCGAAGGGTGGCCGCGTGGACGTCCACGCAGGCGCTGAACGCCGGCAGGTAGTCGTACGCATCATCGACAACGGGCCGGGAATTCCTGAAGATGTCCTCGGCCGCATCTTCGATCCGTTCTTCACGACAAAGCCCGTCGGCCTCGGCACCGGCCTCGGCCTCGACATCGTCCGGCGCCTGGTCAGTCACAACGATGGTGAGATATCAGTCGAATCGCGTCCGGGCCGCACTGAATTTCGGGTCGCGCTACCGATCGCCGATGCGGCATCCGGAGAGCATCCGTGAACAAGCCCGTGATTCTGGCCGTGGACGACGACGCGCAGGTGCTCGCCGCTGTCCGGCGCGACCTGCGATCGAAATACAAGGACCGCTACAGCATCTCGAGCGCAATCTCGGGTGAAGAGGCGCTCGGCGCGATGCGCGAGCTCAAGAGCCGCGGCGATTCGCTCGCGATGGTGATCAGCGATCAGCGGATGCCCGGCATGTCGGGCAACGAAGTGCTGGCGCGCTCGCGCGAGATCTATCCGGAGACCCGGCGCGTGCTGCTGACGGCGTACGCCGACAGCGAGGCCGCGATCAAAGGCATCAACGAAGCGCACCTCGATCACTACCTGTCGAAGCCATGGGATCCGCCTGAAGAGCGTCTCTATCCGGTGATCGACGAGCTGCTCGACGCATGGGAAATAGAGTCGCTGCCCGAAGCCAAAGGCCTGCGGCTAGTCGGCCACCAGTGGTCGCCTCGATCGCACGCCATCAAGGACTTCCTCGCCGGGAGCCTCGTGCCTTATCACTGGATCGACATCGAGCGCGATCCCGACAAGGCGCGCGAGCTGCTCGACACGCAGTCCGTCGGCGCCGAGTGCCTGCCTGTCCTGTTCTTCGAGGATGGCTCGTACCAGTGCGATCCCGAGCCGCGGCAGGTCGCCGAGCGTCTTGGCAAATCACTAACCGCCAAACAGGATGTCTACGATCTTGTCATCGTCGGCGCGGGGCCGGCCGGTCTCGCGGCGGCGGTTTACGGCGCTTCCGAAGGATTGCACACGCTGCTGCTCGATCGACATGCTCCGGGAGGCCAGGCGGGCACCAGCTCGAAAATTGAGAACTATCTCGGCTTTCCTGCCGGCGTCAGCGGCAGCGAGCTGACGCGCCGGGCCGTGATGCAGGCGGAGCGGCTCGGCGCCGAGTTTCTCGCGCCGCTCGAGGTGACCGGCGTCCGCATCGAAGGTGGCTACAAGCGCCTCACGCTCGGCGACCGCCGCGAAATCGTCACCAAAACCCTTCTGGCCGCGACAGGCATGAGTTATCGCGAGCATCCGGCACCCGGCGTCGCCGAGCATTCGGGCGCCGGCGTCTACTACGGCGCCGCCACGACTGAGGCGCCCGCATTCAAGGGCAGGCGCGTGCTGGTGGTGGGCGGCGGCAATTCCGCCGGTCAGGGGGCGATGCACCTGGCGCGCTTCGCGAAGGACGTCCAGATCGTCGTGCGGCGAAAGAACCTGGCCGAGACGATGTCGAAGTACCTCATCGAGCAGATCGAGAAGACGCCGAACATCACAGTCCGCCCGCGGACTGAACTCACGCGGGTCGAAGGCAACGGGCACGTGGAGCGTGCCGTGCTCGGGTCGGTCGACGATGGCACGACGTCGACTGAAGAGGCCGATGCGCTCTTCGTGTTCATCGGCACTCGCCCGCTGACCGACTGGCTGCCGCCCGAGGTGCTGCGCGATGCAAAAGGGTTCGTACTCACCGGCCGCGAGTTGATGGCGGCCGACGGCTACGAACGCGCCTGGAAGGAAACGCGCGAGCCGTTGCCGCTCGAGACGAGCGTGCCCGGCGTGTTCGCAGCCGGCGACCTGCGTGCCGGTGCCATGAACCGCGTCGCGTCGGCGGTTGGCGAGGGATCGATGGTGGTCAGAGTCGCGCACGAATATCTGGCGCTGACATGAGCGCGGACAGAAAATATTCATCGGAGTGAATGGTTCATGCTTCGAGCCGGCCGACGATTGGCAACGCACATTGCAGGAACTGTTGTGATCGCTTGTGGAACGCTGCTCCACGGATCGGCGCAGCCCGATCGGAAAGTCGCGGACACGAACTGGGTCGTGGCGCGAACGCCGGATGGACAGCCGGACCTGCAGGGTGTGTGGACGAACTACGACTCGACGCCGTTCGAGCGGCTGAGCGCGGCGGAGGAACGTCCTCGCGACCCGGCGGTCAGCACCGCCGACTGGTTGGTACAAGACAGCCCCCGCAGTCCTCGACGGCCGTCCATGGTCGTGGACCCACCTGACGGAAGAGTTCCGCTGAAGCCGGAGGCGATCGCACAACGAGATGCGATGCTCACCTCCGACTCCGGTTCCCTGGAACATTACGGGCCGTGGGAGCGATGCATTACGCGCGGCGTGCCCGGATCGATGTGGCCGAGCGCCTACAACAACGGGCACAAGATCATCCAGACACCCGGCTACGTCCTCCTGCAGTCCGAAATGATCCACGAAGCCCGTGTGATTCCACTGGACGGTCGGCCACACCTCCCATCCGGCCTCAGGTCGTGGGACGGAGACTCGCGCGGCCACTGGGAGGGCGACACGCTGGTCGTGGACACGACCAACTTCAATGGAAAAGGCTGGATCGCGACGCATGCCGCTGCAGGATGGCTGCGGGGCATCCGCGAAAGCGAGGCCGCACACATCGTCGAACGCCTGACGCGCGTCGACGAAAATACCATTCAGTACGAAGCCAGCATTGACGATCCGAACGTTTACACGCGTCCCTGGAAGCTGGCATTTCCGTTGAACAAGGACGACCGCTATCGAATTTTCGAATACGCCTGCCACGAGGGAAATCACGCCCTGGAGAACATGCTGCGCATGGGCACCGGGCGCTGAAAAGGAGATTCGCCATGCACACGTCCAGCACCATCTGCCGTCTTCTTGTCAGCGCGTGTGCCGTTCTCGCTGCGACTGCGGCGCTCCTGGGCCAGCCGCCGACAATCGAGACACGACTCGAGGGTTTCGACAAGTACATGGCGCAGGTGCTCGTGGACTGGAACGTCCCGGGCATTGGCGTCGGGATCGTGGCCAAGGACAAGCTCGTCTTCGCGAAGGGATATGGATATCGCGACTACGGTCAGAAGCTGCCCTTCACGCCGACGACGACTCAGCCCATCGCGTCGAACACCAAGCTCTTCACGGCGATTGCCGCCGGCATGCTGGTGGACGACGGCAAGCTCGATTGGGACGCGCCGATCCGCAACTACATCCCGAGCATCAAGTTCTATGACGACGATCTCGACCGGACGATTACGGTGCGCGACATGCTGTCGCATCGGACCGGCATCACGCGCCACGATTCGATCTGGTACAAGTCCGACTTCACACAAAAGGATCTGTTCAACAGGCTTCGCTATCTCGAACCGTCGCAGCCGCCGCGAACCGTGTTCCTCTACAACAACATGATGTACGCGGGCGCGGGCTATTCGATCGAGCTGCTCGCCGGAAAACCCTGGGAGAGCTTCGTCCGAGATCGCATTCTGGCGCCGCTCGGCATGACGAGCACGACGTTCGATATCGACAGCATGCTGAAGACGGCCGAGCCCGGCGTGCCGTACACCGAGCGGCGCGACACGAACGAGCTCTACAAGATTCCGTACTACAGCGACGCGATCGGCGTGGCGCCCGCCGGTGCGATCAACTCGAACATCGTCGACATGTCGAAGTGGCTGATCGCCCTGATGAACGACGGCATGGTCGATGGAAAGGCCGTTCTGCCGAAATCAGCGATCAAGCAGACGCTGGCGCCGTCGATTGCGCTTCCCAACACCGGACTCGAGGTTCGCGGCTGGGGCGAGCTGTTGAATTCCGCCTACGGCATGGGTCGATGGACGGCCTCGTATCGCGGACATCTCATCGCGTACCACGGTGGAGACCTGCCGGGCTTCCACTCCCAGGTCTCGACGATGCCGTATGACGGCCTTGGGGTCATCGTCCTGGTCATCGGGAACCACGCCGCCCCGCTCTACAACATCGTCACGTACAACGTGTACGAGCGGCTGCTCGGCCTGTCGTTGACGCCGTGGTCCGAACGCCAGAACACGATCCGGCTCAAGAACAAGGAAGTTGGCAAGATGGCCCGCACGAAAGCAGGCGCCGGGCGCATCGAAGGCACGCGGCCGTCGCACAAGCTCGATGACTACGTCGGCGAGTTCGCGCACCCTGCTTATGGGGTGCTGACCATCGGGAAGAATGGCGAAGCGCTGACCTTCGACTTTCACAAAGTTCGCCTGCCGCTCTCCCACTTTCACTACGATCGCTTCGACACGCCGGACGACGAGCAGGACGGGAAATGGTCCGTCAACTTCATCGCCAATCCCCAGGGCGAGGTCGACCGCGTGGAGATGTCGCTCGACGAGGCCGCGGTGACGTTCGCGCGTCGCGTTCCTTCCGCGCTGACCAGTCTCACGACACTCCGCCAGTACGTGGGCGCCTATGAAACGCCGAGCGGCGGGAAGTTCGATGTCGTCATCCGCCCGGGGGATACGCTGGCGATTCAGAACCCGGACGGCACGTTCCAGAACCTCATTGCCTGGCAGCCGAACAAGTTCCACATCAAGGAGTTCGCGGACGTCGTCTTCGAATTCCGCGTGTCGAACGGACGGGCGACGGAGTTGAAGCAGATCAACCCCTCCGGCGAATACACGTACGTCCGGAAGCAGGGCGCGCAGTGAGACAACGAAAGTCTCAACTCTGAACTTTCAACTCTCAAGAATTACTTACGGGTGATTTTGAGATTCGAGAAGTAGCCTTCGGTGCCGGGCCCGACCCACAGCGCCACGCCGCCTTCGGCGGGCTCGAGCTTGAGATCGTTGACGACGAGACACGGCTGCTCCGCACCGTTCACATAGAGTTTTGCGGTGCGGCCGTCGACTTCGATCCTGTACTTCGTCCACATGCCCGGCTGAAGGTCCACGTATGACTCGTACCGTTCCGGAGCGTCGCGGCGTGCGCGGGCGAAGTCGAAATCCGGAAACGAACTGTACTGGGTGGAGTGATTGCGCCGGACCTGATCGTCGGCGCGGCCGTTCGTCGGCCTGAGGTAGATGTACTCGTACCGCCCGTCGGCGTGAAGCCGGAATGCGATGCCGATGAATCCGCGCGCGTCCGGCGCAGCGCCGGCACGCGGCTGACCTGCCAGTTCGACCTCGATCGTGCCGTCACGAAACTGCCGATCGTTGACGACCGCAAAAGCGGTCGCATTGGCGGCTTCGGGGTTCGCAACCACCTGCAGGGCAGTTCGCCCCTTGAACGTCGCTTGCGCGATGGAGACGTTCTTCGCGGTCACCTCGTTTGGCGCCTGCGCATCCGCCACGGCGGTCATCAGCGACATCAACAACAGCAGGAGTGAAACCCGCATGGCCGCGGCAAGGTTAGCAGATAATTCTCCCGGCATGAGTCAGGCTATCAGCACGACCACGTCTGGTGTGGCCGACGTTCGACGCCGGTTGAAGGCGATCTTCGTCGGCTCGCTCGGCAACCTCATCGAGTGGTACGACTTCTACACCTACACCGCGTTCGCGCTCTACTTCGCGAACGCATTCTTCCCGGGCAACGATCCTGTCCTTCAGCAACTCAACGCCGCGATGCTGTTCGCCATCGGGTTTCTCATGCGCCCGATCGGCGGCTGGCTGTTCGGCCACCTTGCGGATCACCACGGCCGGCGCAACGCGCTGATGTTCTCCGTCCTGTTGATGTGTTTCGGCTCGCTCATGATCGCCGTGACGCCGACGTACGCGTCGATCGGGCGTGCGGCCCCGGTCATCCTGGGCTTCGCACGAATCATCCAGGGACTCAGCCTCGGCGGCGAGTACGGCGCGAGCGCCACCTATCTGACCGAAGTCTCCGACGCAAAACACCGCGGGTTCTACGTCAGCTTCCTGTACGTGACCCTCATCGGTGGCCAGCTTGGCGCCATCCTGGTCCTGCTCGTCCTTCAGCAGCTGTTTCTCACGGGGGAGCAGATGCGCGCCTGGGGGTGGCGCATCCCGTTCGTCATCGGCGCGCTCGTGGCGATCGTCGCGATGCTGATGCGGCGCAATCTCCACGAAACGGATTCGTTCGTGGAGGCGAACAAACCAGCACGGCGTGAAACCTCCGTCAAGGCGCTGACGCGCTATCCCCGCGAGATCATGATCGTCGTCGGCCTCACCGCCGGGGGAACGACATGCTTCTACACGTACACGACGTACATGCAGAAGTTCCTCAAGCTCTCGGTCGGCCTGACCGACAACCAGACGACGATCGTGAGCGCGGCCTCGCTCGTGTTCGCCCTCTGCCTGCAGCCGATCTACGGGGCACTGTCCGACAAGATCGGAAGAAAGCCGCTGCTCGTGTGGTTCGGGGTGATGGGAACGATCTTCACGATTCCGCTTCTTCGCGCCCTGCAGATGACACGAAGCGCGACGACGGCCTTTGTGTTGATCGCAGCAGCATGGCTGATCGTGTCCGGCTATACGTCCATCAACGCCGTCGTGAAGGCCGAACTGTTTCCGACCACGGTCCGTGCGACGGGCGTGGGGTTGCCGTATGCCGTCACGACATCGATCTTCGGGGGCCCGGCGGAATCGATCGCGTTGTGGTTCAAGTCGATCGGCCACGAGAACTGGTTCTCGTACTACCTGACGTGCGTCATTGCCGTGGCGCTCGTCGTGTCGCTCGCCATGCGAGACACGAAGCGCTACTCGGCGCTCGGGCGGCACGAGTAGCGCACACCGTAAGAAGGCGCGACAACATTCAATCGCAGCCAGCGAGCGGGTGCTCTGCAGCGGATCGTTCACCGCATGTGCAGTGTCCACTCCAACGTACGCGTTCGTTTATGACTCCTCGAACAGAGCGCGTCCAGATAGTGTCTGCCGTCCATGTCGTCCGCTTCGCAAAGGGTCCCATAAGTTGGCGGAAGATGATTCCAGTCCAGGTATCTGCATTGATCGGAATCGAGCTGGCTTCGCGCGGGGCTGGTGTCAACTGAAGCGTAATCAGCAAGCTGGCGGCGTCCGACGGCTTGCGGCCCGACTCGAACCATCGCCGCATGGACTCAGCGCGATCACCAAGAACCTCGGACACAGTCGTGTCTGGACTCACCTCGCCGAGTCGAGTCCGGCACAGGAACTCGAGCGATCCATGGACTGCTGCCGCCTGCACGCTGTGCGCTTCGCAGCTTTGGAAGTGTTTCTGCGCGAACTCGGTGCTGCGCTGCTTTTGACTGACTGGTCGGCCCCGGCTTGCGCCATCCGATGGACGCATGAACATCTCCGCTCTCGATAGAAAAACGATGGACGCGGAACGGCCGGACGCCGCAATTGTAGTCGGAGGCCCGAGTTTATCAGGCATTACTTCTGAGGTTAGAATTCTTGTTTCGGGACGAATCGCTTTTACTTCTCTTGAACGAGGCAAAAATGGGGAAAGCCCTGGAGGGTGTCCGGATCCTGGACATGACGCACGTCCAGTCCGGGCCGACGTGCACGCAGATTCTGGCGTGGTTCGGAGCAGACGTCATCAAGGTGGAGCGGCCCGGCGAAGGAGATCCCACGCGCGGTCAGCTGCGCGACAAGCCGGGCGTCGACAGCCTGTATTTCACGATGCTCAACAGCAACAAGCGAGGCATCACGCTCAATCCCAAGACCGAGGCCGGCAAGCGGATCTTCACGAAGCTGATCGAGAAATGTGACGTGATGGTGGAGAACTACGCGCCCGGGGCGATCGATCGCATGGGCTTCCCGTGGGAGACGATTCAGAAAATCAACCCGCGGATGATCTACGCCTCGGTGAAGGGATTCGGGCCCGGTCCGTTCGAGGACTGCAAGGTCTACGAAAACGTCGCGCAGTGCACGGGCGGTTCTGCCTCGACGACGGGCGAAATCGACCGCGTCCCGATGGTCACGGGCGCCCAGATTGGCGACTCCGGCACCGGCATCCATCTCGTCGCCGGAATCCTCGCCGCGCTCTTTCATCGCGAGAAGAGCGGGCGCGGCCAGCGGGTCACGTGTGCGATGCAGGACGCGGTGCTCAACCTGTGCCGCGTCAAG